>Ga0335081_10017924_pt1 | contig 11455 bp, 8 predicted proteins | sample Lox_Sample_35_FD_206713 | JGI IMG/M metagenome (GOLD analysis project Ga0335081, IMG submission 206713) | Soil microbial communities from Loxahatchee National Wildlife Refuge, Florida, United States - Lox_Sample_3.5 | ecosystem: Environmental > Terrestrial > Soil > Wetlands | place: USA: Florida... | reverse complement strand
CCTCAGGATGACAAAGGAGGAAAGGCTCGGATTGTACGGCAATGAAATCCCGGCGAAAGAAGACAGTGGAATCCCGCTTCGCCATACTCGTCGTTGACAGGCCCTTCCCGAAGGCGTAACTTCGTCCCGTAGTTTCTCCCCCAACCGGCCCCGCAACACGCAATTACCCACTGACCACGGAAGTTCAAGCAGCAGGTGAGCAGATTCCCGCTCTGCGTGTGGAAGGTGCGCGAAAGGATGGGCACCCGGCAACGATGTGAATCGTCCCCCACAGAACGAGGAACGAGGAGCATAGGCCAAATTCCCTTCTCGAGGAGCCTCTCGATGAACTACCGGCGCACTTCGCTCGTAGTCTTTGTGCTTGTCACGGCAGCATTCTCCCAAATTCAACCTACATACTTTGGCATGAGTGCCACCGCTGGCGTTCTTGCCTCGGGTAAATGGCCGACAACGACCGCCGGATCTATCCGTCTCTGGGATACTCGTACCGGTTGGCCTGACATTCAACCTGTATCGCCTTCTACTTACGACTGGTCCACGCTTGATAAATGGTTAAATGACGCCGCAGCTCATGGCGAAGACGTGTTGTACACCCTTGGCCGCGTACCGCAATGGGCATCGAGCAACCCGACTGACTCCATCTGCCGCTTTGGCACTGGACAATGTGACCCTCCGAACGACTTGAACGCTGACGGTACCGGGACCAATCAGCAGTTCATCACGTTCGTCACTGCGCTCGCGACTCATGCGGCGGGCCGGATCCAATACTGGGAGATTCTCAACGAACCACAGAACGCATATTACTGGAATGGAACATTTGCGCAAGCCGTACGCTGGACCAGCGATGCCCGCGCAGCCATACTCTCGATCGATCCCGCTGCTGTAATCGTCTCTCCCGGAACCGGCATGCACCCCAGCGCCACAACCTGGACCGATGGATACTTCGCTGCTGGAGCCGGACCATACGTGGACATAATCGGGTTCCACGGCTATATCTACGGATTCTGCCCCGCACAACTTCCCGACACCTCCGTTGTCTATTCGCATCTTGCCTACTATCGCAGCATCCTTGCCAAATACGGACAAGATACGAAGCCACTGTTTAACACCGAAGCAAGTTGGGGAAAGGGAGCAGAGAGGTGTTTTACAGATCAGAATTTGCAGGCTGGTTTTGTTGTCCAGATGTATCTCATGTACGCCTCCGCTGGCGTCTCTCGCTTTTACTGGTACGCATGGAACCAACCTGCCGGCACGCTGTGGAATGTCTCCATCCTTCCTCCGGGAATAGCTTACCAGCAGATACTTCAGGAGCTGGTAGGTTCAACCTTGCAGCCATGCGTCATGGGTTCGACAAAAATCTGGACTTGTACTCTAACCGACAGTTCAGGAGTCACGAAGCTGTTCGCGTGGGTAAAAAACGGAACCAAAGCATACTCAGTACCAGCATCGTTCCAGCACTATAGCGACGTGTATGGAACACTGTACGCCGTTCCTACCAATGGGAAGGTCACTATCAGCTTTAGTCCGCTTTTGTTTCAACCATAACAGGCGGGTGTTGAGCTGTCGCGATATTGGTAGCTTGCGTCGAATGCCTTGGACGGAAGTTTATAACCAAGTACATTTCCGAGCAGATGTTGACATGCACCGTTGGTGTCCATCTCTTCCACGGTCATCCCGAGTGGAACACGATCGTTTGCTCGCAACGATGGTGCAGAGTCGAGGGACCTCTTGCCCGCTGACAGCCAGCGACGGCCCGGAAAGGAGTTCTCTGCTCGAACTTCGTCCGGCGAAGCCCGCGGTGAAAACTCCTCTCCAGGCCGGTTGACTCCGCCGACAAACGCGAGGTCCTTCGACGCCGCAGGTCGTCAATCGCCGGTCATTTGTCTGCCGGCCTACTCCTGGCGGGTTGCCGGGTGACGATCGGCAATGCGACTTCCGTTCCTGAAACGTTCTTCAGGTAGATGCGATGCTTGTGCTTGCCCACCCGCGCGTCCACTGACTGGCCCACGATCCAGTTGCTGGGGACATAGTCGCTGGCATGCTGATATCGACCGACGTACACCATGTCTCCGATCTGGACCTTGATGTCGTAAGCGGCCGCGGTGGGAGGTGCAGGGGCGTCGGTTGCCTTGTGTACCGCGCCTGGACTGCCCTTCGCCTGAATGTCGAGAATTTTCGCGGGTTGGTAGGTCGTGGTCTGGGCTGCGGAGAGGCTAACGAGTAAGACGATGCTGCCCAGAAAACCACAGTAAAAGCGCATGGCAGTTTCCCCCTACGGCTTGGGTTTGTCGGTACAGAATAAACCTTATGGGCGGGTGGCGCACCCAACCTCCGGTTCCTCTTCCGGGCATCCCGCCTGGAATTCGGACCGCGCTTGGCTCCCTGCGCGGAGGAGTGCAGTAGCATCGGTGGAGGAGACTCTCGTGAACAACGATCGCAAGATCATCGAGAAGGCTGTTTTGCACGCGTTGCGGGGAGAGGGCGCTCATGTCGAAGAGCAGCATGTTTTTGAAGAGGTCGACTGGAAACTGGCGGGCGCGAAGCCTGGAGGCGCACCGCATTCGTTGTTTGAATTGCTCAGTCACATGATCTTCTGGCAAAACTGGGTCGTGAAATGGCTCGATGGGCAAGACCCTTCGTCGCCACGGCATGCGTCGGGCAGTTGGCCGGCAGTCGCCGGCCCGGCCAATAAGAAGGAATGGGATCGAGTCGTGCGAACCTTTCTTACGGGCTTGAGCGAGTTAGAGCGCTGGAGCCGGGACGCCGACCTTTTGTCGAAGGGGGGTCAGAAGAGCCGCCTGGAGATGCTGCACACCATCGCCTCGCACAACAGTTATCACTGCGGGCAAGCGGTGCTGCTGAGGCAGATGCTGGGTGCGTGGCCTCCGCCTTCGGGCGGGTTGACGTGGTAGAGGTGCTCACCCCAGGCAGTCTTGACGCGGGATTTGCAACTCAGGGCATCGCGGCCTCAGGGCTCGGCGATCCCCAGGCGTTTGGAGAGCTCTTCGTAAAGGAAGCCCTCGCCAGGATCGTAGGGCTGGAACCATTCTCCGTCGATGACGAACTGCGGGATGGCGCGCTTGCCGGTGCGCCGGATGATTTCCTCGGCGGCGCCGGGTGTGGCTTCGATATCGATCTCCTTGTAGGCGATTCCGTGCTGGTCGAGAAAGCGCTTGGCGACGCGGCAGTCGGGGCACCACGAAGACGAGTAGACGATGAGTTCCATGGCGCTTTGTAGTGTAAACCAGCGGTTGAGATGGGCAAGTTACGAGAGAGAGGGCGCGATAAGCCAGGTCGCGAATATTTTGCGCAGCGGCTAAAGCCGTCACCCACCGGAGGGACTTGCGGCATCGCTAAAGCGATGCCCTGATACGAACCAGTGTTTCTCGTATCCCTCAATAAATCAGCTTCAGCGAAAATTGGATCTGGCGGGAAGTGCCGGCGGTCTTGCTGATCAGCCCAAAGCCGCTGCCACGCAGCACGTTCGAGGGCAGCCCGAAATTCACGATGTTGAAGACGTTGAAGAATTCGGCGCGAAATTCGACCGTGCCAAGTTCGGAGTTTCCGCGGCGGCCGAAGGGCGTGTCTTTAATCAGAGCGACGTCGAAGTTGTGGTAGCCGGGACCGCGGAAGGTGTCGCGTCCGAGCGTGCCGAAGCGGCCATGATTGGGCCCGGTGCCGCTGGGGAGATTGATAGGGATGTTGAAGAACGAGGCGTTGCCGGCGCCGCGTCCGAAGTAGTCGTCGCGCACGTGGCGGCTGGTGGAGAAGTCCGGCTGGGCCGCCTGGTCGGGACGGTCGGCACCGTCTGTGCCGACCCCGGTCTGCTGAACTCCCGAATAAACAGAGAACGGCGAGCCGCTCATGAGGGTGGTGATGTTGAGGAATTGCCAGCCGCGCGTTAAGGGCTTGCCCAGCGGCTGAAGGAATCCGATGCGATCAAACGGCAGCAACTGGATCACGCTCACCGTGAAAACGTGGGTCACGTCAAAGGTGGACGGCCCCTTTTCGGCGTGGGGATTCCAGGGGTTCTGCGGCACGGTTTGCAGGATCACGTTCGTGTTTGTGCTGAGACCACCGAGGGCGGCGCTGGTGTCATCAATTGATTTTGAGTAGGTATAGCTTGCCTGCAGTCCCAGTCCGGCTCGCGGAGAATTTTTTGCGAGGCTGGTCTGCAGAGAATGATAGGTGGAGTGAGAGCTGGTGGTCATGATGCTCTCAGGTCCAAAACCCCCGATGGCCCGTCCCGTGGAATCGAACTGGGTATAGGGCGCAAAGGCAGGCTCGGCACCGCCATAGCTGTTGGGCCAGTAGACACTGGCGAGATGGATGCCGGCCGTGGCGACGTAGGCGGCGCTGAACTTGAAGTCGCGGAAGTCGTGGTCGATACCGGCGGTGTAGCTGCCGATGTAGCCGTTGCGGAAGTTTTTGGCCAGGCCGATCATCGAAAATAACTGCACTTGGTTGCCGGGCGTGAGCGCCTTCAGATCATTCTGATAGCGCTGCAGGTCGATCTGTGTATTGGGCGGAACGCCGGTCGCAGTGCCGTTGGGAAAAAGGAGATTGCCGGCAGTAGTGTAAGCGGGCGGCAGATTCACCGGCACTACCGCGTTTTGAAAAGGCAGCGGAACGCCGGGCAGAGCGGTAGCGTAGAGAGTGATCGCAAAGGGAACCCCGCCGGTGACGAAATTGTCCTGCCAGAGGTTGGGAAGAATTGTGGTGATGGCGCCCCCCGCATGCAGAACCGTATGGCTGGTGGCGGCGTAATCGAGGCCGAGGCGCGGGCCGAAGCCTTTCCAGTCCTGATCGTAGGGAGGCTGCGGGTCGTAGAGGAAAATCTGTTTGGCGGTGCGGTCCCAGTAGGGCGCGTCATGACCGCTCGCATCGACGAACCTGGGGAGAGATGTGCGCTTTTCAGCCTCGTGAATGCGGCTGTTCACTTCGTAGCGCATGCCGTAGTTCACGGAGAGACGAGGCGTAGCTTTCCATGCATCCTGAAAGTAGAAGTTGTAGGCCTCGCGGCGGACCGCGGCCTCGTCGAATTTGTCGCCGGCGGGAGTGACGCTGGAGGCGGCGATGACGTTGTAGGAATAGGGCGTGGCGGTGAGCAAACCGGTGAGCGAATCGGGCAATGGGTCGCCCGGATGGATGTCGTGAGTGCCGCTGGCAGAGGTGATGAGCACCGGCGAGTAGGCAGTTCCTCCGCCAAAGCTGTAAGACCCGTTGGGATTGGTTCCGAAGATCGTGGCGTCGCGGTTGAAGCGAATCTCCACGCCCCACTTGAAGGAGTGCCCGCCGCGCAGGAATGTCATGTCATGGCGAAACTGGTAGAGGTTGCCGAAGGAGCCGAAGATCGATCCACCGGGCGCGTTGAAGCTCTGGAAGAGGCCGTCGGCAAAGTTGAGCGCGGGCTGGACGTGATTTTCGGCGGGGAAGAATGGCGTGCTGCGGATGTAGCCCAGCGAAGTCTCGAAGCTGAGATGAGGAGTGACGGTTCGCGCATATCGCACGCCGGCATTGCGCTGGTGATCGAAGAAACGTACGGCGAAGCTGGGATCGATGGCGGTCTGGTCTGGATTGGTGAGCGGTCCGTTGATCTGGTTGAGACTGAAGCGCGTCAGCAGCGTCGCTTGGTCGGAAATGTGGTGATCGATACGCACCGAAAACTGGTCGGTGTCGGTGACGACCTTTGAGGAAGCGGCGTAGGTGCGCTCGCCGAAAGCTCCGGTCGGCTCGTTGGGTAAAGGATAGCGCGCAAGCACGGAAGCGATGGCCGGGCTCACGGGGATGTGGAGGGTGTCGCCGGGAAAGGTTAGCGTGTCGATTCCCTTGCGTTCGGCTGCGGTGGGAACCGGCAAGACCTGGGTCGTACCGAGCACCTGGCGAAATCCCTGATACTCACCGAAATAGAAGGTACGATTGCGGCCGTCGTAAATACCGGGAAGAACGACGGGGCCGCCGTTGGTGAAGCCGAATTCGTTACGCACGAAAGGAGGGAGACGGTGGCGATCGCCGAAAGCGGCGTGATCGAAGTAATTGCGCGCGTCGAAGGCGGCATTGCGGGCAAACTCGAAGATGCTGCCGTGCACCTGATTCACGCCCGACTTCGTAACCACATTGGTATAGCTGGCCGCGCCATGGCCGATTTCGGCCGGCATGACGCCTGAGTTAGATTGCACTTCCTGAATGGCGTCGACGTTGAAGTTGGAGAAGGTAGCGCCGCCAAGTTCGGGGTCGGTAGTGTCGAAGCCATCCAGGGCGAATACGGTGGTGGCACCGCGCTGGCCGTTGACGGCGAACTGTTGTGTAAAGTTGGCCGCACCGTTGGCGTCGGTCATGGTGCCCGCAGCCAGAAGCAGAAGCTTGCTGAAGTCCCGAACGTTCAGAGGAAGGCTGGAGACTTCGGAGCTGGAAAGGCGTTCCCCGCCGCTGGCCTGCGGCGAGGAGTTCTCACTGGAAGGTAGGACGCGGACTTCCTGTGTCTGCGAAGAGACCAGCAGTCCGGCCGTGAGATTCTCACCGTCCTTCACATCGACGGGAGTGGCGTCGCTCCACGTTTTTTCGTGGATTTGTACCGAGAGCGTGTAGTTTCCCGCGACAATTTCAGGAAAGGCAAACTTGCCGGTGGACGATACCTGAGCCGCGTAATTACCCTTGCCCGCCGCCGAGTGCAGTTGGATGATCGCGCCGGATAAAGGCCTGCCCGTCTCATCACGCAGGAATCCCGTCCACGAACTTACGGACGCGGCAGTCGCCGCTGAGACGGCCAGCAGCACCACCAGAAACAGCCTGTAGCCACCAGACTTCGACAGGGTGAGCATGCAGGCGGAATTATAGCGATGCGAGGCCAGCGCATGCTGTCCGCTTGATCACATGGGCTATCGTTTGCGGATCACGGGGAAAAGGCTGCCCTAGGCGTTTGCCTTGCGGGCCAGCTGCTTGTCCTGGTACATGGACGCGTCAGCCTGTTTGATCACCTGCTCCATGGTTTCGCCGCTCTGCCACTGGGCCACTCCGATGGACGCGTCAAGTTTGACCTTCACTTCCTTGGAACCAGGGCCAAGTTTGAGCGTGTAGTCCCCAAACACCCACTTCTGGATGCGCTCGATCTGTATTTTCGCCCCCGCCAGGGGGCAATCCAGAATCAGGATGAACTCGTCGCCGCCCCAACGGCCCACCGTGTCGGAGCTGCGGACATTGGAGCGCAGCTCCTGCGCGAACTGTTTGAGCAGGTCGTCGCCCACAGGATGGCCGTGGTTGTCATTGATCGGCTTGAACCTGTTCAGGTCAAGCATGACCAGACAAAAGTCCTGCTTGTGTTCGATGCGAACGGCAAGCCGGTCTTCGATATACCGGCGATTGACCAGTCCGGTCAGGGCATCGCGCACGGCGAGCTCTTCGACTTCCTTGAGCCTGGTCTCGTAGGTAGAGACCTCCGCGCGCAGCTCGGCGACCGACTTGTGGCTGTCCTTGGCCATTTGATCGACGCAGGTCTTCAGTTCCGAGGCGCCCTGCACCAGAGAGGCGCGGATCTGGGTCAGATCGTCCAGGTTCGCAATGGTCTGCAGGCGGGTGGTGAATTGGTTGAGCTGGCTGGCATAGCGCTGATCGCGCTCCCCGACGGACTCAGCCGTGCGAGCCAGCACGAGCAGGAGTTCCTTGACCTCATTGGCCTTGGCCTTGAGATGGTCGGCGGTGCGGTCGCCCCATTGTTGCAGCTGTTGCTCGACCTTGGCCTGAGCTTCGCGCACCTTGGAGGGGGTGAGGTCTCTCGCGAGCCGCTTTTCGACGCTCTCCAGCTTTTCCTGCAGATCGGTACCGACCGCGGGACATACGCGAGCCCCGCTTTTCCCGATCGCCAAAAGCGCCGTACGATACGATGCCAGGACCGCCGAAAGGAGGTCGTTGTGTTCCGGTTCTTTAGTCGCCGGCGCGCTGAAATCCATATCCAGATACTTCTTCAGGGAAATCACCTTGCTGTTCTCCTGTATCGGTATCCTGCTGGCGAGATATGGCGAATGGTAAAGCGACGGATGCCATCCGCGATCAGCTGCGGGATTCCTTGTGACTGGTGAATTTGACGGCACACCACGGGCTCACGGGCGGCGGCACGGACCCGTTCATCCCCAAGCGATGTGGGAGAACTATCGGCACTCGCGGCGTAATTCTTAACCCGGTCTTAACCGCGCGGCACAGGCTGGGCACACACGAAAGTCGTGGGGCTAAGGTCAACTAGGTAGGGAAGGCCGTGGGTTCCGCGGTTCGCAGCGGCGAATAGCGAGTACAGGTGACGGAGAGAGCACCGACTGGTCTGGCGCGCTTCAGATGCGCTGCAGCTCGTGCTGGGTCAGTTCGCTTTCGACGTTGCCAGTGTTGAGCGTCGAGGCAGGCTCGAAGAGCACGACCCAAACTTCCTCTTCCGCGACCGGGCGATGCTCGAGGCCGCGCGGGATGACGATGAATTCTCCCTCTTCGATCCATTGGTGGCGGTCGCGGAATTCCATGCGAAAACGGCCTTTGACGACCAGGAACATCTCGTCTTCATGCTCATGATGGTGGAAGACGAACTCTCCTTTGAACTTTACGAGCTTGACCTGCTGTCCGTTCAGTTCACCCGCAATGTGGGGCTTGTAGTATTCGTGGATCTGGGAGAATTTCTGGGCGATATTGACTTTGTCGGGCATGGGGGCCTCGGTAAAAGTGCTTCGAAGTACAGATTCGCGGATGAAGGAAAAGGACGCAAACAAAAAGCCGCCAGCGTTGGCTGACGGCTAATGGCTAGAAGCTAAGAACTAGTTCTCGTACAGCAGTACCCCTTCGGCCTTTTCCGCGTCTACCGGGCGGTAGTAAAGCTTGTCGCCGTCGAGAAAGACTTCGATGAACGCTGGCCGCGTGGTGATCGTGCCCTGAATCAGGGCTTCCGATAGCGGATCTTCAATGTACTTCTGCAACGCGCGCCGCAGCGGGCGTGCGCCGTAGCTGCGGTCGGTGAGCGTCTGGTTGAGGATCCACTTCTTGGCCTCGTCGGTCACGGTAACGGTGATCGAGCGTTGCGCCAGGTTTTGATTCAGCTGCGTGACCATGAGTTCGAGAATCTGGATCAGATCCTGTTCGCTCAGGGCGTTGAAGATGATGATTTCGTCGAGCCGGTTGAGGAACTCGGGATTGAAGGTTCGCTTCACCTCGTTCTTCACCAGGTCTTCGATTTTGCCAGATACCATGCCCTCGTCGGTCGACTGGAAGCCCAGCCCCTCGCGCTTCTGCAAGTGACGGGCGCCGATGTTCGAGGTCATGATCAGAATCGTGTTCTTGAAGTCGACCGTGTTGCCCAACCCGTCGGTGAGCTGGCCATCTTCAAACACCTGCAGCAGGATGTTGAAGACGTCCGGATGCGCCTTCTCGATTTCGTCGAGCAGAACGACCGAGTAAGGTGCACGCTTCACGCGCTCAGTGAGCTGGCCGCCTTCTTCGTAACCGACATATCCCGGAGGCGAACCGATCAGCTTCGAGACCGAGTGCTTTTCCATGAACTCGGACATATCGAAACGGACAAGCGACTTCTCGCTGCCGAACATGAACTGAGCCAGGGTGCGGGCGACTTCGGTTTTGCCGACGCCCGTGGGACCGAGGAAGAGGAACGAGCCAATGGGCCGGTTCGGGCTCTTCAGGCCGGCGCGGCTGCGGCGGATGGCGCGGGCCAGGGCGCTGATGGCCTTGTCCTGCGAGATGACCCGCTTGTGCAGCTCTTCTTCGATGCGCAGCAGCTTCTGGGTCTCTTCTTCTTTAATCGAGGTGATGGGCACGCCGGTCCAGCGGGATACCACGTCCTCGATGTCCTCCCGACCGACGACGCCGGTGGAGGATTCATCGAGGTGGTATTTTTCGCGAAGAACGCGCAGGTTCTCGCGTTCCTTGCGTTCTTCGTCCGAGTAGAAGCGCGCCTTCTCGAATTCGTGGTTCGCGATGGCGTTCTCCATACGGTGGACGATGAACTTGATGCGCTTCTGGACTTCCGTGATGTCTTCCGGCAGCGAAGTCTGGCGCAGCTTGACGCGGGCGCCGGCCTCGTCGATCAGGTCGATGGCCTTATCGGGCAGGAAGCGATCCGGAATGTAGCGGTTGGAGTGCGATACGGCGAAGTTGATGGCGTCGTCGGTGTAGCTGACGGCGTGAAACTTCTCGTAGCGATCCTTGATGCCGAACAGAATCTTGGTGGCGTTGACCTCGTCGGGCGGTGGTACTTTCACCGCCTGGAAACGGCGCTCGAGCGAACGGTCCTTCTCGATCGACTTGCGGTACTCGCCAGGCGTGGTGGCGCCAATGCACTGGATCTCGCCGCGAGAGAGAGCGGGCTTCAGTATGTTCGCTGCGTCGAGCGAACCTTCCGCCGAGCCTGCGCCGACCAGAGTGTGCAGTTCGTCGATGAAGATGATGGCATTCTGCGACTCCATCAACTCCTTCATGATGGTCTTCAGACGCTCTTCGAACTGGCCGCGATATTTCGTGCCAGCCACGATCAAGGAAAGGTCGAGGGCCAGAATTCTCTTGTCGGCAAGGAACGACGGTACTTCACCGTCGGCGATGCGCTGGGCCAGGCCTTCGACGATGGCGGTCTTGCCCACGCCGGGCTCGCCGATCAGCACTGGATTGTTCTTGGTGCGGCGGCACAGAATTTGAATCACGCGCTCCAGTTCGCCTTCGCGTCCAACCAGAGGATCGAGCTGGGTGTCCATGGCGGCCTGGGTCAGGTCGCGGGAAAATTCGCTGAGCAACGACGACTCGCGCTGCCGCTGGGGCTGAGCCTTTTCCTGGCTGGTGCGGGCCAGTTCTTCACGGATGGTGGACAGACGCAGGCCGCGCTCGTGCAGGATTTCGGCGGCAAAACATTTTTCTTCGCGCAACAACCCCAATAGAAGATGCTCTGTTCCGATGTGCTTGTGCGACAGACGTTCCGCTTCCTCGGCGGCGTAGGCCAGCACGCGCTTGCACTCATTGCTCAGCGGAAGGTCGACCGAGGTGGAGACTTTCTCACGGATGGTGGTGTGCCCCTCGATCTGCTTGCGGATCGATTCCACCGAGGCGTGAGAGCGCAGAAACCGATTGGTTAGGGCTTTATCTTCGCGCAATAGTCCCAGCAGGAGATGTTCGGTCTCAATATAAGGAGACCCGAACTGGCTGGCCTCATAGCGCGCGAAGAATATGACGCGCCTGGCTTTCTCCGTATAACGTTCAAACATATTGCCCTTCCCTGGAGCTCTCGGGAGCCGGGCAAAGGTGATAGCCCCATCTCCGCGGGAGCTCAAGCCCCCTACAGCATTATGCAATTCAAAGACCAGGATCCCAATACCCTAAAAGTGCCAGAAGCACGGTTACGGAAGGTTCCTGACCCAATTAGTGCAATCACTTGCAACGGGGTGCAAGCAGTTGCAGCCCTTCCTTTCAAACACCATAGTGC
>Ga0335081_10017923_pt1 | contig 11455 bp, 3 predicted proteins | sample Lox_Sample_35_FD_206713 | JGI IMG/M metagenome (GOLD analysis project Ga0335081, IMG submission 206713) | Soil microbial communities from Loxahatchee National Wildlife Refuge, Florida, United States - Lox_Sample_3.5 | ecosystem: Environmental > Terrestrial > Soil > Wetlands | place: USA: Florida... | reverse complement strand
AGGTCGCCGTAGAGGACCACGCGATCGTCCCGGACGTCCACGTGCTGCGGCGTCCAGTCAGATTTGTCGGGCAAGCCGATGGGCAGGCCCCCCGCGGCTTGTGACGAGGCGGGATCGGCGGCGGGAGTCGTGCTGTCGGATGGAGGTCGCAACTCCAGCACCGCCTCGGTGCCGCCGGGCAGGAGATCGACAACGGCAATCTGCGAGAGGCTGGCACGGACGGTGGGCCGCAGACGCACGCGCACCAGGAACTCCTGACCGACCGTGACCTTCGAGATGACGTTGCCCTGCAGGTCGAGGAATTCGTGGATCACCTCGACGCCTTGATTCACGGCAGACGGCGGAAGAACCCGATCGAATCCCGATTGATCGAGGCTGTAATACCCGGGCAGCGGTCCTTCCTTGCCGAAGCGGACTTTGGCGGCATTCGTGGAGATCTCCGCCTTCGGCATGGCGCCCGCGGGCAGGGAGAGAGCGCGCTCGCGCCCGTCGGCCGATACTTCCGCAATCGCGAGCTTGCCTTCGGAGCCGGCGGCTTTCGCGTAAGCATCGAGGGCAAGCAGGGTCCAGGCGGCGGAGAGCGAGTCGATACGGTTGTCGCTGACCGCGCCGCCTATGTCCTCGAGCACGGTCGGCGGAACCGCGGCCAGGCGCGCAGGGAAGTGGCGGGCCAGGAGGTAGAGCAGTTGCGAGTCGTGGACCAGCGAATCGTAATAGATCTCCTCGCCGAAGTCGTGCTTGGCGCGCGACCACGGGACTTTGGCGATGACGCGATCGGCATCGCCATTGCGCTGCATCAGCCGGTAGGTGGCGGCGAGCCAGCCCGCCGAGAGATCCGACGGCCAGGCTTGCGCGTAGCGGTGCGATAGCTCCTGCTCGACATTCGAAAGGGCGCTCGCGGGATTGATCCCTTGCCGCGCCAGCAGGTACACCGCATAGGCGCGCCAGCGGGCATCGGGGAGGGTCGAAGCGGGGGTGGACGCGTAGCGTGTGAGCCACTCGTTGAGGCTGGCCAGCATCGGCGCCGGAATCTTCTGGCCGCGGTCCTTGGCCTCCAGCAGGAACTGTGCCGCATAGACGCTGGGGAATTCGGCGATATTGGGGGAAGAAGACCAGAGGCCGAAGCCGCCCGAATCGTTCTGGCGGCTCTGCAGCACCGGGAATGTGGAGGCCGGGGTTGACGTAATCCGGCTGCGCACGAAGCCGAATTCGGGACGCGACGTGAGCAGCAGCGTGGACATGCCCTTGCTGACGAGTTGTTCGGTGCAAGAGTAAGGATAGTCGTCGAGCCAGGCGATGAGCGAGGGACCCCAGATCAGCGGAACCGGGGAGACGGCGGCTTCGACGCGGCGCTTCTCGTTGTACATCTGTCGCGTCACGGGGATGTCCGCGCGGGCGTTGTCGAAGCGCCCGAGGGTGAGCTGGGTGCGATAGGCGACCGCCGGGCGGACGCTGACGCTCTCTTCGATCTGTGCTTCCGCAGCCCCGCGGCGTGCCACGAACTTCACCGAAGCCGGCCCGAGCACGGAGTTCGCCTTGAAGCGGAAGATGCCGGTGCCTTCCTTCTGATCGGCGATTTGCAGGTCTACTGCGGCCGGGCCTTGCAGCGCCAGGCCCGCACCCAACTGGGCTTCGAGATGAATCGGACCTTTGGCGCCCGTGGTGTTGTTGAAGAGCCCCACGCCTACCTCGAACTCGTCTCCGGGAGCGGCCATGGACGGAACGTTGGGAGTCATGATGAAGCTGCCTTTTACGTCGGTGGCTCCGGCGGCCGTGCCGACGCGCTTTGCGCTGACAGCTATGGCGACGATGCGCAGCTTGCCGTTGAAGTAGTCGGGAACGGCGTAGCGGAAATTCTGTCCCGCCGGTCCGACGTCCACGATGCCAGACCAGTAGGCGACGGGCGGCTTGCGCTTCTTGGCGAAAGGATTGAGGTGGCGCGCGAAGCCGCTTTCGGCATCGCCGCCGGGCGCGGCCAGGGCAACGAAGCGCTGGAACTCGGGCAGGATCAGGTCGAGGATCTGGGTGGTATCGACCTCCAGCCGGCGTTTCTGGAAGAAGTAGCGGAGCGGGTCTGGGTCGTGGTAGCGCGCGACTTGCAGGATGCCTTCATCCACCGCGAGCAGCGCGACGCGGGAAGCCTCCCCCGGGACCACTTGCATGTTGATCGTGGTGCCGGGCTTGATCTCGGTCGGCACATTGAGGCGCAGCGGCTCGGTGCGCGCCGTCAGGCTGGCTGAAAAGGGCGCGGCGCCGTACGAGAGCGGGCTGAGGAAGATCTCGTCGGAGGATGGATCGCGCACGAATTCCACACCGACGTAGCCGTTGCCTTCGAAATCTCGCGGTAACTGGACGCGCTGCACGGAGCTGGTGGTGCTTGTCTTGAACCACTGGTGCTGGAGCACGCGGTCGCGCTCGATGGTGATCAGCCCGGCGCCGGTGTAGGGAGCGCGGATGCTGACCTCGATGGTGTCGCCGCCTGCATACGACGACTTGTCGAGCTGGATTTGCAACTCAGCATCGCGATCGAGCGAGCCGGTGATGTTGGCTTCTCCCGCGACCGTGTAGTTGAGGGAGTTGAGCACGGACCCGGACTCGTCGCGGAGCACGAGCACGAAATCACCGGGCTCCTGGGTGGGCAGCGGGAACATGCTGCCACCCGAGGCGATGCGTACCTTGCGGCTGTTGCGGACGATTTCCTTGAGGCGCGAGACGTATTTATACGTCTGATTGCTCTGTTGGGTCAGGACCGAGACGTATTTGAGCTGCACCCATTCGAGCGTGAGTTTGTCGGCGGCGACGGGGTTGAGTCGCTGATTGACGGCCAGCCAGTTGGCCTGGCGGGCGGTGCCCCGCTTCACGAAGTTCAGGTCGCCATCGGGTTTCACGCCCACGAGGTAATCCCCATCCGAGACGATGGCGCTGCTCTCGGCGGCTACGTTGCGTCCGCCTTCGGCTTCATAGGCGCGTGCCAGGAGATTGAGCCGGAATACGCGGCCGGTGAAGCGCCCCAGGTCGATTTTGAATCTGGCGATGCCCTTGTCATCGGTCACGGTATCGGCAAGGGCTTCGTGGAAGGGCTCGTTTAGCGACTGCCCGGCCTGGAAGCGGTGTTCGGGATAGCGGGCGAAGACAGGCAGCACCGCGGAGAGATCCATTTCGCCATCGACGCGCCGGTTGGACGCGGCCTCTCCGAAGAGGTGAGCGACGGTGACGCGAGGCTTCACGTCGTCCGGCTTGAGCCACCCTTCCGCAGGCTGATCGCTGAGATCGAGCCGCACTTTCATGCGGTCGGGCTCGAATTCCTGCACCTTGAAGGAAGTACTGCCGAGATTCTCCTGCTCCTTCTCGCTCTTCACGAGGTAGGCGACGGCCTGGTAAGTGCCTGTCGGGGCGGCGGGCTGGCTCGTGAAGGCCACATCCTCGAATGCCGCTGCCGAAAGCTTGATAGGGCTGCGGCTGACCACATTGCCGCGGGAATCCGTGATTTCGACCGCGATGGGGAGGCCGGTGAGCGAAGACTTCCAGTCGGCGGTGCGCACAATCATGCCGAGATGGGTGGTCTCGCCCGGCCGATAAATACCGCGATCGGAGAAGAGGTAGGCGGAGAGTTGCTGCACCGACTGGTCGTTCTCGATGCCGCCGGTATCGAAGCGCGAAAGGTCGAGCGTGCGTCCGCCGGTCTGAAAGGGCATGAAGGAGAAGTCGGAGTCCTTCTGCGCCACGATCATGAGCGGCGCCTTTTCGCGCTTCATGGCGGGAATCTTCGGCAGACGGGCGCGCCCGCCGCCTTCCGTGGTCGCCGTCGCCACAGCCTGGCCATTGCGCCCCACAGCCTCGACGCGCACCCCATCGATCGGAAGGCCCGAGCGGATGGATTGCACGAACACGTCGCGTGTGCCGTCTTTGGCCTGCTTGACGATGAAGCCGAGATCGGTGACTAGGATCAGGCGGGTGTCCTCGATGGCTCCGCCCTCGCCGGGTCCGGATTCGGATTCTCCCTCGGCCGGGTTCGGCTGCGGTGGGTTCTGGTCCTGAGGCTGATCGGGTCCGGGAGCCTCTTTCGGCGGAGGCTGCACGGAACGAACCCGCAGCAGGAACAGACCCCGGCTGCCTTGCGACCTGGACTGCAGGTAATTGCCGAGATCTACGTTGTCGTAGGTCGGTTTGCCAGGCTCTTTGTCGGTATAGTCGCGGACCTCGGTGAAGCGCTCGACGATCTTGTCGGCAAGGTCGTCAGAGACGGAGGGCGCGGTGAAATCGCGCATCTCAGGCGCCAGGTGGTGCACCTGGTTGGCCAGCACGCGGCCGATCTCGACTTCCACGTGATCCACGCCACGCACCAGGAACCCTACCTTCCTGTCGCCGGAGAGCGACAGCAGCGCGCCCTTGCCGAGAAACGTGAGCGCCTGCGGATACGGGATCACCTGGATCGTGGCGACGTACGGTTTGCCGGCGATGTAGCCGCCCGTGCCTTCGACGCCCTCGGCCACCTGTACAAAGAGGTAGCGTCCCACGGGACCGAGAAACTTGAAGCCGTGCGAGGTGTCGCCGCCCTGTTCGGAGGAGACGTAGGCGAGAGCGACGGGCTTGGAGAGCGCGAGGATGTCCTTGCCGACCTGGTTCTCGTCGTCCCAGCGGTACGGGTTGGTGTCTTCCTTGGGCTGATTGGGATGGCGTTCGGGCAAGAGGTAGGCGGTGACCTTTCCGCCGAGGGCCTTCTCGGCGACCGGCGAGGAACTGGTCATCATGAGGACCTGCTCCGGCTCGAAGCGGGCATTATCGACAACCACCATGGTGAGGCCCGAGAAGCGCAGGCTGGTGCGGCCGGGAATCACGACCACTGCTTCCAGACGGTCCTTGGTCTCGTTGCCCCCGCGGGCGGCGCGCACGCCTCTGTCGATGCGCAGGGTGATCGACGTATCGTCGCGTGGCATCGCCAGCGGCGCGGAATGGATGTGGGCGGCCAGGTTGAACTTGTCGTAGACGACCGAGAAGCTCTTGCTGTCGGGCTTCAGTCCCAGGTATTGGGCGTCGCTGGCGAGCGCCAGGGATACCCGCTGTTCGAACTGGACGGTATCGACGGGATGGGTGAAGCTGACGGTGGCGACCAGCTTTTTCAGGTTGGGGTCCACCGGGTCTTGATAAAACTGGCTCTCCGCGATCGTGGCGGCGAACGGTGCGCTCTTGAAATCGAAGCGATAGTCTTCGAGCAGCACGCCGCGGGCGAAGAAGCCTTTGCTGGCGAAACTCACGGTGAACGACCCGTCCACGGGCCAATCGTTCTTTGGCGTGAAGCGCAGGGTCCTGTCGCTCGCCCAATACCACGAGCCGGCCATGCGGGGCGAGATGGCGACTCCGGTAGTGACGGTCTTCTCAATCTGCTGCAAAGGTGCAGCCGTTTCGCCGAATTCGATGATCAACGGGTCGATGGAGGCGATGCCGTTGTCGCCGTAGCGGGTGAGCCCGGGCGCGGTGATTTTGTAGGGAACGTAATGCGGAACGGGACGGCTCTTGTACCAGAGCCAGGCGCCCGCAATGGCCAGCAGAACCAGGAGCGCGGCGCCGGCGCGTTTGAGGTCGGCGACGAGGTAGCGTCCGGCACGGGCGATCTGGCGGGTTATCCAGCCAAGCCACACCGGCGGCTGCCAGTGCCAGCGTCCGATTACCGCCTCCGTTACCCGGGAAACTCCGGCAGTGACTTGAGTCCGAAAACGATCGAGTTGTGGCACGTGATTGATGCAATTGTACGAGATTGCGTACGAATTGCTCCCGGCGATCACGACGGAAGGGGGCGCGGGTTATTGGCGGATCGGGGGCGGATGTGGTGGTAAAGGAGGACTACTCGGGAGGCGGCATCAGGAGGCGGCGCTCCAGTTCCGTGACACGGGATTCGACCAGTCCGAGACGCTTCCTGAGAGAGGCGGTGTCGTCCTCCATCGCAGCGACGCGTGTGTCATTGTTCTGTGAATAACTGTAGAAGGCCTTCAGAAGCTCGGTTTGAACGTCCCGCATTACCTCTTTCAGGTCGTCGAAGGCATGATCGAACTCCGAGCGCAGCATTTCGTGGCGCTCGTTCATCCGGCCTTCCATCTCTTGCATACTGGCTTGCAAGTCTCTCAGGTCGCCCTTGGTCGCCGGGGCATTGCGATCTTCGTCCATGTTTCCTCTCTCGTATCATACCCCTCTTCCGCCGCAGGCACTGGCCCTTTTTGTGCCTTTTCCACAGCCGGCGAGACATGCGCTATCGTATGCGTTGATGGCCGAGGAAGCCTACATCCGCGCGCGCGACGTTTCGAAGGTATACCAGTCCGGCACCTCGGAGCTGGTGGTGTTCTCGGGAATCAACCTCGACGTCCAACGGGGGGAGATGCTGGCGCTGGTGGGCGAGTCGGGCGCCGGCAAGTCCACGCTGTTGCATCTTTTGGGCGGCCTCGACAGCCCTTCCGACGGTGCGATATACTACGGTAGTAAAGAGATTTCCGGACTCGCTCGCTCGGAACAAGCGGACTTCCGCAATCGTGAAATTGGATTTGTATGGCAGATTCACTATCTCCTGCCGGAATTCACGGCGCTGGAAAACGTGATGATGCCGTTGCTGATACGGGGATGGACGCATTCGCGCGCCGCCTCCGAATCACTGACGAGGTTGGATGAGGTTGGCCTTCGGGCGCGGTCCACGCACCGCGCGGGTGAACTGTCGGGAGGAGAGCAGCAGCGGGTGGTGCTTGCGCGGGCGCTGGTTGGCGGCCCCTCCGTTCTGCTGGCCGATGAACCCACCGGAAACCTCGACTTTCGGACCGGCGAAATGATCTTCGAACTCCTCGAAGGACTTCATCGTTCCCATCAGCTCACGTCGGTCTTCGTTACACATAATCTTTTGTTTGCCCGGCGGTGCGACCGGGTGTTGAATCTGGAAAAAGGTGGACTGGTACCGGGCGGACCATTCGGTTCGCAACCGGGAAGCGAGTAGGGGTATCTTTAAGTCAAGGGGGCGTCACATTCTATGTTTGAGCGATACACGGAGAAGGCGCGAAGGGTGATTTTCTTCGCGCGTTACGAGGCTAGCCAGTTCGGTAGTCCATACATCGAAACCGAACACCTCCTGCTCGGCCTCCTGCGCGAAGACAAAGCGCTGGCCAACCGGTTCCTCCGTTCTCACGCCGCGGTGGAATCCATCCGTAAGCAAATTGAAGGACATACTACGATCCGCGAGAAGGTTTCCACTTCCGTGGACCTGCCGCTCAGCCATGAGTGCAAGCGCGTTCTTGCGTACGGCGCCGAGGAAGCTGAGCGATTGAATCATAAGCACATTGGAACGGAGCACCTGCTCCTGGGGCTGCTCCGCGAAGAGAAGTGCTTTGCCGCGGAGATTTTACATGAGCGCGGTCTGCGGCTGTCCACGATCCGGGAAGAGCTGGCGCGTTCCCAAAGTGAAAAGGTCGCATCCGCACGCCCCAAGGAAAGCTCCCTGCTGGCGGAATTCAGCCGCGATTTGACCCAGGCTGCCATGGACAATACGCTCGACCCGCTGATCGGGCGCGACTACGAACTGGAGCGGGTGGTGCAGATCCTCTGCCGCCGCACCAAGAACAACCCGGTGTTGATCGGTGAGCCCGGGGTGGGCAAGACCGCCATCGTGGAAGGCTTGGCGCAACGGATTGCCGAAGGCGATGTGCCCTCTTTCCTGGCCGATAAGCGGATTCTGGCGCTCGACCTCTCGCTCATCGTGGCCGGCACCAAGTACCGCGGCCAGTTTGAAGAGCGGCTCAAGACCATCATGAAGGAGTTGATGGAGAACCAGAACGCCATCATCTTCATCGATGAGCTGCACACCTTGGTCGGCGCCGGTTCGGCGGAGGGTTCCCTGGATGCCGCCAATATCCTGAAGCCGGCCTTGTCACGCGGCGAGATCCAGTGCATTGGCGCCACTACCCCGGCGGAGTTCCGCAAGTCTATCGAAAAAGACCGGTCGCTCGAGCGCCGCTTCCAGGCGGTCAAGGTTCCCCCACCCAGTGAGGGCGATGCCGTGAAGATCCTGTTCGGCATCAAGGACCGCTACGAGAAGTTCCACGCCGTGGCGTATACCGATGACGCCATCGAAACCGCGGTCTTTACCTCCAGCCGCTACATTCCCGACCGCTACCTTCCGGACAAGGCGATCGACCTGATCGACGAGGCAGGCGCCCGCGTAAAGCTGCGGCAGACCACCCTCCCCGCCGACCTCGCGGACATTCAGAAGCGCATCAAGTTCATCGTCCACCGCATGGAAAACGCCATCGCGAACCATGAGTTCGAGAAGGCGCGCTTCTACTCCGACGAGGAGCGCAAAGAGCGCGAGAACATGCGGCAGCTTCGCGAAAAATACAACCTGGACGATTCGTCCACCGGGTGCGTGACTAAGGACGACATCGAAGACGTGGTCGCGCGTTGGACCGGCGTCCCCATGACCTCCATCAAGGAGGAGGAGATCACCAAGCTCCTGCGGATTGAGGAAGAGCTTCACCGCCGCATCATCAGCCAGGAAAAGGCGATCTCGGCGCTGGCCCGCGCCATCCGCCGTTCCCGTGCCGGATTGAAATCGAGCAACCGCCCGGCCGGGTCGTTCCTGTTCCTCGGCCCCACCGGCGTCGGCAAGACCGAAGTGGCGCGCGCCCTGGCCTCCTTCCTCTTCGGCAGCGAGAAGAGCCTGGTGCGTTTCGACATGTCGGAGTACATGGAAAAGCACTCGGTTTCCAAGCTCATCGGTTCGCCTCCGGGATACGTCGGGTACGAAGAGGGCGGCCAACTCACGGAGCGCGTGAAGCGCAATCCCTATTCGATCATCCTGCTGGACGAGATCGAAAAGGCCCACCCGGATATCTACAACATCCTGTTGCAGGTGTTCGAAGACGGCCAGTTGACCGACGGCCTGGGCAACCAGGTGGACTTCAAGAACACGATCATCATCATGACCTCCAACCTGGGTGCCCGCTTCCTCGAGAAGCGCGGCCACCTGGGGTTCTCGGCTCCGGCGGGCGAAGGGATTCCCTCGAAGATCGAGGACATGGTCCGCAGCGAGGTGAAGAAGGCCTTCAATCCCGAGTTCCTGAATCGCCTCGACGAAGTCATCCTGTTTACCAGCCTCACCGACGACGATCTGATCCAGATCATCTCGCTGCTGGTGGAGCAGGTGAATGCCAACCTGGTGGCCAAGCAGGTGAAGATCCGGCTGGCGCCCGATGCCGCCAAGTACATCCTCGAAAAGACCTGCGCGGATCGCAGCTACGGCGCCCGGCCCTTGCGCCGCGCCCTGCAGAAGTACATTGAAGATCCACTGTCGGAGGCGCTCATCCAGGGCACGCTGCCGCGGCCTTCGGAGCTCGAAGTTTACCTCGGCGACACGGGCATCTTCTATCGGCAACTCAACGTGGAAGTGGAAGCAACCGCGGGTACGGCGGTGGCGGTCGGACCGGTGGAACCGGCGGCGGGCGTTCTCCTGTACACGTTCTAGGATTTCGGTTTAGGTCTGGGTCACTTCGGGCAGGGCTCTTTCGAGCGCCTGCCCTTTTTTATTTGGTCTGCGGTTCAGCCAAATCCCTGACGTCACGCGATTCGCCTACTGAAACCCCGAAAAAACCAGGTTCGGCAACACCCACGATGGTGAACGGAGCGCCGTTTAACGGAAATATGCTGCCCAACACGCCAGGTTTTCCGCCGAAGCGACGCTGCCAATAGAGCTGATCACCGTTACGGGATGTTGGCCCAAGAACCGGTTATCGTCCGGGGTAAACAGGCGCCTGAGAGCATAACGGACGCCCAACACGGAAAAGAATTCGCCCGATACAAGCTTCCCCGTGACCGGCTCGAGCACCAACATATCCGCAGTGCCTTGAGAGCCTCCCGGGAGCGCTGGAACATGGGAAAGGAAACCGCCTCCGAGCTTGCGTTCGGGCCGGTTTCCTGGAGCAGGTAAAGCTGCTGCGGATCGCGGACAGGCAAAAGACGCAGCAGCACCGCGTCAAACAGGCCGAAAATAGCGGAGTTGACACCAATGCCGAGCGCTAGCGTCGGAATGGCAATTGTGGCGATCACCGGGTTGCGGCGAATGATCCGAACGAGTACAGAACATCCTCGAAGAATCGTTCGAGCAGGGCACTTGACCCTCCGCGGGGCTGGATCAAGTGGCCCGCTCGCAACCCGGCCCCTGATGAGCATCTGCTGAACGCCTGGGGTCACGAACTTTGACGTTGATGTCGGAAAAAACGTTGGACTGAAACACGTTCGTGAGACTGTTCTCGATCCCACTGGAAGCTTCGTCGATTTGCCCGCGATCGGAGCCGCAACGCGGTTCTCGATGCCGATCCGGCCATTAGCTGCGTTTGGAGGCGTTGCTTACAGCCAATATTTCTCAGTCGTCTGGATGGAGACATGGGCTGGCAAGAACTGGATCCAGTTCCGCCGCCTCTTCCGCCGCAGGCCGCAGTCCAGGATAACGCCGGGAAGGGCTCTATCTCGCTTGCCCCTGAGCGTGCTGGGATCGGGCATTTGCCAGAGTGTCTTCGCCTCGCTCGGCTGTCAGCCAGTTGCCCCGGACGAATGCCGAGGCTCTTCGGCCCTTTGACTCGCCGGATGCCGGCGGCGAGATTTCCGGAAGGCTCCGAGAGTGCTTTGCGGATCTGCACATGTCCGCGTAGTCCCCATCCCTCCCGAGCGTCAGGAAGTGCTACCCCTCACTGCCAGCGAGCCCTTTGGGGCTTTCGAACGTCTGAGATCAGGATGACTACTCGCCGTCTGTTTCTGGCTACCTTGCTGGCCTCGTGCGCGCGAGCAGAAGCCGGGGTCCGCCTGAGAGCCAGGCCGGTCGAAAGCCCGACGCGCGAGACCGGCGTCGGCGTCATTCCGCTGGAGTTGCGAAAGGACCGGGACGCCCTCCTGTACGTGCCGAAGTCGGCGCCCGACCCGGCTCCTCTGGTGCTCTACCTCCATGGTGCCACCGGGAACGAGCGGCAGGGCGTTCGCCGGCTGGGCGATCTGGCGGAAGAACTCGGCTTCCTGCTGCTCTCTCCGGCATCGCAGGAAATCACCTGGGACGCGATCCATTCCGGCTATGGACCTGACGTGCGGCTCATCGACCAGGCGCTCGACAAGGTGTTTTCGCAGCGACGCGTGGACCCGCGGAAGATCGCGGTCTGCGGCTTTTCCGATGGAGCGTCGTATGCGATCGGACTCGGCATATCGAACGGCGATTTGTTCCGCGCGGTGATCGCGTTCTCCCCTGGCTTCGTACCTGCTGGAGTGGAGCACGCGGGCCGGCCTCGCATCCTGATCTCCCATGGCACAAAGGATCAGATCCTGCCGTTCGAGAATACCACCGGCCAGATGATTCCACTCCTGAAAATGGCGGGATATGACGTGACCTTTCGGGAGTTCGATGGGCCGCACACGGTGCCGCCGGAGGTCGCACGAGAAGCCA
>Ga0335081_10017920_pt1 | contig 11456 bp, 10 predicted proteins | sample Lox_Sample_35_FD_206713 | JGI IMG/M metagenome (GOLD analysis project Ga0335081, IMG submission 206713) | Soil microbial communities from Loxahatchee National Wildlife Refuge, Florida, United States - Lox_Sample_3.5 | ecosystem: Environmental > Terrestrial > Soil > Wetlands | place: USA... | reverse complement strand
ATTTCATAGGGAGTGGACGGGTTATCGTAGTTGACCGCATTGCTTTGCGAAGGCAGAGGATTCGCAAATGTGGGGAACGGGAACTGCGGGAAGACTTCCACGGTGAAACTGTAGGGTGGGCCGAAGTAATAGCCGGACGCATAGGTGCGCGGCAACACCGGATCATGGAAGATTCCGAACCCAGCGCGAATGGAAGTCTTGTGATTGTGAAATGGGTCGTACGCCAGGCCAATCCGGGGATCGAAGTTGTGCAGCGAAGGGTTGTTGAGGAATACGTTCGGCACCTGGGTAAAATCGGTCGAGGTGAAATAGTTCGTGATCGTGCTGAGCGGGTGCTTGGACGTTACCGGGTTGCTCACGAACTCATACCGCAATCCAAGATTCAAAGTAAGGTTGGGCAGAGCCTTTCAATCGTCCTGAACGTAGCCATTGGCGTCGATTTCGCGAAAGTCGCGGTAGCCATCGCTCTCCGAAGGTAACGGCCCAAAGAATAGGAACGGTGAGGCGCTCAGGAAACCTGCCAGACTGCTAAATTCGTATTCGCCGCCCAGCCATCCGGGTGCATTCACGTTCGATTGCACGCGCTGCACATCGGCGCCGAATCGGAGACTGTGCGCACCGTGATTCCAGTAGAGATCGTCACCGCCCCCGATCTTGTTCTGAACGAAGAGAAAGGGCAGGAAGATGCTCGATCCGAGGGGGCTTAGAATCAGATTGGTGAAACCGAGAGTCCCATTCTTGCGTCCCGGATAGAACGAGAGTCCCGTCTCGTTGTTATTCAGGTCCGAGCCTTCGCGCGTTCTTACAAAGGTACCCCGCAGCAGATTCACCACATTCGAAGACACGATGGGGCGTTCCTCGATGGTGGCGTAGTCGTTACCGGTATGGTGAGTCTCCGGCCATAGGGTAATGGCCGAGCCGCTGAACGGGTCAGTGAAAACGGCTCGATCGTTCACGAAGCGTATGAAGAGGGAATCTTTCGCGGACAGTGTGTAGTCGACGCGGCCCAGCAGATAGTCTTCATTCCCAACTTGAGTGGCAACGGACTGATATTGGCCGACGCCGCCTCCGATCAGGGTTGTCGGCATTGGGTAATAACCGAGTAATGTCTGGATCTGTGGAGAAATCGTGATCGGCGGCAAACCCGGGAGGATGCCCTGGCGAGCGTTTGCGTCAGGCACGTAGGCGATTTCCGTGAGCCCTTGACGGTTTCGCAGGCCCTCATAGTTGAAAAAGAAGAATGCCTTGTCTTTCTTGATGGGGCCGCCCACACTACCACCGAACTGATTCCTGCGGAAGGCCGGCAGTTGTGCCGGATCATAAAACGCGCGGGCGTCCAGATCGCTATTCCGGAAGTACTCAAAGAGTGAGCCATGAAAGCTGTTCGTTCCCGACTTGGTGACTGCGTTGATGGCTGCGCCGGCGCCACCGAACTGAGCGCTGTAGGTATTGGTTTGAGTGGAGAACTCGGCAATGGCCTCGACACCGAGGGTCGTTCCCAAAACGGCCGAGCCCGGACCATGGTTCCAAAAATCCTGGACGTTACTGTTGTCGAGCAGGAATGCCTGACCTTCCGGACGGCCGCCAGAAACCGAATAGTCGGCGCCGCGCCCGTAAAAACCGTTAGCGATAAATTGCGGAGGCGTCTGCTGCACACCCGGCGCCAGCGCAATCAGCTGCGTATAATTGCGGCCGTTTAAAGGCAGATCGGAAATTTGCTTCGGTTCGACCAGGCTGGCCATCGCCGCCGATGTCGTATCGACCTGTGCCACTTGTCCTTCCACGCTGACCGTTTGCTGCGCCTGTCCGACCGGCAACTGCAGGTCGACCACACGCTCGCTGCCGACATTTAATGGAATGGCCCGTTCCACCACGGTTTGAAAGCCGCTCTGCGAAGCTTGTACTTCGTACTGGCCCACCAGCAGATCGGGCACCCGGTATCGTCCCTGGTCGTTGGTCGTGACGGTTCGTACCACTCCCGTGCCGGTGTTCTTGACCTGGACAGTCGCGCCGGCAATGGCAGCGCTGGTGGGATCGGTTACTGTGCCGGAGATGACACCATTGGTCGTTTGCGCGACCAAACCGGTCTCGGGGAAAACGAAGCAAGCTCGCAAGACATCCGAACCGGAACCAGAGACGAAGAGCGTTTCGCGACATGTAGCCTCCCTGTGCACGCACTTCTAGGCCGGAAAGCAGACGCACAACAGTACGGGCTGGCCCCCGGACCACAATGCATGCAAACAACTTCTGGGCGGGATTATGTCCCCGAGAGAATACGGTGTCAACAATTGACAACTGACCCCAAAAAACAGAGTCTCAAGACGCTGTTGTGGCTTAGACCGCCGAAACCCACAGCGCGCGCGGAATGTTTGGAATGCATGCATCTGCTGGAGCGGACAACACTTACCGGAATCCCCGAATTTCGGATCGCCGGCGTGGCCTACGTCCCGCGCGCACACTCTGTCAAGCGCTGCATGCAATTATCGGGCGCAGCGATGCTGTAAAGTAGTAGACACCATAAACGTGCCGAAGAGCGCCAAAACCAAGATCGAACAGATACCGCGGCGAAAGGAGTCCCCATCTTCTTCGCAAACGGCACGGGCTACGTTGGCCTTGCGAGAAATGTTGGTGCAGGGCCGCTTCCGCCCTGGCGAGCGGATCCGTGAGGTTCCGCTGGCCGCGCAGCTGAATGTCTCGCGAATTCCGCTGCACCTGGCGCTCGAGCGCCTGGCCCACGAAGGCTTTCTACAGATACGGCCCACGCGAGGATTCGTCGTTCAGGGCTTTTCCACGGAAGACATTTTCGATGCCATTGAATTGCGCGGTTTGCTCGAGGGGACGGCCGCCCGTCTGGCCACCGAGAGGTTGCGCGACCGCCGCGATCTGGATCTGATGGCCATCACCAGCCGCGAAATCCTGACTCTGGTCCGCCGCCGCAAACTGACCATCGATACGTTTAACCGCTATATCGAGCTCAATGCAAAATTCCATAACGCGCTCCTGGACCTGTGCCACAGCCGGATGCTGCGCCGCGCCCTCGAGCAGGCGTGCTCGCTGCCGTTCGCCTCTCCCAGCGCTTTCTTGAAGCGGCAATACATCTCGCCCGAGTTGCAGGAATTGTTCCTGATTTCTGCCGACCAGCATTGCGCCATCGTCGACGCCATCGCCAGCCGCGAAGGTATGCGGGCCGAGGTTCTGACGCGAGAACACGCGCGGGTGGCGCGGCGGAATTTGGAAGACGCGCTCAAGAAACGGGATGACGGCTTCGCGGGCGCAAAGTTGATCAGCCTATAAGCAAGGCATCAGGCGTTTTGCATGCAATTCGTATGCTGCGGAACCCGGCACGAGACAGCCGGAGACGCGCTTGCCGCGGCCCGTTCGCCGGGCTTGCTTCCTTGAATACCCGGTAGTTCGGCCGCCGTTTGACAGGCTTCGGCGGGGAATAATATAATTCCCTCCGGCAGCCGAACTGCATGCATTGAAGCTTTCTAGCAGTTCACGAGAGGAACGAATGGATTATCCACTAACCGGGTACCACCATATTACAGCGTGCGCCGGTGGCGCTCAGGAAGACGTCAATTTCTTTACGCAGATCGTGGGCCTGCGGATGGCCAAGCAGACCGTCCTCATGGACGGTAAGATTCCCATCTACCACCTCTATTATTCGAACGCGAACATCGAACCGGGGTCGGTGATGACCACCTTTCCGTATAGCCGGCTGCCAGGACGCCGGGGCTCCGGGCAAGTGCATGCCACTGCGTTCACGGTCGCCAGGGGATCGCTGCCCTTCTGGAAGGAGCACTTGAAGCGGCATAAGATCGAGCAGCAGCCGGTAGCCGAACGCTTCGGTCAGTCGTTTATCCGCTTCTCGCATCCGGCGGGCCTCGATTTCGAAGTCATCGAGGACAAAGATGACCAGCGCAAAGGCTGGACGATTCCCGAGATTGGCATGGGAGAAGCCGTACGCGGGTTTCATGGCGCCGTGCTCTCCGTTCGCGAAGTCCCGGAAACCGAGCGATTCTTTACAGAAGCGCTGGGCTTCCGCAAGACCGGCCTGGATGGCAACTATCACCGCTTTGAAACGGGGACCGGCGGCGCGAACAAGACGGTCACCCTCCTGCATGAGCCAAACCGTCCGGCCGGAAGCTGGACGTTTGGCGCCGGCACCGTGCACCACATCGCGCTGTGGGGCGAGGATGACGACGCGCTGACCCGGCAGAAAGCCATCTACGAGGAATTGGGCTACACCGATGCGTCGGAGATCAAAGACCGGTTCTATTTCCACTCCATGTACTGCCGCTGCCCGGGCGGCATCTTAGTAGAAAGCTGCTGCAACGTGCCCGGCGGTTTCGAAAAAGACGAATCGTGGAGCGAACTCGGCACCAAACTGCACTTACCGCCATGGTGGACGGGACGCACGGAAGAAATGATGTCCGTTCTCGAACCCATCAAGGTGCCTGAGACCGCAACGTCGCACAATTGATTAAGGACCCCTGATATGCGAAGTAGCCATTCGATTCTGATTGCCGCCGCGGCGCTGGCTGTAGCGCCGCTGGCGGCTTGGGCGCATCATTCGTTTGCCGCCGAGTATGACGCCAGCAAATCGGTTACTTTGAAGGGTAAAGTAACCAAGGTAGATTGGGTCAATCCGCACTCGTGGGTGCATATCGATGTTACCGGTCCTGACGGCAAAGTTACCAACTGGGCCTGTGAAACCGCGCCGCCGAACATACTCTACCGGCAAGGCTGGCGGCGGGACAGCTTGAAGGAAGGCGACGACGTCACGATCGACGGATTCTCTTCGAAGGATGGCAGCGCCACCATGACGGCCCGCTCGGTTACCTTGGCCAGTGGGCGCAAGATGTTTGTCGGCTCTGGTACCGATGGCGCGCCTCCCGAGTCGAAGAAATGACTTCGGCTCGAACGCTGCTTGCGTTTTGCCTTTTGGCCCTCCCGCTCTGCGCTCAAGTTAAGTCCTACCGGGCTCCCCGCACGCCCGATGGCAAACCGGATTTGCAGGGGATTTGGGAAACTGCCGCCTCTACAGCGAACGCCAATCTGGAGGCCCATAGCGCCGCCCTGGGCATTCGCGCAGGCGAGTCCGTGATCGTGGATCCGCTGGACGGCAAGATTCCCTATCAGCCTGCGGCAAAGGCGAAACAGCAGGAAAATTTTTCCAAGCGCGCTTCCGCCGATCCCGTGAATCGCTGCTTTCTGCCGGGCGTGCCGCGCATCACCTACATGCCCTATCCGTTCCAGATCTTCCAAACGCCCGAGTTCGTCGCCATCACCTACGAATACGTTCACGCTTCGCGCACCATCCATATGAACGGCACTCCCCATCCGGATGACATCGATTTCTGGATGGGCGATTCGCGAGGGCGTTGGGAAGGCGAAACACTCGTGGTGGACGTGACGGACAACAATCCCAACACGTGGCTGGATTCTTCCGGCAACGCGCATAGCGATGCCATGCACGTGGTGGAGCGTTACACGCGGACCGGCCCCGACACCATGATGTACGAGGCCCGTATCGAGGATCCCAAAGTACTCACGAAGCCCTTCACCATCAACATCCCGCTCTACCGTCATGCCGCGAAAAACGCGCAGCTTTACGAATACGAGTGTCACGTATATCTGGACGAAGCCGGCGGAGGTAAGAAGTGAGGATTCCGATGGCAACCACTTTAAATAATTTCGCAGTGCTGGCAGCCGTCGCGCTGTCGCTCGCGCCCTCCGCGGCTGCGCAATTCCGCGCCCAACCCAGAGAGAAAGCCGGGCCGTTTACCCGCTTGCCCGACGGCAAACCCAACATGCAGGGCTACTGGGAGACGCGCGTTTTCTTCACGGCATTCGATCTCGAGGGCCATGACAAAGCGGAGTTCGGCATTCCCGCGGGACCGGGCGTAATCGTCGATCCGCCCAATGGCAAGATTCCTTATCAGCCCTGGGCTCTGGAGAAGAAGAGGGACATCGTGGCGCACCACATGTTCGACGACCCTCAGGCGCATTGCTGGCTCTCCGGGGTTCCGCGCCAGATGTACACTCCTTTCGGATTTCAAATCTTGCAGCCGCCCGGAAACGTCCTGCTGCTTTATGAAGCGTTTCACTCGTATCGCATCATTCCGCTGAATCGCACGCCCCACGCGTCGGATGCCATCCGGATGTTTGAAGGCGATTCGCGCGGCCATTGGGAAGGGGACTCGCTGGTCGTGGACGTTACCAACCAGAACGAGAAGACCTGGTTCGACATGTCCGGCAACTTCCATAGCGATGTGCTGCACGTGATCGAGCGCTTCACCATGGTGGATGCCAATACCATCCGCTACGAGGCCACGCTGGAAGATCCGAAAGTGTATACCCAGCCAATGAAAATCGCGTTTGATCTTGGCCGCAATCTGGAACCCCACTACGAACAGATGGAATACGCCTGCGTCGAGGGTGAGCAGGACTTACAGCACTATACCGAAAGCGAAGGGGCTAAAGGTAAGAAGTAGGCCTATCGCGCCCGCCAGCCTATGAAAACCAGCACGGAACGGATTCTCACCACCCACGTCGGCAGTTTGCCGCGCTCCCAGGAAGTTGCCGATCTTCTCTTTGCGCAGGATCGCGGCGACAAGTACGACGCCAAGGTTTTTGATGACGCCATGCGCCGGGGTGTCGAGGAAGCCATCCGGCTGCAGCGCGCCGCCGGGATCGACGTGGTCAGCGACGGCGAAACCAGCAAGATCAGTTACGCCACCTACATCCGCCACCGTCTCACCGGATTCGAGGGCGATTCGCCGCGGCCCACGCCGCAGGATATCGATGAGCTTCCCGACTATCGGGATAAGCTCGTGGCGCAAGGCGCTTCCGCCAAATACCTGAGGCCGGTTTGCAAAGGGCCGATCGAAGTCCGAAACCGCGAGCCGCTGCGGCAGGATATCGCCCGCATGAAAGAAGCGCTGGCGAAGAGCAACGCGACGGAAGGCTTCATGAATGCGGTCTCGCCCGGCACCATCGCCGTCTTCCAGCCGAACGAATATTACCCGTCGCACCGCGCGTACATGGAGGCTCTGGCCGACGCAATGCGCGAGGAGTACGAGACGATCGTGGGATCCGGCCTGCTGCTGCAGGTGGATTGCCCCGATCTCGCCATGGGCCGCCACAGCCGGTTTCGCGATCTCAGCGACGAGGAGTTCCTCCGTACCGCCGCAATCCAGGTCGAGGCTCTGAACCACGCCCTGGCAAAGGTGCCGGCGGATCGCGTCCGCCTGCATATCTGCTGGGGGAACTACGAGGGTCCCCACACGCACGATATCCCGCTCGTAAAGGTATTGCCGCTGCTGTTCCAGGCGAAGCCGATGGCGCTGCTGATCGAAGGCGCCAACCCCCGGCACGAGCACGAATGGGAGATTTGGAAAACGCACAAGCTCCCCGACGACAAGGTCCTGGTTCCCGGCGTTCTCGATTCGAGCTGCAACTTCGTCGAGCATCCGGAATTGGTGGCGCAGAGACTGGTTCGATATGCCGAGAGCGTGGGGCGCGAGCGGGTCATCGCGGGCACCGATTGCGGATTTGGCACGTTCGCCGGTTTTGGGCCCGTGCATCCGTCGGTTTGCTGGCTGAAGCTGAAGTCTCTGGCCGAGGGCGCGGCTCTGGCGTCGAAGAAGCTCTGGGGCGCGCGGTCTTCGGCCAACTGAAAGGGAACAGAGCCTATGAAACGAAGCGAACATCGGATTCTGACTACGCACGTCGGCAGCCTGATTCGCCCGCAGGCGCTGCGCGAACTGGCGGCGGCCGCGGAGAAGGATCCCGCGAGCGTGGAGAAGTATCATGCGCAACTTCGCCAGGATGTCGCCGAGGTAGTGAAGCATCAGGCGAAGGTCGGGATCGATATCGTGAGCGATGGCGAATTCGGCAAGCAGAGCTGGGCCGCCTACATCCTGAAGCGCATCAGCGGATTCGAAATTCGTCCCAACCAGATCCGCACGCTGACGTGGCTGGGGCGGGACCGCGACCGATTCCGCGAGGCCATTGAACAGGATCTGCCGCGCCTGGCAAAAGGTGTACCCACCGAAGTCTGCGTGGCGCCGATCACGTATACGGACCGCGAACCGATTTGCCGGAACATTGACAACTTCAAGGCCGCTTTGAGCGGCGTATCCGTGGAGGAAGGGTTTTTCACGGCCGTCGCGCCGGCCAGCACCGCCTACGACGGCATCAACGAGTATTACCCGACCGAGAAGGATTATGTCTATGCCATCGCCGACGCGCTGCGCGAGGAGTATCTCGCCATCCACCAGGCCGGCTTGTTGCTGCAGGTCGATGATGCCGTGCTTGCCAATATGTATGACGAACTGGTGCAAGCCAGTCCGCAACGCTACCGCGAGTGGGCCAACCTGCGCGTGGAGGCGCTGAACCACGCGCTCGCCGGAATCCCCGAAGATCGCATTCGTTATCACGTGTGCTTCGGCAGCTGGCACGTGCCGCATGTGGCGGACGCGCCGCTCGAGGAGATCGTCGACCTGATTCTCAAGGTGCGGGCCGGCGCTTATTCGATCGAGGCCGCCAATGTGCGCCACGAGCACGAGTGGCGCGTCTGGGAGAACAAGAAGCTGCCTGCGGGCAAGGTCCTCATCCCGGGCGTGATCACGCACCACACGGTGACGGTCGAACATCCCCAGGGCGTCGCGGATCGCATCGTCCGGTTTGCCCGCCTGGTGGGACGCGAAAACGTGATCGCCGGATCGGATTGCGGGTTTGCGCAGGCGGAGATGATCCAGCGCGTCCATCCGACCGTGATGTGGGCGAAATTCGAGTCGCTGGTGGAAGGCGCGCGGATCGCTACCAAAACGCTGTGGGCTTGAGCTCGTGGGCTTGAGCCGGCTGCGGACCAATCGCGGAGAATCTATAATCGGATGTAGATGACGCACCGCGTGGCATGGTTGGCGGCCTGTCTGGCCTTCTCGATGAGCGCTCGCGGCGCCGTGGACAGCCCGGTTGCCGATGCCGCCATGAAGGGTGATGACGCCGCGCTGCGCACGCTCCTGGCGCAAAAGGCCAACGTGAACGCCCCGCAACCGGATGGCACCACCGGGATTCAATGGGCTGCCTACCGGAACGACGTCGCCATGGCGGACCTCCTGATCAAGGCCGGTGCGGATGTCAGACTGGCCAACCACGACGGCGCTACTCCCCTGAGGCTGGCAGCCGAGAATGGAAACGCGGCCATGATCGAAAGGCTGATCGAGGGCGGGGCCGATCCGAACGAGCGGAATCCCAATGGAGAAACGCCCCTGATGATGGCGGCTCGCAATGGCAACGTGGCGGCGTTGAAGGTTCTGCTCGATCACAAGGCCGATGTGAATCTCAAAGAGAACCTGCGCGGCACGACTGCGCTGATGTGGGCCGTAGATCAATCGCATGCAGAGGCCGTGCAGGTACTCAGCGAAAACGGCGCGGACGTAAATGCCGCCACACTGCCGGACACCAGGAATTCGCGGCTGAACATTGCGCCTACTCTGCAACAACGAATCGCGCAAGACGTGAATTTCGGCGGCCGGCGGCCGCGGCGCGGCGCAGCGAACGCAGCGGCCGGCAAAACCGAAAGCCCCAACCCGGCTGATGATTTCGCCGACTTCTTTCGTCCGCCGTCGGTCAAAGACGGCGGCGGCCTGACGCCCCTGGTGTATGCGGCGCGCGAGGGATGCTTGGAATGCGCCCGGACCCTGCTCGATCGAGGCGCGCAAGTCAACCAGCGTACCAACTACGGTTGGACCGCGCTTCTGACCGCGACTCAGAACCGGCACTACCGGCTGGCGGCCTACCTGCTGGATCGCGGCGCCGATCCCAATCTTCCGAACAAAGGCGGCTGGACGCCCCTCTATCTCGCCACGGATAACCGCAACATCGAGAGCGGCGACTACCCGGTGCGGAAGCCGGACATGGATCATCTCGATTTCATCAAGTTGCTGCTGGATAAAGGCGCCAATGTGAACGCGCGGATTTGCGGCGCGGAATCCACGGAAAAGGAATGCAAAGGCGACACCACCGAGACGCGCACGAATTTCACCATGCAGTGGCTTTACGAAGATGGCGCCACGGCCTTCCTGCGCGCGGCGCAATCGGGCGACGTCACGCTGATGAAACTGCTGCTTGCTCACGGAGCCGATCCGAAGATCGCCACGGCACACAACGACACCGCGCTGGCGGTAGCTTCCGGCATCGGATGGGTGGAAGGCGTCACCTTCGAGTGGTCTCCGCAAGACAGCCTGGAAGCCGTGAAGATGTGTCTCGATCTGGGGATCGACCCCAACGTTGCGGACGACCAACTCCGCACGGCGCTGCACGGAGCGGCGCATAAGGGGAGGACCGACGTAATCCAACTCCTGGTAGACCGCGGCGCCAATCTGGAGGCTCACGATATTGGGAGCCGCGACACCTTCGCTGGCGCGATGAAGGGTATGACCTGGATACCCTTGGACTGGGCTCGAGGACTGGTCCGCGTGGGGGTGCAATCCGCCCTACCCCATCCCGAGGCGGAGAAGCTGCTCGTGAAGCTCATGACCGAGCGCGGACTTAAGATTCCGCCGCCGCCCACGTCCTCGATCTGCCTGACCAAAGGCGTCAACGGCTGCCAATAGGTTCGTCGAGGGAGACTCAACCTGCCCATTCGGCCGAAATTCCTGCAAGTGATCGCGAGGAAGGTCCGTGCCATTCAGTCCCGGCGCAACCGCGCAGGCGTGTTTACCAAGATCTATAAGGAAGGGCTTTGGGGCAGCCCGGAATCGTTGAGCGGAACCGGCTCCGGCGAACAGGCCACGCTGGCGATCCGGCAGGAGCTGCCCAAGCTGTTCCGCTCGCTCGGCGTCACGTCCATGATCGACATTCCGTGCGGCGACTTCCATTGGATCGGCTCCCTGGTTGCCGAGACCGGTGTGCGCTATCAAGGCTTCGACATCGTCGCGGATATGATTGCGGACAACCAGCGGCGCTACGGCAGTCCATCGGTTCATTTCGGCGTCCTCGACATTGTGAAGACGGTTCCTCCAGCAGCCGACCTCATTCTTTGCCGTCACCTGCTGATCCACCTGCCGCTCCAGGATGCGGTTTCGTCGATCCGGAACTTCCAGCGGAGCGGCTCGAAATACCTGCTGGTCACGACCCAGCCGGATTGCCCGCGCAACGAAGAAATCGCCTGGACCGGCACGTACCGCCCGGTCAACCTGGAGCTGCCGCCATTCCAGTTGAAGCCCACGGCGCGGATTCCCGACCCGCAGAGTCCCACCGATCAGGCGGAACTGGCGCTCTTCCGGCTGGATGAGATTTCGCTCTGAGAGATCCGCAGCTTGACTGGGATCTGACGGAAAGATGGAGAAACGAAACAACCATGGCCGCCAGCTGGCCACTCCCGGTAATGAAAATAGAGCAGGGCGACTACAGTAGCATGATAACCGGCGAGCAGCACGGCCGTA
>Ga0335081_10017919_pt1 | contig 11457 bp, 20 predicted proteins | sample Lox_Sample_35_FD_206713 | JGI IMG/M metagenome (GOLD analysis project Ga0335081, IMG submission 206713) | Soil microbial communities from Loxahatchee National Wildlife Refuge, Florida, United States - Lox_Sample_3.5 | ecosystem: Environmental > Terrestrial > Soil > Wetlands | place: USA... | reverse complement strand
GAACTCGAGGCGCTTCCCCCAAGGCTTCAAGATCGGGTTTGGTGGCCAACATCTCCAGCCAGCGCACGGAGTCCAGCAGCGCGGAGTCTCCCAGGTGCTGGTGATGCTTGCGTCGTACGCCCAAGACCGCAATTTGCTTGTACTGAACGCTGGCAGGCTCCGTCAGCCTGAACACGGACAGATCGGCAAAGTGTTCGCTCAATACCCTCGCGCAGGGTTTCAATCTTAGTTGCGGAATGACAAACAGCAAAACGCCGCCGGGCTTTAGCCAGCGATACGTGTGCTCCAGAAACACCAACTCCAAGCGCTGGTTGTTTGTCTGGCCTGTCTCAAAGTCGTAGGGAGGATTGAGGTAGAGCAGAGACAATGTTTCCGCCGGGCAGCGGACATCCATCGTATTGGCGTGCAACGTTTCGATTCCCAACCGGCTGGATTGTTCGGCCCGGTTCGCGTCAATTTCGATGCCGTAGCGGCGCGCGTCTGTCCCCTTCAGCAAGTGCGTAAACGCGACGCCATCTCCTACGCAGGGATCAAGCGCCGAAAACTCGGGCGGAAAAGTCAGACAATTCTTCAGGCGTTCGGATTCGCGCACGGGCAATGGGTAGAAGCCGAGCCGGATCTTTCCATTCGGTCTCATTTCGCACCCCCAGCCGTCTTGGTTGCGAGGGGTGAGAGTTTCCGTTGTTGGAGTTGGAGGTTTTCCAACGTGCGGATTGCGCGCGCGATATCTTTTCGCCCCTTGGTACAGGGATCGCAGCGCCCGCACTGGCACGCTTGCTCGAAAGTCTCCAGGCAGTACTGGAGCGTGAGGATTACATATTGAACTGGTTCTGTTTTCATGTTGGAGGCTCGGGTTTGGGATCGAGGTCCGATTGGTTAGCGGAGTACAACGGCCATCCGCTTGCGTTAAAACTATTTCAAGATGGCCGCGGCCGATCGCCGTATCCATCCGCTCAATCTCCACGCTTTGTGCTTCGTATCGCCCCCCTCGGCTTGAGTCGCTCGAAATCCGCGTAGTGGTTTCGTACTCGTTCGCGCAAGGCGAAGAATTTGTCGGTGCGAACAAGATCCTCGTCGGTGACGTTCTCGATAAAATCCCACAAGTCTCGGATCAGTTCGCCAGCGTTGCTGAGGATGATGCTGGATTGGCCAATAGGTTCACTCATCCCGCGACCTCCTTCTTCTTGGGAACAAGATGCCTCGCTCACGCGGCCGCTACCTGCTGGCTTGCGGTCCAGTTAGGGAAGGGGTTTCGGCAAGACGTGCGAAACGCAGCAATCAGATCGCGAATGATGGCGCGACGCTTGTACAGTTTTTCGATCAGCCGATTTAGGCCATCGCTATCGAATTCGTACCACTCCCGAGGAATGTCAGCGGCCATTCGCCAGATCTCACTCACATCCATTTGCTCGGCCCGGCTCAGTGCAGGTTCGAACGCTTCCCATCCCGTGACCGTTTCGTAGACGCAGTTATTCGCGTAGACCCCGCGCAAGGGAAAATCGGGGAACGTCCACTCTCCGGCATTAAAGCAGTAGCCCTGATCAATGAACGTGGCCGTGTACCGTTGGCATCTCGGCGTCCTGCGGCAGAAGATCGCCTGGCGGCCATCGCTGTTGCACGTCCACTTGTCGAGCACAAGGATCTGGGCGAAGCTGATGAGATTGCGAACACCCCGCAACAGTTCGCCAGGCAGGTAGTCCGACGCCAAGCCGGGACTGTCGCCGCCGACATAGAGCGATGCCAGTTGCTTGCCGCTTTGACAAGGGATCTCGCTTCCCCCCACCTGGATTCGCAAATCCGGCGTGTGCTCGATCAGCCGATCGCCGACTTCGATCACCGCCACGGGCGGCATGGGCAGGCCCAGTGCCAGCCCCAGCCGGGTGGCCAGCATCTCGTTAGCGAGGATACGAATGTGCTGTGGGTTGTTCTGAAATTTGGTCACATAAGCTACGCCGTCGGACGCCCTCAGCAGGTGGGATTGCGCACCCCCTCTCAGCTTGCGTAGGTGTTGGACGGCAGAGACACACGCATTCACAAGCGCCTCCGTTTCTTGCCACTTGTTTGTGAGGATCTCGAGAATCGGCCGGAAAAACGGCGGTAAGGAGCAAAGGTTGTACGTCCGTGACAGCGGTAGTCTTGGTCGCGCCAAAGGGGGGCTACTCCCCAATTAGGTTTGGTATCCAGGGTTTGGGTCTGAGCGCCTGTTCAATCTGTCGCCCGGTTAGAGTCCACGCCGCGTTTGGCGGAAGGGCGGCAACAACCCTGAATTTGAAGTGCTGGTATTGCGACCTAGCGAGTTGTTCGTCACCGAGATAATCCAGCAGAATTGCCAGGGCGCACTGCGCGGGCCCGCTGCCGCCATATCCCCATGAGATTCCTGTTGGAGAATGGTTGATCACATCCTGTCTCTCTTGCAGAGGGTACGGGGCCTTGCCTGGCTTGAACACCTCGACATAGCAAACATCTCTGGCCTCGTCATAATGGCCTTCGTACCGAACCTTATCCGGTTCGCGGCGAACAGAGGCTTCGGATGCAGGTAAGAACTCGATGAGCAACTCGTGGCAGTCCTGACATTCCATGCCAAAGCCATCGACGAAAGGATCATCGCCAAAGAGGCTGAGGGAGATCCTGTGACTCAAGTGGGGCTGTAGTTGTTGGACAATTTCTGGAAACAACGTTGGATTCTGAATGATCATTGGACCTCCTGCAAAAGGGGAGACTTTGGTTCGACACAGAACTGACGCAGCAGATTCGGGGAGAACAAGAGCAGTCACAGTCAGGACTTATTTTTCGCAGCGACTTCCAGTTCGAGAACAATTCGCTTCAGCGTTTCGAGACTCTCGACGCGCTCAATTGAGCTGACCCGCAGGGCCTTGAGAACCGGAACCAGGGCTTCAGGGCCGGTCTTGTCGAGAGCAGCTTCCAGGCGTCTTAGACCTCGTTCTGCCGATCGCATGTGCTCCAGCACTCTTTGTTGCACCGATACGTCTTCGATCTCGCGCGGATTCCAGACTCTCGCAAGGTCACGCAACAGTCCGCGGTAAAGACCTCGACCTAGCTGATCTGCCATCGCCTCTATCTCGGCCACAACGGCTGCTCTCTGAGAGATTGCCTTTGGTGATTTTGTCTCTGCGGCGCTAGGGTGTGACTGAGTGGACGCATTCGGCCGGCACCCCTGGGCCCAGCCTGTCGGCGTCGCCCACTCCGGCAGTAAAGGAATAGCCTTTGGCCGTTTTCGTTCATCCAGATCGACCCAGATGCCCTCGAAGTAATAGAGGTAGCGTCCAAGCCCGAAGCACGCAGCGCTGCGCTTAAAGGCTTGTGCTTCCGCCGCCGTGCCGGCGTTATCGTTGTCAGCCCACTCTTCGCCAGTAGCCGAGTGTGACCCAACACCGAAGATAGTGAGTTCGCACGCGACCAGTACCTTCGCGACAATCTTCTGGTCTTTGCCGCGCTCGAAATTCGCGCTGGTATGAATCGTGTATTTGCGAGTCCATCCCGCCGGCGTGAAGAGCGCGTTCAGACGATCTGTGTAAGCCCGCTGATCGGCATACGGAATGACCTGGCCGCGACTCTTGTCGTGGCTCGTATTGGTCACGCGCCACTCGATCACACGAGGATCGAATGGCACTTCAAGTTCCGCGGTACACCCCTTGATCTCTTCATGGCTGAACCTGTTCGATCCATCCGAACTTCTTGCCAGAACTGCGGCTGCCCCAAACTCGGCACCGTTCGAAAAGGCTGTTGCATCCCCGTTAGCATGTCCATTGGGACCAGGCATCTTCGCACCTCGATTGGAAACTTGATCCTCGCGCTGTACTCGAACACGGAAGCCTAGGCGGCGCTGGCTTTCACGCAGCGTTGGTACTCCTGCAACCGTCTAGTATTCGCTCGGCAAAAGTAATGTCGTTATGGCGCGATCTGCTTCGGTAATCACCCAAAGATTTTCGTTCCAAGTTACCCGATAGCTGCTCATCAGCCGAAATCCATGCTTAAGACTCAATTCGTTTTCGGTTTTGTCTTCTGGGCAGAGATCGCCCCAGTCGCCGCGAAGATGACGCGAGAGAAATTCGATAGGCGTCTTGTTTGTACGCTCAAGCAGCGCGAGCGCGCCAGGCGTGGCAACGATCTGGCCCGCCGGAAACAACGGTATTGTGGGCAGGCAATTCATATTCACCTCTGTGTGGGAAAGGGGTTGTCTACGGCTACTTCACAGGAAGGGCGGATGGCCTGCCGGCCGTCTAAGTCAGAGGAGTTGCTGGTGGCGACTACCTAGGTGCGGTACGCCACCAAAAGACGATTAGAAGACGATCTCTGAAGTTCCGTCTGAGTGGACAAAGTGGAGATTGAAGTCGATATCAGCTCCGCCGCCTGCGCGCAGGCTGTCCTCAAAGGCAGCATCGTAGCTCGGATAATAACGGCCGGTTAGCGTGGAGAAGTACGGCCTACCCTGCTTGTACGTCAGTTTTGTGCTCATTGGAGTGCCGCCTTCGTCTGGCCGTACATCCAGCGCTGCGGCTTGATCTGCGACAGCCAATCTTGCGCAGTGGGAATGCGGCCCAGATCTTCGCGGACATGCTGCTCTCCCACGTAACGGACGGGAACTTGTTTGCCGTCGCTATTCACAATGGCAATACCAAACAGTTTCTCAGCCAGGAAAATGCCATCCGAATGATGGCGCAAAGCGCGATGGCGAAAGTCCGCGAAGAGCGCCTTCGACTCGTCAAACCAGTTGTGAATGGGCAGGTAGTCTTCCGGCTTGCCGCCGAATTTCTTCGCGCTGCTTTCTGCGTGCTTAAGCGGGTGCGCCATGGCTACACCTCGTAGGTGGTCGTCGTGTAATCCTCGAACCGGTCATTTCGCTCGACGGTTATCTTGCGGGCGGCCACATCGAGGACGACATCTCCAAATCCGCCGCAGTCGTTTTCGTAGCCAAATGGAACGAGGGTGTCAAAGTGTTCCTGTAGGTGGACTGCCTCGTAGTCAACAGCCTCATTCTCGGCGTAGGCGTAATAATCGCTGTTGAAACATTTCACTTCTTCGGTCGCCCCGTCGTCGCCGTAGCCATCGAAGTGGACAGCCACGAACGTTACGCCGGCCTCCGCGAGCTTGTCGCAGTCGGCAAGTATCGCCGCTTTGGAGGCCTCCTCAGCGGGACTCAAGGCTTCCCGCTTACCGCCTGCATTGTCTTCCATGTTTGTTCCTCCACCGCCCTGAATTCCTCCGAATCGCACCGCACTTATCTTGTTCGCAGTGTTCATCCACCCCGGCCCTGCGCAGTACGCCGTCGATCTTGTCAATGGAAATGGTCATGCCATCCCAAACGTCATCCGGCAACGCCAGATGTCCTCGCGGACCTTTTGCCGATTGCCAAATTCGAAGGGCAGCGAGCTCCGCTCGGAGCACCCCGACCATATCCGTGGCGGCAAGCTCCAACTTGTCCCGTCGCTCGTCTATTTGGGACGGTACTAAGAACACGCGCCCTCTGACGTCAGCACCGAAATGTTCTTTAGCAAACGCCAGTGCTGCGGCCTCGGTGTCAAACTGCCCTACGTTGTGCCATGCGCCAGAATCATCGTTAATGCAATCTTCGGTGGGAATGTCAACGTAGAATGTCTGGGACTCCCCCAGGGGTTGGATATCCTTGGTTCTCATCTCGTGTTCTCCGACTTCAATTCACTCTGTGACTCTTCGGCCTGCCACCTCGGGTCGTCTCGATCAAAGTAGTCTGACGCGGATGCCAAGGCATGATCGCAAGGGAGGTGCCCCTCCTGCAGGTCGGCGCCACAGTAAATGCAGACATTGGTTGAAGAATTGAATGCGTGCTGCTTCAAGTGAGCCATTGCTGCTCCTTAATCACGGATAGTCGAGACATGGGTCAACGGAGTGCGTGGGGCTGACAGGTGCTGTAGTTTTTCTCTTCAATATGCGGTGCCTCGGGGCAATCACTGGGTGTCTGTATCTGAAATCTCGTCGGGCTCATCGGTGCGTGATTGTTCTCCCGGCCGAGAGGGAGTCCGAACTACGATGCCCTCGGCCTTGTCGGCCCTTCTCTTGGCGATCTTGGTGTACAGCGCAATCACATGAAGGCATTCGCAACCCTCGCAATTCCCGTGTTGTGGCGGTCCATCGCGTTTAGGGTCGTAACGCGGATGCCGCCCGCATTTGCCATCGAAACGGAAGCGAATTTTCAGAGCCATCGGAACACCTCAATAGGAACCGCGTAAACCGTTCTTTCCGTCGAGCGCCTGAGCTACCAGCACGCCGATTGGATCTGAATCAGCAATTTCCCTTACAGCGATGAAGGAGCACATGCCATTGACAGGGATTGGCCGCTCATCTTCGATTCGGTAGCCGCGTTCGATGTGCTGCTGCTTTCGTTTCTCAAACAAGTCGGCCCTGGTGGTCACACGAATTCTCATGGCCATCCTCATTTCTCGTTTCTTGGCGCTGAAGTCGGAATTCCTAAGCTAGGCGCAGCCTGGAATGGGTTGGTCTACTACTTCGGACAGTAAGGCCGGCACGTTCCTCTCAGATTCGTGAATCAGCTAAAGAACCCCCTTAGGCAGGCACGACTGGGGTTCGTTTGTGGATGCGGCGCAATCGCTTCCAGCACTTGGGATCAATGCGCAATGCTTGTACGCCACCCAGGGACGAGAGTCCCACGAATCCTCCGTGGTACGAGATCACTCCGTAGCGAAATAGCCGAGCAAGTAGTGCTAGTGCATGATTCGCCAGTATCGGATTGACGAAAGGCTCCTGCCGCTCGAGAGCTTCCGCGGCGCTACAGCTTGGCAAACCCCCTGCATCGAGTTCCTTTTGGATGACTTCGGGAAAGAGTTCCGAGATAGTTCGGAGCCGTAATCTGTGCCGCCGATTCCTGCCGTTTAGCGGTTCTCCCAGCACGAACTGGCCGCTGTCAGCGTTGTTGCCAAGGTCGAGCCAGTAATCGACCTCGCTCCAGTCTTCTGCGCATTTCGCGATTGCGCCTCGCGCCGCGCGTGTGTCGACGCAACCGACCACTATGTCCACGCCATCCAGCTTGCGCCTAGGATCAAGCGACTCCGGTATGCCTTGCCAGTCCAAGCCCCAGAAGAGGTTCAACCGGTTCGCGAGGACAATGGACTTGTAGAGACCTATCTCAGACATACTGAACGGCTGGCGGACACAATTTGTTGGCGAGACAACGTCGGGATCGAGCAAGGTGACGTGGAGTCCTTCTGGATGTCCGTACACGAGCAATGCTTGATGCAGATACGGCAGACCGGCCGCAATCGCGCTTCCATTGCCGCCGCATCCAACAACCAGCACACGAACTTTGCGCCTCAATAATTCGGGATGAACACGGTGCGTTTCCACGGATTCATCTTTCACCCTTTCTGTGGATGAATTCCTGCAGCGTCTGCTTGCAGTCAACAAGAAACTTGACTGGAAAGCAGCGCTTCCTTCCCGCCAGCGTGGTCCAGAGTCCTAGAAAGCCTCCGGAGTGAGTCGTCAGTCGGACCGCGCCACTCGGGTGAGTGAATTCGCTGGCGAAATATGCGTGCTCCCAGCCTCCTAACGAGCCAACACTTGCATCTTCCGGGATCTTCATGCTGCCCAAACAGACTCTTCCTTGAGCGTCTGTGTTCCAGTAAGGAGCGCTCTTTAGGCGCGTATTTGCTTTCGGTCGACAGTCCTGTGCAAGAGCACGCACAAAGAGTTCGCGCCCATGAATCATGAACACCAATGGAGGATGGGGATACATCTTGCCGTTTAGTTTTCTCGCTTCAGGATTACCATCGCCGAAGAACATCAACCGCCGTTGCGCGCAACTCCACCATGCGATTATTTCCGGTGTCCTTGCGAGCACATGCTCCGGCAAGACCTCCGCTGCCATGCTCGCTCCCAAACCAGCGGCCAGCGTCTCCAGGAACCCAGCCGTCACGGACTGGCCCGCGCACAAGTATCTCGCCCCGTTCGACTCGCACTTCACTTCGTGTAGGGTCGCAAAGGTTCTGTTGCCTTCCTGATACAACAGGACAGCTTGTTTAAGTGTGAAGATTTGGCTATTTCCGATTCGCATCCGAACGTCCATCACTATCCCTCACGAGAAATCACGCCGTCCTGATTACCAGGCATGAGGTCAACCAGTCGGCTGGCTGCGGCCAGCGTCTCGCATGCGACGCCCAGCGTTTGGAAGCCCCGGAGTACCGTAGGTGGATCGGCAGGCTTCAGCGGGATGATGAGGTTCGGATGGGGCGTCGCCTCCATCGCAGTCTGGGCTTCATCGTCGAAGCAGCCAACCACGGCATCGCCTGATGAGAATGCCGCAAGGAGGCATGGCAGCGGCGGATTGCTGTCCATGAGCTGCTCTCCCATATCGTCGGTGAACTCCGGTCGTTTGGCCTGGTTCGAAACGTGACGCAGCTCCAGCAGGCCCGTAATCAGTGCGTTGATTTCCTTGTCCGCTATGCTCTCGCCTAACGCCTTTAGACCACGGAGACTCAGTGGCGCCTCTTTAAGGCATTTTGGTGTACATCCATCGACGTCTGGCACTTCGTATTGCTCGGGATTCTCCTCGCCCTCGTACCACTCTCGCAGCATCTCCACTCGCTCTTCCGCGTCACGATAGTCGTACACGCGCACCCACCGGTCGAGCGATCCGACAAAGATAGTGAAGAATGTTGCCGGCAGCTTTGGATGTACCTGCTCAAGCAACTCAATGATTGGGTTCAGAAGCACGAATGCTGCGCCGTCCGGGTCGACGATCAGGTAGAGGGTGCCTTCCTCTCCCCGCTCGTCCGAATAGTCGACCAACCGGTCGCTGAGAACGACCTCCAGGTCAAAACGTCTGTCGACTGCGACCGCGCCGTGGTCGCGGAGCCAGCGTTGAACGGCTAGCGTTACGTACTTGATCGGATCTCTCTTGCTCTCGTTCCAATCATCTGCCGCTGCGACGTTGGAGTCCGTCAGAATCTCTGCGAGCCTGATGATTTCCCGATCATCCGAGACGAAACGATGTTCGACAGGGATATGATCTAGGCGCGGCAGAACAATTCCGCACTGCGGCGCCATCAACTGTTCGGCGGCAACGAACCGCCGGGCGGTTCGAGGCGCTTGCCCCGGTGCCAGCGCGAGCATTGCTCGACCGCTTTTGCCAATAGGGCCGAGGCTATCTGCAATTGGTGACATTGCAAGAACCTCCCGAGTACGGTCTGAGAGCGTGAGGAGCGATCCAGCGTCAGTTCCCGCAGCTCATGTAAAACTCTGCTCTTATGTTCGGCTCCGGTGTATTTGCTTCTCATTGTTCGAGGACCCCAGGTCCCCTTCTGCCGCACGGCAGCATCCGGCGTCTCCCGCGGCTTTGCAACCATTTTGGTTTGGAGTATGCTCAGTGCCGACACGAGACGGTTACGCGCCAGGGGTTCACCCCACGCTCAACGCCACGGACGACGTCTCGTTTTGAGGGGGCCGGGCCGCCGTTCGCAACTTCCCACGTTCGCTGAGACGGCGGCCTGTTGTACTTGTCCCACATCAGAAGCTCACACTCATCCCTTAGTCCCGATCGCACGCACAAAGCTGTATTGCAAGTGGTCACCGGCTGCTTCTGGTCCGGTGATCGCTGCACTCGCCAGTTCGGGGTACTGGTTGCTGTACAGGTTCTTCACTTCTTCCGGCGTCATTCTGAGATCCGGATCCGGTAGTTTCACGCCGTTGTACGAAAAACAGCGGGACAACACTCTCGCCTCGATCATGTTTTCTTCCTCACTCTCTTTCTTCTTCTCTCTTTTCGCGCTGGCTGCTCTCCTGGATCTTGAGATCGTGGAGATATCTGCACTACACGGTAAACTCGAACCCGAATTTCTCGGGCAAGCAGCCAGGACGGTCTCAGAACGCGTAATGTAAACTGTGTTCTCCGGCGGAGAGAATAAACTTCGCAGCCGAGATTCCTGACCTACGGATGGCGGTGCTCAATGGATGAGCGCGGGACAAATCAAGAAGCCAAGGCCGAACTGGGACGCAGAATCCTTGCTGCTCTCATGAGCTATCAGTTGCACCTGAAGAGTGTCGACTACACGATGAAGACCTATCTTTCTGACAAGGAAGTTGATCCCTCCTGGGGCGAGCTCGGCTGGACCCTTCTCGAGATGATGAACAGCGGCTTGGCAGAGCGCGCCTTAGGGCCTGCTGTGAGAAGCTTGACTGCCAAGATTCAGTAAGTAAGGAGCAAACGTCAGGGCTCGGACCAGGCCAGCTTATCCGAAGCTCCTACGCTCCCCCTTCTTCTCCCGCCGCCTGTGCCGGCTGTTCTGTTGGTGTTGGCGCGGAAGCGAAAAGGTTTGGCGTCTCAGCAGTGATGGGCGCCGGCGCCGGTGTTTCGGGCTTTGGTTGCGTCTGAGTGGATTTCGCGGTCTGCTGACTCGTTTTCGCCCGTTGGCGCGCGGCCTTTGCGGCCGCATCCATTTCGGCTTTGGCCTCTGCCAGCGTGCTCCCGAGCTGCATGTGCGAATCCACGTAGCTGGCCAGGTGCTTGCCGAGTTCTGCGTCCAGATCTTCTGGTAACGCCGTGTAGGTCAGCGGCGTGGTCAGTGCCTGATCTTCTCCGTCCCTAGCCTTTGTAGGAATCACGTTTACCTTAAGTTTTTGGTCAATTCGCGCGACAGTGATCAGCAATGTCCGCTCTTTGAGCAATGGCATTAATTCGACAAACACGTTCGCTTCCTCCTTCCTGCTGGCTGTTCTGAAAAGTTGGGGTTCGAACCACGAGAGCAACAGCGCCGGGGCGGGCGCGCAACCGTGGGGTCTTGGTTACCTGGGATCGATTGACGCCCGTCCCTCTCTGCGGCTCTACCAGATTGGAGAGGTTTCCGCAGATCTCTTTCAAGACTCAGAACGGAATTTCATCAACAGGCTCGGCGGATGACGCCTCTGCCCTGAAATCTGAATTCGGCAGTTCTTCCTTTGCCCCGTCACTACTGTCACGCGAACCGAGCAGGACAATCTCCCTGGCCACAATCTCCGTTCGATATCTCTTTTCGCCGTTCTGCCGGTCTTGCCAGCTCGAAGTCTGCAACTTGCCCTCAACGTAGATCTTCGATCCTTTGTGCACGTACTCGCCCACGATTTCCGCCAGACGCTGCCACGCCAGAACACTGTGCCACTCTGTTCGGTCCTGCCACTGGTCGTTCTTGTCTTTGAATCGTTCATTCGTGGCGAGGCTGACTTTCGCGACCGGGACTCCACTCGCCGTGTACTTCACCTCTGGATCCTGACCGACGTTGCCAACCAAAATCACCTTATTCACACTCTTTGCCATCTCAAACCCCTCCTACATTCTTGCGAGCGCCCGCGCGCTCATCTTCAATCTCAGTTACGAGCCAAAGTAGCTCGGAAGCGGTTACGACTGCGCCCTTGATCGGAAGTTTTGCAATCAGTCGAACCTTCACCTGCCAGGCGAGCTCAAGCGCACGGTTC
>Ga0335081_10017918_pt1 | contig 11458 bp, 9 predicted proteins | sample Lox_Sample_35_FD_206713 | JGI IMG/M metagenome (GOLD analysis project Ga0335081, IMG submission 206713) | Soil microbial communities from Loxahatchee National Wildlife Refuge, Florida, United States - Lox_Sample_3.5 | ecosystem: Environmental > Terrestrial > Soil > Wetlands | place: USA: Florida... | reverse complement strand
GGAGCCCTACGACGCCGTCTACCGCATCCGGCGGGCCGACGGTGCGTACGTGTGGTGGCACGACGTGGGCTACGCCGAGCGCGATGGAGAGGGAAAGCCCTTCCGGATGGCGGGAACCTGCGTGGACATCACCGAGACCAAGCGCACGGAAGAGGCGATCCGCATCCGCAATACCGCGATCGCGTCCTCGAACAGCGCGATCCTGCTGGCGAACTCGCTGGGCATCGTGACCTACGTCAACAGGGCCTTCCTCGATCTCTGGCGTTTCGGAGCGGAAGCGGAGGTTCTGAATCGTGACGTGAAGGAGTTCTGGGATCCCGAAGAGAGGATCGAGGAGCTCGTCAGGACCCTCCTCGACCAGGGAGGATGGAGAGGGGAGCTGAAGGGGCGCCGAAAAGACGACACGCGCTTCGACGTGGAAGCCGTCGCGAGTCTGGCCATCGACGACGTGGGCCGGACGATCGGCATGATGGGGTCGTTCGTCGACATCACTCCCCGCAGGCGCGCGGAGTTCAAGATCCGGCGCCTGGTCGCGGCGGTGGAGCAGGTGGCCCAGTCGGTGATCATCACGGACACGAAGGGGATCATTCAGTACATCAATGCCGCCTTCACCACGACCACCGGCTACACGCGCGAGGAGGTCTTCGACAAGACGCCGGCAATCCTCAAGAGCGGGCTTCACGACCCGGCCCATTACGAACGCCTCTGGAAGACCATTCTGGCGGGACAGACGTGGAAGGGCCGGTTCACGAATCGCAGGAAGGACGGGAGCCGGTACGAGGTCGAGGCCACGATCACGCCCGTGAGGGACCGACTGGGAAGCATCACGAGCTTCGTGGGCCTCGAGCAGGACGTGACCGAACAGCTCGCCGTGCGCCGGAGGCTCCAGGAGCAGGAGAAGCTCGCGGCCATCGGGAGCATCGCGGCGGGCATCGCGCACGAGGTCAAGAATCCTCTCTTCGCCATCTCGAGCGGCATCCAGCTTCTTCAGGACGAGCTCGTGCTCGACGACGAGCAGTGCAAGACCTTCGAGGTCATCTATCGGGACGTCATGCGCATGGACCGCCTCGTCCGCCAGCTCCAGCTCCTGAGCGCGAGGCCACGCCTCAACAGGTCCGCTCAGCCCGTGGCGGAGCTGATCCGGGCGGCGATCACGCTCAACAGAGGACTCCTCGCGGAGAAGTCGCTCGAGATGTCGGCTTCCCTCGCGCCGGGCCTGCCCGACCTCGTGGTGGATCGGGACCAGCTCCTCCAGGTCCTCATCAACCTCGTCCAGAACGCGATTTTCGTGTCGGCGCCGGACGGCCGGATCGAGACGACGGCCGAGGCAGGGCCGGATCGCACGAGCGTCATCATCAAGGTCAGGGACGAGGGGCCGGGGATTCCGGTCGACCTCCTGGAGAGAATCTTCGAGCCGTTCTTCACAACCAAGGCCTCTGGCGCAGGCATGGGGCTCGCCATTTCCCGGCGGATTGCGCTGGACCACGGTGGCTCGCTTTCGTGTGAGAACCACCCGCAGGGCGGCGCGGTATTCGTCCTCGAGCTCCCGGTCGAGAAGCTGACATGAGCGGCAAGCTCCTGATCGTGGACGACGAGGAGTCCATCCGCGCGAACCTGAAGCGTTACTTCAGCCGCAGGTCGATGGAAGTGCTCACCGCGTCGACCGGCGGCGAGGCGGTCAGGACTTGCGCCTCGTCGATGGTGGACGTCGTCCTCCTGGATCTTCGCCTTCCGGACGTGGACGGGTTGGCGGTGCTCGGCCAGATCAAGGCGGTCTCTCCGCAGACGGGTGTCATTCTCATTACGGCCCACGGTGACGTGGACACGGCCGTCAAGGCCATGCAGCTCAAGGCGGACAATTTCCTCCTGAAGCCCGTCGACCTGAAGGCCGTCGAGGTGCTCGTGAACAAGCTCCTCGAGACCTCTCGGGCCCAGACGGAGATTCTCTATTTGAAGGCGAAGGTCTCGAGCCTGTCTCGTTTCGCCGGCCCCCTGAAACCACGCTTTCCTACCCACGTGTCCGAGACGATCCACGCTCTGGCGTCGAGCCCGACGACGAGCGTTCTGATCCAAGGCGAAACGGGCACGGGCAAGGGAGTCGCCGCGCGTCTGATCCACGAGTTGAGCGACCGTGCGACGAAACCCTTCGTGGACATCAACTGCGCGACGCTGACCCCGGAATTCCTCGAGTCGGAGCTCTTCGGTCACGAGAAGGGAGCGTTCACGGACGCGAAGGAATTCAAACGGGGCATGCTCGAGCTCGCGCACGGAGGCAGCCTCTTCTTGGATGAGATCGGAGAGCTGGCGTCTTCCGTGCAGGCCAAGCTCCTTCACGTGCTCGAGGAAAAGAACTTTCGGAGACTCGGCGCGACGGCCAGCATCCATGTGGACGCCCGCCTGATCACCGCCACGAACTCGGATCTGGAGCGCGGCGTGAAGGCCGGTACGTTCCGGAAGGATCTCTTCTATCGCCTGAACGTGATGCCTATCGTCGTGCCGCCGCTCCGGCAGAGGCGGGAGGAGATTCTGCCCCTCGCGAAAGACTTTCTCGAAGAATTCGTTTCCGCCGCTGCCCGCAAGAGGATCCGCGGCCTCACGCCGGAAGCCGAGACCGCACTCCAGACGTATGGCTGGCCGGGGAACATTCGGGAACTGAGAAACGTGATGGAGCGCGCCGTCCTGTTATGCGCGGGAGACCTCATTGATGTCGAGCATCTCCCGGCGAGCCTGATCCAGACGCCGAGGGCCATGCGATTCGACAGCGAGGAAAACCTCTCGATGGACTTCGTGGAGAGCAACCACATCCGCAGAGTCCTCCAGCTCTGCGAAGGCAGTCGCTCGCAGGCGGCGAGGCTCCTCGGGATCCACCGCTCGACGCTCCTGCAGAAGATCGCCAAGTACGGGCTCGAGGGCTAGCGGAGAACAGCGCGGCCGTTCTCCCTGTCTGATTCTCCGTCAGGCGGATTTTCCGACAGTGTCAAGGGTCTCCGCCCGCGCGTTGCGGTCCTCGTTCACCTCTCGCGAGACGCCGTCAATCCGTTGAATCCACGGGTCCTGCCGCACCCACCCGTCGCGCGTTCTCCCCCTGGCACGCCGTATGCCCCCGGGGCAGAAGATGACACTGCTCGACCGCGCGGAGAGGAGCGTTTTCGAAGGAACACTCGAATACATTCCTCTCGCCGACATCATCCAGATGCTCCAGGTCGGGGCGAAGAGCGGCATTCTGTTTCTGCGGCGCGACGACGGGCAGAGCGCGGTCGTCGCCTTTCGCGACGGCGCGGTCATCCAGGCGGTCCACCGCGAGTCCTATCAGACGCTCGGGGAGAGGCTCGTCAGCGGCGGGGCCATCAATCGAATCGACCTCCAGGAGGCCCTCACCTACATGACCCATTTTCCCGGCATGCGGATCGGGGACGCCCTCGTCGAGCTCGGCAGCATCACACGGGCACGGATCGAGGACGAGGTGAAGGCGCAGATGGCCGAGACGATCGAGAAGCTCATCGGCTGGACGGATACCGAGTTCGAGTTCCGGGTCGGATTTGCGTCACTCGCGAGCGGGCTCGACATCGACCTCGTCCACGAGAGAGGCGTCTCGCCCCTGAGCCTTCTGCTGGAGGCGAGCGCCCTCCAGGACAAGCGAAACCGCGAACGCGACTTTCTCGAGAGGGCTCTCGAGACCTCGACGGCGAGCCTCGACCGCGGCAAGAGATGAAGCAGACTCACCGCGACAAGAACAGCGTTCTCGAAGGGAGGCTCGAGGACGTTCCTCTCGCCGACATCGTCCAGGTGCTCCAGGTGGGCGCCAAGAGCGGAGCCCTGGTCCTGCGTCGCGGCGACGGGCAGACGGCAGTCCTCGCCTTCCGCGGCGGATCCGTCATTCAGGCGATGAGCACCGAGTCGTACCAGTCGCTCGGAGACAGGCTCGTCGCCAGCGCCGCGATCAAGCGGGCGGATCTCGAGGAGGCCCTCGACTACATGACGCGCTTTCCCGGCATGCGAGTGGGCGACGCCCTCGTCGAGCTCGGCACCATCAGCCGCGGGAGGATCGAGGACGAGGTGGCGGCCCAGATGGCCGAGACCATCGAGAGGCTCATGACCTGGACGGACACCGAATTCGAGTTCCAGGTCGGGTTCGTCTCTCTCCCGCGAGGCCTTCCCGCTCTCGCCCTCGACCTCCTTCACGAGAAAGGAGTCGAACCCCGGCGCCTGCTGCTCGAGGCGAGTCTCCTCAAGGACAAGCGGAACCGGCAGCGCCCCGCGGAGCCGGGGAGCGAAATTCCGGCGGCGCCGCCGAAGGTCCGGAGCGAAGCCGAAAGGACGGAACCTCCGGACGAGGAAGCCGAGAAGATCCTCCGATGGTTCAACGAGGGGGCGCCCCCGCGGCCCTCCGAGCTCGAGGATCTCTCCGGGGCGCGGACCGCCGCCTCTTACCTGTCGATCAGCGAGGAGCTCTTCGTCGCGACGGGAAAGGGAGAGATCGGGATCCTCTTCCTGCGGTATGCGAGCGAGCTCTACTCCGACGGGGGGCTCCTTATGAGAACGAAAGAGGGGTTCCAGGTGCTGGGGCAGTTCGGAAATGCATTCTCGTGGAGCAACCACCACGAGCCGAAGAACGTCTTTGCGGTGGGCGAGAGCCCCCTCTTCGATACGATCGCCGCCGAACGGCGGCCCTATTCGGGCTTCGTCGCCATGACGAGAGCGGGAGGCCTCGCTCCCGTATCTCCGCGGACGCCGGGCGCGCGCGTGGCGCTCGCGATCCCCCTGCTCGTCCTTGGGGACGTCTCGCTGATTCTCTTCTGCAGAACGGCGGTCGCGAGCGCGCCGGACGCCCGCGCGCTCATCGCGCTGGCGCGCCAGGTGTCGATCACTCTCGAAAACGCGGCGCTGCGCGAAGCCGCCAAGCGCGCCGTCTCTCCCGTCGCCGTGGTCTAAGATGATTGCGTGACGGCGCCGTGCCCACGATCGAAACGCCGCGAAGGACGTCTTCGCACAAGGCCCGCATGACGGCCAGCGACAAGGCCGAGTCACTCCGGGGCATGTTTCGCGCCCTCGCGGAGCGAAGCCGGGAGCTCCGGGACGACCTGATCCGTGAGAACGAACGGCTCCGGAGCCGCGTCCAGCTCCTGGAGAGCGATCTCGTGAAGGCGGAAGGCATCCTCGCCAAGGAGTTCGAGGGCGCGCGCGGTGAGCACGAGCGTCTCAGCCGGGAGGCCGACAAGCTCGTGGAGGAGAACCAGGACTTTGCGCGTCGCTATGTCGAGCTGGAGGAGCACGCGACCGGCCTCGCGAACCTCTACGCCGCGACGTTTCAGCTCCACGCAACTCTCGATCCGGCCGAGGTCGTGAAGACGATCACGGAAATCGCGATCAATCTCATTGGCGCGGCCGACTTCATCCTCTACCTGACGGATGACGCGAAGGGTGACTTCGTCACGGCGGCCCGGGAGGGAGAGCTCTCGCCGAACGCCCCGCGGCTCCCCGCCCTGGAGCATCAGCTCGAACGGGAAGTCATCGAGACGCGCCGGACCATTTTCGCCGGACCGGGCCCGCGCGCGACGGACGGGAAGACATCTCCCATCTGCTGCACGCCGCTCGTCTTTCGCGACCGGCTCGTGGGCGTCCTGACCGTTTACGCGCTCCTCTCGCACAAGAAGAGCTTCTCCGGGCTCGATCGCGAGCTGTTCGACCTCATCGGAGACCAGGCGGCGCTCGCGATCGTCTCGTCCCAGTGCTTCGTGTCGGTCGACCGAAAACTCAAGACCGTCCAGGGGTTCCTCGACCTCCTCAAGAGCTAGCTCCTCTGTCTGATTCCCCGACAGATGATTTTTCCGACAGCGCGCTCGGCCCGGGAGAGGACCTTGTCGGTCCGCTCCGCGGCCCGGAACGAGCCGCCAATCCTTTGATTCCAGGGAACCTGTCCTGGCGCGAGAGCTCCTCTCCTCCCCTGGCACGGGGTGTGCGCTCAACCGTGGATCGAAGACCCATCCCGAGGAGGCCAAAAGATGGTGCGAAAGAAAATTCTGCTCGTCGACGACTCCGAAACGAGCCTTCTGATGTCGCGGATGATCCTCAGCAAGGCGAACTACGACATCCTCGTCGCGAAAGACGGCGCGGACGGTCTGGAGAGAGCCGTCGCCGAGCGCCCCGATCTGGTCCTCTTGGATGTCGTCATGCCGAAGATGAACGGCTTCGAGGCCTGTACGGCAATGAGGGCCCGGCGGGAGACCGAGACGATTCCCATCATCATGGTGACGACGCGCGGCGAGGGGACGAGCGTCGAGACCGGCTTCAAGGCGGGAGCAACCGACTACATCACGAAGCCCGTGAACGGACTGGAGCTCCTGACGAAGGTCCGGAACATTCTCGGGGACTGAGGGCACCGCCGTGAGCGAGAGCGATCCCCTCGAGTCCTACGTCCGCAAGGTCCAGGCGGACACCCACCGCTACGTCCACGATCTTCTCGGCGAGAACGAGAAGCTCCGGGTCGCCGCCGCGACTCTTCAGAGCGAGAAGGCGCGCCTTCAGGAAGAAATCCTCACGACCCACGAAAAGCTGGACCGGCACAGGATCGAGGAGCTGAAGCTCGAGCGCCGGCTGGCGGAGATCGCCGCGGAGAACCGCCGTTTTTCGGAGGAGTACGTGCTCGTCGAGCAGCAGAACTCGAACCTCGCGAACCTGTACGTGGCGAGCGCGCGGCTCCACTCCACGCTCGATCGCCACGAGGTGCTCGCGGTGATCATCGACATCATCGAGTTCCTCGTGGGCTGCGAGCAGATCGGCGTCTTCGAGGCGAAGGACGGGAAGCTGCGGCTGGCCGCCTCGAAGGGGCTGGACGAGCGGCGTTATGCGGTGATCCCGATGGGCGAGGGGCCGATCGGACGGACCGCCCTCACCGGCCAGCCTTACCTGACGGCCGCCGGAAGCGACGACGAAGAAGGGTTGACGGCCTGCATTCCCGTGAAGTTCCGGGACGCGGTCCATCACGTGATCACGCTCTTCCGTCTCCTCCCGCAGAAGTCCGGACGGCTCGAGCCGGTCGATCACGATCTTCTGAACCTCCTCGCGGCCGAAGCCGGAACGGCGCTCGCCGCTGCCTCGCTGCTGTCGCAGCCGGATTCCCTCGTCCTGCAGGGCGAGGAGCGTTGATGGCCGCCTCTCCCGCCGCCGAGGGCTTCGCGCCCGCCACGACCCCGAGAAACGGCCGAGTCCCCGGATTGGCGGGGGGCAGCCGACAGGTCCCGAGCGTCTATCTCTTCCCGGGCGAGCTCATCGCCACCTCGGATCCGTCGGTGATCTCGACGGTCCTCGGATCGTGCGTCTCCGTTTGCCTCCTGGATCCGGTGACGCGAAGCGGCGGTGCGAACCACTTTCTGCTTCCACACCTGACGCGAGGGGACGGCTCTTCCTGCCGGTTCGGGAGGACGGCGATGGAGATGCTCATCGCCCGGATGCTCTCTCTCGGCTGCCAGAAGCGGAATCTGACGGCTCGGATATTCGGAGGGGCGTCGCAGTTCGATGTCTCCTCGGACCGCATCTCGATCGGACAGCAGAACGTCCAGGTGGCGACACGATTCCTCGAAGACGAGGGGATCCCGATCCTCGTCCAGGAGGTCGGGGGGGCGCGAGGACGCAAGCTCGTTTTCCACACGGAAACGGGCGAGGTCTTCGTGAGAACGCTGTGACCCCCTCCGAGGATCTCGAGATGGAGTTCGACCGCGATGCTCTGCTCCAGGTCTTCCTCGCGGAGGGCGAGGAGCGTCTTTCACAGATGGAGGGCGGCCTCGTTCTCCTCGAGGATCATCCCGCGGACGAGGAGCTCCTTCAGGCCATCTTTCGCGCCGCACATACGCTCAAGGGGAACTCGGCGATGCTCGGCTACGGCGCGCTGACCGAGTTCACCCACGTGCTGGAGGACCTTCTCGAGCGCGTGAGAAGCCGGACGCTCCCCGTGACCTCTCACCTCGTGTCCCTTCTCCTGGGGTCGGTGGACGTCCTGAGGCAGCTCCTCTCGGATGCGGCGAAAGGCCTCGACGGAATGAACTCTTCCCAGCGCTCCGTCCTCGGGCGGCTCTCGAGAGTCCTGGGACAGGAGACCGGGAATGCCGCCTCGCTGGAAGGGGTTCGGGCCGAGCGAGTTCCCGAGGAAAGCTCCGAAGAGAGCCGCGCCGAGAAGAGCGTCGAGATCCCCGGGCTCAACGTCCTGACGAGAACGCTCCGCGTCGATCTCGACCGGCTGGACCAGATGCTGGACCTCGTGGGCGAGATCGCGGTTTCGCGCGGCCGCCTGAGGCAGCTCCTGGAGGAGAGGCGCACCGCGGATCTCGAGGAGGCCCTGGAAGTCCATCAGGAAGCCGACCGCCTCGACATGGATCTCCAGGAACTCGTCATGAAGATCCGGATGATCCCGGTGGGCCCGACCTTTCATCACTTCGCGCGGACGGTCAGGGATCTCTCTCGCACCCTGAAGAAGCAGGTTCGGTTCGTCACCGAAGGCGAAGACGTCGAGGTCGACATGACGGTCATCGAGAGGATCCGCGACCCTCTCACCCACATGATCCGGAACGCCGTGGATCACGGCATCGAGGCGCCCGAGGTCCGGGCGTCGGCTGGAAAGGACCCCTGCGGATGCATCCGCCTCCGCGCCTTCCACGACACCGGGTCGATCGTGATTCAGGTCGTCGACGACGGGTCCGGTCTCGATCGGACGCGGCTTCTGGAGTGCGCTCGCACGAAGGGGCTCGTCGAACCGGCAGAGGAGCTCAGCGATGTCGCGGTCGACCGGCTCATCTTCGAGCCCGGCATCTCCACGTGCTCCGCGGTCACCGAGCTGTCCGGCCGCGGGGTCGGCATGGACGTCGTGCGCCGCAGCGTGGAAGCGCTTCGAGGCTCAGTCGAGGTGGAGAGCGAGGCCGGCCGCGGCACGACGATCACGCTTCGACTCCCCCTGACGCTCGCGATCATCGACGGCTTCCTCGTGAAGGCGTCCGACGAGTCGTACGTCATCCCCGTAGAGGCGGTGGCCGAGTGCATCGACCTCCCGGGGGAGGAGCGGGGGACCGGACTTTCCGGGCTGATCAACCTTCGCGGCTCTCCGCTTCCCTATCTCCGCCTGCGCGAGCTCTTCGACCTGCCGGGCAAGGCCGCGCCACGCGAGAACGTCGTCGTGGTCCGGACCGAGACCCTCCGGGCGGGTCTGGTCGTCGACGCCCTCCTCGGCGGGAGTCAGATCGTGATCAAGCCGCTTGGCCGGCTCTTCCGCTCTCTTCCCGGAATCGCCGGCTCGGCGATCGTGGGGGACGGACGAATCGCCCTGATCCTCGACGTGCCGAAGCTCGTGAGAACCGCGCTCAGCCGCCAGATGTCCACCCCATCCTGAAGGAGAACGACATGAACGCTGTCAAGGCATCCTTCGTCCTCGCTCTCGCCGGACTGCTCGCGAACGCCGCGTGGGCTGCATTCGAGATCACACCGGCCATGCAGACGGAGATCTCCCGCCAGACGGAGGTCGTGAAGGCCTGGGCGGCCAACCCGGCCATCGTGAAAGCCGTGCTGGCCCAGAACGAGAAGGGCCCGATCCCGGGCATGGACAACGCCAAGTGGAAGACCGTGCGCCGGAGCGAGGAGCTGATCCGAGACCTCATCGGCAACGAGGCCGGGAGGTTCCTGACCCGGAAGATCGAGGAGTCGGGCGGAGTCTTCGCCCGGGCCTTCCTCAGCGCGGCGCGGGGCGAGAAGGTCGCGTTCAACGAGAAGACGATCAGCTATCTGCACAAGGGTCAGGCGAAATTCGACGTGCCCATGTCGACGGGAAAGACCTGGCAGGGCCCTCCCGAGCTCGACGAGATCACGCAGGTTCACCACGTCCAGATTGCGGCCCCGGTCCTCTCCGGCGGGAGACCGGTCGGCGTGCTGGTCGTCGGAGTCAACCTGGCGAAGCTCATGAAGAAGTAGGGCGCTTCACATAACACGGGCAGGCCATTCCGAAAGGGAGACTCGAGTCATGAACAAGATCTTGAACGCGACGATGAAGACGAAGCTCATCGGAGCATTCGTGATCGGCAGCCTTCTGGGAGCAGGGGCGGTTGCGTGGAACCTGTCGAACTTCCGCTGGGCGGCCTCCGTGTTCCACGTGGCGACCCGGGAAAGCCTGCCCGCCCTTCGGTTCGTCAACGAGGTCGCTCAAGACATGCAGCAGGCGCTCGTGGAAGAGCGCAGTCTGATGTTCGTGAGGCAGGCGTCGGAAGACGCCAGCAAGGGTCGCAAGGAGCACGCCGAGAAGCTCGCGCGGGCACGAGAGGCGTGGCAGAGCTACAAGGAGGTCCCGGCCAGCCAGGACGAGATGGCGCTCTGGCCGGCGTTCGAGGGCGCGTACGCCGAATGGGAAAAGGACTCGAGCGAGGCGGTGAGGCTTCTCGGTGAGGAGTCGGCAGACGCCCGGAAGGACGCGATCGAGCTGTCGCTCTACGTGAGCGAGAAGAAGTTCGACAAGGCGCGGGGAATCCTCGGCAATCTGACCCAGATCCGCCAGAAAGGCGCCGAGACGTTCGCGGGGAAGGTCCAAGCCACGGCTGACCGGACGACCGGGTGGATGGTCGTCGTCCTCCTGGCGATCCTGGGCTGCGGAGTCGCACTCGGGCTCCTGTTTTCCCGCCTCATCGCCGAGGCTCTCATGGACGTCACGGCGCAGGCCGAACGCGCCGCGGACGGCGATCTGAGCGTGCGCATCGCCGTGAAACGCCGGGACGAGATCGGCCAGATGGGACTCGCGCTGAATCGGATGCTCGAGAGTTTCCAGAACACCATCGTTCGGGTCCAGGAATCGACCACGCAGACCGCGGACGCCTCGCGCCAGCTCGCCAGGGGCTCGGAGCAGCTGTCCAGCGGGGCCGGCGAGCAGGCTTCGTCCATCGAGGAGACGTCCGCGTCGCTTCAAGAGATGAGCGCGTCGATCACGCAGAACGCGGACAACAGCCGCCAGATGCAGGAGATGGCCCTCAGGGGCGCCCGGGAGGGCGAGGACAGCGACAAGGCCGTGAAGGAGACGCTCGAGGCGATGAAGTCCATCGCGGAGAAGATCTCGTTCGTCGAGGACATCGCCTATCAGACGAACCTCCTCGCCTTGAACGCGGCCATCGAGGCGGCGCGGGCCGGAGAGCACGGAAGAGGTTTTGCCGTGGTCGCGGCCGAAGTGCGCAAGCTGGCCGAGCGCAGCCAGGCGGCCGCGAAGGACATCAGCGCCTTGAGCGGCTCCAGCGTGAAGGTGGCCGAGCGGGCGAGTCTGTCGCTCGCGGAGCTCGTGCCGGCGGTTCGCAAGACCGCCGAGCTCGTGCAGGAAGTAGCCGCCGCTTCCATGGAGCAGGCGAGCGGAGTCGCACAGGTGAACAAGGCGATGGCGCAGGTCGACCAGGTCACGCAGCGGAACGCGGCGGCAGCGGAGGAGTTCGCCTCGACTGCGGAG
>Ga0335081_10017917_pt1 | contig 11458 bp, 8 predicted proteins | sample Lox_Sample_35_FD_206713 | JGI IMG/M metagenome (GOLD analysis project Ga0335081, IMG submission 206713) | Soil microbial communities from Loxahatchee National Wildlife Refuge, Florida, United States - Lox_Sample_3.5 | ecosystem: Environmental > Terrestrial > Soil > Wetlands | place: USA: Florida... | reverse complement strand
TCGGGATCATCCAGAGCTCGGCGAACCTGACGAAGGCAGCCGGGTGGGTCGTGCTGGCAGCCTCGGCCATCGTGGTCTACCTCTTCTTCAGCTCGGCGTCCCGCGCCACCGGAGGCAAGGAACTCCCCCTGGGCAGGCCGGTTCTGCGCACCTGACCGGTGACCGGGACCTGCACATATACCGCCATCCTCAACGATGGAAAGATGGAGCTGGCCGGCTCGCGGCGGAACCCGTCCTGATTGTCTTAGCGCTGTCAGCGACCACCGCACGGAACGCGAACCCCGCCGCCCGGGCACGGCGCAGACGTCCGGTCCGACCTCAGCCAGCGCAACCGCCCGGAAGCCGCGCTGGCCAAGGCCACCGCCTCGATCACCGCGCTGATCGAGGCGCTCCGGCTGCGCCGGAGGACAAGGACGAGCCGGACCCGGAGGAGAAGGACGGCACGGCCGCGGCCGGGGCGCCGCACGTGCTGATCACCCGGACCCAGGACGGCCGGCTGACATTCCTGCAAGCCATCGGCTCCCGCCGCAAGGGCTCGGTCGCCGCCGCGGTCCCGGCCGCCTTCACCGGATACCTGATCACCGGCGGCTACACCGGCTACCAGCACCTTCTGTCCCGCCTCGCCGACATCCAGCAGTGCGCCCAGCACGTCATCCGCAGGTGCAGGGCGGTCACGAAGCTGGGCCCCGGCAGCCTGCAGAGCTGGGCCGCCGACATCATCATGATCCTGCGCGACGCCCACGCAGCCGTCGGGGAGGCCCGCGCCCGCGGCGACACCGCCCTGGACCAGCAGATCCTCGATGACCTGCTCGAACGCTACGACACCGCCGCCGCCTTCGGCAGGACGCACAACCGGCTGCGCGACTGGGACACCGGAAACCACCCCGGCTACGCGCTCGGCTGCTGGCTGGAAGAGTACCGGGAGCAAGTCTTCCTGCTCACCCGCAACTTCGCCGTGAGCTGGACGAACAATGTCTCCGAGCGCGGCGCGAAAGCAGCGAAACGGCACCAGGCCGTCTCCGGCTACTGGCACTCCCTGGCCACGCTCGCCCGCTGGTGCCGCCTGCGCAGCTACCTCGACTCGGCCGCCGCCCACGGCATCACCGCACTTGACACCATCGCCAGCGCCATCGCCGGCAATCCCTGGCTACCACACTTCCCGCCATCAGCTGACGCCACTTCACCGGCACCCCGTGAATGGACACCCGCCGTCCCCTGCTGGGTGGTGGAAGGCCGCCACGGCCGCGGCTGGCAGGCCACCAGGCCCAGCTCGCGCATGAGTTGGCGGACTAGCTCCGGGCCGGCCTGTTCGCCGCCGCGGACCAGGGCGGCGTGCATGCGCCGGTAGCCATAGGTGGAATCGTTCGCCTCGAACAGCGCCTTGATCTTGATTTTCAGCGGTTCCCGGCGCCGCGCGGTGGGGCTTTCCGGGCGTGACCTCCAGTCATAGAATCCGGATTTCGATACTCCCAGCCACTTGCACATGCACGTGATCGTGGGAGCAGGGTCCGCGCCTGCCGCGGATATGCCAGCGTACCCGGCGTCGATGAACTGGTATTTCTCGCTCACCGAGGCTCCCTCGCGAAGTACGCCGCTGCTTTTCCCGGTAGACCCGGACCCAGTTACCGAGCGAAGTCTCGCTGATCCCGAGTTCGCGGGCGACGTCAGCGATAGCGCGTGACGTTTCCACCACCAGCCTAGCGGCTTCATCGCGGAACTCCGGAGAATACGTCTTGTATTTTCCCGGCAATTCACTGATCCTTTCCAGCCGAGGATCCTAAAGGATCCGCAGTCCGGAAAGTGGGAGGCGCGCCAGGCTGAAGCTGTTCCCTGCCAAGCCGGCGGATGCTCGATCTGCCTCATTCATGATTGCGCGGGTGAAGTTGTCCACCAGGGCTTCGGGTGTACTGCAGTTATTGATCCACGACACCGTTGTGCGACCAAGTAGCTGCCGGTAGCGTCGTTCCTCGCGTGCCCTATCCTGTTCTGTCGCCAGGATCAGTGATCCGTTAAAGAATGCCTCGTGATGGTGGATCGAGGTGGTGTCATCTTCGCTTTCAAGCGCCTTGACCGTCTCGCCGTCGCGGTCGGGTGGCCGCCAGTCCGCAGGCTCCCGCACCACCACGGCGACCTGGTCAACCACCGTCACCGCGGTGCTCCAGGCCGGCCCGTAGACGCTGTCCGGTGCCACCAGCATCCGGGCGGACCGATCCCGCTCGGACAAATCCCGCGCGTACGAGCCCGCCGGCGCGCTGCTGAAGAAGCCCGGGCGAAGGGCCAGCACGCTGCCCGTCTTCATGTGCAGCATCCGTTCCCCGGTGCTGACCGAGTCCCCGCGAGCCAGCGACACCGCGCCCCAGTCATCATTCAGCACCGCTACTGAGTACTCAGGATGCCGCAGCAGGCCCGCCACCAGCGTGGTCTTGCCCGCACCCGAACCTCCGGTGATCACCACGCCCCGCCGGTCAGACCCCGCCCCGACGGACAGCGTGCACCCGTGCACGAACACCGTGTCCTCGCCGCTCACCGCCGAGCAGATGCCCCGGACGCACACCTTGGCCAGCCGGTAGGAGCCGGATCCGAAGACCAGCATCATCTTGTGCTCCCGCGACCACCAGCGAGCCCCGTTCCACCGGCCATCAAGCCCGTAACCGCGAGCTGGCCGAGCCAGCGCGCACAGCGTGGCATCCGGCTGCTGACCGGTCCGGGCCGGAGCCCAGTTGGCCGCGAACATGCGGCTGAGCTGGGCGCTGTCAGAAACGAACGCGAGAACGATCCGGCCCGCAGGCACACCGACCGACGCCAGCACCCGGTAGGGAAGCCGGATAGCGGCCACCACGCCGGACAGGTCGGTCCCGGGCTCACGGACCGGCAACAGCGCGTTGTAGTAATCGATACTCATGTCTTCGCCCTCCTCGCGGGCAGCATCGGCAGACCGGCGGCGGCTGCGCCAGCGACTTCCGGCAGGCGCGTACCGGGCCCTCGGTCCTCCCGGCAACGAGCCCAACGGCCCTGCCCGGGCCGCCCGGCACCCTCGGCGATTCCTGCGGAGGATCAATTGGCGAGTCGTCGGCTTACGGGTTTTCCTTGGGCTCGCGGAGGCCTCTGACTTCCCACGGCGGCGGCGTCAGCCAGGACTTCCCGCTGGCCCACCTGTGGGCCAGCGGGTGCACGCTCAGGTTCGCCCGACGGCCCGGACGAGGTACGCAAAGCGGTCCCTGGCTCCGCCGCGAGATCCGCAAAGCCACGAGTTGAGGGACTCAGGAATAGGCCTGGCAGGACCAAAGCCACTGTTCGTCGAAAAGCCACGGACATAAGAAGTTCATGGGCTGGACAAAAGCCGTGAGCTCAGGAGGCCTCCCGGCCCGAGCACTAGGGCCTGTTCCCGGAGAAGGAGAGATCCAATGACTGAGAGAATCGCGATCGTGACCGGTTCGGCCCGCGGCATCGGTGCCGCGACGGCGCGCCGGCTGGCCGCGGATGGGATGGCCGTGGCGGTCCTGGACCTGGACGAGGCCGCGTGCGCCGGGACGGTGAAGGAGATCATTGACGACGGCGGGCACGCGCTGGCAGTGGCCGCCGACGTGAGCAACCTCGCCCAGGTCGAGGCCGCGGTCGATCGGGTGGCAGCCGAACTGGGCGAACCGACCGTGCTGGTCAACAACGCCGGCGTAATCCGCGACAACATGCTGTACAAGATGACCGACGAGGACTGGGACACGGTCATGAACGTGCACCTGCGCGGCGCGTTCCATATGACCAGGGCCGCGCAGAAGTACATGGTCAAGCAGCAATACGGGCGCATCGTCAGCCTTTCCTCCTCGTCCGCGCTCGGCAACCGCGGCCAGCTTAACTACTCCGCGGCCAAGGCCGGCCTGCAGGGCTTCACCAAGACGGTGGCCCTCGAACTCGGCCCGTTCGGCATCACCGCGAACGCGGTCGCGCCCGGCTTCATCGCCACCGACATGACCGCGGCCACCGCGGACCGCATGGGCATCTCGTTCGAGGTCTTCCAGAATGCGGCTGCGGAGCGCATAGCCGTGCGCCGGGTCGGGCATCCCGATGATGTGGCCCATACCATCTCGTTCCTCGTGAGCGAAGGTGCGGGCTTCGTCTCCGGCCAGGTCATCTACGTAGCAGGCGGTCCCCTCAGCTAGGAAAAAGAGCACGGTGCTGACTGAAGCAGAAGCTCAGTGCCCGGCCAGCGCCTCAGGCCAGCGCATCACAGACGCGAAAGATCAAGGCTAGACCCGGGCATTCCAGGTACTGAACTTCTGCATGCTCGTGATTATTCTTCGAGCAACACAGAATGGCCGGGACAGCCTGCCCGCGAGAGGTGGTCCCGCGCCAACGATTTGGTGCGATCGTAACGGCTTTGATGAGCGGCCGTCTTCCCGGCCATATTCACCGGCTTGCGTACCTGGGCGCGCTCAGTCTGCCATGCGGTTCAGGATCTCTGCCGGGCCCAGGGCGACGATCAGGTCCCCGGGCGCCAGGCGCACCTGATGGTCCGGGTTCGCCGAGACCTCGCTTCCCGGCTGTTTCAGCGCGAGGATAGCCACCCCGGCGTAGCGCGCCCGGGCTTCGGCGATCGTCAGGCCGTCCAGGTGCGTCCCGGCCCGGACGGCGACCTCCTCGAGCCGGATGTCCGAGCCGAGGTTGAGCAGGTCGAGGACCTCCAGGACGGACGGCTGGACCGCCAGGACGGCCATGCGCCGGCCTGTGAGCCCGTACGGCGAGACGACCTCGTCGGCGCCGGCGCGCGCCAGCTTGTCGATCGAGGTTCTCTCGGAGGCACGGGCGACGATCCGCAGATCCGGGTTGAGCGCACGGGCGGTGAGGGTGATGAACACGTTGGCCGCGTCGGAATCCACCGCGCAGATCAAGCCCCGGGCGCGCTCGATGCCGGCCTGACTGAGCACGCTCTCGTCGGCTGGGTCGCCCGATATGTACCGGACGCCGTGTTCGGCCAGCAGCGGCTCCAGCTCCGGCTTGGATTCGATCACCACCAGGCTGTAGTTGCGGCGCCGCAGCTCCTGCGTCACGGCCCGGCCGACGCGTCCGTAGGCGCAGATCACGTAGTGCCCGCTGAGATGGCCGATGCTCCTGGTCGCCTGGTTCATCCGCAACCACCTCCCGAACTCTCCGGAGGCCACGACCTCGGTTCCCACGCCGATGGCGGTGAACAGCGCCACGACGCCGAACAGGATCAGGGAGACGGTGAAGATCTTCCCGCCGGGACCCGGTGGCGGACCTGCCTCGACTCCGAGTGTGCTCAGCGTCAGCATGGTCGCGTAGACCGCATCGAGCAGGTTCTTGCCCTCCACCAGCCAGTACCCGGCCGTCCCGTAGCCGATCGCCAGCAGCACGATAAGGACCGGCAGACGGGATCGCGCGAGTATCCGGTTGCGCAGCGCGGCCGACGGTACGCGAGCCGGATCTGGGCGACCTGTCCCGCGTGACCTCATCCGGCGTGCCATCCGCACAATCGCCTCCCGCGCAATGCTTCCCCGCCCCGCCGCCACCCGCCGCGGGATGAGACGGCATCGCTCACCAGCAGTCTGGCTGCAGCCGGTCAAGCCGACAGGGGCCGTTGGTCCCTTCGGTCCGGGCGAGATGGACGTGATTACCTGGACCGGATAGGCGCAGACATCCGGCGACAGCCTCGTCGATGCCGTCGCAGGCAAGCACCCGGCTAACCAGCCCGCGACCGCGAGATGCACGCCGGTGCCGGGGTCCTGCCCGGGCCGGTCCGTATAGTCGGACTGCCAGCACCGGCCGGACCCGGGAGTGACGTTGACCGAGCCCATCACCGTGCAGCGCGACGGGCACGTGCTGCTGATCGGGATTAACCGCCCGGCCAAGCGCAACGCCGTCAACCTGGCGGCCATGGACGCCCTGTGCGGCGCGTACGAGATCTTGGGTACTGATGAGCAGCTGCGCGCGGGGGTGCTGTTCGGACATGGTGATCACTTCTCGGCAGGCCTGGACCTGGCCGAGGTCGGTCCGGCGGTGGCCGAGCACGGCCCGCAGGTCCTGTACGGCTCGCACCGCTTCGACCCGTTCGGCGCCTGGCGGGACCCGGTACCCAAGCCAGTGGTCATGGCGGTCAACGGCATCGCGTTCACCTTGTCGATCGAGCTCGCCCTGGCCGCCGACATCGTGATCGCCGCCGAGGACGTGCGCTTCCGCCAGCTGGAGATCGGCCGGGGTATCGTGCCGTTCGGCGGTGCCACCTTCCGCGCGCCCGCGCAGCTCGGCTGGGGCAACGCGATGCGCTTCCTGCTCACCGCGGAAGAGTTCGGCGCCGCCGAGGCGTTCCGGATCGGGCTGGTGCAGGAGGTGGTGCCGGCCGGGGCGCACCTTCAGCGGGCCACCGAACTGGCGCACCTTATCGCCCGCCAGGCCCCGCTGGGCGTGCAGGCCACGCTGGCCAGCGCGCGTGCCGACCTGGGCGGCGGCCCGGACGCCGGGCGCGACGCGATCGCATCCGTGCTCCCCGGCATTATGCGCAGCCACGACGCCGCCGAAGGCCTGCGCAGCTTCATCGAGCGGCGCGAGGCGGACTTCGCCGGCCACTGACAGGTTCTGGTCGGCCGAACGACTCTGCGCGAACAGGTCGCCAACTAGGCTGCTGACCGTCACCACCCGGCTGCCCAAGTGGGCCAGCAGGACCGGGAGCAGGCGCAAGGTGCGCGCGAAGTACCCCAGGTGGTTGGTGCCGGACTGCAGCTCGAACCCCTGTGCCGTGACCCTGCCGGCCGGGCACGGCCATCACCCCGGCGTTCTGATCAGCAGGTCCAGCCCCCGTCACGGCTCAGGACCGGCAAGTCCGCGGTCTCGGCCTGAGCTCGTGGTCAAGACCAGCTTGCGCTCATAACCATCTTCCGGCGCGGAACAGATAAGTGACCGGGCCGATGCGCAGCGCATAGGGATCCTTACGCCCTCAGTACCGGTACCCGCTGCGGTCAGCGCCGGACGCGCGGACCGTGCCGCGAAGCCGCCGGGGGGTCGGCGGCCTCCTGCACATCGATCCGCCACCGGGAGGCCGGCCTTGGGACTGCAAGATCCTCATGGTCGCGCGCCGCGCCCCGCTCAGCCGCGGAACTTAATCCCGGCGGTAGCGTACTCGGCGAGCAGCGGCACCGGGGTGTACGCCGGGTCGCCGGTGGCGGCGTGCATCGCCTCCAGGACGCCGGCAACGTCCGCCGGGCCGGCTTCGTCGAGCATCTGAAGCGGCCCGCGCGGGTAACCGCAGCCGAGCATCATCGCAGTGTCGATGTCGGCTGGACTGGCGTAACCGTCCTGGAACATGCGCGCCGCGTCGTTGAACTGCGCGTAGGCGAGTGCCTCGACGAGGAAGCCGGGCCGGTCCCTGGAGATGACCGCGTTCAGCCTGATCCTGGCCGTGAGCGCGGCTGCCTTGGCGGCCGTGCCCGCTGCGGTCACGTCCGGCAGCACCAGCTCGGCGAGCCCTGGCTCGCCATTGCCTGCCTTGACGAAGTGGACTCCGACCACATCGGCTGGGTGGCCCGCGTCCAGTGCCGCGTCCAGGACCCGCTGCTTCGGGTCCGCCGCCACGATGACCAGGCCTGTGTGGCCGGACGGCTGCGGCACGACGCTGACGCCGGCCGCGGTGATCCGGCGGGCCAGCTCGCCCAGCAGGCCGTCCTGTTCCCTAATCAGCGCGACCTCGGCGGGAACAGGTGCCATCTCGTGGCCCTCAGCGGCCGCCACAGGGGCGCTCTGCCGCTGATAGTCATAGAATCCGCGTCCGCTCTTGCGGCCGAACAGCCTGGCATCGCACAGCTTGCGCAGCAGCGGCGCAGGCGCGTAGCGGGTGCCGCCGAACTCAGCTTGCAGCGTCTCCAGGACGGCCAGAACCGTGTCCAGGCCGATCAGGTCGAGCAGGGTCAGCGGTCCCATCGGCAGGCCGAGTCCCGCGGTGGCCGCCTTGTCGATGTCCTCGCGTATGGCCTGCGCTGTTTCCAGCAGCCGTATCGCGTGATTGAGGTAGGGCACCAGCAGGGCATTTACGATGAACCCGGTCCGGTCACTGACCCGGATGGGAGTCTTGTCCAGGTCACGGGACATCAGGGCCAGCGTCTCGGCGATCTCCGGCGAGGTGAGCACTGTCGAAATGACCTCGACCAGCTTCATGACCGGAGCGGGATTGAAGAAGTGCATCCCTGCCACCCGGGCCGGATACCGCGTGCCGCCCGCGATCTCGGTGATCGACAGCGAGGAGGTATTGGTGACCAGGATCGCGTCCGCCTGGCAGGCCTCGTCCAGCTGGGCGAACAGCGTCCTTTTGAGTTCCGTGCGTTCTGGTATGGCCTCGATCACCAGGTCGGCACCGGCCACCGCGGCCGCGAGGTCCACCGTGGGCCGGATCCGGGCGAGTGCCTCGTCCCGTGCGGCATCGGTAAGCTTGCCCCGGCTGACCGCCCGGTCCAGGGAGGCGCGCAGCCGGGCCATGCCCTGGTCCAGGAAACCCTGGTCGACCTCGATCGCGTCGACGCGGCGGCCGCGGCGGGCCATCAGTTCGGCGATGCCCGAGCCCATGATGCCCAGCCCGATCACGGCCACCTCGCGGATGTCGGCCGGTTGGATCACGTTGTCGGTCATGGTGGTGAGCCTTTTCGTCCAGCGGGTGCGTGACGCACCGCCGCGCTCGTGCAGCCAGTCCTCGGGCATCCTAACTCGCAGGCGGCCGTCACCGCGACGGCGGCTCGTCTACGACCGAGGCGATCCGGTCGACCGGGCGATTATGGTCACTCGCAATGCAATCTTCCCTGGAACGGGCTGATGCCCGTGTAACCGGCCTCCAGATGACCGACCGGGAACGTCCACCGGCAGGTACACCACCTGGCAGGACCTGCCTGCTGAGCGTGCCAGCCAGTAAAGGACTTTCTTCCCTAGCCCATCCCGGGCGCGCAGACTCACGCTTGCCCGCAGGCCGATTGCGGAGGTGCGCCGATGAGCTATCCGCCACGTGATCTTACGCCGCTGCCGGACCTGCTGCATGATGCCGCACTGGGCCTGTCCCGTGCGGACGCGCAGGCCCGTCTACCGGACCTGCTTCCGCCGGGCAACGCGCGCTGCCCGGCCGGGGAGAACATCCAGGCCTGGCTGGCCAGTCCCCGGGCCGGCGAACATGAGCAGGCATGGCGACAACTGATGGCCGGCAGCCCGCTGCCGGCCATCCACGGCCGGGTCTGCTATCACCCGTGTGAGAGCGCCTACAACCGGGCCGAGCTCGACACCTCGGTCTCGATCCACCCGGTGGAGGATAGCAGGCTGCTTGCCGCCCCTCGGTCCGCAGCCCGAACCGCGGCCTGTCGGCTGGACTTCCGCCCGGGTGAATGGGCACGGCGAGGAGCATCAACGATAGGAAGGATAGGGCATGTCATCCGAAGCCACGCTGTCCTATAGCCACGGCACCTCAGCGACCCCGCTGCTGGGCGAGACGATCGGCGCCAGCCTGCGGCGCGTCGCCGCTGCGCACCCGGATGCCGAGGTGCTCGTGGATGTCCCCGCGAGCCGCCGGTGGACCTACGCCGCGTTCGACGCGGAGACCGACACGCTCGCCCGCGGCCTGATCGCCGCCGGGCTGGCGGCCGGCGACCGGGTCGGGATCTGGGCGCCCAACTGCGCCGAATGGGTGCAGCTGCAGTACGCGACGGCCAAGGCGGGCATCATCCTGGTCAACATCAACCCGGCGTACCGCAGCCACGAGCTCAGCTATGCCCTGCGCCAGTCGGGAGTGCGGATCCTGGTCAGCGCCGAGCGCCTCAAGACCAGCGACTACAGGGCCATGATCGATGAAGTCAGGCCCGAGCTGACAGCGCTGGAAGACGTGATCTTCATCGGCACGCCGCGGTGGGACGCGCTGTTCGAGGCCGGCCAGGCCGCCGACGGCGGCGACCCGCTAGCCGAGCGCGAGGCCGGCCTATCGTTCGACGACCCGATCAACATCCAGTACACCAGCGGGACGACCGGTTACCCGAAGGGCGCGACCCTGTCGCACCACAACATCCTCAACAACGCGTTCTTCATCGGCGAGGGCTGCCGCTACACCGAGCAGGACCGGGTCTGCATCCCGGTGCCGTTCTACCACTGCTTCGGCATGGTCCTGGGCAACCTGGCCTGCACGACCCACGGGGCCGCCATCGTGATCCCGGCCCCCGGCTTCGACCCGGCGCAGACGCTGGCCGCGATCGCCGCCGAGCGGTGCACGTCGCTGTACGGCGTGCCGACCATGTTCATTGCCGAACTCGCGCTGCCCGACTTCGGCCGCTATGACCTGTCGACGCTGCGCACCGGCATCATGGCCGGATCGCCCTGCCCGATCGAGGTGATGAAGCGGGTCATCAGCGAGATGCACATGACCGAGGTGACGATCTGCTACGGGATGACCGAGACGTCGCCTGTATCAACCCAGACCACGGCCGAGGACGACATGGACCGCCGGGTTTCGACTGTCGGCCGGGTGCACCCGCACGTCGAGGTCAAGGTCACCGACCCCAAGACCGGGCGCGTGCTGCCCCGCGGCACGCCGGGCGAGCTGTGTACCCGCGGGTACTCGGTGATGCTCGGCTACTGGGACGAGCCGGCCAAGACCGCCGAAACGATCGACGCGGCCCGCTGGATGCACACCGGCGATCTCGCCGTCATGGACGAGGCCGGCTACCTCAACATCGTGGGCCGGATCAAGGACATGGTGATCAGGGGCGGCGAGAACATCTACCCGCGCGAGATCGAGGAGTTCCTGCACGGCCACCCGGCTATCGAAGACGTCCAGGTCATCGGCGTCCCCGACCTGCAGTACGGCGAGGAGCTCTGCGCCTGGATCCGGCTGCGGCCCGGCGCGCAGCTGGACGCCGCTGCGGTCAGGGAGTACTGCACGGGCAAGATCGCGCACTACAAGGTCCCGCACTACATCAGGTTCACCTCGGACTTCCCGATGACAATTACCGGGAAGATACAGAAGTTTAAGATGCGCCAGACGTCGATCACCGAGCTCGACCTGGAAGAAGCCAGCGACACCAGGACAGCGTAGTGGGTGAGGGGAGCCGTGATCCGGTGATAACGCCGCACGAGGCAGGGCCAGCGGCGCGTTTATGGAGCTCGCGCCGAACCGCGTGCCTTCTGGTGTTGTATGCCGCAGCGGCAGAAGCTGTGGTCCTGGCAGCCGCCAGCTAGTTCAGGGGCTAACCCACGACGCGCACCATGGGCCCGAGGGCTGACGGTCACAGGGGCACTCACCTGGACACGGCGGGCCTGAGTCAAGCAAGATCAGGTACTCGGCGAAGCCGGGTTCACGCAGATCGAGGAACAGCGTCCGAGGCGGCCTGTCATCAGAAGATAGTCCAACGCGCTCCTCTCGGCAGATCCAGGCGTCGACCGGTGTCGGATCAGCCTGGTGCCGGACAGATCATCCGGCTATGTGTGGCAT
>Ga0335081_10017914_pt1 | contig 11460 bp, 9 predicted proteins | sample Lox_Sample_35_FD_206713 | JGI IMG/M metagenome (GOLD analysis project Ga0335081, IMG submission 206713) | Soil microbial communities from Loxahatchee National Wildlife Refuge, Florida, United States - Lox_Sample_3.5 | ecosystem: Environmental > Terrestrial > Soil > Wetlands | place: USA: Florida... | reverse complement strand
CCTGCACGTGCGTGCCGTGGTGGGCGTTGTAGTACTGCACGCCGTCCCAGTAGCCGTCCATGTAGATGGTCACGGTCGGCAGCTCGATCCCGCCGAACGTGGCGACCTTGCCGGTCTTGGTCATGCCCGCGGCCAGGTAGCCGCCGAGGAAGCCGTCCTGCACGGTGTTGTAGGTCAGCTGGTCGATGTTGGGTTCCTTGGTGCCGGTGAGGCACTGGGTCGCGTAGGAGCAGTCCACGATCGCGAACTTCTGGCTCGGGTTGGCCTTGGCCGCGGCCTCGGTCGCGGAGCCCATCAGGAAGCCGACGGTGACGATGATGTTGCACTTCTCGCCGATGAACGTGTTGATGTTCGGCGTGTAGTCGCTCTGGGTCGTCGACTGCAGGTACTTGACGGTGATGTTGGGGTTGGCCGCCGCCGCCGCCTGCATGCCGGCCCACGACGAGGCGTTGAACGACCGGTCGTTGATGCCGCCCGTGTCGGTGACCATGCACGCGAGGGTCTTGGTACCCGTCGCCGCGGCGGTGCTGCTCGAACCGGCCGCCGCCGCCGGGCTCGACGAGCTGGTGCCGCCCGCGGCGGCCGAGCTGTGGCTGCTACCGCACCCGGCGATGACCACCATCGCCGACACGGCCAGCGCGGCGGTGGCCCATGCGCTGTGTTTCACGCTTACCTCCACTGGGCCAGCACGCTGCAGCGCCTGGCCTGCCTTTCATCCTGGGTTGACCCGCAGGCTATGCCTGGCGGTCTCCGCTGGGAAGAGGCCACACGGCTATCTGCCCTGCTCGTTGCCGAATCGGAACCCGATCATGATGGAACTGCTGGCCTGCCAGACAGACACCCAGGCCTTCCGGCCGGTGTTCTTGGTGCCTTCCTACAAGGCCTAAAGGCTGGCGAAGTCCTGCGAGGAGGAGCTGTAATCGGCGGACCCGCCGCTGGACGCCGGCACTCCGGGGAAGTCCAGGACGACGGTCAGCCCGCCGCCTGGCGTCTCGGCCAGCCGGGCCGTGCCGCCGTTGGAGGTGACCAGGCGGTGCACGATGGCCAGGCCGAGCCCGGTGCCGTTCGGGTTCGAGGTGGTGAACCGCAGGAAGGCGCGCTCCCGGTCCTCGGCGCTCATGCCGGGGCCGTTGTCGGCCACGGTGATCTGCGCGCCGGCCGTGGTGACCATGCTGGTCACCGCGATGCGGCCGCCCGCGCTCAGCGCCTCGAGCGCGTTGGCGATCAGGTTGTCCAGGACCTGCTCCAGGTGGCCCTCGCCGATCCAGGCCAGGACCGGCCCGCGCGGCCTGGCCGTGGCCGCCAGCGCGATGCCCCGGTCGTCGGCCACCGGATGCCAGGCCACGACCCGTTCCCTGGCCACCTCGGCCACGTCCACCGCGGTGGGCACCGGCACCACGTTCTCGGCACGCGCCACCGCGAGCAGGCCGTCCACCAGCCGGGACAGCCGGGCCAGTTCCTCCTGCGCGCCGGCCAGCTCGTGCCCGGTAGCCGGGTCGGTGTCCGCGGCGAGCAGGTCGAGCCGCAGCCGCAGCGCCGCCAGCGGGGTGCGCAGCTGGTGCGACACGTCGGCGATCACGGCCCGGTTTCCGTGCACCAGGGCCTCGAGCCGCCCGGCCATGGTGTTGAACGTGGTGCCCAGGCGGCGCAGCTCCGGCGGCCCGGAATCGACCACGGCCCGGCTGGCCAGGTCGCCGTCGGCCAGCCTGCGCGCCGCGCTGTCCAGCCCGGTCAGCGGCCGGTTCACCCACCGGGTCAGCGCGAAGGCCAGCAGCGCCGCGGCGATCATGGCGACGACACTGATCGTCCCGAGGATGACCCACAGCTGCACGATGTCGCGGTTCAGCGGGGCCGTCGACCTGGCCAGCAGCACCGTGCCCACCAGGGGCCCGGCGCCGCGCTCGTAGACGGCCATCGCGGCCACGATGCGCGATCCGGTCATCACGGTGACCGGCTCCACCGGCTGGCGGGCCTGGTTGGCCAGCTCGGACTGCTGGTCCGCCTGCTCGGCCAGCTTGGTCCAGTTGCCGGGCGGCATGCCCACGTTGGCGGCCGGCTTGTTGCCCGGGCTGGCCAGGATGAGCAGCCCGTCCCCGGTCTGCCGCACCTGCGTGAGCACGGTGACCAGCGGGGGATCGGTCGGCCCGTTCGCGGCCGGGCCGCTGCCCTGCCTGCCGTGGGAGATGCTGTAGAGGTAGTCCAGGCGGGCCTGGGCCACCGCGGCGTCGGTCCGGGCCGTGGCCGCCGTGGTCTCGATGAACGACGCCCGGTCGTGCCCGACCGCGTTCAGGGCCAGCGGGACCACGGCGCCGGCGAGGATGACGACGGTGAAGCCCAGCAGGACGAAAAGTATCCGCCTGGTCACGCGGCGCCGTCCTGGTCGCCGAGCCGGAAGCCGTGCCCGTAGACGGTCTCGATGAGGCCGGGATCGCCGAGCTTCTTCCGCAGCGCGGCCATGTGCACGTCGAGCACCTTGGTCGGGCCGTACCAGTGCTCGTCCCACGCGCGCTCGAGCATCTCCTGGCGGCTGACCACCCGTCCCGGGTCGCTGGCCAGGCATTCCAGGATGGCGAACTCCTTGGGCGTCACGGCCACGTGGCTCCCGTGCACGCTGACCTTGTGGGTGCGCAGGTCCACGGTGAGCGGGCCGTGCTGCAGCACCTGACCGTGGCCGGGCCCGCCGGCGGCCTGCTTGCTGCGCCGCAGCACCGCCCTGATCCGGGCCAGCAGCTCCTGCAGCCCGAACGGCTTGATCAGGTAGTCATCCGCCCCCTCGTCCAGAGCCAGCACCCGGTCGGATTCCTCGCCTCGCGCGGTCACGATGATGATGGCCGCGTCGCAGGACTGGCGGAGCCGGCGGCAGACCTCCACGCCGTCCATGTCGGGCAGGCCGAGGTCGAGCAGGAACACGTCGGGCGCCGGCCAGTCCAGCGCCGCCTTCCCGGTGGTGACGCTGCCGGTCTCGTAGCCGGCCCGGGTCAGCCCGCGGACCAGCTGAGTGGCGATCCCGGGGTCGTCTTCCACGACGAGAACCCGGCCAAGACGTGCGTTCACGGCCTCCACGTTAAGCACGAAACCGGCCTGCACCCAACCCGGCTCAGATCTTAACCAGATCTGAACTTCTTCCAGGGTGGGTCCTAGCAAGTGGTTGGGCATGATTTCTATCAGAGTTCCTTGCTCTTAGCGCGGTCAGCTCCCTGCCGCGGCCGCGCAGGACGTGAGAGGGTCCGCACGGATATGGCAACCCTGCAGCCTTATCCGTGCGGACCCTCGGTCCTTTAGAGTCAGCACGTGATCATCGACTGGCCCGCCCTGCGCGCCGCCGCCGCGGCCGCCGCCGCCCGGGCCTACGCTCCTTACTCCGGGCTCCGCGTCGGCGCGGCCGGCCTGGCCGCCGGCGGGCAGGTCATCACCGGCTGCAACGTGGAGAACGCCTCCTACGGCCTGACCCTGTGCGCCGAATGCGGCCTGGTCTCTGCCCTCCACGCGTCCGGCGCCGGGGCCGGCACCGAAGCCCCACTGGTCGCCGTGGCGGTAGTGGCCGGCGACGGCGAGCCGCTGCTGCCGTGCGGCCGCTGCCGCCAGCTGCTGCTCGAGGCCGGCGGTGACGGCCTGCTGGTCGACACCGCGGACGGCCCGGTCAGGCTCGAGATCCTGCTCCCGGCCGCCTTCAGCGACACGGACCTGAAGCAGCGAAGGGAGCCCCGGCCGTGACCGACGCGGTCTCCCTCATCCGGGCCAAGCGCGACGGGCAGCGGCTCGCCGACGGCGACATCAGGTGGCTGTTCGAGGCGTACGCCCGGCACGAGGTAGCGGACGAGCAGATGTCCGCGCTGCTGATGGCGATCTATTTCCGCGGCCTGGACGGCGCGGAGCTGCGGACCTGGACCGCGGCCATGATCGCGTCGGGGGACCGGCTGGACCTGTCTTCCGTCCGCCGGCCGACCGTGGACAAGCACTCCACCGGCGGGGTGGGGGACAAGGTCAGCCTGATCCTGGCGCCCCTGGTCGCGGCCTGCGGCGCCGCCGTGCCGCAGCTGTCCGGGCGCGGCCTCGGCCACACCGGCGGCACCCTGGACAAGCTCGAGGCGATCCCGGGTTTCCGCTCCGCGCTGACCCCGGACGAGACGCTCGATGTCCTTAAGACCGCCGGGTGCGTGATCTGCGCCGCCGGGTCGGGACTGGCCCCCGCGGACCGCAGGCTGTACGCGCTGCGGGACGTCACCGGGACGGTGGAGTCCATCCCGCTCATCGCCAGCTCGATCATGTCCAAGAAGATCGCCGAGGGCACCAGCGCGCTGGTCCTGGACGTCAAGGTCGGGACCGGCGCCTTCATGAAGCGCCAGGACCAGGCGCGCGAGCTCGCCGAGACCATGGTCGCGCTCGGCGAGGAGCACGGCGTGCGCACCCGGGCCCTGCTGACGCGGATGGACGTCCCGCTCGGCCGGGCCGTGGGCAACGCCGTCGAGGTCGAGGAGTCGGTCGCCGCCCTGGCCGGCCGCGGCCCGGACGACCTGATGGAGGTCACCCTGGCCCTGGCCCGGCAGATGCTGGCCCTGGCCGGCCTAGACGTCGATCCCGCCGCCGCCATCGCGGACGGCCGGGCGCTGGCCGCCTACCGGACGATGGTCCGCGCGCAGGGCGGCGACCCGGACGCCCCGCTGCCGCAGGCCGCCTGCACCCAGCTCCTGCCGGCTCCGGCGTCCGGCTGGCTGACCGGCCTGGACGCCCTCAAGGTGGGCACGGCGGCCTGGCGGCTCGGCGCGGGCCGGGCCCGCAAGGAGGACTCGGTCAGCGCGGCGGCGGGCGTCATCTGCCTGGCCAAGCCGGGCGACCGGGTGCAGGCCGGCCAGCCGCTGCTGGAGCTGCGCGCCGACGAGCCGGGCCGTTTCGGCCCCGCCCTGGCCGCCCTGGACGGCGCCATCGCGGTCAGCGAGCAGCCCCCCGCGCCGGCTGGTCCGCCGGTCATCCAGACCGTCTCACCCGCGTAGCACAATGGGTGGATGCTGACACTTGCCGAGATCAGGACCGTCCCGAAGGTCCTGCTTCATGATCACCTGGACGGCGGCCTGCGCCCGCAGACCGTCCTGGAGCTGGCCCGCGAGACCGGCTACACCGACCTGCCCGGTGACAATGTAGAAGAGCTGACGCGCAAGCTGACTGAGGGCGCGCACCGCGGTCACCTGGAGATCTACCTGGATGCCTTCCGGCACACGGTCGCGGTGATGCAGACCGCGGACGCGCTGCGGCGGGTGGCCGCCGAGTGCGCCGAGGACCTGGCCGCTGACGGGGTGGTCTACGCCGAGGTGCGGTTCGCGCCCGAGCTGCACACCCAGCGCGGGCTCAGCCTGGACGAGGTGGTCCAGGCGGTGCTCGAGGGTTTCCGCGAAGGCAGCCGGGAACGGCCGATCAGGGTGTACGCCCTGCTGACGGCCATGCGCACGGCGGCCATGTCGCTGGAGATCGCCGAGCTCGCGGTCCGCCACCGGGACGACGGAGTGGTCGGGTTCGACATCGCGGGCGCCGAGGCGGGCTGGCCGCCGAGCCGGCACCTGGACGCGTTCCAGTACGTGAAGCGGGAGAACTTCCACATCACCATTCACGCGGGCGAGGCGTTCGGGCTGCCGTCGATCTGGGAGGCGGTGCAGTACTGCGGCACCGAACGGCTCGGCCACGGCGTCCGCATCGCGGACGACATCCAGATCAGCGCCGAGGGCAGCGTCCGGCTGGGCCGCCTGGCCGCCTACATCCGCGACCGCCGGATCCCGCTGGAGATGTGCCCGACCTCGAACGTCCAGACCGGCGCCGCCCGCTCGATCGCCGATCACCCGCTGCGGCTGCTCCGTCAGCTCTCCTTCCGGGTGACGGTGAATACCGACAACCGGCTGATGAGCCAGGTCACGCTCAGCTCGGAGTTCCACCGGCTGGCCACCGAATTCGGTTACGGCTGGTCCGACATTGAATGGCTGACGATTAACGCGATGAAAAGCGCGTTCGCCGGCTTCGACGAGCGGCTGCACCTGATCAACACGGTTATCAAGCCGGGTTTTGCCACGGCCCGCGCGATGACCGATGCGGTGGTGCCGGTCAGCGTGCTAGGGTCCCATCACACGGGGTAAACAGAATAATTATGCCGAACGGACTTCAGTTTCCCCCGTCCCCAGCTGCATCAAATCCTGGCAAAGGCGCTGCACTCAGGCGGAACCATTCGGCATGATGGAAAGCTGGCCACTGCTTCCGGGCGGCCTGGGTCAGGGAGGGCCGAGATGATGCCGCAGTCGGCGCGTGAACCGCTGCGCAGATGGGATCCCGAGCGGATCGGATCGTACCTGGTACTCGGCCGCCTGGGTTCGGGTTCGATGGGGCAGGTGTTCCTGGGGCGTTCGCCGGCCGGGCGGCTGGTCGCGGTCAAGACGATCAAGGTGGAGCTGGCCGAGGAGGCCGGCTTCCGGACCCGGTTCGCCCAGGAAGTGGCGGCCGCGCGGAAGGTGAGCGGCGTGTTCACCGCCGCGGTGGTGGAGGCCGACCCGGAGGCGGACCTGCCCTGGCTGGCCACCGCGTACGTCCCGGCGCCGTCACTCGCCCGGCTGGTGCTGGCCTGCGGGCCGCTGCCGGTCCGGGCGGTGCGCTGGCTGGCGGCGGGGTGCGCGGAGGCGCTGGAGTCGATCCACTCCGCCGGGCTGGTGCACCGGGACCTGAAGCCGTCCAACGTGCTGGTCGCGCCCGACGGGCCGAAGGTGATCGACTTCGGCGTGGCCCGGGCGGCGGAGCGGATGGGCCTGACCACCGCCCGCGGGACGGTGGGCACGCCCGCGTACATGGCGCCGGAGCAGGCCCGGGACACCCACGAGGCGTCGGTGGCCAGCGACGTGTACTCCCTCGGCGCGACGCTGCTGTTCGCGGCCACCGGGCACCCGCCGTACCGGGGCGCCACGGTGATGGACGTGCTGGCCCGGCTGGCCACCGACGAGCCCGACCTGTCCGGCCTGCCCGACGAGCTGGCCGGGCTGATCACCTCGTGCATGCACCGGGTGCCGCGGCAGCGCCCGACCTCCTCCTCGATGCTGGTCCAGCTCGGGGACTTCACCGAGGCCCAGGCCGGCCCGGACGAAGGGCACGCCTACCTGCCGGATAACGCGATGGCCCTGATCGGGGAGTACCAGCGCAACCCGCAGCTGACCGCGCTGAGCCGGCCCGACGAGGATCGCGACGCCACCTCCGCCTCTTACACCGAGCTGCCCGCGTCCTACAAGCCCGCCCCCCGGCGCAAGCCCGGCCACGGCCGGTCGGGCCACGGCCGGCCCGGCGCCACGGCCGCGGACGGGGCCGGGGGGTCCAGGGGTGCCGGGCCCGGCTGGCGCCAGTGGCTCCGGTCCCATCTGGCCTGGGCCGGGTGGGCCTCCGCCGGAGCGGCCCTGGTCGTGGTCGGCGTCATCCTCGGCGCCTCGCTCAGCGGCTCGGGTACCCCGAACCCCGGCAGGACCGCCCCGGGCGTGCCCCTGGCGCCGCCGGTGGCGCCGCACACCGTGTGCGGCACGTCGGCGGCCAGCGCCGCCGCCGTCCCCGCCCTGTGCATGGCGGGCCAGAGCCTGGGCACCGCTACCGCGCCGTGGATCGTGCAGGGCCGCGGCTTCGCCCCGGGCACCGCGGTCACGGTCTCGCTGACCTGGAACAGCCCGCCGCAGGTCTCGCCCAACGGGACGTCCGTCAGCACCGCCCCGGTCAAGCCGGTGGTGGCCAGGGACGGGACGCTGCACCTGGACCTCGGCCAGCTCTTCCCCGCCCAGCTGAAGCTGGGCCTGTACGAAGTGCACGTGGCCGGGGCCGACGGCAGTAAGGCCGACACCTCGTTCATCGTGATACCGCCAGGCGGCTGACCCTAGCCCTCCAGCCCTCCGCCCCGGCCCTCAGCTCTGGCCCTCAGCTCTGGGTCCACCACAGGTCTTCCTGGCGGGACCGCCACGCCGGGTCGTCCAGCCGGCTCAGGTCGGCCGTGGTGATGATGCCGTGCTCGATGAGGATCCGGACGGCCACCTCGTCCGAGAGCCGGACGTCGGCGGCGGCCAGCCCGCGGTCGGCGATCTTCCGCCGCAGCACCTTGATGTGCTCGGCCACCCGGGCCGACAGCAGGTCGCGGTACTCCTGGTCGGCGTCGAACCGTTCCAGTTCGTGATAGGCGCCGGTGACCTCCAGGGCGCCCCGGGCGATTTCCGGCGTGCGCGGCAGCGGCCTGGCGGCGCTCGGATCGTCCAGCCACGGGCGGCACCAGATCAGCGCGACCAGGAACAGCTTGGTCATCGGGTCCAGGTAGAACGGCAGCAGCGTGCCCTCGCCGTCCCTGGCCGCCAGCCCCGGCCCGTCGATCTCCGCGGTCCGGTCGCCGTCCTCGGCCCCGCCGGGCCCGGACGCGGCTACGGGGCTCAGCCCGTTGTAGGCCAGCCCGGACCCGGTCACCCCGGCCGCCCGGCCCGGTCCCGGCCACCCGGACCCGGCCCATCTGGCGTCCTCCATCTCGGGCTGGCCGACCGCATCGGCTGGATCAACCTCATCGGTCCACTCCACCTCGTCCGCCAGCCCGGCCTCGTCGGCCCACCCGGGGCCGTGGGCCGCGGCGGCCTCTTCGGCCCGGCTGGCGACCGTCACGACCAGCGACTGCCCTTCGTCGAGCATGGTGCGCGAGCCGACCATGGCCGTGCCCGTGGCCACGAACCAGCCGTTCGCGGGCTCGCCGTCCTTCTCCATCCGCGGCAGCCTGACCTGATATCCGTCACCCTCGACGTACAGCGCGTGGGTCCGGCTGATGTTGGCGATCCAGACCCCGGCCGCCATCGCGGTCACCACGCCCGCCCGCCGGGAGAGCCCCCGGCCGGCCGCGACGATCAGGTCTACCCCAGGCCCCCGCCCGAAGACCAGCCTGCCGCCCTCGGCGACCGGCAATCTCTGGCCGGACGCCGTGCTGACATGCGCGTTCAGTGGCATGATTGGGTCCCGGCAATCTGGCACAACATCGGTTTCCTGCCTGCAGTGTGGCGCTGACGGGGCGCGATCTCGTTAGTCTAGGCCGGATTCTCTTCGGCGGGCGGACTCGAGGTAACCCCGGACTCGGGGATACCCGTGGAGTGATAAGTCCTGATTAGCTTTCCAGTGGCAGGGTGCTGGGCTCGGCGGTAGGGGTACTGCCCACCGTGATGTGGGGGGGACCAATCCCGGAACCCGGGCGGTATCGCCGAGTCGGCCGCGCATGAGCCTGGTGCCCTGCCCGTAATCACGCTTCCAGTGATCCGGTCCGGACCGTAATGACATTTCCCGTGGTCCCGGCCGCGCATGGCCCCGGCTAGATCTGGCCGAACAGGCGGTCGCCCGCGTCGCCGAGCCCGGGCACGATGTACCCCCGGTCGTTCAGCCGCTCGTCGACGGCGGCGGTCACCACCCGCACCCCGTCCGCGGCGAAGGCCGCCTCGACGTGCTGCAGGCCCTCGGGCGCGGCGAGCAGGCAGATCGCGGTCACCGACGCGGCGCCGCGGTTGGTCAGCATGCTGATGACCGTGGCCAGCGTGCCGCCGGTCGCCAGCATCGGATCGAGCACGAACGTGTCCCGTCCGGTCAAGTCGGCGGGCAGCCGGTCCGCGTAGGTCGACGCGACCAGCGACTCCTCGTCCCGGCGCAGCCCGACGAAGCCGACGTCGGCCATCGGCAGCAGCCGGGTCATGCCCTCAAGCATGCCGATGCCGGCCCGCAGCACGGGCACGATGAGCGGCACCGGCCGGGCCAGCTTGACGCCGCTGGCGGTGCCTACCGGCGTGGTGACGGACACGGGCTGCACCCGCATCTCCCGGGTGGCCTCGTAGGCGAGCAGGGTCACCAGTTCGGCCGTGAGGCTGCGGACGGTCGCGGTGTCGCTGGCGGTGTCGCGCAGTGCGGTGAGCTTGTGGGTGACCAGGGGATGATCGACGACGAGCGTGCGCATAGCAAGCAAGTGTGGCAGGCGAGCCCGCCGGTAGGCCCGCCGGGGCGCCCCGCGCTGGACCTCAGGCGTCGGGGCGGACGCGGACCGAGGCGTGGGAGCTGGCCAGGTCGAGCTCGATGCGGCGGGCGGTGGCGAGCAGCGGCTGCAGCAGTTCCTCGACGATGCTGTTCAGGGTCCGCCGGCCGGCGTGCGTGGAGACGTTGACGGCGGCGATCACCTGGCCGTCGGCGTCGCGGATGGGGGCCGCGATCGACCGCAGTCCCTCCTCCAGTTCCTGGTCGACCATGGCCCAGCCCTGAGCCCGGATCTTCCGCAGCTCCCGCCGGAGCGCGGTCGCGCTGGTGATGGTGTGCCCGGTGAGGCCGCGCAAGCTGACCGATTCCAGGTACTCGTCGAGCCGCTCGTCGGGCTGCGCGGCCAGCAGCACCCGGCCCATCGAGGTCGCGTAGGCCGGGAACCTGGTACCGACGCTGATCGTCACGGTCATGATCCGCTTGGTCGGGACGCGGGCGATGTAGATCACGTCGTCCCCGTCGAGCTCGCACACGGACGAGGACTCGTGCACCTGCTCGACCAGCTGCTCCAGGTGCGGCATGGCCACCTCGGGCAGGGTCAGGCTGGACAGGTACGCGTACCCGAGTTCGAGGATCTTGGGCCGGAGCGCGAACCGGCTCCCGTCGCTGCGCATGTAACCGAGCTGGACCAGCGTGCGCAGGAACCGCCGGGCGGCGGCCCGGCTCAGGCCGGTGCTCGCGGCCACCTCGCTCAGGGTCAGCTTGGGGTGCTCGGCATCGAAGGCTCGGATCACCGACAGGCCACGCTCGAGTGACTGGACGAAGTCCCCGTCATGACCTCGTTCCTGGTTGTCAGTCAATGAGGGCCTCCCGGCTCGGTCGATGACATCATAGACCTGGCACCCCGCGTTCGCTTTCTGAACTATCGTTCGTCCTACGTACAGGTGAGCTGGAGGAGCGGTCATGGCACTCATGGACGAGTCGGTCTGGCGCGGCAAGATCTTTTCCGGCGGCTGGGTCACCGGTGATCGCGGGCACGGCGGCGATGCCCCGGTCATCGAGCCGGCGACCCGGCAGGAAATCGGCCGGACCGGCATCGCCACCCCGGCCGACGTGGCTCACGCGGCCCAGCTCGCGGCGGCCGCGCAGCCGGCCTGGGCGGCGACGCCGCACACCGAACGATCGGCCATCTTGCGCCGCGCCGCGGACATCTGGCTGGCAAACGCGGCCGACATCGAGTGGTGGGGGATCAGGGAAAGCGGCAAGATCCCCCCGGCCATGCAGTTCGAGACGCACGTCGCGACCCAGGAGATCTACGAGGCCGCCACGCTGCCCTCGCGCGCTTACGGGGAACTGCTGCCGAGCGAGCAGCCGAGGCTGAGTTTCGCCGAGCGGGTGCCCGTCGGGGTGACCGGCGTCATCGCGCCGTTCAACTTCCCGCAGATCCTGGCCATCCGCTCGGTCGCGCCGGCGCTGGCC
>Ga0335081_10017913_pt1 | contig 11460 bp, 9 predicted proteins | sample Lox_Sample_35_FD_206713 | JGI IMG/M metagenome (GOLD analysis project Ga0335081, IMG submission 206713) | Soil microbial communities from Loxahatchee National Wildlife Refuge, Florida, United States - Lox_Sample_3.5 | ecosystem: Environmental > Terrestrial > Soil > Wetlands | place: USA: Florida... | reverse complement strand
CACGATCTCGATCGCCTCGGCGCACGTGACCCGCGCGCTGCCGAGGTTGGCCACGATCGTGGCCTGGGCGGGTTGCGATCATCTGGGCCCCGTGTTCGAGGGCGACGTCTTGCGCACGGAGGTGCACGTGGAGGGGGTCGAGCCGGCGGCGGACGGTGCGCTGGTCGATCTGCGGGCGTTGGTGTCGGCCAACCGCCCGGACGACGAGGAGGCGGCTGTCCTGGACTGGCGTCTCGTGGCACTGATGGCCTGATCGGCGAGAGGAGTTTCGATGGGTGGCATTTTGGAGGGCATGCGGATTGTCGAGGGATCGGCCTTCGTGGCCGCGCCGCTGGGCGGGATGACGCTTGCGCAGCTCGGAGCCGACGTGATCCGCTTCGATCCGATCGGCGGCGGCCTGGACCGCGGCCGCTGGCCGATCACCAGCGACGGCGCGAGCCTGTTCTGGGCAGGCCTGAACAAGGGCAAGCGGTCGATCCAGGTGGATCTCGGATCGCCCGCGGGACGCGAGCTGATCACCGAGCTGATCACTGCCCCGGGAGCCGACGGCGGGATGTTCCTGACCAATTTCCCGGCTCGCGGCTGGCTGGCGTACGACGCGCTGGCGGCCCGTCGGGGAGACCTGATCATGGTCAACATCACCGGTAATGCTGACGGCTCTTCCGATGTCGACTACACCGTCAACCCGGCGACCGGCTTTCCGTGGGCGACCGGCCCGCGTCACCTCAGCGTCCCGTTCAATCATCTGTTGCCGGCGTGGGACGCGATCACCGGGGCGCTCGCCACGACCTCGCTGCTGGCGGCAGAGCGCCATCGGGCGCGCACCCTCGCGGGACAGTACGTCCGCCTCGCTCTGTCCGACGTCGCCTTCTGGATGGTCGGCAACCTCGGCAAGATCGCCGAGGTGCAAATCAACCGCCACGAGCGCGTCAAGGACGGCAACTACCTCTACGGTGCCTTCGGGCGCGACTTCTCCACCAGCGACGGGCGTCGCATCATGATCGTCGCGCTCACCGGTCGCCAGTGGCGCAGCCTCGTGCAGGCAACCGGCTTGGGGGAGGCGTTCGCGAGCATCGAGAAGGTGATGAAAGTCGACCTCAGCGACGAGGGCGGTCGCTTCGCGGCGCGTGAGCTGATCGGAGCAACGCTCAAGCCCTGGGTGCATTCGCGCTCCCTGGCCGACGTGCGCGAGCTGTTCGACGCCCACGACGTCTGCTGGGGGCCCTACCAGACGTTCACCCAGCTCGTCGAGCAGGACCCCCGCTGCTCGCTCGATAATCCGATGTTCGCCGAGGTCGAGCAACCCGGGATCGGCACCTACCGAATGCCGGGTACCCCGCTCGTCTTCAGTGATGCCGATCGTTTGGCGCCGCAACGGGCGCCGACGCTCGGCGAGCACACCGAGGAGGTGCTCGCCGAAGTCCTGGCTCTCTCCGACGTGGAGATCGGACGCTTGCTCAACGAAGGAGTGGTCGCAGGGGTGCCCACCGTTGCCGCCTGACGACCCTCGCTGCTCCCCTTCAGGACCGCCGATAGCTGCCGATAACGTCGAGGAGTGATACTCACTCAGGTGCGGTCCGGAGACGGCGCCGGCAACGGCTCACCGGGGTCCGGCGCGTCTGTCGGATGCAATCGCCCCGTCGGGCCGAGGATCACAGGATTGGAAGACAAACCCGCGCGTGCGCGGAGGAGCGTCACGGGCGCGAACTCTATCCCCGAGCCTCGTCCCGGCGCGGGCCCTGTTGCGCGACCGAGGCTGCATTTCAGCGGCGGTCCTGGTAGGACTGCATACTCTCGGCACACCAGTCGAAAGGAGAGCCGCCGACGTGTCTGGTTTCACGATCACGAACCTCAAAGAGGTCGAGGACTCAGCCGGTCAGCGCGCGCCGGGCGTCGAGGGGCGCTTCGGGCGCAAGCACATGCGGTCCGAGCACCTCGGAATCAGCTACTTCCGCTACGCCCCGGGCGTTCGCTCGCCGTTCGCCCACAGCCACCGCGAGCAGGAGGAGGCGTACGTCGTGATCCGCGGCTCGGGCCGGATCAGGCTCGACGACGAGGTCCGTCCTGTGCGCCAGTGGGACGTCATCCGCGTCAGCCCACAAACCGTGCGCGCGTTCGAAGCCGCCGACGACGGCCTCGAATTGATCGCCGTCGGCGCCGACCGGCCCGAAGGCGGCGACGGCGTGCCGGCGGAGCCGGCCTGGATCGACGAGGACTTCTGACGGTCCCTGCATGGCGATCTCGGTCGGCAGCCACGAGCTCGGTCCCGACAACGGGACGCTGTCGGTCAGGACGAAGAAGGGTGGTGCCGCCGGCAAGGCCGGGCACGACCTGCTGATCGAGGTCGCATCCTGGAGCGCCACGCTCACGGTCGGGGCTGACGGAGCGCAGACGATGATCGAGCTCACGGCCGACGGACGCTCGCTCGAGGTGCGCGAGGGGACGGGCGGAGTGATGCCACTCGGCGATCACGACAAGATCGCGATCAAGCAGACGATCGACAAGCAGGTGCTGAAGGGAACCTCGATCGCGTTTCGCTCGACGGCTGTCGACGGCGAGTGGACGCCGGCCGGCGCGACGCGGATGACGGTGAGCGGGGAGCTCGAGCTCGCCGGCAGACGCCGTCAGATCGCGTTCGAGCTGAACGCCGGCGCCGACGGCACCTTCACCGCCGCCGCGGCGCTCAGGCAGAGCAACTGGGGGATCAAGCCCTACTCGGCGCTGTTCGGGACGCTCAAGGTTCTCGACGAGGTGACGGTCGAGGTCACGGCCGAAGTGCCGCGCGGCTGATCGGTCGCAGAAGCTCACCACTCGTGACCGGTCTGGCTTGTGCGCGCGCTCGTTCCGGCTCCGGCGCCAGGCGCGCGCCGATCGCCTGCACGACCTCGTCGAGCGCCGCGAGGCTGTGCCCGCTGACGAGCGCGTCACAGTAGGGCAGGGCCGCGGCCATGCCGCTGGACCGCGGTGCGAAGCCGCTCGAGCCGGCGCGCGGGTTGACCCACACGATCCGGTGCGCGAGGCGTCCGAGCCGTTGCATCTCGCGCCCGACCAGCTGCGGGTCGTGCAGCTCCCAGCCGTCGGAGAGGATCACGATCACCGCGCCGCGGGCCATCCCGCGCCGCCCGTGACGGTCGTTGAAGGTCTTCAGCGCGTCCCCGATCCTCGTGCCGCTCGACCAATCGGGCACGACAGCCGCGGCGCGCGCAATCGCGAGCTCGGGGTTATGCGACGCGAGCGCCCGCGTCAGCGGCGTCAGGCGCGTCAGGCGGGTGGCGAACACGAACGCCTCGGTGCGGGCGCCGCCGCCGGCGGCGCAGGTCAGGAACTGGAGGTACGCGCGAGCGTATGGCTCCATCGATCCTGAGATGTCGCACAGCAGCACCATCCGCCGGCGCGCGGCGCGGCGCCGGCGGCGCGCGAGCCGGATCGGATCGCCGCCGCTGCGCAGGCTCGCGCGAAGCGTCCGCCGCAGGTCGATCCGCTCGCCGTGGCGATCACGCCTGGTTCGCCGTGTCCGTCGCCGGGGCGGTGCGATCTCGAGCCTGGACATCAGCCGGTGGACGAGGGCGAGCTCGTCCGCATCGAGCGCATCGAAGCGCTTGCTGCGCAGCGCCTCCTGCTCGCTGGAGCTGAGCGGGACTCCGAGCCGCGCGCCGGGGTGGTGCTCAGCATCTCCGGCGCCCGCCGATGCGGCTGTCGCCTCGAGCGGATGAGCGGCGCGGGCGCCGCCGTGGTCGACGCCTCGCGGCGGGCGCGGCAAGCGCTCGCCGGTCGCCGCCGCCGGGCGTCCGATCTCTCCCCCGATCGGGTCATCGCCGACCGGGTCGCGAGGGCCGAACACGTGCGCGAACGCGGCGTCGAAGTCCTTCAGCTGCGCGCGGTCGGAGACGAACACCGCTCGCGCGGTCCAGTACAGCCGCGGCCGGCTTACGGGCGTCACGAGCGCAACCGCTCGCGCGAAGCGGGCCGCGCGCTCGGCGTCGCCCGGTATTCCCGCCTCGTGCAGAAGGCGGCTGAACGCGCCGGCCAGCGCCGGCAGGTCGAGCGCCAGCGTCTCGACGCCGAGCTCAGTCCCCGCAGCCCGCCGGTGTCGGGGCATCGGGCCGGTCATCGCGCGCCCTCGCTCAGCCCTTGCCCGCCAGCTGCGCCAGCCCGGCGGCTCGGATCACGTCCTGGTCCTCGCTGTACTTGAGCACCGATCCAAGCGTGCGCTCGTTCGCCGCGCCGTCGAGCAGTTGCACGCCGAGCACGCTCAACGCCGCGAGCCAGTCGATCGCCTCCGAGACGCCGGGCGGCTTCTGCACGTCTGAAGCGCGCATCTGCGCGACGGCCTCGGCGACCTGTACTGCGAGCGTCTCGGATGCGCCCTGGACCCGCCGGCGGATGATCTCGACCTCGCGTCGCGCGCTGGGATACTGGATCCAGTGGTAGAGGCAGCGGCGCTTGACCGCATCGTGCAGGTCGCGCGTCCGGTTGGAGGTCAGCACAATCACCGGCGGGTGCGTGGCGCGGATCGGGCCAAGCTCGGGAATCGTTACCGACGCCTCGCCCAGCAGTTCGAGCAGGAATGCCTCGAAGTCGTCGTCGGCGCGGTCGATCTCGTCGATCAGGAGCACCGCGGGCCGAGGCCCCGGATGCTCGAGCGCGCGCAGCAGCGGACGGCGGATCAGGTAGTCCCGTCCGAACAGGTCCGGCTCGCGAAGCTGCGTGCCGTTAGCCTCCGCGAGCCGGATGCTGAGTAATTGCCGCGGGTAGTTCCACTCGTACAGGGCCTCGGCCGCGTCGATTCCCTCGTAGCACTGCAGGCGGATCAGCGGCGTGTCGAGCACCGCCGCGAGCGACTTAGCCGCCTCCGTCTTACCGACCCCGGCCTCGCCTTCGAGCAACAGCGGCTGGGGAAGGTGAAGCGCCAGGAAGATCGACGTGGCGAGCCCGTCGTCGACGAGATAGCCGATGCTCGCCAGCCGGCGGGCGAGCGTTTCGACGTCCGGCACGAACTGCCGGAGCGCGGACTGCGCGTGCGATCTCTCCATGGCGATTCCTCGTGCTTAATTAAGCACGCGGCAGGGCACGACTCGGGCCTTCCCGCGGGATCCGCGACGAGGCCCACTGCTATCGGGCGAGCATCCTCATCTGACTCGAGGTTTGCGGTCGATTACGGATCAGATCGCCGGCTCGGCGCCGAAACACCCGCTCATAGGGATGAACCTGTGAGGTGACCGAGGCGCTGGGCGTGCGAGGAAAGTCGGTGCAGGGTAGCCACCTATAGTGCAGACGAACCCGAACCGGGAGAGCGTGATGACGACACCGTTGCAGGAGCTTGCTGAGCACGGACAGAGCCCGTGGATCGACTACATCTCGCGCGAGTTCGTTCGCGGTGGCGAGCTCGGGCGCTTGGCGTCCGAAGGGATCAGGGGCCTGACGTCCAACCCGACGATCTTTCAAGGCGCGATCGCCGACGGCGCTGCCTACGACGAGCAGCTGCGAGACGTGCTGCAGAGCGCGAGCGACCCCAAGGAGGTCTTCCTGGCGCTGGCGCGCGACGACGTCCGCGAGGCGTGCGACCTGATGCTCGACGTGTTCGAGCGCGCCGAGCCGACCCGGGACGGGTGGGTCTCGCTGGAAGTTGACCCCGACCTGGCGCGCGACGCGGACGCGACCGCCCGCGAGGCGCGGCGCCTGCATCAGCTGATCGAGCGCCCCAACCTGTTCGTGAAGATCCCGGGGACCGAGCCGGGCCTGCGCGCGATCGAGGACACGATCGCCGCCGGGATCCCGGTCAACGTCACGCTCCTGTTCTCGCTGGAGCGCCACCGCGCCGCCGCCGAGGCGTACATCCGCGGACTGCGCCGGTTGCGCGACGCCGGTGGCGACCTGCGCTCCGTCGCGTCGGTAGCGTCGTTCTTCATCTCGCGCGTGGACACGGAGGCCGACCGCCGCCTCGACGAGCTGGGCGGTCACAACGAGCTCAAGGGCACGCTCGCGGTCGCTAACGCCAAGCTCGCCTATCAGAGCTACAAGCAGCTGTTCGCCGGCGACGATTGGCGCGAGCTCGAGGCGGCGGGAGGCTCGCCGCAGCGCTGCCTGTGGGCATCGACCTCGACCAAGAACCCCGAGTATCGCGACGTGCTGTACGTCGAGGAGCTGATCGGCCCTGAAACCGTCAACACGATGCCGCGTGAGACGATCGAAGCCTTCCAGGACCACGGCCGCGTGCAGGACACGCTCGAGCGAGACGTCGACGGCGCCCGGCGCACGTTCGAGCGCTTCGCGCAGGCGGGAATCGACTACGACGACGTCGTCGCCGTGCTCGAGCGGGAGGGCGTGGCCAAGTTCGCCCGTTCGTTCCGCGACCTTATCGACGGCGTGGCGGCCAAGCGCGACCAGCTCGTGGCGGCCTGACCATGGCCGACGAGCACTTTCGGCGCGAGCTCGCGCAACAGCTGCGGGTGGACTCCATCCGCGCCAGCGCGGCAGCCCGCTCGGGGCATCCAACCTCCTCGATGTCGGCAGCGGATCTGATGGCGGTGCTGCTCGACGGGCACCTGCGGCTCGATTTCGCCGCGCCCGACGATCCGTACCGCGACCATCTGATCTTCTCCAAAGGTCACGCGTCGCCGCTCTACTACGCGGTGCTGAAGGCGGCGGGAGCGATCAGCGACGACGAGCTGCTCAGCTTCCGTCGCTTCGGCAGCCGCCTCGAGGGCCACCCGACGCCGCGGCTGCCGCCGACCGATGTCGCCACGGGCTCACTCGGCCAGGGGCTCGCGATCGCCGTCGGCGTCGCCATCGCCGGTAAGCGGCTCGACCGGCTTCCCTACCGCGTATGGGCGCTGTGCGGGGATTCCGAGATGGCGGAGGGGTCGATCTGGGAGGCCTTTCAGCACGCGGCGTGGGCCGGCCTGGACAACCTGACGGCGATCGTCGACGTCAACCGTCTCGGGCAGTCGCGCGAGACGATGCTCGGCTGGGACCTCGATGGATACGCCGCACGGGCGCTCGCGTTTGGCTGGAAAGCGATCATCGTCGACGGACATGACGTCGAGGCGATCGAGATCGCCTACCGTGAGGCGGTCGCCACGACCGGCCGCCCGAGCGTGGTGCTCGCGCGCACCCGCAAGGGCCGCGGCGTCAAAGCGGTCGAAGACCAGCCGGGCAAGCACGGCAAGCCGCTCGACGATCCCGGTGAGGCGATCCGGGAGCTCGGCGGCGAGCGCGATCTGACCGTGACGGTGGCAAAGCCGTGGTCGGGCGCCGGTGGGCACCGCTTCGCCGCCACCGGCGGTGAGTTGCCCCGCTACGAGGTGGGCGCGCAAATTGCCACTCGTCAAGCCTACGGCGAGGCGCTTGCGGCGCTGGGACAGATTCGCGGCGACGTCGTGGCGCTCGACGGCGAGGTCTCCAACTCGACCCTTTCGGAGCTGTTCGCCGAGGCGCATCCGGACCGCTACTTCGAGATGTTCATCGCCGAGCAGCAGATGGTCGCCGCCGCAGTCGGGATGCAGGTTCGCGGCTGGGTTCCGTTCGCGTCGACGTTCGCGGCCTTTCTGTCCCGCGCGTACGACTTCATTCGGATGGCGGCGGTCTCGCGCGCCGATATTCGTCTATGCGGTTCGCACGCGGGCGTCTCGATCGGCGAGGACGGGCCATCCCAGATGGCGCTCGAGGACATCGCCGCGCTGCGCGCGGTCCACGGCAGCACCGTCCTGCATCCCTCCGATGCCAATCAGACGGCGCAACTCGTCGCTCAGATGGCCGACCGGCGCGGCGTCGCCTATCTGCGGACGCTGCGCCCCAAGACGCGGGTTCGCACCGGCCCCGACGAGGAGGTCCGGATCGGCGGCAGCCGCACGGTCCGCGGCGGCGCCGAGGACGAGTACACGATCGTGGCTTGCGGGGTCACGGTGGATGAAGCGGAGCGAGCGGCCGACGAGCTCGAGTCAGAAGGCGTTCACGTGCGAGTGATCGACTGCTATTCGATCAAGCCGATCGACGCACGCACGCTGCAGGCCGCCGCGCGCGAGACGCGTGCGATCGTGACGGTCGAGGATCATTGGCCGGCGGGCGGGCTTGGAGAGGCGGTGCTCAGCGCGCTGGCACGACAGCCGCAGCACCCGCCGGTGATAAAGCTTGCGGTATCCGAGATGCCCGGCTCAGGCACGGCCGCCGAGCTGATGGGCGCCGCCGGGATCGACGCCCAGGCAATCGTCGCCGCCGTCCACGAGCTGGCGGCGTCCCGCGCTCCGGCCTAAGGGCCCCTAGGAGAATTGGTTGCGGAATTAGCCCAGTCAACTCCGCTCACTAATTCTTGAACGGGCCCAAACCGGTAAGGCCTTCGACGAGACCGGCGCTGCCCGAGCCGGCCGGCGACCCGCCGCCCGGCTCGGCGCCGATGTCCGGTGCGGCCGCGGCGATCGCCGACTCCAGGCTTTGGGCGGCCGTCGCGCCGTGCGCGGCGATCACGTCGATCGTCTTGCCGCGCGCCTGAGCCAGCAACAGCACCCGTGTGCACAGGTCTGCCAGGTCTGAGCGTGACAGCCTGCCTTCGGCGGTATCGCCCTGTGAAACGGACAGCGGCTCACCGCCGGGGCCGTCGGTGAGCCAGCCAGAACGGATGATGCAGTAGGGAATGCCCGAGCGCCGGACGATCTCCTCGGCCCGCGCCTTCCACCCCATGCTCGAAGGCTCGACGTCCATGTAGTGCGCCGGGCCGGTCGCACCGATGTTCGAGACGAAGATGATCAGGTCGACGTGCGCGCCGCCCGCCTGGCGCAGAATATTGCCGGTCCCGAAGTAGTCGACGAGCTCGGCGCTGTTCTCACGCTGAGCGCCACCGGAGTTGGCGATGATCACGGCGCCGACACCGGTCATCGGCGCGATCAGAGTGTGACTGCTGCGGACGTCGCCGATGAACTGCTTGACGCCGGGCGCAAGCAGCGCGCGGCCCTTGGCCTCGTCGCGCACGACAGCGTGAACCGCGACCCCGCGCGCGACCAGGCGCTCGACGATCAGCCGGCCTGTCCGGCCCGTCGCGCCGACGACCATCACGGGGCGCTTTGAGAGATCGACGATCGACGAGGACCGCGCCCGGGCGCGCGCCGTGCGCCACCGATGCTCGCCGCGGAGCGCCTCCAGCGCAACGCGGCTGATCAGCACCTCGCCGCCGATGACCTGATCGAGCGTCATCCTGAACTCGCCGAGGTTCTTGCGGACATAGGCCGCGCCGAGCTTGTTGGACCGCTCGGCCGATGCCCGGTCGCCAAAGATGCTGATCGTCTCGATCCCGCCGTCGACGCCGAGCGCGAAGTACGCGACGAAGCCGGGCTCTTGACTGAGGGCAGGCGCGAACTCCTCGTCGATGCGATGGATCAGCGCGTCAATCGACCCCGCGCCCACGTGATATCGCCGTACGCTCGCGTGCATGATCTCCTCCAACTTTCGGCTCGCGCAGACCATAACTCGGTGACCGCGCGCGGCCATCCGACCGGACTACGGATCAGCAGGCGTTGCCCGAGGTGGCTGCGAAGGCGGTTGACGGCGGTCGCGCGCCGGCCCCGCACGCCGAGTTGGCGCGGCCAGCGCGACGATCATCGCGGGCCTTCAGCTCAGGTGGCGGTCATCGATCCGTAGACGGTGCAGACGTTCAGCTTGCCGAGCGTCGTGCTGTTGTCGAGCGCGAAATTGACCGTCACGACCTTGCCAGTCGAGGTTTCGAACAGGACGATCCCGGTCGTGTCGTAATCGCCCGAGCTCGGGTTCAGGGCGACCCCCTTGAGCCTGCTCGTGAACGAGCTGTTCTTGATCATGTGAATCCGGCCCAGCCCGTCGAACAGGCGGCCGAACAGGTCCGCGTTGGTCGAGGACGAGAACGCGAACACGATCGGGCGGCCTTTTGAATCACAGCGGGCGTTGATCGTCAGCGAGTCGATCCTCACCAGCGTCTGGGTCGTCGAGTTGGGCTTGCCGATGAACGAGAACGTCCTCGTCACGGCCGCAGGGGTCGGGGCTGCGGTGGCTGTTGCGACAGCCGGCACAGCGAGTGCGAGGATCGCCGCGATCAGTCCTGCGAAACCCCGCCTGGCGGTGATCAGGTTCATCATTTCCGCTCGTTTCTCGTGGCCTCGCCACGACAGATCGTGGGTGTCCAAAGCGCGCCATCTTACGGCGCGAGTCCGGCAGCGAGTCGAGCTGCGGCGCCGGAGCTCCCGGCGCTGGGCATCTGTGATTCGTACCGGTGTCACGACGCGCTGCGGAGCTTTCGCTTAACCAGGCTTACGGGCCCTTGAGCCGGTTCTGGTCGTCAACGGGCCCCTCAATAGCCGACCAGCGCGATGTTTGCCCGAGCTGTCGCGCCTGCGTCGCTGATCGTCACCTGTGCGGCCAGCTGGTTGCCGCGCGCGTTGTGCAGCAGCGTCCGTCCCTTCGCCGTCAGAACGAAGATCAGGTATCCGAGCTGGTTGGCGCCGAGGTTCTCAGCACCTGTTCTGGCGATCACGGTCCGGCCGGCGGACAGCACCGTAGTGACGACGCACGGCGCGCCGGCGAAGCAGCCGGCGAGGATCCCACCGACGCGGTCGGCGAACGCGAAGTCACTCGTGCCGATGATCCTCAAAGTGGGCGACTGTTGGAGGTCGCGGCGCGGCGGCGGACCGCTGACCGCGAACAGGATCAGGCGCAAAGGAACACTTGCGCTCGCTCCCGACGCGTCCCGGGTGATCGCCTGGACCGCCAGGTTGTGGCCTCGCGCTCGCGCCAGCAGCGAGCGGCCACGCCCCGTCAGCGCGAAATGAAGCACACCGCCAGCGGGTGCGATGATCTCGCGCCCGGTTGAGGCGATCGTCGTGCGGCCGGCGGTGATCGTGGTCGTGATGTGACAGGCGGCGCCGATGAAGCAGCCCTCCGGGAGGCCGCCGACGCCGGTGGGGGACACGAACGCGCTGCGGCCGTAGCTCGCGAGATGCGCAGGCGTGGCAACGGTGCTGGAGCTCGCGAGCAGCTGGCCGTTAGCGCCGAGCGCCTGCACGGCGAAGTAGGGAAACTCGCTGCCGATCGTGATCTGGGTCTGGGGGCCACGGCTGGCGGCCGTCGTAACCGAGACCAGGGCGCTTGGGGTGGCGCCGCCGAGCACACGCCACGACGCGACCCCGGTCACGCCGCCCCGCGTCGCGGTCAGCTGGATGATCCCATTCGCGGCGGGCGCGACGGTCAAGGACGGGGGGCTCACGGCCGCCGACGGAGCCGCCGCCGCGACGACCGCCCCGTTCGTCGTCCACGTCACCGCCACCGGCTGGTAGCGCAGCAGCGCCTGCCATGTGGGAGCGTCGATGATCGCACTCGTCGCAATGCCGTGGGCTGCTTGGAAGCTCTGCACCGCGGCTTTGGTCTGCGGTCCGAAGTCGCCGTCAACCGCGATCGGCTGGCCGGCGCTGTAGAGGTGCTCCTGCGCCCATATGACCAGGT
>Ga0335081_10017912_pt1 | contig 11460 bp, 8 predicted proteins | sample Lox_Sample_35_FD_206713 | JGI IMG/M metagenome (GOLD analysis project Ga0335081, IMG submission 206713) | Soil microbial communities from Loxahatchee National Wildlife Refuge, Florida, United States - Lox_Sample_3.5 | ecosystem: Environmental > Terrestrial > Soil > Wetlands | place: USA: Florida... | reverse complement strand
CCAACCACATTTCTATCGTTACCTGTTGACCGATTCCTGCAGGGTTTGGTGATGAAGAGAGAAAGGCATTCGTAGGCAGAGTTACTGTCTGTGCTTTTGAAATGGGCATAGCTATCATTATTCCGGAGACTGCAATAAGAAGAATCAACGCAATCGAAGTAGCTACGTTTTGTGTTTTGCATATTACGTATTTTTTCATTTTTTTTCACTGCTTTTTGTATTTAAACTAAAAGGATATAACAAATGGTGAGTGTTTTATGCACTCACGCACTGAAAACTTGAGAACCGAAAATCTTAATTATTGTGTAATTACAAATCCATTGACGTGTGTTTAAGAAGAAATGTGGAAAGATGATATCAGGGTTTTAAATGAAGACTCTGAAACACTATCTTTGCTAGGCCTCACTAGTCAGCAGGCTAAAATATATTTAATTCTTGGGCAGCTTGAACAAGCCTCCACAGCGATGTTAGCGCATCATGCGCAAATCGACAGAGGACAGACTTACCGTGTTCTTTCTCAGCTTCAAGAAATGGGGCTTATTGCAAGAATTATGACCAGCCCAATAGAGTTTCGAATAATATCATTCAAAAAAGGAGTAAAAGCCCTATTTGAAGCAAAAAGGACAGAACTGAAAGAAATCGAGAATAAGGCAATACAGTTATGCATCAAAACAAAACGCTCTAAACCTCAAAGCCCTGATTTCGAGATTGAAAAATTACTTTTTGTTCCAAAGACCTCCTCTATTCTTTCAAGGGTTTATAAATCGATCGTGGACGCACAAGAAAGCATCGATGGAATATCTACGACTGAAAGAATGATGGACCCAAACCTAAACGTTTGGGAAGCCGCAACAATAAAAGCCTTAAAGAAAGGAGTAAAACAAAGGCTTCTAATAAGTGCAACAAATAGCAAAGAAAATATGAATCTGGATTCAATAAAAAATTTCGTTAAATTCCCCTCTTTCAATGCAAGGATAACATCGGAGACTATTGCAGCTCCATTAGCGATTACTGACAAAAAGGAAGCTCATATTTATATTTCGGATACAGTCAACATTTTGTCCGCTTCTGTTCTAATGACCACTAATCGTCGCCTTGTCCAATTATGTGAATGCCATTTCAATGATTTATGGAAAAGAGCACGTGAATACTAGCAAAGATGGCCGAAATCTCCATGTTAAACCATAATTGGCAGATGATATGAATTTCTGGCCTTTTCAGTGAAACAAATCGCAGAAAAGGATAAATTATTAATTTCTTAGAGATCTAAACCATAACATGCTTTCTCAAAAAAGACATTGAGCAAAAAAATGTTGATTCAAACCCAAAACAAAGGAAAAAAGAAGATACATTATGGTTGGATAGTTGCAATCGGTGGGTTTCTAACACAAGCCATTCTGCTAATTGGCACTTCAACTTTACCCCTCGTCTTGACGGCTTTTGAACGATCGCTAGGAATATCGAATGCAGGGGCAGGATTGGTAATATCAGTATACGGGTTGTTTTACGTTATTGGCGCTCCAGTTTGGGGAGTAATAGTTGACAGAATTGGTTTGCGAAAAGCATTGACATCAAGTTCGTTACTTGCATCCGTAGGAGTATTTTCTATGGGGGCGACTAGTTCACTTTCGACGTGTTTGATTATTTATGCATTGATCGGATTCGGGTCGGCTGCGCTGATTACACTGATACCAAAGATTACAGGATTGTGGTTTGATATGCGAAAGAAAGGTGTGGCTTCAAGCTTCATAACTAGCGGCGGGGTTGTGTCTGCTTCAATCTTAGGAGTATTAGTACCTTTGCTCACAATTTCCTACAATTGGCGAGCGCCCTTCTACGCTTTTGGTTCAATAAGTCTTTTCTTTTCCATCATAATTTACGCCATCGTTAGAAATAACCCTCATGAAAAAGGTCTAGCCCTTCTTGGTGCGAAGCAAAAAGCAGCGGAAACGCTAATGGCAGACCAAGAAGACAAGGTGAAAGCTAAAGACGTTATACAAATGGGAGTAACATGGCATTTTGCGGCATTTTACATTTTTTTTATATGAGCGCTCTATCCATTGTAACTTTTCTTGTCGCATACCTTGCTGAAATTGGATTGTCAACTGTGGAAGCTGGGGTTGGATTTAGTGTTTTCATGATAGCAGTTCTTATTGGCCAGTACTTATGGGGTATTTTATCCGATTATTTACCGAGAATATATATTCTCTCAATTTGCACGTCTTTGTTAGCTATATTCACTTATGTTTTCCTGACTTTCCGAATGGACCAAATTGGAATGTATATAGTAATAGGGCTCATGGGGATTTCGGACGGAGTTACTCCAGTGATTTTTGCATTGATCAGCGACAACTTTGACCCTAAAGTTCTGGGAGTGGCAACAGGTGTAATAATTTCCATAGTCGGATTTGGTGGTATATTGGCGCCTTTAATCTCAGGATACTTAGCGACTGTGACGGGATCACTTTCCACAGTTCTACAATTTAGCATTGCCATGGCAAGCATAAGCGCCGTTATATCAATCACACTGAAACGCCCATCAAAGCGCTCAAGTTGATTACTTTCTTAGCCAAGATTAGATGTGACATCAAGAAACCTGTACTTTCGGAGTTCAAGACAAAGTCAGAGATTGATCCCAAAAAAATGCTCCGCGGATTACTTAACCTATTCTTCTTTTGCGTAAAATGTATTCAACTTTTTGCAGGACCAGAAGATACGAATGGCAAAGCACACACACCTATTTATGTAAAAAGTTTGAACCCTCTATCAGGCTACATCAAACCAGAGTCAAACTGACAATCAAACTCGGTAGACAGCCAAAATGGGTGGGGTACGGAGCACTAAGAAGGTAGAGATGATTTTATATGATATCCGCGTGCCTTCAGGTTCGAATCCAAGAAATTTTGATTAGTCCAATGTCATGATGTAACCTCGCCCGTATCGCAATGATAACAGATAAAATCAAGATAAGAAAGGAAATAGCGATTTGTCTCATAGATTAGTTCCGCTATTTTCAACAGCCATCCGAATGTAGTGCATTAACTTTTCAAAGACGATTTCTAGAGAACCATGCTTATCAACATGATACTCCACTCCTAAGTCCAGTGCTTCGGTTGCTATTTCCACTCCTTCCTTGCCCGTAAACAAAATGAAAGGAACAAAGTTCTCTTGTTCACGAAGTTCCTTTAAGAATTGCAACCCATTTTTCCCAGGCATTTCATAATCGGATATAACGACATCATAGCGATTGTTAGCAATTTTATTGAAAGCGTCCTGCACATTTACCGCACAATCAATCTCAAAATTGCCATCCAATAAGAGAATGTTTTTTGTGCTCTCCAGAACGCATGGATCATCGTCAACATGCAAGATTTTGATTCTCCTATTCGAATCCAAACGGCTCAAATCGGTTTGTTTCTCCTTTCATTTGCATAGGTTTGCTGAGGCTCTGGAAACTAAAGGAAGAAAAGTTCTTTTCTTTGGAGAAAAAAGAAAATGCAAACTCTTCAATTGCAGCTATATTGAATGTAACCAGAGCCTTCTCAGCGCCCATTCTTTTCATCTCTTGTCATTTTTTCATGGTTTTTAAGGACTAAAAAAAGGGAAAATAGATTGTGGTTGGAATTTCTTAGATTATGGATGTTTTCTTGTGACGAGCATTGCAAGTAGAGCGCCGATTATGATTATCACAATTATTGTGGCAACGATTCCGTACATGACTGTATTGTTTGATGCTAAGCCTGTGAGAGGTGTTGATGTTGGTGCAGGTGTTGCTGCTGCTGAGTTAGCATAGAAATACGTTGAGGCAGAAGATCCATAGTATGACTGCGTGCCTGCGAAGACAGCGGTGACTGTGTAGTTTCCTGGGATATCTGGGTTCCATGTTAAGCCAAATGTACCCTGAGCATTAGTTGTCGTGGAACCTATCAATCTATAGTTGTTATTGGAGTCCAAGACGTATATTGATACGGGAACACCTGTTACGTTGGTTGGCATTTGCTGCTGCTCGTAGACTGCTTCCATGAACGGTGTCATGCTCGCGTCTGAAACGCATGGTAAGCCGTTGGGGAAGTTTGCTGCAACCGCTTTCTGCTGATAGCCGGCTGAGATGTCAGTTACTGCGCCGGTTAAAACTATTCGTGACCCTACAGATGAAGCGATGTTAGGCGCATTAATGGTTGTTTTGCTTGGTCCCATGCCGTAAGCGTATATTTGGTTGTCGTAAGAGTTTAGGGTTGTCATTACGCCGTCAGAGATAGCTGGTGCATTGGTAACGTCAAAAGCGTCGATGCTCCATACAACCTGGCCGGTAGTGATGTTGAGTGCAAGTTGTTGCGCCCCATGAAACAGTGGAGGGGAGTATTGATGACCTTCTGGAACGAATAGCATGCCGTCAGCGATTGACCCTACCGAGAAAGTCCACAGGGAATATCTCGCATAAGGAGACTCATACCCGGCGCTTGGAGTATGATATTGCCACTCCAAAGAGCCAGTGACTATATTATATGCATAAACATCTCCGCCGTAAAGCCATATGTAAGCTGTGCCGTTAGCTATTTGGCATTCTGCACCGAGTGAACTGAAAGGACTGGCATTTGGAAGGGCTGTCGGGCCCCATAGCGCTTTTCCTGTATTTAGGTCGTAACAAGCAATTGATAGCGTTGCTTCAGTAAGGTCTATGTAGACTCCGTCGCCCATCCAAGGAGCGTTATCGGATTCAATTGTATCTCCGTATATTTGTGAGTATGGCACTTCAGTTCGGTTCTCTATCCACAGTTGAGCTCCGCTTGTTGCACTGTATCCTGCTTCAAGCAGCCACCCTGTTTGGAATCCTGCAGTTCCGCCGTACTCGTACATGAGTACTACACCACTCCCCACGCCTATTATGGTGAGACCAAAGAGCCTGCCGCCATAATTGATTAGAGAAGTACCCTGATAGCTGGTTGCCACTGGTGCAGTCCATTGTATGCCTAAGTTAAAACTAATGACTGCGTTCTGTGAAGGTCTCCATTCCCACGAATTGGTATTTTGTCCAGTAATGTTGCTATAGTTCATTATAGCGAGTGTGGAGTTCCACATATCCAAGGTATTAGTGTTGTAATTAATGTAGTAGCCTATTAAATTGCCGTCGCTGTCGGTTGTAAATGCGAGATAACCGGAGGTAGGCTGTGTAATGTTAGTGATAGTAAGGATATAATTGCCTGTCATAGCATCCCACATCTCCAAAGATGGACCGACTCCACCATACCTTACCTGTGTCGGGCAACTCCATAGATATGCAATGCCTCCATATTGGTTGGGACTCGTGAAATCCAGAATTTGTCCACATCGTAATATTTCAGTAGTGTTCTTTGTCCACAGGGTTTGTCCGGTCTGCAAGTCTACTGCTGCCCATCCTGCTGGATTACTGAAGCTACCTGGATACATTGTGTAGTATAATATGCCGTTCATTATTATTGGTGCAAACTTTGGCTCATATTCCGCTGTTGAATAAAAGTTGCTGGTTTGGCTGCCGCCGAATTCTCCACCCATTGTGCCCCCGAAGGCAACAGGTTTAGTCCACAATATGTGGGCAGTGGTTGGAGCAGTTGTGTATGGATTATAGTTGCCAGTGTCATTGTACATTCCAGTTTCAGTCATTGACTGTTCTCCTGTGCCAAGCCAGTTGCCTGCAATAGAGTACCAATTGTTGTTCAGGGCATTTATTGGTCGTGCCCAATAATTAGTTGGTAATGGAGTTACTGGTATAGATGGTATTGGTTGTTGCTGCACTGTCAGCGTGACAACGTTGCTAGAGCTAGGCTGATAATAATCACCAATATTCGGATAACTAGAAAGGGTCTTTCCCGGAGGCAGGTTATTTCCTGCCAACGTTTGGCCTCCAAAGAACATTTGGAAAGTGTAGTTGCCGACAGCTGCAGGGGTAAACGTGGTATGCGATCCGCCTGTGTCGTCAGATGTGAAAGGACCTAAAATCTCAGTACTTCCGCCGGGTTTCGTAATAAGGACTGTTATGTTCTGCCATCTGTCTCCATATTGCGAAGACGCTGTGGGAGGGGGAATGTCGACCCAGAAGTTAACGTTAACTGATTGCCCAACGCCAATGGGATTTGGCGAAATACTGCAAAAAGTGTACGTTGGAATCTGCAAGGGCGGTGAGTGCGCGTTAGCATTCGGTAATAATGTAGTTGATGCTCCTATCGAAATAACTAAAATTGCTGTAATCAAGAAAGCCATCGTTTTACTTTTCAGGTTTTTCATTTTATTTTTCTCCGTGCGCCTTTATTTTTCGAAAATCCTTTTTAAATGTTTCTAGAAAATGCCAAATTATGATATTAATTCGTTAATTTTATCAATTTTATACAAAATATTTTCATTTCCAGCCACAAAGCAATTCAGCTTTTAAAGACGTCATGCTCCATGCAACAATAATGATTAATGTTGAAATCGCAAAAGGTTGAGGACACATAAAATCGTATTGAAAACTCGCTATGTTTTTTCAGCGATATCTTTGGCCAAGGATATCGCCAACCCAATTGAATTCAATAATCAAAACCCTGGATATACTGAAAATAAAGGAACCGAAGGATTTCTAAAACCGTTAGCGGTGCATGGCGAAGCCAGCTTTAAGCTATATCAGAATTTTAGAACAAAGTAACCTTTCCAAAAGGCAACTCGAACCCTAATTATTAGTATTTATGGCCTCTCATATCAGAGAGGTACAGTTTGATATCAATCGTTTAAATTACGGCGTCTACATTGATTCCAACAGGGCAAAAAAAGTGAAAATGCAGAATTTGTCGTGGCACAATGTAGTTGAATAGTTGAAAAGAAAATGACCGAGACCGAAAAAATTGACCGAATTGATGCAAGAATACTGAAAGAACTGCTAATCGATGGACGCAAAGATTTTAGAGAAATCGCGAGCAAATCAAACGTCACACAAAATGTTATTTGGCAACACTATACTAATCTCATGAAAAAAGGGATAATAGTTGGCTCAACTATTCAGCTCAACTACAAAAGTCTTGGATATGACGGCGCGGCAAGCTTTTTCATCGATGTGCCACCTCAAGAGCTGAACGAGACTGTGCAAAGGATCAGAAAGATACCTGGTCTGTACGATGCATATCCATGCGGCCCATCTCGGCTTTGGGCTGTTTCTGATTTCATGAAAACAGATCAAATCGATCAAGTCAAACTTCTAATCAATAGGATACCCTCAGTCCTCAGATTGCAGATTGAAATTTGGACTGATAACAGAAATATTCCTGAAAATTTGTCAATATTCGATGAACCCAGTATTCCCAAAGAAAGAACGGCTAAAGATGCCAACTTGCCAAAGTCTTTAGACATAGATGATATCGACTGGCATATGATTGAAAAGTTAAAGGAAAACGGTAGAGTATCTTTTAAAAAAATTGGCGGGGAGTTAGGGATTTCGGTTAGTACTGTGATCAGAAGGTATAATGCTCTTAAAAGCGGTGGAATACTCAAATCAGTAATCCAATTAGATCCTGTAAAAATCGGTTACTTTAGCGAGGCGTATTTCAGGCTGAAAATCGACTCGAAGAACGATATAGTTACTATCTCAGATGAAATTTGCAAGATTCAAGACGTGACAGCCGTCGCTAGGACTCTTGGCAAGTACGACTTGACCGTTTTTGTGCAGGTCAAAAGTCTGGAACATTTCTTAAATATTGGGACAAGAATTGCCAACGTCAACGGTATCAATGAAATGGACACACCGTCACTAAGTCAATTTCACGTTTTTCCCAATCCTTCAGAGCATATGTCAACCTTTTAGCAAGATGAAGTTGTTGTCCAATTTGAAGTTGTTTTGTCAGTGACTAAGAACATAGAACGTTTGTAAACAATTGTACATTCCAGTTTTAGAAGCGTGATAAATCTGAAGGTGCCGTGGATAAGCCCCTACAATAGGTATTTCTGTCACTTATTTATGCACCACAGATTTCGTCGATAAAAGTGTTAACCATAGCATATAAGTTGAAAAACTTTTTTGAGACCTAAATCTAATTCTTGTTCTTACGAGTTTTTGGTCTAAATCCATTGCGGTTCAAACCCCACCCATTGACATCCAGATAGAAATATTTTCTGCAATTCTCATACTGGTAAACATGTGTTCAATTTTTAGCTTGCTCATATAAAATCATAAATTAAGTTTGTTTTGTCGAATTAAGCTTACAAAAAGCCTGAATTCATGTGTGGGTGGTGGGACATCCACCTTATTTTACCGATAAAATATTGCAGTATATTCTGGCCAGAGTTCAAACCCGTTGCAGGCGACAATCTACACTGGTCGGGTTATCATTTATGCTCCCAGATCATGAACAAGATTTGTTGACTTTTAGAATAGTTGCATCGTCCAAAACGAAATTGCACCTTATGAATAAAAATACAAACTGAAACTCCTCATAAATCATCATAAAAAGCGCAATTTTCTGAAGTTGAAAATAGTTTTTAGGGACTTGAATGGTCTAAGGTTCAAGTCTGCTCATCGATGTCATTAGTTGGGAAATCTGCAACTATTCAGCGGTATAAAACGTTTGCGTGAAAGAGTCCTGTAATTCAAAAGGCATAGATTTGGCAACGCGAAGAATACACGCAGCAGGTCCAGTCGTAACGTAAACAATTTCAACATCGGGCAATTGGGATTTTATAAATTCCCTGATTTTATCGAAATCTTTCTGGTTCGCTTTAAATACAATTGCGCGCGGCCTGATTTTTTTTTGAACAAACAACTTCTGAAGCTGAAGAGGCATTAGGCGTAACAGCTTCCAATTGGTTGAAGCTTTTTCATTCTCAATCAACATCTTTCATACAAACCTGTCGAATTCTTTTCTCTTTTATTGCAAAGGTTTGCTGAGGCTCTGGAAACTAAGGAAGAAAAGTTCTTTTCTTTAGGAGAAAAAAGAAAATGCAAACTCTTCAATTGCAGCTATATTGAATGTAACCAGAGCCTTCTCAGCGCCCATTCTTTTCATCTCTTGCTATTTTTTTCACGGTTTTAAGGGACCAAAAAAAAGGGAAAGGGAATTGTAATGTTGTTTTTTGCCGTTTTATGGGTGTTTTCTTGTGACGAGAACTGCGAGTACTGCGCCGATGACAATTATGATGATGGCCATTGCAACGATACCGTATTCGACGGTTGTGTTTGAGGCTAAGCCGCTGAGTGGTGTTGCTGCTGGTGCCGCTGTTGGTGCTGCTGAGCTAGCGTAGAAGTACGTGGAAGCAGAAGATCCATAGTATGATTGCGTGCCACCAAAAGTCGCATAAACGGTATAGTTGCCAGATATGTCGGGTTTCCAAGTGAAACCATATTCGCCTTGAGCATTTGTTGAGGTTGTGCCGATTGACCTGTAGTTGCCATTAGAGTCTAAGACGGATAATGTAACTGGAACTCCTGTTATGTTGGTTGGCATTGGCTGCTGCATGTAAACAGCTTCCATAAATTGGCTCATACTTGCATCAGAGACACATGGTAGGCCGTTGGGGAAGTTTGCTGCAACTGCCGCTTGCGATCCGCCTGCAGAGATGTCTGTTACTGAGCCTGTTATTGTAATTGGTGTCGCGGTTGTTATTCCTATTTGGGGTGCGCTGATAGTTGTTTTGCTAGGACCCATGCCATAAGCGTATATTTGATTGTCGTATCCATTGAAAGCTAAGAGTTCTCCATCGGCTATAGGCATACTTCCCAGATAAAATCCATTTACGTTCCAAATTAGAGCGCCTGTCGTCGCGTTTACGCAGTAGAGTTGCATGCCCCTAAACAGAGGATCACTGTGAGAGACGCATGTTTGCACGTAGATTTTCCCGTCAGCTACTGTCGCAGATATGGATTCAAAAGGATAGTAATCGTAGCCGGGGACATCTGCTCCGCTGGGGAGTCCTTCGAAATTCCACAGTTCTGCGCCAGTTGTCAAATTGAAAGCATGAACACCATCAGCTGCTAGTCCGTATAGAATTCCATATGCGGCTAATGATTGACCGGAAATTGCAGGTACTGACCCATACGGATTTGTGTCAGCTTTAGTCGGACCCCAAAGCTTATCACCTGTAAGCGCGGAAAATCCGTACCACTGCTCGCCGTAAGCATCGTATTCGGTGTATATTCCGTTACTCATTGGTCCTACCGAATAGTCGAAATTATTTGAGGGTCCGGATGGATATGTTCGGTTTTGAACCCATAATTGCTGGCCTGTAGTTGCGCTGTATCCAACATCTGTTTGGTAGGTCGCTGCCGCAAAAGGAAGGCCGGTGCTTGCGAGTATCACTCCCGAATTAATAGTGTCTATTGCCGCTCCATAAGTTTGAACTGTAACGTTCCACTGCACACCCTGGTTCCAGTTAAGAGTTCTTCCGATTGGGGGTCTCCACATTTGAGAGTCTGTGCTGCTGAGCGTAGGCGGGTATCCTGGAATGCTCGAAAGATAAGTAGCCAGCGATCCGATGCAAAGTGATGAATTCCACAGGGCTAACCAGTTATTTCCTATAATGTAGTCTAGTAGTTCGCCGCTAGGTCCTTCTGCGAAATTGCCGCCTGTTATTCCATTTGAAATTTGTAGTATTAGATTTCCAGTATTGGCGTCGTACATGTTCCAAGTGCTTGAGCCAGTCCACCACAGGTACGGTATGCCACCTTCTTGGTTGAGTGATTGATAATTATACACTTGACCTAGGTTAATTCCAGCGTATTGAAAGAATCCTGGCAGACTAGCTGTAAACATCGGCGAACCAGTGCTGTTTTGCCACCATAGTGTTTGTCCCGTTCTCAAATCAACAGCATAGAATCCTTCTCTGGGAGGGGTCGGGGAATTATAGTATAGTATGCCGTTCATAATTATTGGCGGATTGAAGGCGTCCTCGTATGTTTTTCCAGTATAGTAGTTGCTCGTTGCTGTTCCCCCAAATTCTCCTCCGATTAAGCCTCCATCCATAACTGGCTTAGTCCACAAAATGTGAGCGCTGTTTGGTCCGCTAGTATAAGGATTGAAGTTTCCAGACGCATTGTAATAAGGTCCGTTAGTCGATCCGCTGTTTGGGAGACCTAATGCTAGCCAATTTCCTGAAATTTGAGACCAAAAACTATTTTGTGAGTTTATCGGTCGTGTCCAGTAAGAAGTTGGCAGTGGAGATTGAGGAGTTGTGGTTGCTGATTGTTGTTGCACAGTCAGAATTGTAGTCGAATTGCTTGCCCCATAATAACTATCCACAGGTGCTTCAAACACTGCGCTTAATCCAGTAACTTGTTGCCCAGGAAAGGTGAAAAGAACAGTGTAATTACCAATTTGTTCTGGCGTATAGGTAGTGACTGCGAACGAAGCATCGTTTGCGATGAAAGGTCCCAGCTTTTGGGTGGTTCCATCAGGCTTTGTAATCAGCAAATTGAAGTTTTCCCACCTGCTTCCCTGCAAACCGGATGCAGTGGGGTTCGCCTGT
>Ga0335081_10017911_pt1 | contig 11460 bp, 10 predicted proteins | sample Lox_Sample_35_FD_206713 | JGI IMG/M metagenome (GOLD analysis project Ga0335081, IMG submission 206713) | Soil microbial communities from Loxahatchee National Wildlife Refuge, Florida, United States - Lox_Sample_3.5 | ecosystem: Environmental > Terrestrial > Soil > Wetlands | place: USA... | reverse complement strand
ATGCGGTCGAGGTAGGGCGCAAACTCTTTTTCCGCCTGCTCGAGATTGAGGCCGTGATAATGCGGATCGTAGAAGAAGTCGCGCTCGATGCGCCACACCTCGCGGTACATCTGCTGCCACTCGGCTCGCGGGTCGACGTAGACTTCCATGGCGTCCGTGTTCAGCATGCCCTTACCGGGCGCGGGCGGCTTGTCGGAGTCCGCAACGAACCACTTCTTGTGCTGCTGGTACAGCATTTTCTCCCCGTTGAACGAAAGTGCAAATGCGGTAATGCCTTCGACAATCTTGTCGGTCTTGCGTGTTTTGAGGTCGAACCGCTGCAGGGTAACCGCCGGCGGTCCGTCCTCTCCCGTCGGCACCTGCGGCGCCTCGAGCAGGTAGAGCACCCCTTCCTTGCCGCTCAGCATGCCCTGGTAATTCCGGGCTGGAATGGGCAAGGCCAGAATGCGTTGACCGATGCCGTCGAAGTCGATGGTGACCTTGACGGGCTCGGTCTTCTTCTCCGGTGCTCCCGCCTTGGTTTCGTCGGTCTTGCCGCTCGCGGCGGCCTGTTCCGCGCCGGCGGACGCCGTGCCGCCGTCGCCCTTTTTGGCCTCCTCCCCTTTTTCGTCGTCGCTCTCGGGTGCGATGGGCGAAGGCAGATCCTTTCGCAGTACCGCCACGTAAGCGCTGCGCGTCACAGGGTGGCCCTCGCTGGTCATGTCAAGCCACCCGGCGGACAGACCCATGTCGGTGCTGGCCGTGAAGTAGAGATACTTGCCGCTCTTGTCGAAGTTCGGGTAGAGCACGTCGCTCATGCCGTCGGTAACTTGCATGGCCTTTCCGGTCTCCAGCGAGTAAACGAAGGCCGCGCGCAGCGTGCTCTGAAGCTGCTTGGTATAAGCCAGCCAGCGGCTGTCCGGCGCCCACACCACGTCGAATTCGTGCAGTGGAGAATCAAACCGGTCAGTGTCAACCTTCACCGGGGTGGGATGGTCCAGGTCAACGTACCAGAGGTTCAGGCGCTTATCGTTGTAGGCGATCTTCTTGCTGTCGGGAGACCAAGTGGGGGAGTAGAAGAACGAGGGCGGATGGCCGAGGTCGATTTTACGCACCGCGCCCAGTCCGTTCTGGCTCCGAATGTGAAGCGCGTATTCGCCCGACTCGTCCGAGAAATATGCGATCCATTTGCCGTCGGGCGACCAGGCGGGGTCGCGATCAGCCACGGCCGGACTCTGGGTGATGTTGCGCGTGTCGCCCTTCTCGGCCGGCACGGTCAGAATCTCGCCGTGGGCTTCAAACACGGCGCGCGCCCCGGTGGGCGAAATACCCTGATTTTGAATCTCGCTGTGCTCTTCGGTGGCCACCCTCGCGAAGTGGGGCCGTAGCTGCGGCATGTCGCCGGCCACGCGAACGTTCACCGTCTTCGACTCGTGCGTACTGAGGTCGTAGAGGCGCAACGCGCCGAACTGTGAATAGACGATCGCGCCGGGTCCCGCCGAGGCCGCCGTGATGTCGAAGCCGTCGTTCTTTACCTCCTGCGTGACTTTCTGCGTCCGGGTGTCATAGGCGAAAAGCGTAACGGACCCGTTCCGGTCCGACAAGAAATAGACGGTGTTGCCGACCCACATGGGGTTTTTGTCGTTGGAATTGTCACGCGGAATCTTGACCACGCTTGAGTCCGAAAGATCCGCGATCCAGACGGGCGTGGTCTGTCCGCCCCGGTATTGCTTCCAGTCCGGCTCCCATTGGAAGGAGGGGACGTAGGCGAGGTGCGATGAGTCCGGCGAGTAGGAACCGTCCTCGGCCATGGGCAGGGGCAGCTCGGCCGGGAAGCCACCTCCCACCGGAACCCTGAAGAGCTTGTTTCCATCGGCGGGGCTATCGCGGTGTGACCGGAAGAGAACCTGTTTTCCGTCCGGCGTCCAGCCGACGGCCACGTCGGCGCCGGGATGGTAAGTGAGGCGCCGTGGTTGGCCGCCGGCGGCTGGCGCGATGTAGACATCCACGTTGCCGTCGTAGTTTCCGGTGTACGCCAGCCACGCTCCGTCGGGCGAAAAAATCGGGCCGCTCAACAAGCCGGTGCCGGTCACCAGCCTCTGGGCTTCGCCTCCCTCGCGGCTCACAATCCAGATGTCGCCACCGTAGGCGAAGGCGATCTGCGTTTTGCTCACCGTGGGTGATTGCAGCAACAACGGCCTGTAGCTCTGTCCCTGGCAGCAGACGGCCGCCGTCAGCAGCGCACCGGCAACGCCCAGCCAATTTCTCATTGTGACGTCCCCCTTTGGGTTGGCTCAATCCACCGCTTCGCCCGGAGATTTCCTTAAGGCACGCATCCGGCAGGCAATACCAGATTCTAACGCAAGCGGGCGATCAATGCGCTCCGCGTCGCGCCGCAGCACAGCGCGCTGGTATGGCGGCCGCCCTAGCCGGCCGCGGCCGCGCTCAAGGCGAGCTCGATCAAATGATCGTCCGAGTCCCCAGCCGGGCCGAAAATCAGGTTGTCGATCAGCCGCGCCGCACCCACCCGCGACGCCACCAGCGCGACCATTCCGGGCTCGACACGATCTACCGCCTCCATTGTGGCCGGGTCTACAATTGCGGCGTACTCCGGCTTCGCCAAGGGCTCGGACTCGAGCACGGCGCGCATCTCCGCGAGTAAAGTGGCGGCGCAGTGTTCGCCGGTCTCAAAGAGTTCTTGCGCCCGCCGTAAGCTGCGATAAAGCGCCGGCGCCGCCCGCCGGTGCTCCGGGTTGAGATAGGTGTTCCGCGAGCTCAGCGCAAGCCCATCCGGCTCGCGCACAATGGGGCAGACCGCGATACGCGTGCCGACGTTCAGGTCCTCGACCATGCGGCGGATCACCATAACCTGCTGAAAGTCTTTTTGGCCGAAATAGGCGGCCTCGGGTTCAACAAGATTGAGGAGCTTCAGCACCACCGTCGCCACCCCGCAAAAATGCGCAGGGCGCGCAGATCCCTCCAGAGGCTCGGCCACCGGCCCGGGCTCTACATGAGTTCCGAAGCCTCGAGGGTACATCTCAGCGGCCTCCGGCGCGAAAACAATCTCGACGCCGAACGGGCGCAGCAACTCCAGGTCGCGATCGAGACTTTTCGGGTAGCGCGCGTAGTCCTCAGCGGGCCCAAACTGCAAGGGGTTCACGAAGATCGAAACCACCAAAGCGTCGCATTCCGACTGAGCCCGCCGCACCAGGCTAAGGTGCCCCTCGTGAAGCGCGCCCATGGTGGGCACCAATCCCACCACCCGCCCTTGACGCCGAAGCCTGCGCGCATCGGTGCGCATTTCGCCGATTGACGACACGATTCGCATGGTGTGGAACTCAGGGGCGGAAGCTGTCTAGGTCCGAACGCGCTCAAACTCCTGGCGGACGGCCGACGGCCAGTGATAACTCTCGCCATCCGCGGGGTAGTCACCGCCGAGCACGTCCTGACGGTAGCGCGCAATCGCCTGACGCATGACGTCCGCCACGTTGGCGTAGGCGCGCACAAACTTGGCCGGCGGCTGAAAGCTCAGTCCGACCAGGTCGTGGAACACAAGCACCTGGCCGTCGCAATCGGGGCCGGCGCCGATGCCGATGGTCGGAATCCGGAGTCTCAGAGTGATTCGGGCGGCGAGCTCGCGCGGCACCCCTTCCAGCACCACGGCGAATGCTCCCGCATCCTCCACGGCCTGGGCGTCGGCGAGGACCTCGCCGGCAGTCTCCACCGTTTTTCCCTGCACCCGATAACCACCCTGGCTGTGCACCGACTGCGGCGTAAGGCCGACGTGGCCCATCACCGGAATCTCCGCTTCCACCAGCTTGCGGATCACCTCCGCACGGCGGCGCCCGCCCTCCAGCTTGACGGCTTCGGCCCCGCCTTCCTTCAGGTAGCGGATGCTGGCATCCACCGCGCGGCTGGCCTCGGCGTGATAAGCGCCGAAAGGCAGATCGGCAATCAGCATCGCACGCCGCACAGCCCGCCGCACCGCCTTCAGGTGGTGCATCATCTCCTCAACCGTCACCGGCACCGTCGAGTCGTAGCCCAGAACCGTCTGGGCAAGCGAGTCACCGACCAGGATCATGTCGATTCCAGACTCGTCCACCAGTCGGGCTGTGGGGTAATCGTAGGCCGTCAGGCAGGTGATGCGCTCGCCGCGCAGCTTACGCTCGAGAATGTGGGGAACGGTAACTTTGCTCACGGCCTCAGAATTGGGGTCCATGGCAACCTCCGGTGTCAGTTGTCCGTCGTCCGTCGTCCGTTGTCAGTGGCCCGATGCAACCGGACCATCGCGCAAACGGCGAACGCCATGCGCCGCTGCAGACGGCCGTCGCGACAAAACCCAACCGTTAGCGGACCCTAAAAACAGCAGGCCCTCTCTGAACCGGATTGAATGCCAGCGCTCGCGAAACGCTCGGCAGAGGGCCCGCGGGGGCCTTCGCTCATCCGGACGGAGAGGGCCTGAACCTGCATCAGGTGTCAGGTGCTAGAGGAATCAGACGCCAAGGCTAGTCACGCCTTCTACGATCTGGCACCTTGCACCTGATACCTGCCACCTGGTTGCACCCGTCTCAGTCCGCATCCGCGGATCTAAGCGGCAAAAAATACTGCGTGCCGCGCACCGGCTGGCGGAGCCGCTTCAGCAGCCCCTCAAGGTCGGCGTTCCGGTGGACAAAATCCATCTCGGACGCTTCCACCACCAGCAGGTCGCTCGACTTGTAATGATGGAAGAAGTGGTCGTAAGCCTGCACCAGTTCTTCCAGGTACTCGTCGGAGATCTCGTGCTCCTCAGCCACGTTTTTCAGCCCGATGCGCACCCTCAGCGTCTCCGGCTTCCCTTGTAAGTATATCACCAGATCGGGAATCGGCACCTGCTCCGCCAGCAGCGCGTAGTACTGCTCGTAGAGCTTGAGCTCGGCGTCGTTGAGATTGAGGTAGGCGTAAATCTTGTCCTTCTCGAACAGGTAGTCGCTGATCACCAGCCGGTGCGCCGTGCTGGCGAGGTCCAGCTTCTGCCACTGCTTGAACCGTTCCATCAAAAAGTAAAGTTGCGCCGAAAAACCTGCGCCGGGCTGGTCGCGATAAAAGCGGCTGAGAAAGGGATTGTCCTCGATATCGCTCAGCACTGAGGCGTGCAGGCGCTCAGCCATCAAAGTCGCCAGTGTGCTCTTGCCCACGCGCATCGGGCCTTCGATGGCGATGAAACGCGGCGGATCGAAATGGGCAGCGTCGGGCATGGGGAATAACTGTCCGTTGTCAGTCGCCAGTTTCGATTCAGTTCGTGGATCGTCGTTCGTAGATCGTAGCTCGCAAATCGAACTGAGCCGGCAACCAACCACGATCGACGAACTACGACCTCTCCGGCATCCGAATCGCCTCGCCGGGCGGAGCGCCGGCAAGCATCTCGCGAACCATCTGCCGCGTCACCGGATGCTCCGCGTCGCCGGCGATCTCGCTGAGCGGCAGCAGCACGAACCGGCGCTCACCCATGCGGGCGTGCGGAATAGTCAGTTCCGCCGAGTGGACAATTGCGTTGCCGTAAAACAAAATGTCGATATCGATGGCCCGCGGGCCGTTGCGACGGCCGGGCCGCCGGCCGAGCGCGCGCTGAATCGCCTGGCAGCGCTGGAGCAACTGGAGAGGCATCAAGTCGGTCCCCACCTGCGCGGCGCAGTTCAAGAACCAGGGCTGAGCTGTGTAGCCTACAGGCTCGGTGCGATAGAACGAGGATACCCGCCGCACCTCCACACCTGATTCGCCGAGCCGCGTCAGCGCGTTCGTGATGTTGGCCCGCCGGTCCCCCAGATTGGAGCCGAGTGCGAGAAAAACGCGCCGCATTTGATTGGCGATCGATGATTGCAAGTCGATGATTGACGGTGGCGTCGCGCCGTATTCTTCAATCATCAACCTTCAATCGGCAATCGGCCATGACCTCCACCCCAATTGGGTCGTGGTCCGAAAGGGGAACGGCGCAGGCTTCGCGCAGCTCGTGAATTACCACCGGGCTCTCGGCGCGCAGGCCGCGAGTAGCGAACCAGTCAATCTTGATAGGGCAGCGCCCGCCGTGATTGCGCAGCGCCCAGCGCATGAAAGCGAAGCACCAGTCCGGCACCCACTCGCCCAGGTTCTGCCTCGTCTTGGCGCAGGCGGCATCGTAGCCGCCCGTGCGCTCGCCGATCAGGTTGCAGGCGCGGTAGTCGAAGCCGGACTGTTCGAGACTACCGAACAGGTCCTTCTCAAACCAACGGTACGGATGCAGGTAGTGATTGTTGATGACGTTGTCCACGCCCATAAAGACGCGCAGCCAGAAACCGGCGATGGCGTGGGCGGGGTCAGACGAGTTGTAGGTGGTGGTGTTCCAGTCGCCGCCTAGCACCACCGGCCCGGCTGACCTGAGCCCATCCAGAATCTCGCGCATCTGGTGGGCGCGATGGCGCTGGCTGGAGTTGGCGTCGAGGTGGGAGCACACTGCCGTAAGCGAGTAGTTGGGGAATTCCACCTCAGCCGCCACCGCCGCCTGCCGCCCCAGGCGCTTTTCGCGCCCTTTCATTTTGTCGATGCCGTTCTTAAGAAAAATCGCCCGCACGTCGCGCAGTGGATAGCGGCTGAGCACGGCGTTGCCATGCAGGCCGAGCTCGTTTTCGCCTGCGGCGTGGTACTCGACGCCGGAGCCCTTCGAGAGGTTCAGATAACAGGGCACAAAGGCGTAGTGAAGGCCGATCTCGCGCGCAATCTCCTGGGCCACGGCGCGATTCCGCGACCGCGCCATGCCCACGTCCGTCTCTGTCAGCAGCAGCACGTCGGCCGCGCGGAGGTAAGGGTGGGAGCGCAGAGCCTCGAGCTGGCCGTCAAGCTCAATGCCGCGCTCCAGGTTCCAGGCCACAACCCGATAGCGCGCGCGCGCCGGCGCCCGGTCGCGGCTGAAGTCGCCCAATTCCGGCGTATCGAGCGCAGTGCGGATGGCAGGCTCCAGCCGCCGATATACAGGATCGTTGAGAAGCTCGGGAGTGGACCGGCAGCGTCGCAGCTCGGCGAAGTGGGGCTGAATCTCCTCGCGGATCAAGCGGTAGATGTCGTCACCGGCCGCCGCGCCCGGGCTTAGCGGGCGGCCGGCGTGGACCCCTCGCCCACAATTCCCGACGGGGACACCAACCGCCGCACCGGCATCCGCATTGAGCAGGCGCTCACTCATTCGCAGACCCCGCCTGATTGAAGAGCGGCGCCATGGTCGCCACCGGCAAGGGTAAGTTCAGGTGCCGGTAGGCGGCATCGCTGGCGCGGCGGCCGCTCTTGGTGCGGCTCACAAATCCCTGTTGTAGCAAATACGGCTCCACCATATCCACCAGCGTGTCCACTTCCTCGTTGAGGGTGGCGGCGAGCGCTTCCACGCCTACCGGTCCGCCCTTATATATTTGGATGATCGTTTTCAAGAAGCTGCGGTCGAGATCGTCAAGGCCCATCGGGTCCACGCCCTCCAGGCCGAGCGCCGCCACCGCCACTTGCGCGGCGATGCGCCCCTGCGCCTTCACATCGGCGTAGTCGCGAACCCGCCGGAGCAATCGATTGGCGACGCGAGGCGTGCCCCGCGCGCGCTGCGCGATTTCGCCGGCACCAGAAGCGTCAACGTCGACACCGAGGATCTTCGCGGAGCGGCGCACGATCTCACTGAGCTCGGCGGCGCTGTAGAACTCGAGGTGATAAAACAGGCCGAAGCGATTGCGCAGCGGAGCTGAGAGGCTCCCCGCCCTAGTGGTGGCCCCTACCAGGGTGAACTTCTTCAGAGGCACGTTCACCGTCTTCGCAAACATGCCCTTGTCAAGGACAAAATCGACCTTGAAATCCTCCATGGCCGGGTAGAGAAATTCCTCCACCGTGGCCGGCAGGCGGTGAATCTCGTCGATGAAGAGCACGTCGTTCACGGCCAGGTTGGTGATAATGCCCATCAGGTCGCCGGTGCGCTCCAGCGCCGGGCCCGAGGTCACCACGATCTTGGCGCCCATTTCGTGAGCGATGATGTGGGCCAAGGTCGTTTTGCCGAGGCCCGGCGGCCCGTAGAAAAGAGTGTGCTCCAGCGCCTCGCCGCGCCCACGCGCCGCGCCCAGTGCGATTTCGAGCTTTTCCCTCAGCCGCGGCTGCCCGACGTACTCTGCCAGAGTCGGCGGGCGCAGGGTCTTGTTGAGCTTCTCGTCTTCCGGCGAGATCACACTGGGCGAAACTAAGCGTTCTCTCATGCCAGCGCCAAGATAGCGTTGCTGATTCTAAAGAACATAGTGGCTTCGTTCCGCGATTTCGAGTGTTTTTCAGCGAGCGCCCCCCCCGACGCGATGCCGGACAAGCCTCGGGGCGGGCACACTCCACAGCCCAAAACGCCTTTGCTGATTCTAAAGCACATAGTGGCTTCGTTCCGCGTTTTCAGCATGTTTTTCGCGCAGCAGTTGCCGTACGGGCAGGCTGGGCTTCCGACCCGTCCGACGGTCGCCGGGGTGAGCTCGCCACATCCATTGACAGGCGCAACACCCTCAGCGTCTTGATGACTGATTTTAAATAACATTCCAGCTTTATTCCCGGCCACTCCTAATCGGCAGGAGGGTCTACCTGTACCCATTATGCTCGCGAATGCCGACCTCCGGCCACCAGTTCGGTTGGTGAAAGGATGCATGGAACTCAGCCACCTAACTGCTTCTGCTCAAAGACTTTTTTCAGAAAATCCTCAACAGTCTTTAGATGCTTGTGCCGGCCAAAGATATCCGCCACCATTCGCAACGCCTCGCCACGCGAGTACTCGAGCTGCTCCAACACCTGGGCGGCCTCGGCGCGCAACTCGGCGTCCGTCTCCTGCTCCACCGAGAGCGGCGGCTCGTTCGGGGCCAGTGCGAACTTAGCCATTTTACCCCGCAACTCCATGGTGATGCGTTCAGCCATCTTGGGGCCGATGCCCGGCAACTCCTGAAGGAAACGCGCGTCCCCGCGCTCGATGGCCTGCGCGATCTCGTTCATGGGGCGGATGAGGCACCTGAGCGCCTTGGCAAAGCCTACGCCCGGCACGTCGGTGAAGGTTTCAAAAAACTCGCGATCGAGCGGGTCGAGAAACCCCACCAGCTTGGGCGTGAGATGGCCTCCGCCGAGGCCCCCATCAATGTAGTAGATGGTGTAAAAGGTGAGCGGGTTCGCCCGGTCGTCCGGCGGGCTCTGGCGCAGGCGTGAGGCGATGCCCGACGGCACCAGCACCTCGTAGCAAAGCGGATCAACGCGCACCAGCAGGGCATTGCGCCGGATGCGGTCGTAAAGGACTTCGCCTGTAATTTCGGAGATCATGGTCCGCCGTCAGTTGTCCGTTGCCCGTCGTCGGTTGTCAGTGGTCAGTCGTCCGTTGTCAGTGGTCAGTCGCCCATTGTCAATTGCGTGTGACTGACCGCTAGTTCCGTGACAGTAATTCCGCATGTTGCCTCGGTCGCGCAATCACCGGCTCCCCCTATGGCTTGTCACTCGCCACTCGCCACTCGTCACTTGTCACTCGCCGCTTCTCGTTCGTATTTACACCTTCACCGGCCTGTTCTCCCGGCACGATTGGTAAATGGCCTGAATCAGCTTCTCATCGCGGAGGCCCTCCTCACCGGGCGTACGCGGCTCGTGGTTGCCAAGGATGCAGTCGGCGAAATGGTCGGCTTCGCGCGAGAACTGGTCCGGGTAGTGATCGGCTACCGGCTCGCCGATGGCCGCCGACTCCTGGCCCTCAGAGCGCATGCGAATGCCCTCGTAGGTGAACGCGGGGCCGAGCTCCACCCAACCCTTCGAGCCCGTGGCGCGGTAGGAATTCCCGCAGTTGGCGCCGTAGCTGGTGTAACAATTGGTGAGCACGCCGGAGGGGAAGCGCATGGTCCAGACGAGATTCTCCTCCACTTCGTTGAAGCGGCCGTCGCGATCGATCACGGACCAGGTGGCGTTGAGCTCGGTGGGCTCCTCGCCGCTCAGGTAACGGCACGCCTGAAGGCTGTAGATGCCCACGTCCACCAGGGGCCCGCCGCCCGCCATTTTCTTATTCAGACGCCACTCACCGGGTGAGATGTTAAACCCGAACCCCGTGTCGATGAGTTGCAGCCGGCCTACGTAACCATCGCGGATAAGCTGGATGGCCCGCAGGTTGGTAGGCTCGAGGCGGCAGCGATACGCGATCATCAGCTTGCGATCTGCCTTGCGGCAAGCCGCAATCATCTGCTCGCACTCGGCCACCGAGTTGGCCATCGGCTTCTCGCAAAGCACGTGCTTGCCCGACTGCGCGGCTCGGATCGTGTATTCGGCGTGCATGCCGTTCGGCAGCGCGATATAGACCGCGTCCACCGTCGGGTTGTGCGCGATCTGCTCGTAATTCTGGTAATTGTAAATGGCGCTTCGGGGAACGCCGTACTGCGCCGCCACACGCTCCGCCTTGTCTCGGTGGCCGCTCACGAGCGCGGTGATTCTGGAGCGTTGCGAAACCTTCACGCCGGGCATGAACTGGCCCATCGAAATGCGGCCCAGGCCCACGATGGCGTAACCGATTCTGCGCCCGTCCTGCTGCGGCTCAGGGGCTCGCCCGGGCAGGGCCGCCCAGGCGGCGAGCCTCCGGCGGGCCAGCGGCGCCGCCGCCGCTCCACCCAGCACTTCCAGGAAACCCCGCCTCGACAGACCCATTTCCGTTACCTCCCGCCGTCCTCCCGCCAGGACTGCACGTAGCAAAGCGCGGCGGCCAGTGCGTCTGCCACGTCGGGCGGGTGGGGCACGCCGTTCAGAGCGAAATGGTGCTGCACGGCGCGCTGCACCTGCAATTTACTGGCATTGCCGTTGCCGGTCACCGCCTGCTTGATGCGCTTCGCCGGCAGGCTCACCACGGTGACCCGCGCCAGGCGGGCCGCCAGGCAGATCACGCCGCGCGCATGGCCCATCAGGATGGCGGTGCGCGGGTAGTCGGCGTGGCTGTAAACCTCCTCCAGGCACACCTTCTCGGGCCGGAATTCCCGGATCACTTCGTTCACGCTCTCGAACAGCTTTTCGAGGCGCGCCGCCAGATTGTCGCCGCGGGCGGGCGGCAGGCGGATGACGCCGGCCTCAATCAGCACCGCTTCCCGGCCGCGATGTTCAACGACGCCATACCCGGTGAGGTTGAGACCGGGGTCGATGCCCAGCACGCGCGCCGGCCTGCCTCGGGTTGCCATGCAGGGCGATTGTATCCCAGGTGGCAGTCCTGAGGGGTTGGGTGTTCGGAATTAGGGGTTAGAATCTGGCAGGTGATTCGAGGAGGAACCGGATGCCAATTGAGTTTCAGCGCGTCGTTCCGATTCTGCGCATCTTCAGCATCGAGAAAGCCAACGTATTCTACGTGGACTATCTCGGCTTTACGGTGGACTGGGAGCACCGGTTTGAAGACAGGGCTGTCCAACTATAAGTTGAATAGCGGCAGTTGGATAGCGCGTTCGGTTTCGGCGAGGTTGTCCTCGAACTCGAAAA
>Ga0335081_10017910_pt1 | contig 11460 bp, 11 predicted proteins | sample Lox_Sample_35_FD_206713 | JGI IMG/M metagenome (GOLD analysis project Ga0335081, IMG submission 206713) | Soil microbial communities from Loxahatchee National Wildlife Refuge, Florida, United States - Lox_Sample_3.5 | ecosystem: Environmental > Terrestrial > Soil > Wetlands | place: USA... | reverse complement strand
ATACGACCATTCCTCCTTCGACGCGGCGTCCATGTTCTGGAGGTCCGTGTCCTTCCGGGTAGGTGCTTCTTGAAGTAGCGTGCTCATACACTTAGGAAGGAGTCGTGCAGGCTGCCCGCCGTTCTATTTTTTTAGGTTATGAGAGCGCTCTGCCGATCACTTAAGGCTCAACCAGCCCGCGGGCAGTTGCCTCTTCCTGTACTCGTCGATGTAGATGGCCATCGGGTCCGCCATTACATCGCGATACAAGCCCATCTTGAAATAAAACAAGCTTGGACTTCGATATCCGGTGGCGGCATTCTCGGGATAGGCGTTGACGCCGCTATACTCCACCACCTGTCTGCCGTTCAGCCAGGCTTGCACCAAGCCGTGTTGCCGCGGTGTGAAGCAGATCCGAAATCGGAAATCGCTCCACCTTCCGCGCAGATCCTCGCCCCCCTCGAACAGAGCGGTGCGATGAGCGGAAACCTGCTGCGTAATCTGCAGCACGCCGGAGGAGTAGCGGACAGCCACTACCGGGCTGTTATTGGAGCAGGCGGCGTGTCCGTCGCAGTCCTGTTTCCACTGCGCCATCACCAGCCGTGTCGGCACCACGGGAAAATCCGCGGGGATAAACATGCTGAAGGAATATTCATACGTGTTGTTCTCCTTGGAGACCAGGTTCGGCGCTTCCATCAACTCTGCCCGCTCGCTATCCTTTTCGCCGCTGACACCCGCTTCGAATATGTCCCTGCTGTGAACGACCACTTTCGCCGCGCCCCGGCCGGAACGAACGATCTTCGACTGCATCGTAACCGCGCCGCTGGCAAATCTGCTGGTATCCCAAATGCCGCTCAGTTCCCGCGTCTCGAAACCGTCGTACACGTCAACATGAGACAGCGGCCTGCTCTGCCACCATCTGTAGCCAAGAAAACCCATCCACAGAACAGAGCCGCCGGCAAGCATCGCAGCCGCCAGGTGATGTCTTTGCATGTTGGTCCGACCGGATCGTAGCACGATTCGATGCGGGACCATTCTGGAACAGTGCGGGGAAGCGAAATCGATTCGATGCGGGACCTTTCTGGAACAGCGTGGGGGGCAGCGAAATCGGTTAGGGGTTACGCCCCTGGCTTGCGGATCGAGGTCACCTTGCCTTCAAGGATCTCGATTTCGAGGGTGCCTTCCGTACTCCGATAGTTGAGCTTCTTCGATGATTCCCCATCGGTGAACGACATAGCTGGCGGACCAAACCGGCGGACCAATTCTCCGTATTCCGTCCCTACCTGGATTAGATTCGGATCCTCGTATTTGGCCGGCGGGTGGTCCGGTGGAGAAACCGCCTCTTTCAGTGGGGACCTCTCCAATACCTTGCCACCCGCCCTCTGGGGAGCGGCGTGCTGGTTGTTGACCCGCTTTGGTTTTGGGCTCCCGGCTGACGGCGTCGCCTCGACCTGTACTGCCTTCTCGCTTGCGTTTCCAGTCCCTTGCAGAGCCCTGTTGAGGGTGTCGAACAGGCCGCCGATCGCTCCCTTGCCACTGGACGCGCCGGCCGCCGCGGCGTTGGCACTGGCGGCGGCAGCGAGCCCGTACTCGACCATGGCCTGACCAGCGGCAGGAACGCCAAACACAACCGCTGCGGCTAGAACACTGGCAAACCGGGCAACAGATCGAACCATATCGTCCTTCGCATCCAGTCTGGTGAGAAGAAATTGAAAATGAAATGCTGCCTAAGGTTATCGCTGGCCCGTGCCCTCGTTCCTCTGCTCAGGTTTTTTTATTCAGCGCGAAAGCAGCCACCCGAGAATCGGCGCGCGCCAGTTTACTGCTTGAGTGCGCGCAGGTCAGCCGAGGAGTTTTCGCCGGCACGTACCGTGACTGTGCTGGCATTGTTGACCAGGCCATCGTCATCCCACATGGTCGCGTACCACGGTGTAGGACTGTCCTCTGCGATCGCGAGCGCGTAATACTCTCCCGAGCGAACCGCCGTGATCGCGTAGCGATCATTCGAATCGCATGGCGCGAACAACACAAATCCCTGTCGCCACATGGTTTTATCGCGCGGGGGTAGTGGGTCAATTTTCAAATGACCCACTACCCCCGGACGGGTTCCCTTCTACATCCCGAACCCATTTTACAAGCCGCTTAGAAACTTTTACTTACGTGCAGAATGGGTTTGTTTCGTAAAAACCACCGGGAGTGCTATTTTCGGCGAAAAGCATTTGACTTCCATCCGCCTGATGTGTAATCATTCATTTGAGTGAATAAAAATTCATCGCCAGTTCGTGCGGTCAGCTCCCGGCCGCCGGCTCGGGCGCGCGAGGCCACGCCCGGCCCTATCCTAAAGTGCTCCGCGTCCGACCTCTTGCGCGATCTTGACCTCACCACCGACGAACTTTACTACCTGCTCGACCTCGCCGCCGATGTCAAACGCCGCCCGGGCAATTACGCCCACGCGCTCGATGGCAAGTCCATCGCGCTGCTCTTCGAAAAGCCGTCGCTCCGCACCCGGCTCACGTTTGAAATCGCCATGCAACAAATGGGCGGCGGATCGGTTTTCATCGATGGCCCCATCGGCTTGCGCGAGCCCCTGAAGGATGTCGCCCGCAACCTCGACCGCTGGGTGGAAGGCATCGTGGCCCGCGTCTTCGCCCAGTCCACCGTGGAAGGCCTGGCCCAATGGTCAAACGTACCGGTTATTAACGCGCTGAGCGATGCGTTCCACCCCTGCCAGGCGCTGGCCGATATGCAGACAATTCGCGAGCGCTTCGGCGCGCTCAAAGGCCGCAAGCTCGCCTTCGTCGGCGACGGCAATAATGTCGCTCAATCACTCATGCTCACCTCTCTGCGGCTGGGAATGAATTTCGCGCTCGCCTGTCCCGAAGGCTACATGCCGAATCCCGACGTAGTCATGCAGGCCGAAGGCCTGGCCGCCGTTTCCGGCGCGTCGCTTGCCATCACGCACGATTCCGCGCAGGCGCTGGAAGGCGCACACGCCATCTATACCGATGTCTGGACGAGCATGGGCCAGGAGCAGGAAGCCACTGAGCGCAAGCGCGCCTTCCACCCCTACCAGGTGAACGATGAGCTCTTCGCCTGCGCCCGGCCCGACGCCGTTTTCATGCACTGCCTCCCCGCCAAGCGCGGCGAGGAAGTCACCGATTCCGTCATGGAATCCGAGCGCTCCGCGGTGTTCGACCAGGCGGAAAATCGCCTCCACGCGCAGAAAGCGCTGTTGCTCATGATGCTGACCTAACCTCATTCGCAAAATTCGAAATTTATGTCAAAACCGAAGAAAGTTGCACTCGCCTATTCCGGCGGTCTCGATACCTCTGTCATCATTCCCTGGCTCAAGGAAAACTACGCCTGCGAGGTGGTCGCGGTCTGTGGCGATATCGGGCAGGGCGGCGATGAGCTCGCCGGCCTGGAAGAGAAGGCCCGCAAGACCGGCGCCTCCGAAGTCTACATCGAAGACATGCGCGAGGAGTTCGTCTCCGAGTACCTCTGGAAGCTCGTCCGCTCCGGCGGCGTCTATGAGCACAAGTACCTGCTCGGCACCTCCGTCGCCCGCCCGTTGCTGGCTAAGAAACAGGTGGAAGTGGCGCTGGCCCACGGCTGCGACGCGCTCGCCCACGGTTGCACGGGCAAGGGCAACGACCAGGTGCGCTTCGAGCTCACCTATAAGGCTCTGGCGCCCCAGCTCGCGGTGATCGCTCCCTGGCGCGAATGGACCATTGTTTCGCGCGAGGACGCCATCGAATACGCCCGGCAGCACAACGTTCCGATTTCGCAGACCACTACCAAAATCTACAGCCGCGACCGCAACATCTGGCACATCTCGCACGAAGGCGGCGCGCTGGAAGATCCCGCCAATGCCGCGCCGGACGATATGTGGATGGTCACCAAAAGCCCCGCCGAAGCGCCCAATAAACCCGGCGAAGTTTCCATCGCGTTCGAAAAAGGTGTGCCGGTCGCCGTCAACGGCAAGCGGATGAAAGCCTTCGAACTGCTGGAAAGCCTTAACCAGATCGGCGCCGAGCACGGCATCGGCCGCATTGACCTGGTGGAGAACCGTTTCGTCGGCATGAAGTCGCGCGGCTGCTACGAAACCCCCGGCGGCAGCCTCATCATGTTCGCCATCCGCGAACTGGAAGCCCTCACGCTCGACAAGAACACCCTCCATTACAAACAGGCGCGCGCCCTCGAATACGCCGAAATGGTTTACAACGGTCTGTGGTTCACGCCTCTGCGCGAAGCGCTCGACGCCTTCTTCGAAAAGGTCAGCGAAACCACCACCGGCGAAGTCAAGCTGCGGCTCTACAAAGGCAACATCGAACCGCTCAGCCGCAAATCGCCCTATTCGCTCTACTCACTCGACATCGCCAGCTTCACCATGGGCGCCAGCTACGATCAAAAGGACGCTCTCGGCTTCATCAATCTCACCGGCCTGCCCATCAAAGTCCGGGCCCTGGCCGCCGCGGCGAAAGCGAAATGAAACTCTGGGGCGGCCGCTTTGAATCCGGACCTTCCGAAATCTTCGAGCGCTTTTCCGGCTCGCTCGATTTCGACCGCCGCTTGCTCGGTGCCGATATCCGTGGCTCGCAGGCATTCGCGCGCGCTCTCGAGCGCGTCGGCATCCTCACCGCCGAGGAGCGCGCCCGTATTATTACCGCATTCGAGGAAATCCGCGCCGAAGCGGCCGCGCCCGCTTTCTTCGAAGGCGCCGCCGATGAAGATGTTCACACCCTGGTCATTCGAAAACTCAAGGAAAAGGCCGGTGCCGTAGCCGACAAGATTCACACCGGCCGCAGCCGCAACGAACAGGTTTCGCTCGATACGCGCCTCTGGCTGCGCGAAGCCTGCAACGACGTGCGCACGCTCCTTGCCGGCGTCATGGGGGCGCTGCTCGCTCAAGCCGAGTCCACGCCCGATGCCATCATCCCCGGCTACACCCACCTGCGCCGCGCCCAGGCAGTGCTCTGGCCGCATTACCTGCTGGCTTATTTCGAAATGTTCGCGCGCGATTGGGAGCGCTTCGGCCAGGCCCGCACTCGCGCCAACGTGCTGCCGCTCGGATCGGGCGCGCTGGCCGGCTCCGGCTTTCCCTTCGACCGCGAAGCCATCGCCCGCGATCTCGAATTCGACACTATCACCCGCAACAGCATGGACGTCTCGGCGGATCGCGATTTCGCCCTCGACTTCTTGTACGCCGCCGCCGTCGCCATGATCCATCTCAGCCGCCTGGCCGAGGATTGGATTCTCTATTCCAGTGAGGAGTTCGGCTGGCTCGATCTGGCCGATGCCGTCACCAGCGGCTCCAGCCTCATGCCGCAGAAGAAGAATCCCGATTCGCTCGAGCTGATACGCGGCAAATCCGGCCGCGTGCTGGGCTGCCTGGTGTCGCTGCTCACCACCATGAAGGGCCTGCCCATGACCTACAACCGCGACATGCAGGAAGACAAGGTACCGCTGTTCGAAGCCGCCGATCAGTTGGCCGGCTCGCTCGAAATGGCAAGTGAAGTCATCCTCGGCGCAAAACTCAATCCCGCCAAACCGGCCGCTGCCGCCCAAGCCGGCTGGGTAGTGGCCACCGACCTCGCAGAAGCGCTGGCGCGCGGCGGAACGCCCTTTCATCAGGCGCATCAGATGGTGGGCCGTTGGGTTCTGGAAAGCCTCCGCACCGGCCAGGCTCCCGACCTTCCGGCCGAACTCGCGCCGCTGCTCGATCCTACCGAAGGCCTTAAAACGCGTGAAATTCCCGGTGGCACGGGGCCGCGCGCCGTCGCCGCTGCTTTGGCCGATGCCCGCCGGCGCCTCACGGAGATGACGAAATGACAAAAACCTACCGCCAGGGCCAGATCCTCAAGTTGATCCGCGGCAAGCGCATCGGCACGCAGGAAGAGCTGGCCCAGGAACTGAAAAGTTTGGGAATCGCCGCCACACAGGTGACTCTGTCGCGCGATATCCGCGACCTGCGCCTGGTCAAGACGCGCGAAGGCTACCAGGAAATGGCGCCCGAGGAAACCGGCCCGCAATTTTCGCTTCTCGCCGCGGAGTTTCTGCTGGATGTTCTGCGCGCACAGAACCTGGTGGTGCTCAAGACCTCACCCGGCCACGCCAATTCCGTGGCCGTGGCGCTCGACAACGAAAAGTGGCCCGAAGTGGTGGGCACCATTGCCGGCGACGACACCATTCTGGTGATCGCCCCCGACAACCCCACCGCCGAATCCGTTCAGGAGAAGTTGCTAGCCTTGTTAGACCGAGGTTAGCAGTGGGGCAGGATGGCATCCTGCGCGCCGGTTGGTAACCGGCGCCCGGCCGAAGGCCGGTCACCCCACCCGCTCTCTTATCGCCGCCGCCGCCTCTTCCACCGGCGCGTCCGTCGCTTTCCGCGTTTTCCGCTCCACCAGTTCCACCATGCCGTTGCCCAGTTTCTTTCCCACCACCACGCGGAACGGAACGCCGATCAAATCGGCGTCTTTGAACTTCACGCCGGGCCGCTCGTCGCGGTCGTCCAGCAGCGCGTCGAGCCCGAGCGTCCGGCACTTGGCGTAAATCGAACGCGCCGCTTCCATCTGCGCCGCGTCGCCGTTATTGGCCGGCGTTATCACCACCGAGAAAGGGGCGATCGAGGCCGGCAGAATCATGCCGTCCTTATCGTGATAGAGCTCGATCGCCGCCGCAAGAATGCGCTCGATGCCGATGCCGTATGAGCCCATGATGGGCGTGATTTCCTTGCCCTCGGCGTTGAGCACGCGCAGCCCCATCGATTCGGAATACTTGTAGCCAAGCTTGAAAATATGCCCGATCTCGACGCACTTACGGATTTCCAGTTGCCCGCCGCAGCGCGCGCACAAATCGCCCGCGGCCACCTGGCGCAGGTCGTGCACCTCGGCCTGAAAATCTTCGCCCATGGTCACATTCCGCAGGTGGTAATCGTTCTTATTCGCGCCCGCAATCATGTTGCGGCGGCCCACCAGTGCCTGGTCGGCGTAGATCGCCATGTCCTTCACTCCCACCGGTCCCAACGAACCGGCTTCGGCGCCGAACCACTCGCGGATCTCTTCGGGACGCGCGGGGCGGAATTCGGGGTCATTCAATATCGCGCCGGCCTTGGTTTCGCTGAGCTGATGATCGCCGCGCAGCATTACCAGCACCGGCTTGCCGTCCGCCACCAGCACCAGGCTCTTCATCTGCGAGGTCTCCGGCAGTCCGGTGAACTCGGCCACTTCGGCGATGGTCTTGCGCCCCGGCGTGTGAAACTCTTCCGGAGCGAGGTCGCTCGCAGGATCCTCTTTCCCCGGCGCCGCCGGAGTGGAGGCCGCCTTTTCCAGGTTGGCGGAGTAGCCGCAACTCTTGCAGATCGCCACCAGGTCTTCGCCCGCTTCCGATGCCACCATGAATTCGTGCGACTGGCTGCCACCCATGGCGCCCGAGTGCGCTTCCACCGCCGTATATTCCAGGCCGCAGCGGTCGAAGATCCTGCAGTAGGTCTGGTAGTGTTTGTCGTAAGCGACGTCCAGCCCGGCCTGGTCCATATCGAAGGTGTAGGAGTCCTTCATGATGAACTGCCGCACGCGCAGCAGGCCCGACTTGGGACGCGGTTCGTCGCGAAACTTGGTTTGAATCTGGTACCAGATCTGCGGCAACTGTTTATAACTGCGCAGCTCGCCGCGGGCGATCGTGGTCATCACTTCTTCGTGCGTCATGCCCAGGCACAGGTCGCGCCCGAAGCGGTCTTTCAGGCGGAACAGATTGTCGCCCATGATGTCCCAGCGGCCGGATTCTTGCCACACTTCGGCGGGGTTGAGACCGGGCAGGTAGAACTCCTGCGCGCCCATGGCGTCCATCTCCTGGCGCACAATCTGCTGGATCTTGAGCAGCGAGCGCTGCGCCAGAAAAAGGTAACTGTAGATGCCGGCGGAGAGCTGGCGAATGTACCCGGCGCGCAGCAGCAAACGATGGCTGGGCACCTCGGCTTCCGCCGGGTCTTCGCGTAGAGTGGGAATGAACAACTTACTCCAAAGCATAGAATTGGGTAGCGCCGGCGGTCTTGCCGGCGGCAGCGGGAGCGATCGCCGGCGTCACCGAAAGGCTAATCTGCAATTCTAGCATGCTAAAATCAGGCTTCCCCTTATGAAAATCGCGATTGGCGCGGACCACGCCGGCTTTGTCTTGAAAGAAAAGCTGCGGCAGCGGCTGGCCGGGGACGGTCACGAAGTGGTGGATTTCGGAACGGCTTCCGCCGAGTCCTGCGATTACCCGGATTACGCCCAGGCGGTGGCGCGCCATGTGGCCGGCGGACGCGCCGACCGCGGCATCCTGGTGTGCTCCACCGGCATTGGCATGGCCATGGCCGCCAACAAAGTCTCCGGCGTACGCGCCGCGCCCGTGGTTTCCGGCGACGAAGTCAAAATGACGCGCGAGCACAACGACGCCAACGTCCTCACCCTCGGCGCCAGGTATCTCGACGAGCAGCAGGCCTTGGACCTGGTGCGCATTTTCCTCGATACTGAATTTAGCGGCGGCCGCCACGCGCGGCGCGTGGCCAAGATCGCGCAAATCGAGCGAAGCAACACGGAGGAAACCCGATGACGCCAGTGGAAAAGACCATCGAGCGCCCGTTGAGCCAGGTAGACCCGGAAGTTTTCGAGGCCATTCGCCACGAGGTGGAACGACAGCATGGGCAGATCGAGTTGATCGCCAGCGAGAACTTCACTTCCGAAGCGGTGCTTGAAGCCACCGGCTCCGTGTTCACCAATAAATACGCCGAGGGCTACCCGGGCAAACGCTATTACGGCGGATGCGAGTTCACCGACGTAGTCGAGAACCTGGCGCGCGATCGCGCCAAAAAGCTGTTCGGCGCCGAATACGCGAACGTGCAGCCGCACTCCGGTTCGCAGGCCAACCAGGCGGCGTACGCTTCCGTACTGCAGCCGGGCGATACCATCATGGGGCTGAACCTGGCGCACGGCGGCCATCTCACTCACGGGCACCAACTCAACTTTTCCGGCAAGACCTATCACGTGGTTCCCTACGGCGTGCGCAAGGAAGATGAGCGCATCGATTACGAAGAACTGGCCCGTCTGGCCGCCGAGCACAAGCCCAAGATGATCATCGCGGGCGCCAGCGCGTATCCGCGCATCATCGACTTCGTCCGCTTCCGCGAAATCGCCGATTCCGTGGGCGCCGTTTTCCTGGTGGATATGGCCCACATCTCCGGCCTGGTGGCGGCGGGCGTGCATCCCAACCCGTGCCAGTGGGCCGACATCGTCACATCCACCACCCATAAAACACTGCGCGGCCCGCGCGCCGGGTTGATTCTGGCCAGGGAAAAATTCGGCGCGGCCATCGATAAGGTGGTCTTCCCCGGCATTCAGGGCGGCCCGCTGGTGCACGTGGTAGCGGCTAAGGCGGTCTGCTTTCTCGAGGCCATGCAGCCCTCGTTCGTCGAATATCAGAAGCAGGTGGTGGCCAATGCCAAGGCGTTGGCCGACAGCCTGATGGACGCCGGCTTCCGCGTGGTTTCCGGCGGCACCGATACGCACCTGATGCTGCTCGACGTGTTTTCCAAGGGAGTCCGCGGCAAGGAAGCCGAAAAGGCGCTCGACCGAGCGCGCATCACCGTCAACAAGAACGCCATCCCGTTCGATGTGAATCCGCCGCTTAATCCCAGCGGCATCCGGCTGGGCTCGCCCGCCGTCACCACGCGTGGTTTCGGCGTGGCGGAGATGCGCGAAACCGGCGCATTGATTTCAGAGGTGCTGCACCACATCGAAAGCGAGGAGACCCTTGCCAAGGTGCGGCAGAAGGCGGCGGAGTTGGTGGCGCGCTTCCCGCTCTACCAGTGGAAGCTGGACCCGGTCCGGGCGTAATGCGGTGGCCCTGCACATTGTTATCGATGCCCGCCGCCTCCGCGATTTCGGAATCGGCACGCACATCCGCAGCCTGGTGCATGCGCTGAGCGTGATCGACCGCGAAAACCGCTACACCGTGGTCACTGGTCCCGGCGATGCGCGCACGCTCGCCGGTATGCCCGACAATTTCGAGATCGCCATCTGCACGCGCAGCGACCATGCGCTGCTGGACCACGTCCTGTTCCCGATGTTCCTCCGCGGTTTGCGCCCCGACCTGGTACACATCCCGCTCAACCGCGTGCCGTTGCTGATGATCCGGCCTTACGTCGTGACCATCCACGACATGGCCAACCTGTTTTTCGACGAGGATGACCCCTCGCCGCTGCACATGCAGTTGCGCCGTTACCGTTTTCGCCGCGGCCTGGTGCGGGCCAACCGGGTGATCGCCGTTTCCGACGCCACGCGCCGCGATGTGGAAACGCAGATGGGCGTTCCGCCCAGCCGCATCCGCCGCGTTTACAATGCGCCCGACCCCGGGTTTCTCGCTCCCGATGCCGCCGCGTCGCGCGTCGAAGACCGCCAGCGGATTATGGAACGCTACCAGGTGAACTACCCGTTCCTGCTCTATGCCGGCAATATCCGGCGCCACAAGAATGTACCGCGGCTGGTGGAGGCGTTCGCGGTCCTGCGGGAGCAGCTTTCCGATCACCCCGTCTACAGCGAACTGCGGCTGGTCATTATCGGCGACACCATTTCGCAATATCCGGCGGTGCGGCAGGCGGTCATCAAGAGCAAGATGGAGCAGGTGGTGCGTTTTCTCGGTTTCGTGCCTTTCGAGACGCTGCGCTGCTTTTACGAGTCGGCAGCGGCGTTCGTTTTCCCATCGCGTTACGAAGGCTTCGGACTGCCGCCGCTCGAAGCCATGGCCTGCGGCGCGCCGGTGGTGACCTCCAATGTCAGCTCGCTGCCGGAAGTCGTGGATGACGCCGCCATGCTGGTAAACCCCGAAAACGTATTCGACATTGCACGCGGCATCCGTGAAGTGCTGCTGGACGATTCTTTGCGCGCGGAACTGGTCCGTCGCGGCCGCCTGCAAGCCGCCCGCTTCAGTTGGGAAACCACCGCCCGTCAGGTGCTGGAGATCTATAAAGAGGCAGTGAGTTAGTCTCGGAAGCTAAGGCAAAGCTTACAGCCAATCTCAGTCGATCTTTCGCGGCCGCTCCGCAACTTCTCGGAGTGGAGAGTTTCCGCTTAATCCGTAAAATGTGAATGGTACGCGCTATGCTGCTTGATCGCAGGCACGGCGGAGGATCGGTTAGGATCCCGGTCGCACGTTGCGGATCTACAGGCCGGGGCCGCCGCGGATTTGTTCTGATCACCATGCTGTGCTGCACGGCGATTCTGGTCGAATTCCTGGGACTCGCCATCGATGCCGGTTATCTGGAACTCGTCAAGACGCGCATGCAGACCGCGGCGGACGCGGCAGCCCTGGGCGGCGTGCAGGAGATCAAAATGAATGGCGCGGCCAATGTGGTAACCGCCGCGCGCGCCGACTCCGCCCTGAACGGGTTCGCCAACGGCGTGAACGGGGTCACAGTGACGGTGAACAACCCACCGTCGGGCGGAT
>Ga0335081_10017909_pt1 | contig 11460 bp, 8 predicted proteins | sample Lox_Sample_35_FD_206713 | JGI IMG/M metagenome (GOLD analysis project Ga0335081, IMG submission 206713) | Soil microbial communities from Loxahatchee National Wildlife Refuge, Florida, United States - Lox_Sample_3.5 | ecosystem: Environmental > Terrestrial > Soil > Wetlands | place: USA: Florida... | reverse complement strand
CGATCGGGATCGTGAAGTACTGGAAGTTGCCCAGGAACCAGAGCATGGTCTGCTGCCAGACCTTGCCGTGCCGTTCGGTATCGGGGATCCAGTCGATCGAGTGCACCTCGATCTGGCCGAGCAGGCCACCCTCGTGTTCTTCCTCGACGGTGGGTTCCCGGGACTGAGTGGCCATGGCCGCCTCCTGCTGGCTCCGGTTCGTAACCTGCCCTGAGGGTTATGATCGAGTTGGGTTTCCTGTCTGTCAACCCTTGTTTCATAAATGATTCTCGGGTTTCATGAAGGAGTGCTGATGCCCGGCGAGGACGCGCTTCCGGACGGCACGCGGATCGGGGCGCAGCTGCGCGCGGCCCGGCTGGCCGCGCGGATGAGCATGGCCGAGGTCGCCGAGCAGGCCGGGCTGACCAAGGGCTTCGTCTCCAAGCTGGAGCGGGACCTGGCCAACGTCTCGGTGGCCTCGCTGATCAGGCTCTGTGACGCGCTGGGCATCTCGGTCGGATCGCTGTTCCAGGCGCCGAAGGGCGAGGTGGTCCGGCGTGACGCCCGGCCGCGGATCAATTTCGGCGGCAGGAAGATGACCGAGTACCTGCTCACGCCCTCCGGCGAGAAGCGCGTGCAGGCCATCCTGTCCGACATCGAGCCCGGCGGCGGCAGCGGGGCCGAGCCCTATGAGCTGCCGGCCGGCGTGGAGTTCGTGCTCATCCTGGCCGGGCAGCTGCGGGTCACCGTGGCCGGCGAGGAGGTCATGCTGGAAGAAGGAGACGCGCTCACTTTCACCGCCGACATGGCGCATACGTTCCTGGCGCCGCCCCGCGGGGGCCGGGCCCGGGTGCTCTGGGTGCTCTCGCCCGCGCTGCCCGACCACGGTGTCGAACTCCCGCCGTCGGGCTAACTCTTACTACATGGATGCCGCGCCGTCTCGGCCGTCAGCGGTTCCAGGCGCAGCCGGGCCGTCTGCAGAGGGAGCTAACGTGCCCAGCGTCAGGCTGTCGGATCTCGAGTGGCAGCATTTATCGTTTCCTCGTAAACCGCGAACCGCAGCGCGCCCTGCGCCGAGACGGCAGAGATCATGTTCACTGCGAACTGGTTCCCGGTGCTGGTCACCACCGGCGTCTGCCCGACGGGCGACCAGGTGGTGCCCGCGTAGTAGTCCGAGCGGATCCCGGCCTCATCGGCGAAGTAGATGACCACGCCCGCAACGGGCCGACGCTGACCACGCTCAGCGCGACGCCGAACTCGCGGCGTGCCACCTCGCGGACCATTGCCAAATCAAGCGCGTGGAGCATCTACGCGATAGCCTGGCGAGGGGATGTCCATCTGTTACGTCCCGTCTCTTGCACCCGTTGTCAGCGAGGTACAAGATAGCGATACCTCGAGAGATGGCGAAAGAGGTTGGCCCTCACTCTGGCAGTGGAGGGAGATCTGGGGGGGAATGGATGCCGAGCGCGTGGCCGCGCTTACTGGCGAGGAGCAGAGCGGGCTAATCGATGCGCTGCTCTATGCATTCGTCGGGCGCGACGAATTTGACATGCTGCTTACATTGAAGTTGGACAAGCCGCCTGGCACATTCCCTGATAGTGGTGGCCTCAAGGCGTGCCTTTTCAAGCTGATTCGCACAGCAAAGAGCGAGGGCTGGCTGCCGGACCTTATCGAAGCGGCGGTTGAGGAGCGGCCTAACAACTTGAAGCTCAGGGCATGGATGGAATCGGTCGGCCTGACTGCGGTAGAACAGGCTCCATCACCAGCGCCGGCCATCATGTCAGCATACCCGGATCTGGAGTATGTGATCGAACAACAGCCGTGGTATTCAGGTACGCTGCCGCAAGCGGAGGAAATCGGGTTCGAGCGGATCAGGGAACTGCGTCCGCAAATCGACGTGGTGCTGATCACCGCAACCGAAATAGAGCTGCTCGCAGTGCTAAGTAAGTTGCAGCCGCTCCCGCGCCGACGGAAGGTGTCGCTAGTTTATGAGGGTCCGGAGACGTATTACCTCGGTAGGTTTGGAGCATGTTTTGCCGTAGTGACCAAGTGCAGAATGGGCGCTCTCGGCGATGGATCCGTAATCCTTGCTACCGATCAGGCTCAGCGCCTGTGGTTGCCGAGAGCGATAATCATGATAGGGCTTGCGTTTGGCAAGGACCGGAATAAGCAGCGAATCGCAGACGTAATCGTTGCTTCACAGATAGTTTCATACGAGCAACAGCGGATTGGCGCAGAGATTGCATTTCGAGGTCCGATAGCCCCAGTAAATGGGGCCCTTCTCAATAGGTTCGAGAACGCAGCGGACTGGAGGTTTGAGCGACCCGATAAAACGTCCTGCACGCTGATTGTAGGCCCGGTTCTGTCCGGAGAGAAGCTTATCGACGAGCCAGCCTTCAAAAAGGCTCTATTCGATAGGTTTCCCCAGGCGGTAGGGGGAGAGATGGAGGGAGCTGGCCTGTGCGCGGCCACGGGTCGTATCGGCACCGCATGGATCCTCGTGAAGGCGATCTGCGACTGGGCGGATGGCAGGAAGGAGAGCAGCCAGCAGCCTCTAGCCGCGGCTGCTGCTACGTCGCTAGTGCTGCATATTCTTTCTCGCCGTACCGCACTGCGTGCGATCGAGAAACCGAAACTGTCGCAAGGATGAGCTGTCAGGCTAGCCGCCAGAAGTGCGCTTGCCTAGATGAACTATATACTTGGCTGGCTTCTTCACGGGCTGGGCAAGTCTGCCAAGATGTCGTAGTATCCGATCGGAACAGAACGTTGTACACAATCTCAGCGGAGCCGGGACTCAGCGCGGTGTCACTCGGCCTTGAACGCATAATGTCTGAGCCTGTGCAGCGTAATTCTGTAATGGCACCCTGCGCTGTTCTTGAATATCTAACATGTGAATCGATCATCACATGCCAACCTGGCCAGGGGCTATGATGAACGCTAATGGTGGTCTCAATAGCTCGCAGGCGGATGCACTTATCGATGCGCTAATCGACGCATATCCTGAATGGGATGAATTCGATATGCTTCTGTTCAGGAAGCTAGACAGATCATTTGAAGAAATAGCCGGCCGAGGCAAGCTTCAATCCTGTGTATTCAAGCTAGTTCGCAATGCGATGAGTGAGGGCTGGCTGCATGATCTTATAGCTGCTGCAGTGGAAAGACGGCCAGAAAACATCACTCTGAGAGCCTGGGTTGAGGCTCACGGTCACGCAGTCGGCTTGCTTGGGCAGAGCCCGATGAAGGGGTATGAGCTCGCCAAATCCATGAATTTTGACCTTAATGAGCTGCATAAGAAGATCATTGGTGAGCTAAGGGATCCGGCCCACCCGGTCGTCGGGTTCGCGCTCCGGTATTCAGAGGATGTCTTCTTGGCGAAACTATGTGACTGGGTTGAATCGCGCGCTAGCAAGATAAAGCGTAAGGATTCGCTGAACCTGCGGCCCGAGCTCGGGCCAGTACCCGAACGGCTTCGCGCACTCAGGCAATACAAGCGCGATCTGGACTCGGCTGATGTCATGTGCACAGTTTACGCGCAGGGAGTTTCGGCCGAAGTCATCATGGAATTCTGGCATGGCGTGCGCCATGATTTCGTCGACATCAAGCACAAGCTGCTGCTGATGGTTGCGAGCGATGCGACAGCAATATTTCCGGAGGACATGATCGAGCTGCCCGAACCCAATTTCGAGATTACTGATATCGAGCTGTGGACGGGAGATATGATTATCCATTGCGGGTGGCCGCAAGATCTCGCCAGCGCATGGACTCATCTGCTTCTCGAGCATTCACTTTTTGACGGTGTCCTTGATATCCGCTGTCTATACTACGCGATGGATGAGACAATTAAAGATGTGCAGAACGACGCAAAGAGCTTTCGGCAGCGACTAGAAGGGCGAATGGGCCATGCCAACCCGCCACAAACTTGATGTATCACTCCGGTTCGACCGGCACCAGGAGCTGCCGGATAAGCGGGAGATAGAAGTAGCCGGCATCGAACCTGTCCCACAGCCAGACACACGGCTGGTTGATCGAGAGCCCTACCTGGCCGGCAGCGAGCTTGAAAACGCAGTCAATCTCGCCATAGCACTGGGGCGGCCCCTCCTGCTGCAAGGTGATCCCGGATCCGGCAAGACCAGGCTGGCGCATGCTGTGGCATTCTCGCTTGGCTTGCCGTTGGAGGAAGCGTATATCAAGTCTACGAGCCGGGCTCAAGACCTCCTCTACAGTTACGATGCCGTGCGGCGACTATATGACGCGCAGTTGCATCGCGGGACAGATACCGCGGGATCGGAGGTCCGCGATGTCCGCGAGTACATCCGTCTCGGGCCGCTGGGGCGCGCCATTGCCAGGGCGTCTCTCGGTCGCCGTTCGGTCGTCCTCATCGACGAGATCGACAAGGCAGACATCGACTTCCCGAACGACCTGCTCCACGAACTCGATCAGCTGACGTTCGAAATCCCCGAAGCTCCCGAGATGCTCTTCGCGGTGCCTCCGGACCGGCCCGACCTCCGGCCGGTAATATTCATTACCAACAACGAAGAGAAGACGCTGCCTGCGGCATTCCTCCGCCGGTGCATTTTCCACTACGTCAAGTTTCCCGACAATCCCGCCGATTTGGAGGAGATCCTGGCCATGCACGAGATCGGAACGGACAACCTCCGGACAGAGGCGATTAAGGTCCTGCGGTGGCTGCGTGGACTTGATCTCAGCAATAAGCCAGGGGTTTCGGAACTCCTGGACTGGGTCGGCTACCTCCAGGCCGTCCAGACCCCTCCGGAGGATATCGCAGGCCTGCCGTATGCCGGTGCGCTTGTCAAGCAGCACAACGACCAAGTCCGAGCGCTCGAGAGGCACGCGACGACATGACCATTGGCGACGTCCCACAGCCGATCGTTGAACTCGGACGGCAGTTGCGGCTGCGGCGGCTGCCGCTCGGGATCGAGGACTACAATGCGCTGTGGCGTGCGCTGGCCGCGGGTTTCGGCTGGTCATCTCATGAGGAGCTCTGCGAGCTTTGCGTAGCGTTGTGGGCCAAGTCGCCTGAAGAGGCAGAGCTCGTGAGAGCGGTTTTCAGGCGGAGCGTCCTGGATGACTGGAACGTCAGCCAGGCCAGACGAACGTCCTCGGCCAAGGCCCCGACGTACGCGACAGAGTCACGCGTGCCACGGCTACCTGACGATTCCGCGGAGCACGTCCCGCAAGCAGAGCCGGTACGCGGCCTGCACACCATCCCGCCGTCGATCGGCGCAGTCGACCGCTCGCTGGTGATGATCCCGCAGTACCCGCTGACCGAGCGGGAGATCGCGCAGGCCTGGCGCCGCCTCCGGCGTACGATCCGCTCTGGACCTGCCGTCGAGCTGGACGTGGCCGCCACGGTCGAGCGTTACGGCCGACACGGCGTCGCCACTCCTCCTGTCCTCGTTCCCAGGCGGCGGAACACCGCAAAGCTGTTGCTGCTCATCGACCGGTTCGGCTCGATGACGCCTTATCATGGCTACATCGACCACGTGGTACGGGCAATACGTAATGCCGGACGCATCGATGATGTGCGAGAAGCTTACTTCCACGATCTTCCGGGCAAAGCCGCTGACCACAGGATACTCGAGCAAATCGAGGATCCATTCTGTCTAGATCTCGATGCCGTACTGCCGATGATCGGGCCCATGCACGACGGCTCGGTTTACGAAGATCCAGAGCTGACCGTGCCATGTCCACTTAGCGTCGCACTGAGTCAACTCGCTAAGGGCACGGCGACCGTAATAATCAGCGACGCAGGCGCGGCGAGACGATACTACGACATGACGCGGCTACTGGACACCGTCGCCTTGCTCAAGGCCCTGCAGGCAAGGGCAGGGGCCGTAATGTGGATCAACCCGGTTCAGCCGGAAGGCTGGCCGCGGACCACGGCGGACCAAATACGCCGCTACATCCCGATGTACCCGCTCACGAGGGAAGGACTTGACCGTGCCATCGACGGACTGCGCGGACGCCCAGCACCAGTAGAGCGGCTGCCATGACCCCCCCGTGCGGGATGGCCGCCCAACGGCTAGCCGAAGTGCGCCGCCGGATTCCGGACAATGTACTGCGGCTGGCCTATCATGCCGCATTGCCTGTAGTCGTGGACGTCGGCCTGCTGAACCTGCTACGCGTCAATTTCTTCCTGGATCCGCCAGACGTGCTCCCCTTTGAAGCAGAGGCGGCTCTACTGCTATCACCGCTATGCCGTGAGATCGGGCAGGGCCTCTACGAGATGCCGCCGGAGATACGGAACGTACTGCTTATAGGTTTGCAAACGAGCTATGGTGACAAGCGTATACGCCAGGTAGCGCTGCTGCTCGAGCAGTACAGCACTCCAGCTTGGAGTACCCAGCCAGAGCTCGAAAAGGCCCAGCAACTCACCGCGCTTAGTTTCGTCGACTCAGCCCGTGCGACACGCTGGCTCGAGAGCGCCTCCGCTGACGTGGAGACAGCCACGGTCGGCCGGGAATGGCACGTCGCCATGAGAAACCGCCTAAGGGCGCAACCGCAGGCCGACGAGGCTCCGCGCGAAGTCGTCAAGGCCAAGAGCAAGCTGAAGAGTAAGTCGCAGGAGGTTCGCCTCACAGCTGTATGGGCCCTGGCTGCGCTGGCTCAGCTTCCCGGTACCGACATCACTCCCGCCGGAGATGCATTGCTCGACATGGTGCGGCACCGGGCGGATGCCAGTGCCCCGGATGTGAAGGCCGCGGTGACGCTCTTGCGCACGCTTGGCCGGCCCTACGCCGATCTTGCCGATGCCATGGCGCCACGATCTCGTGACCAGATGCCGCGCAACACCATGCGCGAGGCCGCCCGTCAGATGGCGGCAGTGCGTCTGGAGCAGAAGATGGCCGCCGACCAGTCGGCTGGAAACCTCGTGAGTGCCCTGGCTGCGATCGAGGAGGCGATCGCCATCTACCGGAAGCTGGCCAGGTCTCGTCCGGACATCCTGCCTGACCTGGCCAGGTCGCTGAACGACAAGTCGAACCGGTTGGTGGACCTAGGGCGGCGAAATGAAGCTCTGGCTGCGATCGAGGAGGCGGTCGCCATCTACAGGAAGGTGGCCAGGTCTCGTCCGGACGTCCGGCCTAACCTGGCGAGTTCGCGGAACGACCTGGCCCGCCTCCTCAGCTCACTCGATCGCACGAATGAGGCAGTGCGCCTCTATCAGGACCTGCTGCCCGACCAGGAGCGCGTCCTGGGACCCGACGATCCCGACACCCTGGCCACCCGGCAAAACATCGCGCTCTGGACCGGCAAGTCCGGGCAGTGGGCAAAAGCTCTGCGCCTGTTTCGAGCGCTGCTGGCCGATCAGGAACGCGTCCTGGGACCAGACCATCCCGATACACTGGCCACCCGAGGCAATATCGCGCTGTCGACGGGCGAATCCGGACGGCCAACAGAGGCGTTGGGCCTTCTCGTGGAGTTGCTGCCCGATCGGGAACGCGTCTTGGGCAAAGACCATCCCGATACCCTAGTCACCCGCCGCAACATCGCGTTCTGGGCCGGTGAGTCCGGTCAGCCGGCCGAGGCGCTGCGTCTTTACCAGAAACTGCTGCCCGATCACGAGCGCGTCTTCGGTCCTGACCACCTCAACGCTCTGGCCATCCGAGGCAACATCGCGTTCTGGACAAGTAAGTGCGGGCAGCACGGGGAGGCGCTGCGTCTTTACCGGGAACTGCTGCCCGATGAGGTGCGTGTCTTGGGTCCCGACCACCACAACACCATGGCTACTCGTCAAAACATCGCAATTTTGGAGGGCGACGATCCAGAAACCAACTTCCTTCACTGATTCGGTGTGGCGCGCTCGTGCTTGCGCCCATGGAGGACCTCCGCAGATAGGTAGTGAGCTTCTCACGACCAGTAGAAGGAGTCCTTCGATCCGGCCGCCGAGCACGCCAAACGCGACCAAGATGACTGTGGCTGCGGCGAGCAACTCGAGGAAGCGGGCTGCAGGCGGAGCGGTGGCCCCCACGACCACGGTCGCCGCGGCGGGGGCGTCACGGCTAGCGGCGGAGACCGATACGCTGGTATCTGATCCACGCGGTGTGGCCACGATGCCCTGCGGATCGTTCTGTGTGACACAGGGTGTGTGAGCTGTTACCCTCGCTGAGCGTCGGTGGGCTCTGAGCCCTGTTTCTGCAAATGGATGGTCGGCCGTCGGCCCGATTAGAAAGTGCTCGGGACAGCAACTGGCTCGACCCGGCTGCGACGGGAGCTACAGCAACTGGACGCACTCCAGAAGTTCAATCGTTGGTTATATCGAAACGATAGAATATATAGCAGCAAAGAAGAACATGAAGGCTACCAATAGCTGCAGGCTCTGTATAATAACCCGATAAGAATCGAGGAATGAATGTCGACCTTCGTGAGACCGTTTCACTAGCTCAAAGGTTTGATCTAGGCCACCTGCAGTCCGCTTTTCCTCAAGCGAGCGGAGAGCATTTTCTGCTACACGGACTAGTTGACGCGTGCGGACATCAAGCCTCAGGAAGGAGAGGCTGGCCACCATCCCAGTGATGGCAACGCCCAGAGCCACAGCATTCAAGTGACTCGCTCTGGCTTGTACGAAAGCGGCAGCCAAGAAGGCGACCGACACGAGCCAAAAATTTACCATCTGAAGACGTTGGCCAGAATGTAGCACAAACCAATTCCAGGCGTAAGTCTGAGCTTCGCACTCGTCGTTACTCATGATGACAAGAATACAGCAGGCGTGCGGTAATGTCATTATATAGGTCCCTAGCGAGCATGCGGCGAAAACCCTGGCCTGTATGAGGAGCGCTCGCGGCAATGCGTTCCCACGAACTGTGCACTAGGATCTCTGCGTCCTTTGGGCATCACCCTGCGCCAGGAGCACCAGCTAGCCGGACATCAGGACCATGAACAGGTAGATGAGACGGATGAGTACAAGGCACGAGCGTAAACGGCTGGGACGACCGCAATGCCATTTAGAAGAGAGTGCTCGCGGTCGGCGAACTTCGCGTGATTCTCGTCCTGGAGCCGCCTCTCCCGGTCACGGATTGTGATCGTGACGGGCTGGCGCTGGACCGGTGTCCTGGCACTCCGGCTGCCTGGCGCACGGGCCGCGGCGCGAAGAGCCTGTGCTGAGGTGGCCGGTGCGGGAGGCTCCCGGTAGAAGAGGAAGTGTCCAGCAACCTTTCCCGCCGGGAGCCCTGATGTCCTTCTATCCTGTCATGCCGCCGGATGTCACGTCGTCTGCCGGGGAGGATGCCGCGCTGGGCCTGCTCGGCCTGGCGGGGATGGTCGCGGTCCGGGCCGCTGATCTGGGCTCCCCGTGCCGGCGCGGGCTGGGCCGGGATGGCCGGACGGCGCTGACAGCGGCCGGGGCGGGCCGGATCCGGTCCGGGGACGTGGTGGTGTGGCTGAAGCCGGTGGCGGTCACGCGCGCGGTGGTGCGCCGCGACGGGCGGGTCCAGGCTGCCGGGCATCCGGCTGATCATGCCCGGCTCGGCGTGGCCGAGCAGGTGCTGGATGAGCTGACAGGCAGGCCGGGCGTGATCGATGAGATCGCCCGGTCCGTCACGCTGGCCGGCAAGGTGAAAGGCGCCGCGCGGCGGGCGATGACCCCGGCGCTGACGATGCGGTTCACCCTGCTGATGACCCTGATGCCCGACGCGGACTACCCCGAGGTGACGGACATGCTGCTCGGGGATCTGGTCCTGGTTCCCTGGCAGCGCCCGTACCGGGTGCCGACTGCGGCGGTTGCCTGCACCTGGCGGGAGGCGATCGGGGCAGCGCCGCTGGAGCGGCTGCGGGACTTGCTGATGGACGGCATCGACGGCGAGCACCGCGGCCGGGACTACCACGCGGTCATGGTGGGGGACCTAGAGGTGGGCTCCATCGATGGGTCGCTGGTCCGCGTGCCAGATACCCCGGCCAACCGGACGGCGTTCGGATCGGCGGGCACCGCCGATGATTCCTCGCCGTACCCGCAGGTCCGGGAACTACGGCTGAGCCACGCGTCGACCCGCGCCACCTTCGGCGTGACCACCGGGCCGGCCGGCGCCGGCGCCGGCCGTGACAAGGGCGAGGCCGAGCAGGTGCTGCTGGACAAGGCCCTGAAGGACCACCGGCAGGTATTTACCCCCTGGCGGCTGTGGGTCATGGATCGCAATTTCCCCGGCGTGCCCCGGATCAAGGCCATGCTCGAGACCGGCACCCACGTACTGATCCGGGTCAGGGACGGCATCACGCTGCGCCGGGCCGGGGACTTCCTGCCCGACGGCTCGTACCTGGCGGAGCTCTCCGGCGGCGGGATCACGCTGACCATCCGGGTCATCGAATACACCGTCAGGGTCGCAGGCCGCGACGCCCCGGAGCTGTTCTGCCTGATCACCGACCTGCACGACCACCAGGCCTACCCGGCGCAGACCCTGGCCGGGGCCTACCACTGGCGCTGGGTCGGCTCGGAAACCTGCCTGAAAGAGGCTAAATCGGCGATCAGCGGCGCCGGGCCGTCCACCGGGCCGATGCTCCGCTCGCAGTCGCCCGCGCTGGTTGCCCAAGAGCACGCCGCCTGGGTGACAGCCGTCGAACTGGCCCGCGCCGCCGCCCGCGCCGCCGCGGCGGTCGCCGTCCCGGCCCGCCGGGGCCGCCGTGCCTGGCAGCCGGTACACCCCCGCCAGATCTCGTTCACCGCAGCCCGCCGGGCCGTCATCGCCTCCGTCCGGTCCGGCGCGGCCACCGCCAGCCTGCCCGCCGCCCTCACCAGGGCGAACCTGGACGTCATCCTGGTCGGCCTGGCCCGGCGCCGGGTCCAGGTCGACCGCTGCCGGCACCGCGACCGCAAGACCAAGGCCCGGCCGGGCTTCCCGCCCGGTGGGCCGCGCCTGGCCACCCGCACCGCGCCGGCCGAGATCAGCGTGTGCCGGCCCTTCACCACCTGACCTCCCGTAACACCCGCCGGCCCGTGGAACCGGCCGCCGTCCGGAGCGACAGCCCGGCATCACGGCATGTCCGTCACCCTCCGTATAACACCAGCGGTATCACGACGATCACGACTCATCTACCGACACTTGGCGAACACGCTGAACTAAATGGCATTGAGGACAGCCCGGTCCCCATCGAGGCGGCGGCGGCAACTTCGGCGTCGTCACCGAGTTCGAGTTCCGCTTGCACGAGGTCGGGCCGATCGTGCAGTTCGGCATGCTGTTCTGGGGGCTCGAGCAGGGACCGGATGTGCTGCGCATGGCCCGGGAGATCATCGCGACGCTGCCGCGCGAGCTGAACATCCTTATCGCCGGCCTGAACGCCCCGCCCGCGCCGTTCGTACCCGGCGAGCATCACCTCCGGCCCGGCTACGCCCTGGTCATCGCCGGTTTCGGAGACGCCGGCGAGCACGACGAGGTAGTGGCCCGTATCCGCCAGGCGCTGCCGCCGCTGTGGGAGCTCGTCACCCCGATGCCCTACGTGGCGCTGCAGCAGATGTTCGACGAGGCGAACGCG
>Ga0335081_10017908_pt1 | contig 11461 bp, 10 predicted proteins | sample Lox_Sample_35_FD_206713 | JGI IMG/M metagenome (GOLD analysis project Ga0335081, IMG submission 206713) | Soil microbial communities from Loxahatchee National Wildlife Refuge, Florida, United States - Lox_Sample_3.5 | ecosystem: Environmental > Terrestrial > Soil > Wetlands | place: USA... | reverse complement strand
CCAACTGTCCAATCGTTATTGAGCCCAGTGCCAATCACTCCCATCGGCCCGCTGACTCCGTTAGCAGGAACACTGGGACCACTAAACAAATCACTCCCATAGACGAGGAGTGTGCCGCCACTAATGTAGTTATCCAACCAGATGTAGCCTTGGCCATAGGATGTGACCGCCGCGGCTGCCAAGCTGACGATTCCGAGTACCAATGATTTTTTCATAAGTTCTCAGCCTCCATTTCTCGGATGCAAGTTGCACTTTGTTTTCATGATTTTATTCCCACTGAATTTGTGGTTTCGAACGACCAACACAGTCACGTTGGCAAGGTGGAAAAATCTGCCGCCAAGAAGAGCAGCGCGAGTTGGTTCTGGAACGGGAAGCGCGGAACTGAGACAACTTCCGAATCAGGCCGGCCGTTGCTTCAAACAACTTCATAAGCCTAACGCACTAATGTACTTTCCCAAGAAACTCCGTCAATCCACCTTATTTGCTTGCAGCGAGGCAAAAGACATTGAGGGCATGATTTTCACCGGCGAGCACGACGACAAAACCCGCTTCTGGATTGCGGTCCAGGGGGTTTTGCTGGTGTCTGGACTGGTTTAATCGCAGCGATGCTGCGAAGCAGTTCACGTCTCCTGCGAACTGAATTCGCGAATCATGGCCTTCCACCACGGCGCGAGCAATTCATCGGGCCGCAACCACGTCTGCTGGTGCAGCCACACCAGCGCCTGCGCGTCTGCCATGATCAGAAGCCGTTCTGCATCGGTCAGCCGGTCGGGGCCGCGGGCCAACAGTTTCTCGCTCAACGCGTGGACTTCCCGGCCGCCGACGCCAAGTTTAGTGAGTTGCTCGGCATAGACCGGATTGAGCTGCTTTTCGCGCAACAGGGAAACGTGGATGGCATTTACATACGGGTCGAGCACCGCTTCGGCCAGACCCGCGTGCGGATGGCGCGGAGTAGTATCCTCGGTAAGTTCATGCACTTTCATGCGTGCGCGCAAGGCGATCAATTCCGGCGGCGGCGCTGTTTCCTCCGGCGTCAGAAAGAAATTCATTTTGCGCGCCTGCGTTCCCAGGCTGCGCCGGCTGGTAGCCACGCTCAAGGGAATGGAAAGCGCCATGCCAGCGAGCACGGGCGTGAACCACCAGAACAAGGTCCGGTCGAGCTGCCACATGAACGCGCCCCAGGCCAGTCCCACCAGTGTTTGCCACCAGTGCCGCGCTACCGCGGTGGTCCAGGCGGTGCCGTCCGCCGCGCGCTTTTGCGGGCCCCAGCCCACGGTGGCACCGAGCAGGTTCGTGAGAACAAACTGAGCGTGCCAGAGCATCAGGAGCGGCGCGTGTAGCGTCGAGAAAATGGTTTCGCCGACGACACCCAGCGAGGCGCGCGCCAGACCGCCGAACGCGCGCCGGCGCGTCCTATCGAAAGCCAGATCAATCAGTGCCAGCGCTTTGGGCAGCATGATGACCACCATGCAGATGACGAACAGGAGCAACGCATGCTTGGTGCCGCTCAGGTTGGTCAGGTAACCGTGCACCGTAATTTCGGACAGGCGGGTATGTTTTTGGTACCAGTGAATCCAATTGAACGTGATCAAAAACAGCAACCACAGCGGGCCGGCCAGGTAACCGCAGATACCCAGTATCAAATGCAGCCGGCTCAAGCCGCGCAGGCCCCGGGCAAACAGTACCAGCCCGTGCTGCAGATTCCCCTGGCACCAGCGGCGTTCACGCCGCGCGTTTTCGATGATGCCCTGCGGGGCCTCCTCGTAACTGCCCTCCAGATCGTAGGCAAACCAGATTCCCCAGTTCTCCCGCGACAACAGGGCTGCCTCCACGAAATCGTGGCTGAGGATCTGGCCACCGAACGGCCGGCGTCCCGGCAATTGCGGTAGATCGCAAAACTGCATGAACGGCTCGGTGCGGATGAGGGCGTTGTGTCCCCAGTAATTTCCGAGATCGAGCGCCCAATAATTCAGCCCGGCGATGAACACCGGCGCGTAAAGGCGGTTGGCGAATTGCTGGATGCGGCCAAAGAGCGATTCGGCATTCACCAGCGCCGGCACGGTTTGAACCAACCCGGCATTCGGATGCGCCTCCATCAGTTTCACCAGGTCCACAATCGTTTGCCCGCGCATGACACTGTCGGCGTCGCATACCATGAAATAGCGGTAACGGCGGCCCCAGGCATTGAGGAAATCGCGCACATTGCCGCTCTTGCCGCTCTCGTTGCTCAGGCGGCGGCGATAGTAAATGCGGCCGAGCGCGTCGAGTTCGCGGACCAGATCGCACCAGCGCCGTTCCTCCTCGACCCATTTGTCCGGGTTCGTCGAATCGCTCAGGATGAAAAAGTCGAACCGTTCGATATCGCCGGTGCGTTCGAGTGATTCATAAGTGGCGCGCAGGCCTTCAATAACGCGGATGGTGTATTCGTTGCAGATGGGGAAGACAATGGCCGTGCTCGTGCCGGCGATGCTTTGCGCGCGATAATCTCCCAGCCGCGTGATGCGCTGTCGGGTGCCAAACATTTGCAGCACGAAGCCGTACAGACCGTGCATGCAGCCGATGGCGGCGAACAAAAACAAAATCACGAACAGAGTCAGCAGCACCGTGCGGGAAGCGGACCAGCCGGTGCGCCAGAGCAAGTCCGCAAACAGCATCGAGACCAGCCCCGTCAGCAGGACCGCGGTTGAATAAAACAGGAAGAGCCGCCAGCCGCGCTGAACGTGGGGCAGGGGAGGAACGCCGGGTGGCGGGGATGGGTTCGGATCCGGCATGGTTCAATGCGTCAGAATGAAAACGACCACCAGCAGCAGCGCAAACAATGTCCAGACCAGCGTCATCTTGAAATAAGGCAGCCGGCCCAGATTGGTCAGCGTGGTAATCGGTCCGAGGTCGAGAGCGCGTGGCGCCATTTTTGAAAGTTGGAAATCCGGCCCGGCGCGGAAATAGGTTTCGCGCATGGCGCCGACGAATTCCGGCGGCCACGGGCCGGGGCGCAGGAATTGTTCCTGCCACCGTCCGGGCATGTCGGCGAGCAACAATGCCAGCCGTCCGCGGGTGGTCAGCATTTGATCGGCGTTCGCAGGCGATTCCTGCAGCACGGCGGCAAACCACTCAATCACCAGCCGGTCCATTTCCTCGGCGGCCAGTTGGGTGGCGGACCGGGTCGGCTCGGCGGGCGCGCGGCGCATGGCGCGTTCGAGCACGCGGAGGACCAATTGACCGAGCAACGCCTTGTTGCGCACGCGCAAGGCGTGGAAGTAGTTTTCCACTTTCACGTAGGCGGCGTTCCACTCTTCCAACGATCGGCCTGCCAGTTGGCCGGTGGCGCCGGTCATGGCGGACTCCATTGATACGTCCATGTTTCGGTGAGACTGTTAGTACCCTTTTGCAGCGTGCACCGGAGGTCCACCGGATCGGTATTGCCGGCCCGGGGTTGCATTTTCAGGATGACGCGCCAGGTGTTGAGAAACGGGTTGCGGACAACAAGGTTGTCCACAATCTCCGCATTGGTGCTGCAATTGGCGATGGCCAGCGGCGGCTCGGTTTCCGGCACCGCATCCGCTTTCGGCCCCGCAAAATCAATGACGAATTGCCGGGTGTTCGTAGTACGCGAGTCCAGCCCGATACGTGTGGAAACCACCCGGTTCTCCGACAGCTTCACGTCCGCCGCGCCACTTTGCCAGCGGACAGCATAACTGAAGCGATAAGGTTGCAACGGCCCGGGCTTGTCTTTCGGGTCCCAGAACGCGACGATGTTATCAAGGCCTTCGTAAGCGGTGCTCAATTCGACGAGGTGCAAATTGCCGTCACCCCAATTACCGTGCCGCTCGACCCACATGCTCGGGACGAGTTGCGCGGGATTGAAAGTGTCCTGGTAGGCCACAAACGAGCGCTCGCGTTGGAGCAACCCGAAGCCGCGAATGTCCGGTGCATGGAAGATCTGGTGGCGCATCACCGGCGGATTGTCGAGCGGACGCCAGAGGGTTTCGCCGCTGTTCATGCGCATCAGCAGGCCGTCACTGTCGTGGACCTCCGGGCGGTAATCATCGAACTTGCGCTCGGAACTTTTGCCGAACCAGAACATGCTCGTGAGCGGGGCCAGCCCGATAGTTTTGGTTGGGGGGCACGCCGGGTTGACTTCCCGCACCAGGTTGGTTTCCCGGAGGAAGATCACCGCGGTCACGTCCACCACCGTCGTGTCGCCGGGGATAATATGAAATTCATAAGCGCCCGTGCAACGCACACTGTCGAGAATGGCGTATAAGGTCAGGTCCTTGTCGCTCCTTTGTGGTTTGCCCAACCACCAGTCGGTGAAGATGGGAAATTCCTCCGGGCGGTCCGGTTCGCCGCAGTCCAGCGCCAGGCCGCGCGCGGATGGACCGTAATACTGGTTCTTTCCCAGCAGCCGGTAGTAACTGGCGCCGAGGAAGGCCCCCAGCTCGTCCCATTTGTTCGTATCGTTCAACTGGGTCAACACGCGGAAGCCCGCGTAACCCGTGTCCGCCGGAATCTGGTTCTGAATATGCAGGGCGCGGTAATTGAAGAAATCCTGCACGAAGCGAATGGGCTGCACGTAGGTCGCGGTGAATTCGTTCACGTGCACCGGTTCCTGATATAAATAGCCGGGATGAAAAAATTCGACGCGAAATGGCAATCCGTCGGACGCCCACAACGCTTTGTCATGGCGGAACTCGATTTCCCGGTATTTGTCGTAATCCAGGTTTTCCTGCCGCAGCACCTTCGGCAAATCGGCGCGGGGCGAATGAAAGGGATGATGCGCGCGCTCCAAGGCGCGTCTGGCCACATAGTCCAGGTTCACCTCGGCGGCCTCCGGTCCGGCCCAGGCGCGGCCTGCCAGTGTCGCTCCGATGATTAGAATCAAACAACTCCGTTGCCACATGCCGGCCAATAGGAAAACAAACCGGCGCTAAATTGCAAGTTCGGCGCGGAACTACTTGTGGGTTAGCCTGTTATGCTGCCTTTGGTAACGCTGTCCGGGGCTTTCGCCAACGAAAAAGGCGCGAATTCAGCAATTCTTCGCGCCCATTCAGGTTCAAATCCTGGTTACGTCAAAACAATCTTGTCGCCTTCTCGAAGCGTGACAATGGCCTTCTTCCAATCGGACGCCTTGCCGGCCTGTGGAGTGCGTTGACGGCGGAGTTTGCCGCGAACGTTCAACGTGTTGACCTTGATGACCTTGATTTTGTTCGCCTTGAACAATTCCTCCACCGCTTGTCGGATTTCATGCTTGTTGGCACGAGGGTCGGCTACCACGGTGTACTGATTGTGTTTTTCGCCCTGGCGGGTTCCCTTTTCCGTGAGCCGGACGGTTTTGATGACTTCAAAGGTGTTCATGCTATGTTGGTTAAATTAGCTAAATCGGTGATTCGTTAAATGAGTGATCGCTCGCAGCCAACTTATTTAACCTGTTTAACCAGTCACTCATTTAGCTCGTTCGGCTGTCAAGCCCATCACTCTTTGGCCAGGTGCTGCCCGACTTTTTCAAACGCGTCCCGCGTGAATAACAATTTGTCCGGGCGCAACACGTCGTAGGTATTCAGCGAATCGCTGGTGGTCAGCGCCACGTCTGGAATGTTGCGCGACGCGAGCATAAGATTTTTGTCCGTGCCCGAGGAGACGATCAAGGTTGAGCCCTTTAAATCCAAGGCCGACATCAGGCCGGCAAATTCCTTCGTCTTGGGCGAAGCCAGCTTCAATTCGCCAACCACCACCACGTCACCGGCCTTGAGCCGTTCGCTGAGAGCCTTGCGCAACGCCAGGGCGCGCGTCTTTTTCGAAACTTTTTTACTGAAGTCCCGAGGTTTCGGGCCGAAAACCACGCCACCGCCGCGCCATAACGGCGATTGAAACGAACCAGCGCGGGCGCGGCCGGTGCCTTTCTGTCGCCACGGCTTTTTGTTCGTGCCGGCGACTTCGCCGACGTTTTTGGTGCTGGCGGTGCCGCTGCGCCGCGCGGCGTGATAAGCCGCGACGACGTCATGCACCGCCTGCGTGCCTTTCCCGCCTTCGACGAGCGGGAACTTCACTTCCAGTTCGCCCTCGTTCTTCCCTTCGATGTTCTTGATGGCAATCTTCATGGCATTTCCCGGTAGGGTGCGTCACTCCGTGCGCGCCGCAAATTGTTCTTATAAACGGCGGGCAGGGGACTGCCCGCCCTACCTAAATCACTTCTTCGCTTCCTCAGGCTTCGGTTCGGCTTTCTTTTCAGCAGCACCTTTCCGTTTCATCGGCGCGACGCTCACCGGCGGTTTCCAGCCCTTGGGACGTTTCTTTGATTCGCGGATGACCACGTAATCGCCTTCCGAACCGGGAATCGCGCCTTTGATGAGCAGCAAATTGTCCGCCTCGCGTACCTGAATCACTTCCAGGTTTTGCGTGGTGCGCTGGACCTGGCCCATGTGACCGGGCATTTTTTGGCCGCGCATGACCGTGCCAGGAAACAAGCGCTGACCGATGGCGCCGACGCGGCGGCCCCAGCCTTTTTGTCCGTGCGTCGAAGGGCCGCCGGCGAAAGCGTGGCGCTTCATGACACCTTCAAACCCACGGCCTTTGGTGATGCCGATGGCATCTACAAAATCACCCGGGGCGAACAGTGCCGGCCCTACGACGTCGCCCGGCTTTAGTTCTTTGGAAAAGTTTCGGAATTCCCGGATGCGTTTGACGGCCTGACCGTTGTGTTTCTTGATGTGACCGAGCAAGGGTTTCGTCACGCGCTGTTCCTTCTGGTCATCGAAGCCCAGTTGCACGGCGTTGTAGCCGTCCTTGCCCGCCTGGGTCTTCACCTGCAGGACGCGATTGGGGCCGGCGAGCACGACCGTCACGGGAATCAGCACGCCGCTCGCGTTATACACGCGCGTGTTACCGAGTTTTTTTCCTAAAAGTCCGAGGGGCATGGGTTGGTGATTGGTTAAATTGGTGTTTGGTTAAATCAGGCTCGCGGGTATTTGCGCATTTACTCATTTAACACTTAAATTTTGATCGTGATGTCCACGCCAGCGGGCAAATTGAGCTTCTTCAATTCGTCCACGGTTTTGGCGGTCGGCTCGATGATGTCAATCAGCCGCTTATGGGTGCGTTGCTCGAAAGTTTCCTGCGATTTCTTGTCCGCATGCGGCGAACGTTGCACGGTGAAACGTTCAACCCGGGTCGGGAGTGGAATGGGACCGGCGACGCGCGCGCCGGTGCGTTTGACGGTGTCGGCGATTTCGCGGGCAGACTGGTCTATGACGCGATGGTCATAGGCCTTGAGACGGATGCGGATGCGTTGGGCAGCCATACAAAGAACAATTGTCTGTTAATGGTTTGGTTACATTTGCCGCTTGAAATTTCAACAAGCGGACGGGGAGTGTAACAATTAAACCGACCCGTGCAACAAGTTTTTTCGGGAAATTTCGCCGGCAACGCCATGACGGATAGACGGCTGGCCTGCTTCCGCGGCAATGTTACGAATGCCCGGGCTTGTTGCGAAAACGTAACAATTTCGCCACAGCCCTGTCACAATGCGCCGCCATCCTGCGCACGCGTGAAACCAAAGAGAACCTTGAAAAGCGCCGGGCCGCACCGGACCGCTTGGGCCATGCTGTTTGCCGGCATGGCGGCGTCAGCGGGCCTCACCCCTCAGCTCCGCGCGGAATCGTCCGCCGACGCGTTAATTGACAAGCTGGAGCAGAAGGGCATCCTCACCTCGGCGGAGGCAAAGGAATTAAGAACTGAGACATCGGAGGAGGACACCAATCTGGTCAATCGGCTCCCCGCCTCCAAGTGGCGACTGGCGGATTCCATAAAAACCATCGGGCTGTTTGGTGACGTCCGGCTCCGGTACGAATACCGCGGGGTGGACAATCCCACGCCGAATAACCCCGGAGTGGGCGGCCAGACCAGCGGTGCCACGGGCAACACGTATAAGAAGGAGCGGTTTCGTTACGCATTGCGCGTCGGTTTGCGTGGCGACTTGTTTGACGATTTTAATTATGGTTTCCGGCTCGAAACCTCCGCCAATCCGCGTTCGCCGTGGGTCACGTTTGCGAACAACAACGGCGCCAGTTCCACCACCCCGCTCAGCGGCACACCTTCCGACAAAACCGGTGCCGGCATCAACGTCGGCCAGATTTATCTCGGCTGGCATCCGAGCGATTGGTTTGAAATGACCGTCGGCAAAATGCCCATGCCGCTCTACACCACACCGATGGTCTGGGACTCGGACATCAACCCCGAAGGTGCATTTGAGAAATTTAAATATTCCGTCGGTGATTTTGACCTGTTCGTTGACCTGGGCCAGTTTGATTATCAGGATCCGACGGCCGCTTCGGCATTCCCCTCCAGCGACACCTTTCTGACCGCCTGGCAGGCGGGCGGCGACGTCAGGTTCGGCAAAGACATGCTTTTTAAAATCGCGCCGGTGGTTTACCTGTACACCGGACAGGGGAATACAACTCCGCCGGGTGCCTCGCCAGTTTTAGACACACCTTATTACGACTTCGTTGGCCAGGGCGATGCGGTAAACGGGCTGAATGACGGTATCTGGAATCAGTCAGGCATCAACAACCTCCTGATACTTGAAATTCCCATGGAATTTGATTTCAAGATTTACAACACCGTGTTGGGTACGCTCCAAGCGCGACTGTTCGGCGACGTGGCTTACAATTTTGAAGGCGATGACCGGGCCCGCGCGGCTTATAAAGCTGGCGGCGGCAACGGTCCGGGCGATGCCTTCCCCGGCGTGGGTTCAGCCGTCACCGGGCAGAACAAAGCCTATCAAATCGGTTTAGGCATTGGCAGTGACGGGCCGGTCTATGGCCCGACTCAAGGCCTGGTTTATGGCACGACTTCCAAAAAGCACACGTGGGAAGCGCGTTTCTACTGGCAGCACATCGAACAATATGCGTTGGACGTGAATTTGATTGACTCCGACTTCTTTGAAGGCCGCGGCAATGTCCAGGGATTTTACTCATCGTTTGCCTACAGCGTTTCAGACGCCATCATCGGTACCGTCCGATACGGCTACGCCGAACGAATCAGAAGCGGTCTGGGCACCGGTGGCAATAACCTGGATATTCCCGGCATCAACCCGATCAACAACTACAATCTGGTGCAGCTCGACCTGACCTGGAGATTCTAGAAGGCGGCGTTGAGAGCCGGTGCGCCGGAATTGCGCCTTGTCAGCGCAACGCGCCAAGCTGATAGTTTAAATTGGCTTGCTGGATCAAGACCGAGTAGCGGGCGCCGGTGTTCGCGATTTGCGCCGAAGTCAGGTTCAACTGCGCCTCGCTCAACTCGACGATCGAGCTGATGCCGGTATTGTAGCGTGCCTGGGCCAGGTCGTAGGCCTCGGAAGCGTTGCGGACCAATTCCCCGGTGGTATGAAGCTGTTCCAGCGCGTTATTGACATTCAACCACGCGATACGCACGTCGCGGATGACATTGTCTTCCACAGAACGCAACAAGGCATCTTCGGATTGCGCCTTCAATTCGGCCTCATGCTGGCGCGCAACATAAAACCCGCCGGCAAAAAGCGGCAGGCTCAGTTGCACCCCGCCCGCGGCGTAGTCGTCCGGCAAGTGACTGTCGTGGGTTGGCGCGTCGCCGGCCACACCGACTGCTGCAACCGTCGGCAGCCGCGAATCCCGCTCGGCTTTGGCGAAGCGGACCGCTGAATCCCGCTCGTCGCGCAGACTCAGCAACTCCGGGCGCTGGGACAGCGCTGTTTGAACCAGGTCGGCAATGTTGTTGGTGGCGGGCGTCGCCGGTGGCGACTGTTCGACCAGTTGAAACTGATGAAATTCGCGATAGCCCAGCGCCGTTGACAGCATGGCCATCGCGGCGTCGGCATCATTCTGGGATTTTTCCACCAGCAACCGGGCCTGTTCCAGTTCCACCTGGGCGAAGCTCACGTCCAATTCAGAGCGCAACTTGTTTGTGGCCAGCGCGGTGACCTGGTCGAGCAGCAGTTGGCGCGTGGTGAAAGTCTGTTGCGCGACCCGCAGCACCGCTTGTGCCGCCAGCGCATTGAAATAAGCGGTGTCCGCCTGCAACAGCACCTGCTCGCGGGTGACATTGGCGTTTTGATTTTCGGCTTGTGCCTGGAACCTGGAACTGGCCGTGAGGTTGGCCGTCCGCCCGAAGTCGGTGATAAGCTGGCTGATGCCAAGGCCGCCGGCGGCCCGGTCAAAAACGCTCGGATTGTTCAACCCGCCCGCCATGATGCGCGTGCCCTCGGAATTTGCGCCGACGGCGGTGGCGTAAAGGTTTACGCTGGGGAAAAATCCGGCGCGGGTTTCGACGACCGCCTCCCGCGCGGCGAGCGCCCGATAATTCGCGGCGGCGATTTGTGGATGATTCTGCAGCGCCAGTTTCTGCGCATTCGCCAGCGTCAGGGTCGGCGCGGCGTTGGTGAGGTCGGCCTTGGCCGCACTGGTTGCGAACAGCAGGCAGAACAGGATGGGACGCATGTGTCTCATAAGTTACTATCTCGGTGGAGGCATCGGTGCAGCAGTTGCCGCCGGCCCTTCAGTTTTTCGATAAATGATATAGTAGGCGGCCGGGACGATGAAGACGGTGAGCACCACCGAGACGGCCAGCCCGCCGATGATCGCGCGCGCCAGCGGCGCATACGCCTCGCTCCCGGTTCCCAGCTTGGTGGCCATCGGAATCAAACCAATCAGCGTGGCCAGCGAAGTCATTAGCACCGGACGCAACCGCACGCGGCAGGCCAGGGAAACGGCCTGGTGCAGTGGCCGGCCTTCTTCGCGCAGCCGGTTGGTGAATTCCACAATCAGAATGCTGTTGGACACCACAATGCCCACCATCATCACCACCCCCATCAGTGACATGATGTTCAGGGTCGTCCCGGTTGCAAACAACATCAGCAACACCCCCGTCAAACCCGTCGGCACGGCCAGCAGAATCAATAGCGGGTGCAGAAACGATTTGAACTGCGCCACCAAAATCAAATAGACCAGCAACGTCGCCAGAATCAGTCCCAGCCCGAAACTCCGGAACGAGACCTGCATCGCTTGCGCCGAGCCGCGTACAGCCACACGCACGTTTTCCGGCAGCTTCGTGTCATGAATGATTCTCCGGATGCCTCTTAACACCCCGCCCAAAGCTTCGCCGGCTGGTGACACATAGACGTCAATCACGCGCCGTAACTGATAGTGATCCACTTCTGTCGGCGATTCGATGTGGCTGACCTGGCTCACCGCGTCGAGCCGGGTCGGTTTGGCCGAATGCGCCGCCCGCAGCAGAACGGAAGTCAAATCAGGCAGGTTTCTCACCTGGTTTTCCGGATATTGGACGGTGAGGAAGTAGTCATTGCCGGATTTGGGGTCCACCCAGTAACTCGGCGCAATCATCATGTCCGACGTCAACGCCGTGATGACATTGTCAACCACCTCCTTCTCATCCAAGCCCAATTCACTTGCCCGCGTCCGGTCAATATCCA
>Ga0335081_10017907_pt1 | contig 11461 bp, 7 predicted proteins | sample Lox_Sample_35_FD_206713 | JGI IMG/M metagenome (GOLD analysis project Ga0335081, IMG submission 206713) | Soil microbial communities from Loxahatchee National Wildlife Refuge, Florida, United States - Lox_Sample_3.5 | ecosystem: Environmental > Terrestrial > Soil > Wetlands | place: USA: Florida... | reverse complement strand
CATTTTGGCCGACTCGTCGGCAATAGGGGAAGTCGCAAAATGAGAATTAAAGCATATGGGTTTGCGATGGCGGCGATGTTGCTGACCATAGCAGGAGTCGCCAGCGCGCAGGTATCCTGTGATAGCTCAATTACCTCGTGCGGGTGCACGATTAGCTCGGCCGGCGTCTACACGATAGACGCGGATCTTGATTCCAGCCAAGGCCTTACCTCGGGTAACAGCTGCCTTGATGTGGCCGCCGCCAACGTCTTGCTCTTCACCAACGGCCACCCCATCCTCGGGGATGGAAGTGGTAACGGTATCGGCATCCATGTGCTGTCAGGCGCAACCAATGCTTTCCTTGAGGCGGCAGGGGTGCAAGGCTCGAGCGTGTATTATTCGGTTCTTCTGGGCTGGCAATACGGGCTGGAGAGTCAGGCGCCCGGCGTGACCGCGGACGGTTTCGGCTACGACGTCAACACCACGGGAGTCCTGCTGAAGGGTGCCCAGAACAATACTATCGCTTGGTCCGAGGCCATTGGCAACGCAGTCTACGGAATGTGGATCAGCGGCGGCATTGGGAATCAGATCTCGGGCGCCTCGATCAGCGACAATGCGGTTGCCGGTGTCTACCTTGGCTGCTCGGGCACCGGGCCGCAGGGTCAGCCGTGCACGGGGCATGGAAATTCCGTCGCCACCCAGACTAACTACATCTACGCGCTCACCGTCGGCGGCATGGAGAACTACGGCATCGCTGTCGAGCAGGGCGGTACGCAAAACGTAGTGGTGAACGATGCTTCCTCGGGCAACACCACGGATGATCTCTTTGATGGCAACTCCGGCTGCGGCAGCAATCTGTGGCTGGTTAATACCTTCGTTAAGAGCAATGATCCCTGCATTTCACAGAATGTGGTGAGAGCCAAACGCATCAGGGCTGGGGTGGGCAATCCGTTGCCAACCCATCGGCAGTAGGATCTGGTTCCTGAAGCCGCCCCCGCGGGGGCGGCTTTTTATCAGAGGAGGTGTTGTCCGGCAGGGCTCAGAGTGCTGATTGTTTGCGGCACGGAGCTGTGGACCAGTAACAGGCTCAGATCACGGCTTTACCGCTTAATTGTTTCAATCTCCGGCTCCCAATTCCCAGGTAGTTCCGATAGATGAACTGGTTGTCCGCGCCGATCGGCTCAAGGTCACGGTGAAGTTCTCATCCAAGGGGCGCCGCATTATGGCGCTTACACGCGACCTGTATGAACCGGTGTTCGGGAGCGACATCAGCTTTTTTCTGGGGCATGGCAAAGACTTCATCGAAGGGGCTCTCAAAGCGCCGGACGTTTCGGCAGTTGTGGTATTTGGCTTCGACGAAAACATAATGCCGTATGAAGAAGCATTTCACCGGGCCGGGAAAAAGCTGGTTTTTGAAGGCCCCGGACAAGACCCCTTCATCGTCTTTCCCGACGCCAACCTCGAGCTTGCGATGGAAGACCTGATGGCGGCCAAGTTCATGTACTCGGGACAGACTTGTACCGCCCCCAAAAGAATCTTCATTCATGAATCAATCTATGACGAGTTTCTCGACCGGTTTGTTGAGCGTGTGAAGCGCCTGGTGGTGGGCGATCCAACGGATTCAAGGACTGATGTTGCTGCAGTTATCAGCGACGTTGCGGTGGAGCGCATACGTCGCCAACTAGCGGATGCCCTGGAGAAGGGAGCGCGACTGCTCGCCGGTGGGTCTATCCAGGGTAATCTCATTGCGCCCACGGTGGTGAAGGGCTGCACCGATGACATGCTCGGCATGCAGGAGGAGGTGTTTGGCCCGGTGGCATTCACTTCCAGCTTTGCAACCGGTGAGGAAGTTGTGGGCCGCGCCAAAGATCACAAGTACGGGCTGCGGGCCGCCGTTTTTGGCGGGGCCGAAGCCTGCAAGGTAGCCCAGGAGTTGGTCGGAGAGCCCTACTGCCATCCGGTACCCGATTACACCTTCGGCAAATTCGGTACGGTAGCTTACAACCAGGCGCGCCGGGAATCCTGGCGCGGCGCTTTTGTCACCAAAGCGGTGGGCGGCTACGGCTACTCCGGATGGATCTGGGAGACGGTCAACGGCAACTTCCGGATCAAGCAAGGGCCAAAGCTGCTGAGCACGGAAACATCTCTGCCGGGCTAGCACCCCACGATAGCGTCTCCATCCGCTGCAGTACCGTCCTGGCAGCGTTCCAGCAAGCTCGAGCATACAGCTCGACTTTACAATGGTTGTTGAAACTACAGGAGGCAGCGATGTCATCACCGTCTGTGGGAAAGCACGCGAGCGGAGGTGTTGCGTCCGATCGATCCGTGGCCGAGCCTTCGTTTGCAGAACGAGCGCGCACTCTGGTGTACCTGGGCCGTATGGGCAGCCTCTCTACCCTGTCGGGCAAGCAGCCGGGTTTCCCCTTCGGCTCGGTGATGCCGTATGGCCTAGACGAGTACGGACGCCCTGTCTTCCTCATCAGCACGATGGCCATGCACACTCAGAACTTGCAGACAGATCCGCACGCCAGCCTGCTGGTGACCCAAGCCGGCGGGGACGGAGATCCCCTGGGCGCGGCAAGGGTGACGCTTTTAGGAAACGTCCGACCGGTGGAGCAGTCAGAGATCGCGGCAGCTCGCAAGCTGTACCTCGCAAGCTACCCTAACAGCCAATATTGGGTGGACTACGAAGACTTTTCTTTCTACCGCATGGAAGTGATAGACGTTTATTACGTGGGCGGCTTCGGCGTGATGGGCTGGATCCCCGCACCCGAATATGAGCGCGCGCGGCCGGATCCGCTGGCGGGCGCTGCCGCCGAAATCCTCGGGCACATGAATACTGATCACAGGGAGGCGCTCGTCCAGTTGGCACGGGAGTTCGCCGATATTGAGGCGCAGGAAGCAGCGATGACTTCGGTCGACCGGCTCGGCTTTCACCTGCGGCTGAAAACCGGAGATGGGGTGCGCGGAACGCGGATTGCGTTTCTGAGGGAAGTCAACGACTCCGCGGAGGCCAGAAAAGTCTTGGTAGAAATGGTGCAACGGGCGAGACACCGATGAGCAAACGCAGTGCAAGTCGGCGGCCGCGGCGGTGCGAGATGGTTATTGCGTGAACACCACGTCGACCCAGTAGTTTCTCGCGAAATTGGTATAGGTCGGGAAGACCCCAGCCCCATACCCATACACACCGTTCCCGTTCACCGCTGTGCTGGCCGGCGCATGCAGCGGCGGGTCATCAACCGAAGAGTCGAAGAAATCGTCGGTATAGCTGAACGCACCGTTTGGGCTGGAGTAGGACACCAGATACAGGGTGTTGGCGGTGATCGCCACCGGGGTCGAGAAATCCGCCTGCTGCCATCCGGAACCGGTCTCGTTGGTGAAGGTCACCGAGGCCAGCTTTTCTCCGCTGGCGGTCCACACTGAGCCGACGTGAGTACCGGTGGCGTTGGCCGCTTTATAGAACCGAATGCCCGTAATCGAGCCGCTGCTGTCAGCGGTAAACTTCATTCCCAGTTCCAGCGCTGTTCCGATGCTGATGCTGCTCGCCGGTGTTGCGCTGGGGCTGAATAGCGTGTAACTGGCCGAGGATGGAGGCGGAGGCGTACCGTTTACCGACATCTGTGCGGTGATGGCGTGCGTTATTCCGCCGCCGGAACCGGTAATGGTGAGTGGATAGCTGCCTACCGCGGCCGACGCGGTGGCGCTGAACGTCAAAGTAGAGGTTCCCGATCCCGGCGCTGCAAAAGCCGCCGGACTAAAAACCGCTGTCACGCCCGGCGGCAGCCCGGCGATGGACAGCGAAACCGGCGCGGAGAAGCCGTTGCTTACCGTGGACGTGACGCTGATAGGCGCGCTGCTTCCCTGCTGCACCGTAACACTAGCGGGCGCAACCAGGGTGAAATCGGGGACCGACGTGAACACCACGTCGACCCAGTAGTTTCTCGCGAAATTGGAATATGTCGGGAAGATGCCGGCCCCATACCCATACACACCGTTGCCCTCCACCGCCATGCTGGCCGGCGCATGCAGCGGCGGGTTATCAACCGAAGAGTCGAAGAAATCGTCGGTATAGCTGAACGCACCGTTTGGGCTGGAGTAGGACACCAGATACAGGGTGTTGGCGGTGATCGCCACCGGGGTAGAGAAATTCGCCTGCTGCCATCCGGAACCGGTCTCGTTGGTGAAGGTCACCGAGGCCAGCTTTTCTCCGCTGGCGGTCCACACTGAGCCGACGTGAGTACCGGTGGCGTTGGCCGCTTTGTAGAACCGAATGCCCGTGATCGAGCCGCTGCTGTCGGCAGTGAACTTCATTCCCAGCTCCAGCGCCGAGCCGATGACCAGGCTATTCGCCGGTACGGCGTTTGGGCTGAATAGCGTGTAGCTGGCCGAGGGTGGAGGCGCAGGTGTACTAGTCACCGACACCTGCACCGTGGCGGTGTGTGTTATTCCGCCGCCAGAAGCGCTAATGGTGACCGTATAGCTTCCGGCCGCAGCCGTCGCGGTGGCGCTGAACGTCAAGGTAGAGGTTCCCGATCCGGGGGCCGCAAAAGCCGCCGGACTAAAAACCGCTGTCACGCCCGCCGGTAGCCCGGCAATGGACAGCGAAACCGGCGCGGAGAAGCCGTTGCTCACCGTGGACGTGACGCTGAGAGGAGCGCTGCTTCCCTGCTGCACCGCGACACTCACGGGTGCGCTAAGGGTGAAATCCGGCGGCGGTGAGTTTGCGACAACATAAGTTGCAGTAGTCGAAGCGGAGTAAGTGAAGTTTGGCCATTTCGTTGAAGTGATGGTGACGGGGTAGCTGCCAACCGGTGTAGTGGACGGTGAGGTGACCTGCAAAATTGCCGTAGCACTTGCCTGCGGTGCAAGCGCGAACGTCGAAGGGTTTATCGTCATGGTCCAGCCCGCAGGGGTTGTGGGCACTGCAGCACCCAGTAGGAACGTGCTGGTACCACTGCAACCCACGGTATCGTCATTGGTGACCAGAACGCTGAAGTTCTGCGTACTGCCCGCCAAAGCGGGCGGAGCCTGGGACGGAGAAACCACGATTAGCGGCGCGGCGGCATGGCAACCGCCGGGACCGAACTCGATATCCACAGTGGCGCCGCTGGCGTCCGCCGACTTGGTCGTAATTGACACACCAGAACCGGGATCCACGAAGCTCTCGCCAACCCCGAGCGCCGCGTTCTCGAAGCCGTTCTGCGGGTTCATGTTCAGCAGCAGGCTCGAGTTGGGGTCTGCCTCCGAACCACTGTGTATGAGCACACCGGTGGTTGCGGCCGGATACACGGCGAGAGGAGCATCGAAACCGATGAGTTGGCGGTACTCGATGTAGTACCACGTATGTAGCCCGGTCAGCGCATCGGTACTTTGCAACACCTTGAGTGCCTTGACGCCGAAGCCGGATTCATACGGCGTGACCGTATAAACGCCGCCGGAAGTCACAGTGGTGATCGGCTGCGAAATTCCATAGTTCAACCAGCCGAGCCGCTCCTTCTGAAAGGCATTGAAGTGCGAGGCAGTGACGTCTCCCATGATGTCGAAAAGGTCGCCATATTCAACCACCTGGCAGTTCGTGCCCAAGGTGGTGCCACCGCAGTCGAGAGAGTGAGAATGATAAAGACCAAAATTGTGCCCCATCTCGTGCCCGATAACCTCAAGCACGGGGCTGCCATTGATGAACGCCTGGCTCGGAGCGCCGCCCAACGTGGCTTCTCCCAGCCACAGGCACGCGTTTTGCGGAAAGATGTAGACAAAACGGCTGTAGCTGCTGAGATCGAGTCCCGCTGCGGTGGCTGCCTGCTGCGCCGTCGCCGCGAATTCGGGCAGATTGGGACAGGTCGTGACGCTGATCGGCAGAGTGATCCAACCGAACACGTCTCCCGTAAGCCACGTCTGGTTCTGCGAATTTTCCAGGTCGAAGTTGCTGACCGTGCTGAAGACGACATCACGTACATCGTCGAACGCGAACGGGGTGCTCGTATTGTCGACGAAGTTGAGCAAAAGAACCGCGGTGGATTGCGCGCCGAAGGTGTCCGGAGAAGACAGCGAAAGCACCTGCACGGCGTCCGAAGCCGGACCACCCGTGGCGGTAGCTCCCAGCAGCAGCACATTGTCGAGGCGCTTGCCGCGCCCACGAATGCGCGTGCCGCTCAGCAAATGCGGCGAAGCCCCGGCGACAAAGTAAACCTCTAGTTTCTCGGTGCCGGTATCGAGGAAGAACCGCAGCTTGTGGCTGTCCGCATAATCTTCTACCACGGTTTCCAGCGTGCCAGTCTCGTCGGCATCGGTTTCAATATACGGCTGCGCCGAACTGGGAAGCTTCTCGGCGACTCCCGGAGGCAAAAAGTATTGTGGCACGGCCTGTGGGGAAGTCGCGGCTAGAGTCAAAAGAAGATCGTATCGCTGCTTGGCCAGATCACGCGCCGAAGACTGGTCGCCTGGCGTCCGAGCGCTGAGAGTGATCAGCGATTGGGTCAGCCCGTTTAAGGACGACAGTTGGTTCGCGGTTGCCTGGGCCAGTGCGGTGGCTGCAGTGAAGCTGATGACAAGACCAAGTAATATTGCAGGGTGACGGAACCGCCGCTTTGCGGATTGCATCCTGGGCTCCTTGCTGGCCGAGCACCTAGCGACCAAGGAACAACTCGGTGCTTGAGTAACAATTTGGAGAACGTAACGGCCTTGGGGCCCAAAACCCGGGGGAGGTCGGAGCGTGATTATAGCTGAACGTCTGGAGTATGTGCATCAGACACGTTGCCGGGGCGAAGACGGCAGCTTTCGACGCATCACATCCCCGGGGCGAGATGGTCGGAAGCTTCCAGCCCCGGGGGAACAAGGAGAGCGCAATACACGAACGGACTCGCAGGGTTTACTCCTCGAGCATCACCTCAAGCTCTAGGGTGACCATGTGATTGAAGGCCGCAACCGGCATGCGCGAAAGGGAAGCATTGGGGGGCCGCGGAGAACCGCGGCAAACGCAGCAGGTTCTTTTCGCTGATGCAGTGCTCGGGCGGGGCAGTATCTTTTCGCCGCTCGCTTGCCGTAACGATCCCTTCTTCCAGGTCCGCTGACCGTGATACTGGTCACCCTTGCCTGTGAGGACGGAAAAGCACCTCGCGCCGGGGTTGGAATTCAGCGGTGTGCTCGCTCGAGATTCCGGGGCCGTCCCGATGGCACACGGTTTCAACCAACTTGCAGGAGGTCGAACTCATGTAAAATCTGTGGCGTGTTCGAAATCAAAGAAGAAAGTCTGGTTGAATAATATGGCTACAATAGCAGTCCCCAAAGTCAGAATCGCCGGCGGCGGTTTTCTGCTGGAAGAGCGCCATCCTAATGACGTGTTCACACCGGAAGACTTCAGCGAAGAACACTTGCAGATCGCCAAGACGGCGGAAGAGTTTGCGACCAACGAAATCGTACCTGCCGCCGAGAAACTCGAACACAAGGAGTGGGCCCTGGCCCGGGACCTGATCAAGAAGGCCAGCGAGCTGGGCCTCACCTCCGTCGACATCCCCGAAACTTACGGCGGGACGGACATGGACAAGGTCACGTCCTGCATCATCGCCGACAAAATCGCCAAGTACGCCGGCTTCGCCACTACCTGGGGCGCACACACCGGCATCGGCACGCTTCCCATCATCTATTTCGGCACCGCTGAGCAAAAACAGAAGTATCTGCCGCGTCTGGCCACCGGCGAGATCGTCGGGGCGTACGCGCTTTCGGAGTCCTCGTCCGGCTCGGACGCGCTCAACTGCCGCGCCCGCGCCCAGCTCTCGCCTGACGGCAAGCACTACATCCTGAACGGCGAGAAGATGTGGATTACCAACGCCGGCTTTGCCGACCTGTTCACCGTTTTCGCCAAGGTGGACGGCGAGAAATTTACGGCATTTCTCGTGGAAAAGAATTTTCCCGGATTCGCGGTGGGAGCGGAAGAGCACAAAATGGGCATCCGCGGCTCCTCCACCTGCCCGCTGATCCTCGCCGACTGCAAGGTTCCGGTCGAGAACCTGCTGGGCGAAGTGGGCAAAGGACACATCATCGCCTTCAACATTCTGAACGTGGGCCGATTCAAGTTGGGGGCCATGTGCGTGGGCGGCGCGCGCAACTCGCTGCAAGCGGCGGTCGAGTACGCCAAGCAGCGCAAGGCCTTCGGCAAGGTGATCGCTGACTTCGGCCTGATGCGCGAGAAGCTGGCGGACATGGCGGTGGGCGTGTTCACGGGTGAGTCCATGGTCTACCGCACCATCGGTATGATCGATGTTGCGCTGTCGGAGATCGACAAGTCCGGCGCCAACGCGGCCACCGAAATCCGTAAGGCCATCGAGGAATATGCTGTGGAGTGCTCGATCCTCAAGGTGTGGGGCTCGGAAATGGTGGACATGGTGGTGGACGAGACGGTCCAGATCTTCGGCGGTTACGGCTTCGTCGAAGAGTATCCGGCCGAGCGCGCCTACCGCGACGCCCGTGTCAACCGCATCTTCGAAGGCACCAACGAGATCAACCGAATGATCATAACCGGCTGGCTGCTGAAGCGGGCCATGAGCGGACAGATTCCGCTTTTGCCTGCGATCAAGAAGCTGATGGATGAAGTGCTCTCCGGGCCGTCAATGAGCGAAAGCGCGGAGGGCGCGCTGCCGGCCGAGCGGGCAATGGTCGCTAACGCAAAAAAGATTGCGCTGTTCACCTCCGGCATCGCTTCGCAGAAGTACATGCAAGCGCTCGCTGACCAGCAGGAGATCATGGGAGCGCTGGCCGACATCGTGATTGAGACCTACGCCGCGGAGTCGGCGCTGCTGCGCGCGCATAAGATGATTGAGCGTCAGGGCGAATCCTCCGCCAGCTTGGCTGTCGCCATGGCCCGCGTGTACCTGCAGCACGCGCTGGAGGAGATCGAGACCGCGGCGCGCAAGGTGATCACCGCGGTCGCCGATGGCGACATGCTGCGCACGCAACTGGCGATCCTGAAGCGGCTCACGAAGTACGAGCCCTTCAACACCATCGCCCTGCGCCAGCAGATCGCGCAACGCGTGATCGAGACGGGAAAGTATGTAACGGTTTAGAAATGCCACGGATTTTCACGGATCGCTTTGATCAGTGACGATCTGTGCGATCCGTGGCGTTCTCGCCGCTCTCCGGCGCATTGGCCGGATGCCAGCTCCGTGTGAAGACACTGAACGAAGTCTATTCCTCACCCTCGACGCGGCGCCGTTACGAGGTCTGGTTTCTTCGCATGGGGTTGGCGAGCGGCGAGGGGGCGTGGTGGTTCCGGTATTTGCTGATGAATCCTGGGCGATGCGGCTGTGCCGGAAATCCGCGCGGCCAGCCAGTCCAGGTCTGGGCGACATGGTTTTCGCCCGAAAGCAAGCCGCGAAGCTTCATTCAGGGATTTTCCCTGGAGGGTCTCGACCTCAGCCCCAGAGGTGAAGCCCCATTCCACTTCCGAATCGGCCAGCAGGAGATCAAAGACAACTCCTGCCGGGGTGCGTTGGAAGTTGACGGACATTCGATCGGCTGGGATTTGCGCTACCGCTCCAGCTTCCAGATGACGCTTAGCGACAAGGGCTGGATCGGTTTTTCGCGAACGCCGCATTCCGACGCGCACTTTTCCGGGCGGATTACTCTCGATGACCAGAGCTTTGTCGGGGACCCCCTGGGCTTCGGAGTGCAAGGACACAATTGTGGATACCGGCATCGCAACTCCTGGACATGGGCACACGCGTACTTCCTGCGGCCTGATGGGCGAGTCGACACATTGGAAGCATTGGTCTACGACATGCCCTTCGGCCTGATGTTTCGCAAGGCGGTGCTGTGGCATGAGGGCCAACCGCATGTCTTCCGTGGCCTCGAGGAGAAGAAGCGGGACCGGGAAAACCTGCAGTGGGAGTTTCGCGGCGTCAGCCAAGGCGGCGTTCAATTGGAGGTTGCGCTGAATGGTGGTGGGCCAAGCCTGCATCGTCTTCCCTACCTCAAGACCGATTGCACGGGCAGCTTTGAAGTCGCGAACAACAGCCTTGCCACGGCAGCCGTTCGGGTGCTGCAACGGAGCGGGCCCGTCGAGGAGTTTGAGACAACAACCGGCGCTGTATTGGAGATGGCAGGCCAGTATTAACTCACCAAGTCTGGGGAATCAGATCGGTGCGCGTGCGGACGGCACCCTACCCCTTCGGCATGTCCATGCTATCGGTGACCGGCGTCACTGAAAGACCTCCCCGGTTTAGCTAGAAAATCGAATCGTTCTCACGAGCGGCGGCGGCGGCCGTGTGCACCATCAGTATGGGTTATCAGCCGGCCGAAGTGAAGACACCGACTTGCCCGAACGAGGGCGAGTCGCAAGGAGATCTACATGCGGCGGCTTCTCTTCTGCGTCCTTGGTTTATTGCTCGTATCAACCGCTCCTCCCACTTTCTCACAACAAACCGACATCAGACATTGGTTACAACTATCGCAGTTGGCTGTCGTTCGGCTTCGATTTCGGCTACTACACTGGCCACTCTTCGCTGCAGACGGGCAACCTTAACCCAGCATTTCTAGCGACAATACCGACGCCGCTTCTGCAAGAACTCGCACTGCTGGCACCGGGGGGAGTGCCGTTCGACATTACGACCCAGACGTATGAGGCCGGACCGCAATTAAATTTCCGCAAACTGAAGAAGGTGACCTTCTTCGTGCGTCCGGCGCTCGGGCTCCTACACTCGAATGTCAGAGTGTCGCCCGCATTTCTTACATTTCTGAACTCAGCTGGCGGCCCGGGGACATCAACAACGTTCTGCGCTTTCGTCCCCTGCTCACCAAATGACAACGTGCCGTTTTACGGCTTCGGAGGCGGGGTCTCCTGGGAGATCACCCCCCACTTTGGTCTGCGTGCGACCAGCGACTTCGCTCACTATGATTTTTTTTCGGGCCTGCTGAATGGCGGTCGTAATAGCGTTCGGGTCTCGATTGGGCCCAAGTTCAGCTTCGGAAAGAACATCGTGCAGAAGTAGCGTTAACCGTTATCGTCGACCCGCAATTCAAGGGGAGAACGGAGCGGGAATGAACGCGACCATCAATGACGTCTTCTTCTCGGTGGTCGAGCGCAACCACGACCGGGTGATGCTGTACAAGCAGGCTGTCAAGTGGATGCCCGTCTCCTCGCGCGAGCTTTACCGTGAGGTGATGGGGACGGCGCGAACGCTCGCCCAATGGGGCATCGGCCGGGGCGATCGGGTTGCGATTCTCAGCGAGAACCGCCCGGAGTGGGCGGTGGCCGATTTTGCCAGCATGCTGCTGGGCGCGGCTGACGTCCCCATCTACCCAACGCTGACGGAAGAGCAGACCCTGGCAATTCTTCAGGACTCGGGGGCCCGCCTGGCCTTTGTCTCGACCGTCGAGCAGCTCAAGAAAGTACTGGCCATCAAGGGGCGGACGGCGCTGGAGAAGGTGGTGGTAATGGACTACGTGGGGATTCCCGAGGGCATCCCCATGCACCGCATGATGGTGAATC
>Ga0335081_10017906_pt1 | contig 11461 bp, 8 predicted proteins | sample Lox_Sample_35_FD_206713 | JGI IMG/M metagenome (GOLD analysis project Ga0335081, IMG submission 206713) | Soil microbial communities from Loxahatchee National Wildlife Refuge, Florida, United States - Lox_Sample_3.5 | ecosystem: Environmental > Terrestrial > Soil > Wetlands | place: USA: Florida... | reverse complement strand
GCCGGTCTGCTTCTCGTTGATACGGAAGTAGGTCGACAGCTCCATGGGGCAGCGCACGCCCTCCGGCACGTAGACGAAGGAGCCGTCGGAAAAGACCGCCGAGTTCAACGCCGCGTAGAAGTTGTCGCCCTGCGGCACGACCGAGCCAAGGTACTTTTTCACGAGCTCCGGGTGCTCGCGGATCGCCTCCGAGATCGAGCAGAAGATCACGCCGGCCTTGGCGAGCTCGGCCTTGAAGGTGGTGACCACGGACACGCTATCGAACACCGCATCGACCGCGACGCGCGCGCCCTGCACGCCCGCCAGCACCTCCTGCTCTCGGAGCGGGATGCCGAGCTTCTCGTAGGTCGCAAGCAGCTCCGGATCGACCTCGGCGAGGCTCTTCGGCCCCTCCGTCGACTTCGGCGCGGCGTAATAATAGAGATCCTCAAAGTCGATCTTCGGATAGCTGACGTTGGCCCAGGTGGGCTCCGTCATGGTGCGCCAGCGGCGGTAGGACTCAAGCCGCCACTCGAGCATCCATGCGGGCTCGCCCTTCTTCTCCGAGATGAAGCGGACGATGTCCTCGGAAAGGCCCTTCGGCGCTTTGACCGTCGCGATCTTGGTCTCGAAGCCGTACTTGTACTGGTCGACGTCGATCTTCTTGACCTGGTCGATCGTCTCTCGAACCGCTGCCATAACTGTCCTTTCGCCTCGAACTCTTTGAGCTCACGCGGCTATTGCCGCGGGCTTTGCAACCTTCTCCCAAGCCGCGAGGAACGCGGCGATGTCGCCTTCGCTCGTCTGCGGCCCCAGGCTCACGCGGATCACCGCGCGCGCCATATCTGCGCCAAGCCCCATGGCCTCGAGCACGTGGCTCGGCCCGACCTTGCCGGAAGAGCACGCCGCGCCGGCGCTCACGGCAATCCCCTCCAGATCGAGCTTGATGACGAGCGTCTCGGCCGCGTTGCCGGGCAGCGCAATGCACGAGGTATTGGCGACGCGCTTGGCATCGCGGCCGATGATCGTCGCCATGGGTGTGAGGCGCAGAACGCCGTCCTCGAGCATCGTGTGCAGGCGCCTCATGCGAGCAACCGCATCGGTTTCGTGCTGCACGGCCGCCACCGCCGCGCCGAAGCCGGCGATGCCGGTGACGTTCTCGGTGCCGCCGCGCCGGCGCCGCTCCTGGCCACCGCCCCTGATGAGCGGTGGCAGGGTGACGCCATCACGCAGGATCAGCGCGCCGGCGCCGCGCGGACCACCAAGCTTGTGCGCCGACAGCACCATCGCGTCGGCACCGAGCGCGGCGAAGTCGACGCGGATGCGCCCGGGTGCCTGCACGGCATCGATGTGCATCGTTGCACCGAGCCGGCGCGCCTCCGCGGCAACCTCCGCGGCCGGCTGCATCACGCCGGTTTCGTTGTTGGCCAGCATCAGGCTCACGAGCACACGCTGCGAGCGCTCGCTTGCACGCGCAAGGATCGACTTGGCAGCCTCGACATCGACGACGCCGATCGTCGAGACCGGCAGAGATGAGAGCCGCGCACCCGATGCCCGCGCCGGCGCCAGCACCGAGTCGTGCTCGATCGACGAGACGCAGATCTCGTCCCAGCTCCCGGCCATCACCCAATTGTTGGCCTCCGTCGCACCGCTGGTGAACACGACCTCGGACGCGTGCGCGTTGACGAGCTTTGCGACCTCTTCGCGCGCGTGCTCGATGATGGCGCGGGCGGCCCGGCCCTCCGCGTGCACCGAGGACGGATTTCCCAAGGTGTCCATGGCCGCGACCATTGCCGCGCGCGCCTCCGCCCGCAGCGGTGCCGAGGCGTTGTAGTCGAGATATGTGCGCGCCGCAGTCATCCCGCTGCCAGCTCCTTTAGCCGCGGCCGCACCGCGAGCTTCTCGCGCGGAATGCCGTCGAGCACCTCTTGCAGCGTCACGTTCGCAAGGAACGCCGCGATGTGGCCGCCGAGCGCGTGCCAAAGATCGTGCGTCAAGCAGCGCTGCTCGCCGAGACAGCCGACGTCGCCGTCGAGGCAGCGCGTCATGCGCGTCTCCTCGTGCACGGCATCCATGATTTCCGAGACGGCGATGTCCTGCGCACGGCGCGCGAGTACGTAGCCGCCGGTGCGGCCGCGTGCGCTTTCGACGAGGCCAGCGCGGCGCAGGCGCAGGAAGATCTGCTCCAGATAGGCGATGGAAAGGTTCTGCCGCTCGGCGATGGCGGACAGCGGAACGGCCGCTCCCTGCCCGCATTTGGCGAGGTCGGCCATGGCCATCACGGCGTACCGTGCCTTGGTGTTCAACTCCACGACGCCACATCCTCCAGCCTAGGGCGCACCGACGCTCCGGCGCTTTCGCTTGCAATCGCCACCCGGGCCTGTGCTAAGAAGCGCGACCGTCAAGAGCCGGGCTGCCGCTGGACCCCGCTCTTTCGAACAGTTCTAAACTCGAATATGAAAATTCCGAGCCCGCAAGTCAAGGTTTCGGAACGGCCAAATTAACCGTCCCGCCGAGCGCAGGCGGGGCCGAGCCACAACCCCCTAAGAACAACCCCGAAGAGCTGAAAAGAGATGCCCGAGCTGATCATCAATGGGCCCGCTGGCCGCATCGAGGCCCGCTACCACCACGACAGCACCCACGACAGCCCCATCGCGCTCATCCTGCATCCCCACCCGCAGTTCGGCGGGACCATGAACAACCAGGTGGTCTACACGCTCTACCACACGTTCGCCGAGCGCGGATTCTCGGTGCTGCGCTTCAATTTCCGCGGCGTCGGCCGCAGCCAGGGCATCTGGGACGGGGGCCCGGGTGAGCTCTCGGACGCCGCTTCCGCGCTCGATTGGCTGCAGCTCGTCAAGCCCGACGCCAAGAGCTGCTGGATCGCCGGCGTCTCCTTCGGCACCTGGATCGCCATGCAGCTCTTGATGCGGCGCCCAGAGGTCGAAGGCTTCATCTGCGTTGCACCACCCTCAAACCTCTATGATTTCTCCTTCCTTGCGCCCTGCCCCTCCTCCGGCCTGATGATCAACGGCGACAAGGACCGCGTGGTCCCCTCCAACTCGGTGGCCGAGCTCTCCCAGCGCCTGAAGACCCAGCGCGGCATCAAGATCACGCATCAGGTCATCCTCGGCGCCAACCACTTCTTCGAAAACAAGCTCGACGAGCTCAAGCAAGCCGTGGGCACCTACGTGGATGCCCGCATGGAGCAGGCCGAGAAGGACCGCGCCAAAGAGAAGGAGCGCGAGCAGGAGCGGGAGCGCGAACGTCAGCGCCAGCGCGAGATCGAGCGGCAGGAGGAGCGGGAGGGTGGCGGCGCCGCCGACGCTGACGCCGAAGCCTGACGGAGCGCAGGCCGCAAAGTCTAGGCAGATAACATCGTGAAAAAGATCGTGCTGTGGGCCGTAGGCTTTCTGGTGGGGGTAGTCGCGCTCGGCGCGACAGCCTACTGGTATTCCCTGAGCCTGCCGGGAAAGAGCTTCACCGGCCCCGTGCCGCCGCCGACGCGGACCGAGGAAGACTTGGCGCAGCGGCTGCAGCGCCACGTCACTGCGATCGCGAGCGTTCCCCACAATGTCTCGCACCCGCGGGAGCTCGAGAGATCCGCCGTCTACATCGAGGGGGAGCTCAAAGCGCTCGGGTTTACGCCGCGCGCGCAGGCCTACGAGACCGACGGCGTGCAAACGCGCAATATCGAGGTCGTGCTGGCGCCGCCCGGCGCGGGCCCCGGCAGCGAGAGCCTCGTCGTCGGCGCGCACTATGACTCGGCCGGTGTCGCGCCTGGTGCCAACGACAACGGCACTGGCGTCGCCGCCGTGCTCGAGCTCGCGCGCCTGCTCAAGGACGCGCCGCTCGAGGGGAGGACCTTACGGCTCGTCCTGTTCGTCAACGAGGAGCCCCCCTACGACCGCACGCCCTTCATGGGCAGCGTGCGCTACGCCAACATGCTGAAGGAGCAGAAGGTGCCCGTCACCGGCATGATGTCGCTGGAGACGCTCGGCTGCTTCTCGGATGAGCCGGGCAGCCAGAAATACCCGGCCCCCTTCGGGCTCATCTTCCCCAACAAGGCGAACTTCATCGCCTTCGTAGCGCTGACGGGCGCGCGCAACTTCCTGCACGACGTGGTCGCGAGCTTCCGCAAGCACACCGACTTCCCGACCATCGGGGGTACCGCGCCCGACCTCGTCGACGGCATCGGCTGGTCCGACCACTGGTCGTTCTCGCAAGCGGGCTTTCCGGCGGTGATGGTGACCGACACGGCGCTGTTCCGCTACCGGCACTACCACAAGCCGACGGATACGCCCGACAAGGTCGATTACAAGAAGCTCGCCCGCATCACGCTCGGGCTCGAACAAACTGTGCGTGACTTGCTGCAATGAGTATTAGCGCGGCGCCTTGACGATGACGCCACCCGTCATCGGCTGCGCAACGCCCGTCGTATCCGGATAGGTGATCGGCAGACCGAGCACCGAGCGCACGGCAAGGTATGCCCACGCCTCCGCCTCGATGAAGTCGCCGTTGAGCCCCAACGCCTCCGCCGGGACCACCGCATTGGGTACATGCGCGGCGAGCGTGCTCATGAGCGTGCGGTTCTTGCGCCCGCCTCCGCAGATGACCCAAATGCGCGGCTCGATCGGCATGTGCTCGCGCGCCTTCGCGATCGATGCCGCCGTGAAGGCGGTGAGCGTCGCCGCGCCGTCCTCGAGCGAGAGGCCGGCGACGGGGGCGGCGGAGAAATCGTTGCGGTCGAGCGATTTCGGCGGCAGCAGGCCGAAATAGGGGTTGGTTAGAAGTGCGGTCAGCGCGTCGCCGTCGACGCGGCCGCGGCTGGCGCAGGCGCCATCGCCGTCGTGCGCAGCCCCTGTGTGCTTCAGCATCCAGTCGTCGATCAACGCGTTCCCCGGACCGGTATCGAAGGCGATGATGCGGTCGCCGATCCAGGTGACGTTGGCGACGCCGCCGACGTTGACGAAAGCCGCCGGCAGCATCGCCAGCTGCACCGCGAGCGCGCGGTGATAGATCGGCACGAGCGGCGCTCCTTGCCCCCCGGCCGCCACGTCGGCCGCGCGCATGTCGAACACCACATCGAGGCCCGTTTCGCGGGCGAGCAGCGCGCCATCGCCGAGTTGCACCGTCACGGCGCGGGCCGGGTCGTGCAGTACCGTCTGCCCGTGGTAGCCGACGAGATCGATGGAGCCGGGGTCGATGCCGTTGGCGGCGAGAAAGCGATTGGCGGCCTCGGCATTGAGCAATGTCAGGTCGCGCTCGAGGTCGGCCAAGCCCCCCGGCCGGTCCTCGCGCCGCTTCAAGGCCTTCGCCTCGGCGAGCGCGGTGCGCAGCCGCAAGCGGACCTCTGGCGGATAGGGAAAGCCCGCAGCCGGCCCGTGCTGCAGCTCGCGGTTGCCGTCGGTCGCGAGCAGCGCCACGTCGATGCCGTCCATCGAGGTGCCGCTCATGAGCCCGAGCGCGCGCAGAAGCTTGCTCATCCGCCACTTCCTGTGCAACTTCCCTCGCCACCCCAGATCGGGACGCGGAAAGTCATACAGGCGTCATGGCCAAACTCAAATCGGACTTCTTGAGAACGCTCACGGAGCGCGGTTTCGTGCATCAGTGCTCCGACGAACCGGGCCTCGATGCGCTCGCGGACAAGGGCGACGTCGTCGCCTACGTGGGCTATGACTGCACGGCGCCCTCGCTGCACGTGGGCAGCCTCATCTCGATCATGATGCTGCGCTGGCTGCAGCAATTCGGCGGCAAGCCGGTCGTGCTCATGGGCGGCGGCACCACCCGCGTCGGGGATCCCTCGGGCAAGGACGAGACGCGCAAGATCCTGTCGCTCGAGGACATCGAGAGCAACAAGGCCGGCATGCAGCAGGCCTTCGCCAAGTTCCTCAAATTCGGAGCCGGCAAGACCGATGCCATCCTGGTCGACAACGCGGAGTGGCTGGCGGAGCTCAACTACATCGAGTTCCTGCGCGACGTCGGGCGGCACTTCTCGGTCAACCGCATGCTGACCATGGACTCTGCCAAGCTCCGCCTCGAGCGCGAGCAGGAGCTGTCCTTCATCGAGTTCAACTACATGCTGCTGCAGGCCTACGACTTCGTGGAGCTCGCGCGCCGCTATAGCACGAACCTGCAGATGGGCGGCTCCGACCAGTGGGGCAACATCGTCACCGGCATCGACCTGGGGCGCCGCATGGGCTCAAGCCAGCTCTACGCGCTCACCTGCCCGCTCTTGACGACCGCGTCCGGCGCCAAGATGGGCAAGACCGCGGCGGGTGCCGTGTGGCTCAACGAGGCGCAGCTCTCCCCCTACGACTACTGGCAATACTGGCGCAACACCGAGGACGCGGACGTGGAGCGCTTCTTGAAGCTGTTCACCGTCCTGCCGATCGACGAGATCGGCAAGCTCGCGGCGCTCGAAGGCGCGGAGATCAACGAGGCGAAGAAGGTGCTGGCGACGGAGGCAACCGCGCTCCTGCACGGGCGCGCGAAGGCGGACGCGGCCGCCGAAACCGCGCGGACCACCTTCGAGGAGGGCGCGCTCGCGCAATCGCTGCCGACGGTGGAGGTGAAGAGCGCGGAGCTCAAAGCCGGGCTCGGCGTGCTCACCGCCTATGTCAACGCCGGCCTCGTCACCTCCACCAGCGAGGCGCGGCGGCAGATCAAAGGCGGGGGCGTCAAGGTCAACGACAAGGCGGTGACGGACGAGAAGCTGATGCTGACGCCTCGGGACCTCACGCCCGAGGGCGTGATCAAGCTGTCGCTCGGCAAGAAGAAGCACGTGCTGCTGAAGCCGGTCTGACGGCGCGCCCGATCTACTGCTTCTTCTTTTTCTGCGGCGCCTGCGTGGTCTGCGACGACCACCCGTCGACGGTGTCGGTGCTCGCCTGCGACTCCTGGTCATCCGCCGGCGCGGCCTGCTCGCTCTGAGGCGCCTCGATGGATGTGCTCGAGGCGCGCGTGCTCTCCGTCGACTTTCCATTCGACGAGTCGTCGCGCCGCTTCACCCTCGGGTTGGGGTCCGTCATCTGGAAGATCTCGCGGAAGATGCCGGGTGCCAGCATCGCCAGCGGATTGACGATGACCTGCGGGTGGTCCATCGGGCCCTGGATGGCGTAGGTCATGCCCGAGAGGCCTTCGCACTTCGGCCCGAGCGCGATGGGGCCGATGATGGGAATCTCGCACAGGTCTCCCATCAGGCCCTGCAGCGGCACGTAGGTGCCGCCAAGGTTCACGTGGCGCGTCTTGAAATCGACCTTGCCGCGGATGGAGGCGCCGAGCAGCGGCCCGCGCAAATAGGACTCCTCCATCACGAACTGCCCGTATCCGACCGAGAACGGCACGCGCATGCGCGTGAAGTCGAACACCTCGCGTACGACCTTGGGCCTGCCGTTCGCAGCGCCGCTCTTGCCCGCCCGCTCCTCGTCCGCGTCGCTGAACACCTCGGACACCACCGGGTCGCCGAGAATGCGGAAGTCCTCCACATAGAGGACGCCCGTCTTCTCGGCCGGCCCGCGCCCGTCGAGGTTCACCTCGAGCCGCACGCGGCCGCCCTGGATGTTGGGGTAGAAGTCGATGAGCTTGAAGGCCTGCCCGGCATCGGTCGAATCCGCCAGCATCTGGCGCGGCTGGCCCGGGTCCTGGCGCAGCTCGACCGCGAGCGGCCTGCCGCCGTCGAGCGTGCCGCGCACGTTGAGCGCGGTGAGCTTTTCCCCCCGCTTCGACATCGACAGCTTGACCCCGCGCAGGTTGACCTCGGAGAAGCCGATCACGTTGGAGATCTCGGCTTCGAGATCGATGCCGTCGCGCGGCTTTTTCGCGGGCGGATGCTGCTGCTCGGCAAGCTGGCCGAGCGAGAACAGCGAGCGGAAGAAATCGCGCCCGTCGAAGGTAGACCCATGCGCCTTCACCTTCCACACGTTGTCGGGCCCGAGCGAGCCCTGCACCTCCATGCGGGTGACGACGTTGAGCGAGAAGTCGGGAAAGTAGAACTCGCGCAGCCGGTTGTCGGAGCCGATGGCGGCCCAGCCCTCGATGGCGATGTCGTCGCCGGCGACCTTGAAGTTCTGCAGCTCGATCTTGTGCGTGCGTCCCTGCGCGATGTCGCACTGGAGCGTCGCCGGGCGCCCCGGCGACTTGTGCCAGGAGACGTTCTCGAGCACGAGGTCGGCGTTCGACAGGTCGGCGCGCAGGCGGATCGCCGGCTCGTTGCGCTGACCGCGCGTTACCGTGATCTCGATCGGCACGTCGCCCTGCACGATGTGGTTGACGTCGAGACCCAGCTGATTGCGGTCGGAGTTGTCGAGCGTCGCGGTTATGCGCAAGGGCGGCTGCTTGTCGATGGGCGCGTCGAAGATGCGCTGCCAGGCGATCTTGGCCAGGACACCGTTGATCAGCATTTGCCCGTTGGCATCGACCGCCTTCTCGGTGATGTCGAGCCCGATGGTGGCCCCTTGCACGTCGTAGGGGCCGAGGAAGTCCTTGGCCTTGCCGTCGGTGATGTGCGCCTTGCCGTCGACCTTGATGGCGCTCGTGGGGAGGTCCGCCAGCAACGGCATCGTCACCTTGAACTGCCCGTCGAACTTTCCCTCAAGCCCTTGGCGCGGCAGCCCCGCCTCATCCATGAGACCGAGCGGCGACTTCTCCATCACGCCCAGCGCCAGCGGCAGGCTCGTCTCCGCTGTGAACACGATCTCGCCAGTCGGTGCATCGCCCATGATGTTGGCAGCGCTGAAGCGGCCGCCCTTCAGCGGCACGAGACGATCGGGATCGAGCGCGATTGCGGCGTCGGGGATGTTGATCTCGAGCGCGTCGTTCTCGATGCGCGTCAGCAGGCGAGTGGCGACGACCGGGGGCATGTTCTCGATGACGCGCATCTCGACGTCGGACGCTTGAACCGCAAGCGAGAGCCGATGCTCGCTCCCCTCCGTGCCGGTCTCGCCCGGATCGACGCCGGCGCCGCTCACGAAGCGGAACGTGCCGCCGAGAAAGTCGGCGTGCGCGACGTGCTCGCCCACCCACGAGCGCGCGCCGGGCGCGATCGCCCTGGGCCACAGCGTCTTCAGAGTGTCGAGCGGCATGGGAGAGAGGTTGCCTTCGAGCCGCGTGCTCGCCGGGTCTGCACCGGCGACGAGATCTCCCTTCAAGGCGATCTCGCCGCCGCCGGCTTTGAGGTTGAAATCCGCTAGCTCGATTTCGCCCCGGTGCGGCAGGATCTTGCCGGTCGCGCGCCAGGACTGCAGGCTGACGGGAGGAACCGAGAACTCGCTCGCGGCGAACATTCCGTCGTTTGCACTGAGATCGTAGGTCCACACCGGATGGCCGTCCTGCGGGCCCTGACTCTGCATGGCGCCCGACATGGTGATGCGGCTGCCGCGCCAGCGCAGCGTCGAGGGCGAAAGCAGAACCCTCTGCGCCGAGCCGTCGTATGCCACCTTGATGGTGCCGCCGTCGACCTCCAATGGGGCCTCCGGAATGGCGGGCAGGCGCAAGTTGCCGTGGCCGATCTCGACGGAAAGCGTTGCGGCGCGAATGTCGCCGGCGGTCGATAGATCGAGCGTTGCATCGCCTGCAACCGGCATGTCGAAGGCCTGCAGCAGGCTGAGCTGCGGCACCGCGGGGGCGAGGCTGCGGGGATGCAACTCGCGGATCGACGTCTTCAAGCGGAGGGTGCGATCGCGCGCCGACTCGTCGGTCTCGAAGGTGAGCTTCCACGGTTGGCCGCCGGACTCGATCGTGGCACGCCCGGCAATGATGCTGCGGGAGCGTCCATGCACGAGCGCAACCGCCAGCGACGGCACGCGCCATTCCGTCGTGCGTCCGGCGTACTCCAGCACGACGGTCGCATTGCGCAGGCCCACCTCCTTCAGGAAGGAGGTGGCGCCGATGCGCTGGCGCGCGTGCGCCGACATGTCGGTGACGAAGTGGGCGAGGTCTATGCGCCTCAAGGGTCCAGGCGCCGGCTCCGGCGCGGCGCCCGCGGCACCGACGCTCTTGGGGCTTGGGGAGGAGGGCTTAGTGGAAGCCTGCGGCGGAGTTGCAGATACCGGCTTGGGCGGCTCCGGCGCAGGTCCCGCATCGTTTTCCACCGGCTTGGGGAAGCTCAGCGAGAGCCCGCCATCATCCGAATAGAAGACGTAGAGCTTGGGCTCGATCAGCTCGACGCTGGCGGGCACGATGCGCGCCGACCAGAGCGCGGAGCCGCTAAGCTCGACGGCCGCAAGCGGCGCGGAGGCCACCACGTCGCCATCGGGCTCGCTCAAACGCAGGTTGCGCAGGCGGAACTCGACCCCACCCGTTTCCGACAGGCTCACAACCGCGTCGTCGATCTTGACCGAGTTGCCGTCGAGCTCGGCGTTGATGCCGCGCTCGATGGGGGCCACGAGGAACGTGAGCGAGACGGGGCCGTGGCGCAGGCGAACGTAGCCGAGCCCGAAAATCAGCACGGCGAGCAAAAGGACGGGGGCGAGGATGAAGGCGAAGCGGCCGAGGCCGTGCAGTACTTGGTCGCACGCCTCAATCGTTGCGGTCAGCCGCGGGCGTGAAACGGGCGCCCGCTGTTGCTCTCGCGTCGGCGCGACGGCAGGGACACCCTTTTTTCTTCCAGTCGTCTGCAAGTCCGCCCCTCGATTGTCTCGAGATTACTTTCGACGCAAACCGACATGACAACGGGCGTGTCCCATGGGTTCCCGGTCCTGCTTCCTCGAGCGGCTCCAGAGGCAATGGCTTTTGCGCGCAAGCCGCCGGGCGACCACGCGCTCAATCCTTGCCGCAAGCAGCCGTTCGAAAGTCCCCCAAACGCTTGCACCGCCGCGGTCTTGCGGGCTATGCCTCCCCACCCGGCGCAAATCTCGGCATGACGTTCACGTGCATGGGAAAAAGCGACAAAAGAAAGGCATGCTGACCATGGTCGAGGACGGTAAGAAAGCCCCCGATTTCGAGCTTCAGGATGCCGACGAGAAGAGCACAAGGCTGTCGGACCTGAAGGGGCGGCCGGTGGTGCTCTACTTCTACCCCAAGGACGATACCTCGGGGTGCACGGCGGAGGCTAAAGACTTCACCTGCCTCATCGACAACTTCAGGCGCGCCGGTGCTGACGTGATCGGCGTCTCCCCCGACAGCGCGCAGAGCCACCGCAAATTCCGCGACAAGTACGGCCTTGGCGTCCGTCTGCTGGCGGACGAGGCCCGCAAGGCCGCGCAGGCCTACGGGGTGTGGGTCGAAAAATCGATGTATGGGCGCAAATACATGGGGATCGAGCGCTCGACCTTCCTCATCGACGAGGCGGGAAAGGTTGCCCGGAGCTGGCGGAATGTGCGGGTGCCGGGCCACGCCGAGGAGGTCTTAAAAGCGGTCAAAGCGCTCAAAAGCTGAGCGACGGCCGCGCATACGCGTAAGCCGGCAACAGGCGGTGCATGTCCTCCCCGTCAGCCGGTGACCCGGGTTCTAAAGCGTGCTAAGGATAAAACTTCGGGGGAGC
>Ga0335081_10017905_pt1 | contig 11461 bp, 14 predicted proteins | sample Lox_Sample_35_FD_206713 | JGI IMG/M metagenome (GOLD analysis project Ga0335081, IMG submission 206713) | Soil microbial communities from Loxahatchee National Wildlife Refuge, Florida, United States - Lox_Sample_3.5 | ecosystem: Environmental > Terrestrial > Soil > Wetlands | place: USA... | reverse complement strand
CCGCGAGCTCGGCGTGCTCGCGCGACGTCGTGAAGTAGAGGTTCGACGGGACGAGCTGGCCCTTCGTGACGAGCACCCGCGAGAGGAGGTGCTCGGCGCCGCGGCCCTGGTGCGTGGGGATCGTGTGCTTGTAGCCGTAGACGTCGCTCACGGCCTGCGCGAGCCGGAAGAAGCTGCGCGAGCCGGCGTAGGACTCGTCGCCGAGCTCCATCGCGGCGCGCTGCTCCTGCGAGGCGGCGGAGGTGCCGCTGTCGGTGAGCAGGTCGATGAAGACGTCGTCGGAGTGGAGCAGGAACGTGTTGTAGCCGGCCTCGAGGAGAGCGTCGCGACGCCGGTTCGCGTCGGGCAGGAAGATCGGCTCGACCACCTTGATCTTGTACGGGGGCGCATGCATGGACGAATCGTCGGTGCGTCCCGGCCGCGCGACATCCGCGGCGCGGCCTACCGCGGCTGCGGACGAGTACGTAGGCTCTCGGCGTGCCCTGGTATCACGCCGTCGCGGAGCACGACCACGAGCTCCTCAACCCGTTCAGCGCGGAGAAGGTCCGGCTTCTCGGCGAGCGGCTCCGGCTCGGGCCGGAGAGCCGCGTCCTCGACCTCGCCTGCGGCAAGGCCGGCCCGGCGCTGATCCTGGCCGAGACCGGCTGCCGGATCCTCGGCGTCGAGCGCGCGCCCGAGTTCGTCGCCGTCGCGCGGGAGCGCGTCGCGGCCGCCGGGGTCGCCGATCGGGTCGAGATCGTCGAGGGCGACGCGGCCGCGTTCCCGATCGAGCCGGGTGCCTGGGACGTCGTCATGGTGCTCGGCGCGAGCTTCGTCTGGCACGGGCTCGAGGGGGCGCTCGAGGCGCTGGCGCCGGCTGTGCCGCCCGGAGGGCACGTCGTCGTCGGCGAGCCGTTCTGGCGCAGCTGGCCGCTCCCGGAGGGGATCGACGACGAGGGCTGGCTCCCGCTCCGCGAGACGGTGGCGCGGATCGAGGCGGCCGGGCTCGCGCTCGTGACGCTGATCGCCTCGTCCGAGGACGACTGGGACACGTACGAGTCGCTCCGCTGGCGCGCGCTCGAGGCGTGGCTCGACGCGAACCCGCGCGAGATCCCGACGCCCGCCAGATCCGGCGGCGCCACGAGGCCTCGCGGGACGCGTACCTGCGCCACGAGCGCGCGCTGCTCGCCTGGGCGGTCTTCGTCGCCCGCAAACCGGCGTAAAACGTTCGTAAGGCAGGTCTTCGGGCCGCGCCGGGCGGGGTAGAAGGTCCGGGATGGAGTCGAACTTCGGCACGAGCACGCCGTACAGCCTCGGCATCGAGGAGGAGTTCCAGCTCGTCGACCTCGAGACGCTGGAGCTGACGCCCCGCGTCGAGGCGGTCCTCGCCGCCTTCGAGGGGCAGGCCGTCTCCGCCCGCGTGATGCCCGAGCTGCTGCAGTCCGTCGTCGAGGTCGCGACGCGGATCGCCGTCGACGTCGAGGAGGCGGTCGACGATCTCGCCGACCTCCGGTTCCGGCTCGGCCGCGCGGCCGCGGAGCACGGCGCCGCGATCGCGTCGGCCGGCACCCATCCGTTCTCGCGGTCGGACGAGCAGCCCGTCACCGACCGGCCGCGCTACCGCGAGCTGTCGGAGCGCCTCGGCTGGCTCGCGTCGCGGCAGCCGGTGTTCGGGCTGCACGTGCACGTCGGCGTCGGCTCGGCGGCGAAGGCCGCCGCGTGCGCCGACGGCGTGCGCGACCGCCTGCCCGAGCTGCTCGCGCTCTCGGCGAACTCGCCGCTCCGGCACGGCAAGCCGACGGGGCTCGCGTCGACGCGCGCGCAGATCATGCTCGACCTCCCGCGCAGCGGCGTCCCGCCCGCGTTCGGCTCGTTCGAGGCGTTCGAGGCGGAGATCGAGCGCGGCGCCGCCGCCGGCGTCTTCCCGGACTACACGCACGTCTGGTGGGACGTGCGGCCGCATCCGCGGCTCGGCACGGTCGAGGTCCGCGTGTTCGACGCGCAGACCCGCCTCGCGAGCGTCGCCGCGATCGCGGCGCTGACGCGGTCGCTCGTCGCCACGATCGGCAGCGAGTTCGAGTGCGGCGACGTCGCGCCGCCCGCGCCCGCGGTCGTGCTGGAGGAGAACCGGCGCCGGGCCGCGCGCGACGGCCTCGAGGCGCTGCTCGTGGATCCGTCCGACGGGACCGAGCGCACCACGGCCGAGACGATTCGCGCGCTCGTGGAGCGCTGCGCGCCGGCCGCGGACGCGCTCGGGTGCGCGGCGGAGCTGGAGCTGGTCGAGTCGATCGTCCGCGACGGCACGGGCGCCCGCGCGCAGCTGGACGTCCTCGCGGAGACGCGCGACCCGCGCGCGGTCGTGCGGCGCGTCGTCGCGGAGACGGTCGCGCTGGCGGCCGCCTAGGCCGCGCGCGCGAGCGCGGGCTGCGCGAGCAGCGCGCGGAAGCGCGCGGACTCGAGCAGGTGCCTTCGGCCGAGCCCGGTCTCGTCCAGCTCGAGCTCGGCGAAGATCGCCGTCGCCTCGACGTCGCGGGCCGCTGCCGGCTTACGGTACTCGGCGACGAGCCACGTGCGCAGCTCGTCGAAGCGCGGCGACGCGTCGAAGATGCGCCGCACGACGAGCTGCGGCGAGACGGCGCCGTTCCAGCGGTTCTCCTCGAGACGGAACGCGACGTCGTACGCGGTCTCGCCCCGGAACGCGTCGAGCCGTGAGCCCTGGCCGAAGGCGATCGCGCTGCCCGCGTCGGCGCCGTCGCGGCGGACGCGGAAGCGGAGGTGCTTGCCCTCGCCCACCGTCGCGAGGTCGCCGAGCTCGCACCCCGGCGCGAGAAGCGTCACGCTCGGGTTCCCGAGCCCGAACGGCGCAAGCCGCGCGAGCTCCGCGCACAGCTCGAGCGTCAGCCGCTCGCCGCGCGGGACGATCGCGTCGATCTCGATCGTCGGGAGGAGCATCTCGTCGCAAAGCACGCCCGCCGCATACGCGGCGAACGCGTCCGCGAACGCGTCGACGTTCTCCGGGCGGATCGCGAGCCCGGCGGCGGCGCGGTGGCCGCCCCAGCGCTCGAGCAGCGCCGAGCAGGCGCCGAGCCCGGCGTGGAGGTCGAACGCGGGGATCGAGCGGCCGGAGCCCTTCCAGGCCTCCTCCCCACCCGCGATGAGCACGACGGGCCGGTGATAGCGCTCGACGAGGCGCGACGCGACGATGCCGATCACGCCCTCGTGCCAGTCCTCGCCGGCGACGACGTACGCACGCTGGTCGCGCCGCTCCTCGGGCCACTCCTCGACCTGGGCGATCGCCTCGCGGAGGATCCGCCCCTCGACCGCCTGCCGCTCGCGGTTCAGCTCCTCGAGCGAGTCGGCGAGCCGCCGCGCCTCCTCCGCGTCGTCCGTCAGCAGCAGCTCGAGCGCGGCGCGCGGATGGCCGAGCCGGCCCGCCGCGTTGATCCGCGGCCCGAGCCGGAAGCCGACCGCGCCCGCGTCGACGGCGGCCGGGTCGACCCCGGCGGCGCGCATCAGCGCCTGCAGCCCGGGCTTCTGCGTGCGCGCGAGCGCGCGCAGGCCCGCGATCGCGAGCGAGCGGTTCTCGTCGAGCAGCGGGACGACGTCGGCGATCGTCGCGAGCGCGACGAGGTCGAGATGCCGGTTCGGGATCTCCGAGTCGAGACCGAACAGCGCCTGCCCGAGCTTGTGGACGACGCCGGTGCCGCACAGCTCCGGGAACGGATACGCGGACGGCCGCGTCGCGACGATCGGGCACTCCGGGAGCGTGTCGCCGGGCCGGTGGTGGTCGGTGACGATCACCTCGAGCCCGCGCGCCCGCGCCTCGGCCACCTCCTCGACGGCGGTGATCCCGCAGTCGACGGTGAGCACGAGCCCGCAGCCCTCGTCGGCGAGCCGCCCGAGCGTCTGCGCGCTGACGCCGTAGCCCTCCTCGAAGCGGCTCGGGAGATGCCAGTCGACGTCGGCGCCGAGCTCCCGGAGCAGCAGGACGGCCAGCGCCGTCGCGGCGATCCCGTCGACGTCGTAGTCGCCGTGGACGCAGATCCGGCGCCCCTCGGCGACGGCCGCGCGGATCCGCTGCGCCGCGGCGCGCATGTCGCCGAGCAGGAACGGGTCGTGCGGCGGCTGCTCGCCGTCGAGGAAGGCCCGCGCGGCGGCGGGGTCGGTGTACCCGCGCCGGACGAGAACGGCCGCCGTCAACTCCCCGATCCCGAGGGTCTCGGCGAGCCCGGCCTGCACCCGGTGCGGGCACGGACGGATGGTCCAGGCGCCCTCGTGCATCGTGCAGCCACGCTACGGGCAGGGTCGGACGGAGACCGAAGCTCATCCGTCGATGCTCTCGCTCAAACCCGGTCGATGTACTTGATCGCGATGGGGCCGGGGCGGGAGGACGCCGAGCGGCGGCTCGGCGCCCTCCCTCAGCGGGTCAGAACTTCCCGCACCCCTGGAGCACGGTGAGACCGGTGACCGGACGGAGCTCGGCGCCGTTCCCCAGCGCGCCGAGGGTGGTCTTGACCGGGTTCCAGAACCCGACGCCGGTCAGCTGCACGGTCGTGCCGAGCGTCTGCCAGTCGGTGGTCGCCGCCGGGCAGGCGCTGGTGAAGGTCGCGCGGGCCGCGAGGATCTGCGCGCGGCCGCGGGTCTTCGTCGACAGGCACTGCGGGTTCGGCAGATACGCGTTCATGTACATGTTCGACGGGATGTCGTACAGCTCGAACACGATCTCGCCGTTCGACTGCTGGCGGTAGCGCTCGATCACCGCGGTCAGCGACCACTGCTGCTTCACGAACGCCGTCGTCCGCGTCGTCGGGACCTTCTTCGGCGCGGCGAGGTTGGCGATCTGGCCGATGCTCGTGCCCGCCGGCGCCCAGTTGACGCTCTTGTTCGTCGTGTCGCTGAGCGTCATCAGCTTCCACAGGCTTCCGCCACACCACGCACCCGGCGCGGTCGCCGGCGCGGTCGACATCACCTGACGTGCGCCCGCGGGCGCTGCCACGACGACTGCCACCGAAAGGACGGTCGCTGCGGCGAAGGCGACTCTCTTCATTCCCCACACCTCCGGGACTCGAACCGCCGCAGCTCGGGGGAGTTCATCGGCGCGGGCGGCCGGATCCCCCGCCCCTCGAACGAGTGGTCAGCCCTCGCGGGGGAGCTTCACGCCGAGGTAGCTGAGCACCACGAGCAGCGCGATTCCGGCGATCCAGACGGCGAGGATGAGCTTCGGGTGGCGGCTCTCCTTCAGCGACTGCGCGGCCACCTTGCCCCAGAGGATCACGAGCCCGACCGCCGCGGCGCCGCCGACGACGATCACCGGGGCGAGGTAGACGGCCTTCTCGAACGGCCACGCCATGAACCAGGCGGTCGCCGCGACGAGGGCGAGGATGACGCCGAGCGCGACCGGGATCCGGAGCGTGCGCACGTGGGCAATGTAGCGGCCGGTTACGCTTCCGGCTGTGGACGCGGCCGCGAACTACGACTCCGGCGACGACTACGTCGTCGAGTTCCTCGGCTACCGGTTCAGCTTCAACGCGTTCGACTTCGAGCAGCGCGTCACGGCGGCCGCCGTCAAGCTCGGACTCCTTGCGGGAAACGAGCTCGACGACGACGAGACGGCCGACCTGGTCGAGCTCGTGGAGCGGGACGGAATCGAGGAGCCCCGCAGCGCGCTCGGCCGCTATCTCGTTCGACACTGGAACGAGGTCTCCCTCGTCGACGGCGAGTCGCTCGTCTACTGGCTGAAGAAGCTCGTGTTCCGCGGCGCATGGCTCGACCACCGCGTCAAGGAGGGGCTGCTCGAGGTCGGGTGGGACGAGGCCGCGGCCGAGTTCGCGTATCGCGACCCGGACGGCGGGCGCGCGCTGCTCGAGCTGCTGCCGACGCCGAGCTGGAAGGAGGTGCAGTACCGGCGGTGACGGTTCCGCGCTGGTACGCGCTCGCCGGGCCGGCGTACCTCGCCGCGCTGCTCGCGGTGGACACGCAGGTCGGGGCGCGCGGGCAGGTGGCGCTCGGGGTGGTGACCGGCGCGGTGCTGCTCGCGGCGCTCGGGCCGCTGCCGGCGCTCGCACGCGCGCAGGCGCTCGGGGTGGTCGCGTTCGCGACGGTCGGCGAGGTGACGGGCTCGCTCGTCTGGGGGGTCTACCGCTACCGGCTGCACAACCTGCCGGCGTTCATTCCCCCGGCGCACGGGATCGTGTACCTCAGCGGGCTCGCGCTCGTCCGGGTGGTGCGGCCGCGGCTGCTCGTCGGCGCCGCGGCGGCCGGCGCGGTGGCGTGGGGGCTGGCCGGGGTGACGGTGCTGCCGCGGCTGGACGTGGCCGGCGCGGTGGGCGTTCCGCTGCTGTGCGTGTTCCTGTGGCGCTCGCAGGCGCGCACGGCGTACGCGGGCGTGTTCCTCGTCGTCGCGGCGCTCGAGCTGTACGGGACGTCGATCGGGACGTGGCGCTGGGCGTCGACGCTGCCGGGGCTCGGGATCCCCGACGGGAACCCGCCGAGCGGCGTCGCGAGCGGGTACGTCTGGTTCGACGTGATGGCGCTGCTCGTGGCGCCGTGGCTCGTCTACGCCGGCGGCGCGGTGAAGCCGAACCGCTGGACGCGGTCCTCCGGCGACTTCCGCAGCTCGATGCGCCGGATCGAGCCGATCGGGATGATCAGTGCGTCGGGCGCGTCGTCGCGGACGCCGTGAACCGACACCGTGATCATCCCGAAGCCGGGCTCGGGATCGATCCGCTCCAGCACGAAGCGTGAGGTGTCGGCGAGCTCGATCTCGACGACCGGCGTCTCGACGCCCGCCGTCTGCGCAAAGGCCGCGATCACGCGGAGCAGCCGCTCGACGAAGGCCTCGTGCGGCAACTCGGGCACCGGTGTCCACAGCTCGGGCACGCCCCGAGCCTAGCGCGGAAGCCGTGCACAAGACGCCGGGAAGTCGTGACATTTCCGTATCCGTGTCTGACACCGGGACGTGTCCCGCGCAGACAGCGGGCTCGAGTCGCCGTGCGGGTTCGGGCCGTTCGTGTCTGACACCGAATGGCCCGACGGGGCGTGGCCGGGCGGGAGGTGGCCGGCTAGAACAGGCGGCTGTCCGGATCGGACGCGGCGGCGCCGACGCGGGCGCGGCCGAGCTTCGTGATCGTCCGGCCGCGCGGGGTGCGCTGGATGAAGCCGCGCTGGAGCAGGAACGGCTCGTAGACGTCCTCGATCGTGTCCGGCTCCTCGCCGAGCGAAACGGCCAGCGTGGACAGCCCGACCGGGCCGCCGTCGAACTTCTCGACGATCGTGCGCAGCAGCTCGCGGTCGATCCGCTCGAGCCCCGCGTCGTCGACCTCGAGCAGCTCGAGCGCCTCGCGCGCGACGGGCATCGTGATCGCGCCCTGGTGCCGCACCTGCGCGACGTCGCGCACGCGGCGCAGGATCCGGTTCGCGATCCGCGGCGTTCCGCGCGCACGGCCGGCGATCTCGTCCGCGGCGTCGCCCGCGATCTCGACGTCGAGGATGCGCGCCGACCGCCGCACGATCGCCGCGAGCTCCCCCGCCTCGTAGTAGTCGAGCCTGAACGTCATCCCGAACCGGTCGCGCAGCGGCGACGTCAGCAGCCCGGTGCGCGTCGTCGCGCCGACGAGCGTGAACGGCGGCAGATCGAGCGTCAGCGTCCGCGCTGCCGCGCCCTGCCCCATGACGATGTCGAGCCGGAAGTCCTCGAGCGCCGGGTAGAGGATCTCCTCCGCGGCGCGGCTCATCCGGTGGATCTCGTCGACGAAGACGACGTCGCGATCCTCGATCGACGTGAGGATCGCCGCAACGTCCTTCCGCTCCAGCGCGGGGCCGGCGACCGAGCGGATGCCGACGCCGAGCTCCTCGCGGACGATGTGCGCGAGGCTCGTCTTGCCGAGCCCGGGCGGGCCGACGAGCAACACGTGGTCGAGCGCCTCGCCGCGCGCCTTCGCCGCGGCGAGCGCGATCCCGAGCTGCTCCTTCACGCGCTCCTGCCCGACGAACTCGTCGAGCCGGCGCGGACGGAGCGTCTGCTCGAGCTCCTCGTCGTCCTCCCGGACGGCCGGCGCCAGGAACTGCGTGCTCATGCCGCCTTCTTCAACGCGAGGCGCACGCGCTCCTCCGGCGACAGCTCCGGATCGGTGTCGGCGAGCGCCCGCTCCGCGTCGGCGACGGAGTAGCCGAGCTCGACGAGCGCGTCCCGCGCGACGATGTGCGCGCCGCCGGACCCGAGGGGAGCGAGATCCGGCACGCCGGCGCCGATCTTCTCCTTCAGCTCGAGCACGATCCGCTCGGCGGTCTTCTTCCCGATCCCGGGGATGACCGTGAAGCGTGCGGTGTCCTCGCGCGCGATCGCGCGGCGCAGCTCCTCGGCCGGCGAGCCGGAGACGATCGCGAGCGCGACCTTCGGGCCGACGCCGTTCACCGTCAGCAGCTGGACGAACAGCTCACGCTCCGCGCGGTCGGCGAACCCGTACAGCTGCATCGCGTCCTCGCGCACGTGGAGGTACGTCTCGACGGTGACCTCGTCAGCCCCGGCCGCGCGTCGCACCGCCGACGGCGTGGCGGCGACGAGGTAGCCGACGCCGCCGACGTCGAGCACGAGCCCCTCCGGCGTCGACGAGACGGGCTTGCCGCGGAGCTGCGCGATCATCTCAGTCCGTCCCCGTCATGCGCAGCAGCGGCGGCGCGAGCGCGTGGCAGATCGCCACGGCGAGCGCGTCGGCCGCGTGGTTCGGCGTCGGCACCGCGCGCAGCCCGAGGATCGTCTTCACCATCCGCTGCACCTGCGTCTTCTCGGCGCGCCCGTAGCCGCACACGGCCTGCTTCACGCTCGAGGGCGGATACTCGGCGCACGGGACGCCGGCGAGGGCGGCCGCGACGAGCACGGCGCCGCGCGCCTGCCCGACGGAGAGCGCGATGCGGGCGTCGGCGCCGACGTAGGACTCCTCGAGGGCGACTGCATCCGGGTCGTGCTCGGCGACGAGGGCCGCCACGCCTTCGAAGATCGTCCGCAGGCGCAGCTCCGGCCGCTCGCCGGCCGGGGTGGACCAGCAGCCGTGGTCCAGCGCCCTGAGGCGCCCTCCGCTTTCGTGGACGATCCCGTACCCGCAAGCAGCCGTCCCCGGGTCGATGCCGACGACCTTCACGCCGACACGGTAGGCACTCCATCGGACGGCCCCGGACGAGGGACAATGGAGGCGTGAAGGCCGCGATCGCAGCGCTCGTCGTCGCGGTCGCCGCGGCGGGCGTCCTCGGAGGCCTCTACGCGACGAGGTCGACGGGGACGAAGACCGTGGCCCCGTGCGGCGAGCAGCGCCTCTTCGGCTTCGTCCGCTCGCTCGCGAAGAAGGGCGACACGTACCGGATGCAGTTCGACCCGGCGCTGTTCACGAGCGGCGTCACCGCGAACACGGCGGCCGCCCAGGATCACGTGATCGCGCCGGGGACGCCGATGCCGGACGACAACTACATCGTGAACGAGAGCCGCCGGACCTACCTGTACCTCGTGCCGCCGTCCACGCCCGTCAGCGTGCTCACGACGACGAGCAACACCGCCGGTGCACCGATCACCGTCGCCCAGCTCGCCGACCTCGTCGCCGGCAAGACGCCCGTGAAGCTGTTCGAGCCGCTCGACACCGGCTTCTGGATGTGGGTGCACGTCGACACGGCGTGCTCCCTCACCCAGCAGTTCCATCCCTAGCCGGCGACCGCCTCCAGCACGCGCTCGGGGATGTCGAAGTTCGCGAAGACCTCCTGGACGTCGTCGTTGTCCTCGAGATCCTCCATCAGCCGGATGATCTTCTTCGCGTCGGACTCGTCCTCGACCGCGACGGTCGTCTTCGGCACCATCGTCAGCTCCGCCGAGTCGACCGCGATGCCCGCGCCCTCGATCGCCGTGCGCACGGCGGCGAGATCCTCCGGCGCCGACGTCACCTGGAACGAGGAGCCGTCGAGCGCGACGTCCTCCGCGCCGCCCTCGGCCGCGGCGAGCGTCAGCTCGTCCTCGTCCACGCCGTCCGCGTCGACGAGCACGACGCCGCGCCGCTCGAACAGCCACGCGACCGCGCCCGAGCCGCCGAGGTTGCCGTCGTGCTTCGAGAACGCGTGGCGCACCTCGCCGGCGGTGCGGTTGCGGTTGTCGGTGAGCGCCTCGACGATCACGGCGACACCGCTCGGCCCGTAGCCCTCGTACACGACCGTCTCGAACTGGCTCGTGTCGGAGTCGGCACCGGAGCCCTTCGCGACCGCGCGGTCGATGGTGTCCTTCGGCATGGAATACGAGCGCGCCTTCTCGATCGCGTTCTGCAGGGCGAGGTTCGCGGACGGATCCGGCCCGCCGTCGCGCGCCGCGACGATGATCGCGCGCGTGAGCTTCGAGAAGAGTTTGCCGCGCTTCGCATCCGCGGCGCCCTTCCTGTGCTTGATCGACGACCACTTGCTATGTCCGGACAACGGTCCCCGCTCCCGGCGCCGGCCGAGCCGACGCCTTCGCTCGCTTGGCGCGCTTCGCCGAGTCTACGCGCGCCGCCTCCGTGACAAGGTTCACGAAGAGCTCGTGGATGCGCGTGTCGTCCGTCAGCTCCGGATGGAACGCCGCGACGAGCAGCCGTCCCTCGCGCGCGAGCACGGCGTGGCCGTCGACCTCGGCCAGGATCTCCACGCCTGGGCCGGCGTCCTCGATCCACGGCGCGCGGATGAACACGGCGCGCAGCGGACGCCCGCCGGGCTCGAGCTCGAGGTCGGCCTCGAAGCTGTGCACCTGGCGGCCGAACGCGTTCCGGCGCACGCGGAAGTCGCCGAGGCCGAGATGGTCGCGGTCGAGCACGATCATCCCCGCGCACGTCCCGAAGATCGGCGCCTCGAAGCGGCGCAGCGCCTCGTCGACGCCGTACAGGCGCATCAGCCGCCCGATCGCGGTCGATTCGCCGCCCGGGATCACGAGCCCGTCGAGCCCGTCCAGCTGCTCCGGCAGCCGCACCTCGACCGGCTCGGCGCCGAGGCGCCGCAGCATCGCCGCGTGCTCGCGGAAGTTGCCCTGGAGCGCCAGCACGCCGATCTGCAGCCTGTCGTTCACCTCTCCGATTCTAGTGACGCTTGTATTCCGACCCGTTTGCTGTGCGGGTGGACCGGCGGGCAATTCTTTCGAGCGGGGGGTTCAAAGGTGAGGAGTTCACTGCGGGTTGCGGCCGTCCTGACCGCATGCGTGTCGGCGCTGGCCGTGGCGGCGGGAGCGTCGGCGGCCTACTCCGGGCACTACCAGGGCTTCTATTCGAGCGCCGTGACCGGGCAGATCGCCACGTTCACGATGGACATCGCGCCGTCGCGGACGCCGATCTACAGCGGGCTGCTGCTGTCGGACGGGATCCGCGAGCCCTTCCAGGTCGCGATCGGACGGGACGGCGGCTTCGTCGCGCTCGGCACCGGCGCGAGCGGCTTCCTCGCGGTCGGCCGGGCCACCCCGCTCGCCGGCGGCGCCGGCTCGCTCTCCACC
>Ga0335081_10017902_pt1 | contig 11464 bp, 9 predicted proteins | sample Lox_Sample_35_FD_206713 | JGI IMG/M metagenome (GOLD analysis project Ga0335081, IMG submission 206713) | Soil microbial communities from Loxahatchee National Wildlife Refuge, Florida, United States - Lox_Sample_3.5 | ecosystem: Environmental > Terrestrial > Soil > Wetlands | place: USA: Florida... | reverse complement strand
CGGTGCGAGGCTCGCAGAGCTCGCCCGGGACCCCGCGCTGCGGGCGCGAATGGGAAGCGCGGGCCGTGCGCGAGTGATCGAGCGCTATGCCGTCGCGCGGCTGGTCGACGACGTCGACCGGCTCTACCGCTCGCTGTTGCCCTCGCCGGAGGTCTACAACTCCGGCGCCGAGAAGATCAGCCGCGCGGCAGGTTGAGGAACGTGTTCCAGGAAGGCTTGTGCACGCCGGCCACGGTCTCGAGCCCCGACTGCCAGCCACCGATGTTGGGCTCGTCCTTGATGAGGAACCAGAGCATCATGTCGATGCGCGGGTTCGCCCGCGCGATCGCATAGGCCTGTTTCATGTCGGCTGCCTGCGTCGCCCAGCTGACGCCGAAGATCGTCTTGTCGGGCGGGTTCGTCTGATAGCCGTACTCGGTGATCCAGAGATGCTTCGGCCCGTAGAACTTCGTGATCTGGGTCAGCAGGGTGTTGATGTTGCCGAGCTGGATGCGCCTCTTGTTCTTCCCCGTCGGCACGTACGTCGGCGATTCGCTGCCGGCGTCGGCGTACGGATGATGGGCGTACACGTCGAATGTCTTCATCCCGAAGCCGTGCGCTGCGACGAGGAAGGACAGCGGGTCGACGGACGGACGCTTGGACGTCGGCGCGTCGTTTCCCTTCGGCCCGGTGACGCCGCACGCGACCTGGTCGCCCGGCAGCGGCCCGAGGAACGGCGAGTGCACACCGGCGTAGACCGCGTTGCAGATCTTCGCGTACTCGTAGGCGCTCTCGATCCGCCACTTGCGGCCGACGCGCTTGTACTGGGGGGTCAGCCAGTCCGGATTGTTCGGCTCGTTCCACGCCGTCCACATGCTCACCTTCGGCAGCGGCGTGGCGTCGATCCCGAGTGTCGGATCGCGCTGCCAGGCCGGCGGCGTCCACAGGCCGCTGTATCGCTCTGCGGCCGCGTACGCGAAGTTCTGGAGATCCGTGAAGTTCGTCGGTGCGACCGTCCTCGCCTTGCCGCCGTTCGCCCACGACGGAGTGAAGAGGATCGAGAAGACGACCTTGATGTCGTTCAGCGCCGCGTACTTCACGAGGCGGTCGTAGAGCGACCAGGTGTACGCGGGATCGCCCGGGTCGGTCGCGTCGGTCGGCTTGCTGTTCGCGACGGCCCACCGGGTGCCGCCCCAGTAGAGGTTGACGCGCAGCACCTGCGTATTGAGCGCCTTCAGCGTCGCGAAGGCCGTCGCCGGGTCGCCGTAGAGCGTGTCCGGCTCGTCGTTGATCCCGACGAGCATGTGGCTCGAAGCACGCGCCTTGGGGGCGGCGCCGTGCTTGGACGAGGCTCCGGCAGCCTGCACTGCGAGACCGGCGCCGGCGAGGCCCGCTGCCACGATCAGAGCGATGCGTCTAGACACGTAGTGACTCCCGTGGGTTCGCTTGCAGCATCAACCGCAGTCCGTCTTCGAGACTGATCTGCGGCTCCCAGCCCAGCAGCTGCCTGGCGCGCGTGATGTCGGGCTGGCGCACCTGCGGATCGTCGACGGGCAAGGCTTCGAACACGATCTCGCTCTTCGAGCCGGTCACACGGATCACCGTCTCGGCGAGCTCGAGCAGCGACAGCTCACGCGGGTTGCCGATGTTCACGGGGAGGTGCTCGCCGCTGTGGGCGAGCAGCACGAGACCTCGCACGAGGTCGTCGACGTAGCAGAAGCTGCGCGTCTGCGAGCCGTCGCCGAACACGGTCAGCGGCTCGTTCGCGAGCGCCTGCCGGGCGAACGTCGGAATGGCGCGTCCGTCGTGCGGGCGCATCCGGGTGCCGTACGTGTTGAAGATCCGCACGATGCACGTGTCGACTCCCTGCTGCCGGTGGTACGCCATCGTCAATGCCTCTGCGTATCGCTTCGCCTCGTCGTACACGCCGCGCGGCCCGATCGGATTCACGTTCCCCCAGTAGGTCTCGGGCTGCGGATGCACCGCCGGGTCGCCGTACACCTCGCTCGTGGAGGCGAGCAGGAAGCGGGCCCGCTTGAACTTCGCGAGGCCGAGCGCGTTGTGCGTGCCGTACGAGCCGACCTTCAGCGTCTGCAGCGGCAGCCGCAGATAGTCGATCGGGCTCGCGGGGCTCGCAAGGTGGAAGACGAAGTCGACGGGCTCGTCGATCTCGAGGTGCCCCGTGACGTCGTGATTGATGAAGAGGAACGGATCGCCGCGCAGGTGCTCGACGTTCTGCAGCGACCCCGTCTCCAGGTTGTCGACGCAGAGCACGCGCAGCCCCTCGGCCACGAGGTAATCGCAGAGATGCGAGCCGAGAAACCCCGCACCTCCTGTGACGACAGCCGTCGGCATCGCACCGATGCTAGCGGGGCCCTCGGCGGACCAGGACGGACTTAACGAAGGATTTACCGCCTGGGACGGTGCTAGCGTCACGCGGGCGATGCGCGCACCGAGGCTGACGGGCTGGTGGGGGGCGATCGGCCTCCTCGCGGCCGTCCGGCTCGCAATCCCGCTGGCCGCCTACGCAGACGCCGGCTCGAAGCTTCCCGGAATCCCGCGGTTCACGCGACCCGCTCGTGACGGAGGTCTCATGGGGGACGCGAACAGCTTCTACGCGGGAGCGCGCGAGTTCATGGCGGCCTGGGGCCGCTTGCCACGGCCGCTACTTGCCCTCGTCCTACTGGCCGTCCTCGCGTCGCTCATCGGCCTCGCGGTTGCCTGGCGCCGGCGGCAGGACGTGCGGCAGTGGCTCGTGCCGGCTGCGCTCTTTTCCATCGGCCTCGCGTTCTCCGTCGACATTCACTGGATGAAGCCGAGCGGTGCGCAGGCGATCGGCTGGCCGATCGCCTGGGCCGTGCCGATGCTGCCGTACCGCGCGCTCAGCTCGGGCCTGAGCGAGCACACAGGCTGGGACATCGGCACGGCGATGTCGCTCGTCTTCGTCGCGCTCACCGTCGTCGCCGTCGCCTATCTCGGCCGCAACGCGAGCGGACGCCGCTCCGTCGGTCTGCTCGCCGCTGCCTGCTGGACGGCCTGGCCGCTGCTCGTCGGGCTGATCGCGGGCCATCACGCGTGGGCGAACGACCAGTGGAACATCGACGTCGGCCTCCACAACTACGCCGAGCCGCTCTCCACGCTGCTCGTGACGACCGGCGCCGCGCTCCTCCTGTCACCGCGATTGACGCCGCTGCGGCTCGCCCTCGCCGGCTGCGCGCTCAGCCTGGCGACCTCCGTGAAGATCTCGAACGCCCTCCTCGCCGGCGCGGCGCTCGTCATCGTCTTCTTGCGCGGGCACGTCAGGGACGCGCTCCCCTACCTCGCCGGCGCGCTCGCGTTCGCACCGGTCGTCGCCGTCTTCTGGCCCCTCTCGTACCCGAAGCTCTTCGACAACCCGCAGTCCTGGCCGAGCGACCCGTTCGACCCGGCGCACATCGTCTCGAGCTGGACGCACTCGTCGATCTTCACGCCGCACACGCTCGCCGTCGTCGTGCCGCTCGCAGTCGTCGGCGTCGCCGGGCTCCCGCGGCCGTGGCGGCTCGCGCTCGTGCTCACCTTCCTGCTCGTCAACCCCGTCTTCTACAGCTTCTACGCGAACACAGCGGAACACCCGCGCTTCCTCTACGCGAGCCTGCCGGAGCTGTTCGTCCTGTGGGCCGCGGGTATCGCCCTGCTCGCCACACGCCTATCGCGGCCGTCGCACACGATGCGGCACGCGGAGCCGTGAGAAGCCGGGCGCTTCCCGCGCTGGCGATCGCCGGCGCCGGGCTCGGCATCGCGCTCCGTGTGTGGATCCTCCTCTCGCCGCGCGGCGCGCTCGACTCCGACGAGGCCGTCGTCGGGTTGATGGCGAGGGGCATCCTCCACGGCCGGTTCCCGGTGTTCTTCCCGGGCCAGGGTTACGGCGGCAGCCAGGAGGCGTTCCTGACCGCACCGCTCATCGCGCTTTTCGGCATGAGCGTCGACACGATCCGCGTCGCCACGATCGCCCTCTGGGCCGCCGCCGCCGTGCTCGTGTGGCGCGTGGGGCGGCGCGTGCTCGACGAGCGGCGCGCGGTGCTCGCCGCGGTCCTCTTCTGGATCTGGCCGACGTACTTCGACTGGAAGTCGACGCGGGCGCACGGCTTCTACGGCTCCGAGCTCTTCCTCGGCCTCGCGGTCATCCTGCTCTGCCTGCGGCTCCGCGAGCAGCCGTCGCGGCGCGACCTCGCGCTTCTCGGCCTCGCCCTGGGTTGCGGCCTCTGGTCGAGCCCTCAGGTCGCGATCGTGGCACTCCCGACGCTCGTCTGGCTTCTGTGGGAACGGCGGTCGATCGTCCGCGAGTGGCCGATCGTGCTCACCGCAGCGGTCGTCGGCGGCATCCCGTGGCTCGTCGGGAACCTCCGCCACAGCTGGTACTCGCTGCACCCGGGAGCGAACGAAGGCCCGTGGGTGAACCACGTCCACAACCTCGTCGTCTCGACACTTCCGGAGGCCCTCGGGCTGCGGCTCGCCTGGTCGTACGAGTGGCTCGGCGGCGTCGCCGTCGGTCTCGTCATCTACGCGCTCCTCGTCGCGGGCTTCCTCTGGCTCCTGTGGCGGCGCCCGCCCCGGCTCACGCCGCTTTCGCTGATCGTGCTCGTCTTCCCGGTCTTCTACTTCGTCTCGCCGTACACATGGCTCGAGTCAGAGCCGCGCTACCTCACGCTCGTCATGCCCGTGTTCGCACTGCTGATCGCGTCGGCCATGACGACCGCGTGGCGGGCGGCGGCGATCCTCACCGTCGCGGTCGCGCTCTCGGTCGGCGGCATCGTGGAGCTCGGACGTCATCATGTCGTCGCGTTCCGGACGGAGGGCACAGCCGTGACGGGGGGCGTCGCCGTCCCGGCGAGCATCGCGCCGGTGCTCGACACGCTGCGCGCCCACGATCTCCACTATGCATTCGCGAGCTACTGGATCGCCTGGCGGATCACGTTCGAGTCGGACGAGCGGATCGTCGCCGGGAAGGCGAGCTGGGCGCACCCGTTCGTGCGAGACGGCCGCGTCGAGCCCGGCGATCCTCCGAACGACCGCGGCTTCTGGCCCGGGTACTACGCACGCGTCGACAGGCACCGGGACGTCGCGCACGTGTTCGTCCTCGGCGGCCACGTCGAGCCGCGGGTCCGGCCGGTGCTGCGCGCGGCGGGCTACACGCGCGTCGTCAGCGGCGGCTTCGCGATCTGGATCCCGCCGGCCTGACGTTCGCAAGGCGCACCACGAGCCAGCCGAAGAGCGCGAGAACGACCAGGTCGCGCGCGAAGACCCACCATGCGAGCGAGCGCGCCCACTCGTCGTGGGTCTTGCCTCCGAGGAGGAAGTGCGACCAGACGGCGTGCGTCAACACGAGAACGGCGATCAATCCGCCCGAGGCGAGGTAGCCGGCGGCCGGCACGATGGGCACGAGCCAGTAGACGTACTGCGGCGAGAAGACCTTGTTGAAGGCGACGAAGGCGGTGATTGCTGCCGCGCCGGCGAGGAGCAGAGAGCGCCGCCGCCGCAGGTAGAGCCACGCCACCAGCAGCACCGCCAGCACGAGCACCACGTCGGACAGCGCGCCGATCGCGTTCGCAATCGTGCCGACCGCGTCCCTCGACCCGGGTGCCTCGTCGCGAAGCGCGACCGATCGCAACCCCAGGCGGTCCAGAACGAGGAGGACGGCACCGCCGAGGCTTTCCGCCTCCAGACCCCGCTTGAGCTGCACCCAGTAGCTGAAGCGGAGACCGCCCGGACCGGCGATCGCGAACGGGAGGTGGACGAGAAACAGAATGCTCGTGAACCAGAGGATCCCTCGACGAACGAGCTCGCGGCCTCCTCGCTCCCACGACTCGATCAGGGCGATCGGCAACAGCACGACGGGGTAGATCTTGGCCGCGACGCCGAGCGCGAGCAGCGCGTACGCGAGCCGCTCGTGCCTGCGGACGTACGCGAGGAGCGCACCGGCGGTCAGGAGCGCCGGCCAGAGGTCGTACGTGTTCAGGGATATCGCCCCGACGACGATCGGCGCGACTCCTGCAGTCAGCGCGGCGACCGCGATCCGCAGCCGCGACACGCCGACCGACGCGAGCGTCGCAACGAGCAGGGCGAGCGCCGCCATGCCGAACACCGCCATCGTCCACTTGAACGCTGGCGCGAATCTGCCCGGCATCCACTCGATCGCGAGGAAGAGCGGCTGGGCGAGCGGTGGGTACTCGTCGAAGAAGTCGCGATACGGCCACTGCCCGTGCGCCATGAGATGCGCGTAGTTCCCGTCGTAGGAGACGTCCCCGTACTGCGTCGAGTCGAGCAGCCCGCCGCGGACGGCGAGGCAGCAGGCGAGGAAGACCACGGCGCCGAGCACGGCGACGGCCATCGCGTACCGACGCCCGGTCATGGCGTTCATCCTCGCATCAGAAAGCTCAGGCTGCGGAGCGCTCCGCGGCGGCGGCGACCGCGGCTGCCCGCAGCCCGAGCCAGGCCACGCCGAGAGCCGCCAGCGCGCACGCGAGCACGATGGCGGCCCCGTCGATGCGGTTCAGGCCGAGCCAGACCCAGACGGTCTTCGACAGGTCGCTGACCCCGTGGCCCGGATACCAGCGGTCGGTCTCACGCCGGACACCCCACGTCACGGCGTTCCCCATCGTCAGGACGACGGAGACGGCTGCGAGCACGAGCACCGTGCGCCGGAACCGTGCGAGCGCGAACGGCAGGCCGAGGACGAGGAACGGAAGCGCGGGGACGAAGAAGCGGGGACCCGGCGTGCCGCCGCCGTAGGGGAGGAAGTAGCCGGCGTCGGAGGCGACGAAGGCGACGACCATGACCGCGGCGAGCAGCGCCTCGCCCCGGTAGCAGCGGCGCCACATCAGCACGAGGCCGACGGCTGCTGCGAGCAGCACGGGTGAGAAGACGAGCAGCCCCCGGTCGACGAAGAGCACCTCGCGCAGGCCGTACAGCGTCGGCCGTCCGATCCCGAAGAACCCCTGATGCTGCTGCTCGCCGAGCCCGCCCGCTTCGTAGCGGTACGAGAGATGGAACGGCGAGCCGAAGGCGACCCAGTCGTAGGCGGCGAGCGCCGCGCCGGCGGGAAGGAGCCCGAGCGCAAACCAGAGCACCGCGCGTCCGTGGCGTGCCGCGCAGTACGCGAGCAGGCCGAGCACGATCAGCCCGGAGGAGTACTCGAAGAGCACCGCGAGCCCGGCGGAGAGCCCGGCAAGCGCTGCCGGGACCGGCCCGCGCCTGCGGAAGAGGATCGCGAACGCCGCAATCGCGAACGCCGCGGCCGCATCGTGCTCGAAGAGCGTCGGCGCAAGCGGCGCTGCGATCGTGGCGGTGCCGAAGATCGCCGCCGTGACGGAGCCCGTCCCCGGCACGAGCGCCTCGCCCAGGCGGCCGACGACGAACACCGAGACGAGGAACAGCACTCCCGACGTGAGGACACGTACGAGCCACAGCGACAGGTCCCCCTCCGACTTCCAGGCGCTCGGCGCGCGGGCGATCCCGAGAAGGCGCTCGCCCTCGTACGCAGGGATGGCGAGAAACGACATACCCGGAGCCTTGTCCGAATACGTCTTCCCGTTGTAGACGGCACGGTCGAAGAAGCCCGGCTCGAGCGTGAGCGTGTGATAGAGCACCACGTGCCGCGTCAGCTCGTAGCGCGTGCGGTCCTGCGGCCCGACGAGATTCACGACGGGCAGCGCAGCGAGAGCCACGAGCGCAAGCACCGGCCACTCGAATCGGTAACCCGACCGCACCGCCACCGCGCGCTACGCTATCCGAAGGTCGCGGCGCCGGACTTATCCGGCTCTCAGCATCGGTCGTTATACAGCGATGGATGCCGCGGCCGACTCGCCTCTGTGTGCCGGTCGTCCTCCTCGCCCTGGGTCTCGCCGTCGTGTGCGAAACGGCCGGCGCCGCGCGTCCGCACGCCGTCTCCGCGACGGCGGCCTGGCCGGCCTTCGGCTACGACGCGACGGGTGACGACGACGGCCCCGCCGTGACCGGCATCACCGCGTCGAACCTCACGAAGCTCGCGCCGCAAGTGGTCGCGCTCCCGGGGACGGTGGACTCCTCGCCTATCTATCTCCGCAACGTCCTCGTCGACGGCAAGCGACGGAACGTCTACGTCGTCGACACCGCATACGGGCGGACACTCGCAATCGATGCGGCGAGCGGAGCGATCCTGTGGCAGTTCGTCCCGCAGGGGATCTCCTCGTGGGAGGGATCGCTCGAGATCACCACCTCGAGCCCGGTCGTGGACCCGAGCCTGACGTACGTCTACTCGGCGTCGCCGGAGGGGAAGATCCACAAGCTCCTCTTGGCGAACGGCCAAGAGGTGCGGGGAGGCTGGCCCGTGACCGTCACCTTCGCCCCGACGAAGGAGAAGATCTCGTCGTCGCTCGAGGTGTACGGGCCCTACGTGCTCGCCGCGCTCGCAGGTCTCAGCGACAAGATCGGCCTTCCGTATCCGCGCGTCGGCCACCTCGTCGAGATCGACCGCCGGACCGGTGCGATCGCGCACGTCTTCAACAGCGAGTGCAGCACGCGCACGACGATCATCGTCCCGAGCACCTGCCCGGAGAGCGAGGCCGGTATCTGGGGCCGCATCCCGGCGACGGTCGACCCGAGCGGCAACCTGCTCGTCGCCACCGCCGACGGAGCGTGGAACGGCCGCACCGACTGGGGCGACAGCGTGCTCGAGCTCTCACCGTCGCTCGAGCCGCTTCAGAGCTACACCCCAGCCGACCAGGCGAAGCTCACGGCCGACGACCTCGACCTCGGCAGCACCGCGCCCGTGCTGCTCACGCCGCACCTCGTCCTCCAGGCGGGCAAGGACGGCGTCATCCGCCTGCTCGACCTCGACGCGCTGAACGGCCGTACGCATGCGGCGGGGCCGTACCTCGGCGGCGAGATCTCGACGGCGGAGGCCCCGCAAGGCGCGGAGGTGCTCGCGCAGCCGGCCGTCTGGCGGCCTCCGGGTCGGGAGCCGTGGGTGTTCGTGGCGAACGACTTCGGGATCGAGGCCTTCGAGCTGGCGCTCCAGCCGAAGCCGCACCTCGTGCTGATGTGGTCCGACGGCCGTGCCGGCTCGAGCCCGGTGATCGCCGGCGGGCTGCTCTACGCCTACAACGTCGACGAGGGTGGGCTCAGCATCTACGACCCCGACCCGCCGACCGGCGTCGAGCTCCCGAACGAGCCGCTGATGACGCTGAGCATCCCGCGCGGCCATTGGAACAGCCCCGTGATCGCGGACGGGAGGATCGCGCTCGGGGACGGCAACGCCAACGATCACGCGACCACCGGCGACCTCACGATCTGGAGCATCCCCGCCTCCGGCTAGCGCAGGTCCTTGTTCGACTCCATGTCGAACCACATCGCGAACAGCGTGAACTGCGAACCCGAGAGGAGCAGCAGCGCGACGAGCACGACGGTGCCGACGCTCACCCTGTTCCCCGCGGCGCGGAATCCGATCTCGACGGCGCCGAGCACGAGGCCCACCAGCGTCGCGAGGAAGCCGAACCCGTAGAAGAAGATGAGCGGGTGGAAGTCGCGAATCACGTACTTCTCGCGCAGGCGCCAGAAGAAGCCCTTCAGCAGCAGCCACGAGATCCGCGGCACGACGCGACGGTAGCGTATGCCCGAGCGCTCGCCGACTCCGTAGACGGGCCGGGACGGGAAGTCCCGCACACGCGCATTCCACACGTTCAGGTGGACGAGGAGATCGTTCGGGAATCCGTAGCCGGTGTACACGCGATCGAGGTCGAGTTGCCCCAGCATCTCCTTGGAGATCGCCGTGTAGCCGGATTGCGAATCCGCCACGTGCCAATACCCAGATGCGATCTTCGTCAGCATCGAGAGGATCGCGTTGCCGATGTAGCGCGTCCGCGGGATGAGCATCCACGCCTGCCCCGTGAAGAGGCGGTTCGCCTTCGCGTAGTCCAGCTCGCCGCGCGCGACCGGGCCCGCGAGGACGGCGAGGTCGCCGGGGTCCATCTGGTTGTCCGCCGCCATCACGCACGTGACGTCGATTCCCTCCTCGAGCGCACGCTTGTAGCCGGTGACGATGGCCGCGCCGACGCCGCGCCTGCCTGCGTGCTCCAGGATCTCGACCCGCGGGTCGCCGAGGCCGCGCGCACGCGCGGCGGTCGCGTCCCTCGAGCCGTCGTCGACGACGATCACGCGGTCGACGAAGCCGGGGATGCCGCCGAGGGTCGCGGCGACGAGCTGTTCCTCGTCGTGCGCGGGCACAACCACGGCGACACTCTTGCCGTCGAGCATCGCAGTCGCCGGCGCTACACCGGGCGGCGCCGCGAGAGGCCGGCGGCGACGCCGTCCCACAAGAGCGCAGCGATCGCGCCGAGGATCAGCCCGATCAGGGCCGCGACGACGACGCTGTTCCGGCGGCTGCGCGCGGTGACGCGCTCGGAAGCCGCCGCGGTCAGCAGCTTCGGCGCCTCGACCTGTCTCGCCTGCAGCAGCAGCTGGCTCGTCGCGCTCTTGTCGTCCTGGTAGCTGCGCAGCTGGAGCTGGAGCAGCAGCGCGTCCGTCGAGCTCGTGCCCGCGCCTGCGAGCTCCTTCTGAATCGCGTTGATCGCGATCTCGTCGGAGGTGATCTGATGCGAGTCGTACGCGATCTTCTGGTTCGCGTACGCCGCGATGCGGTCGAGCACCTGATGCGCGAGACCGTTCGCCGCGCAGGCCGCCGTCTTTCGCTTCGCCGACTTCACCGTGATCGATACGAGCGGCGTCTGGCCGTTCTTCGCGAGGTTCCCGGAGACGCCCTGGGTCGAGATGCCGCCGCGGAAGCTCGCGGGCTTCGCGTTGCACGAGGCCGCGACCGCGTCGATCACCGACGCCGCATGGATGACCGTCTTGACCGTGCTCGGGTTCGTCTGGAGGGTCTGGAGCGCGATGTTGCCGCTCGCGGAGTACGGCTGGCCGAGGTAGAGGGTCGCCGTCGCCTGGAACGTCTGGCCGCCGCCGAGGGAGACGGCGTAGCCGACGATCGCGCCGAGGACGAGGCCCGCCGCGAGCAGCCACCAGCGGGCGGCAAGCAGCAGCCCGTACCGGCCGAAGTCGACCTCCTGCTCGGCTTCGGGGTCGACGGTGGCGGGAGCCTGCCCGCGCGACTCGTCAGAGCTCATCGGGCGGCGACTCTACCGGAGGCCCACGACCACATCCGGCCCAAGCCGTCCTCGAGCGGAGTCCGAGGCTCCCAGCCGAGGGCCTCGCGGATGCGGGAGACGTCGGCCTTCGTGCGCCGGACGTCGCCCGCGGCCCCGGCGGTGTGCCGGACGTCGAGCCGCCGCCCGGACAGCCGCTCGAGCGCGGAGATCGACTCGAGCATCGTCGACTCCTCGCCGCCGCCGACGTTGTAGACGGCCCCCGCCGGTGCGCGCTCCATCGACGCGATCGTCGCCGCCACCGCGTCGCCGACCTCCGTGAAGCTCCGCGACTGCTCGCCGGTCCCGTAGATCTCGAAGGGCAGGCTTCG
>Ga0335081_10017900_pt1 | contig 11464 bp, 5 predicted proteins | sample Lox_Sample_35_FD_206713 | JGI IMG/M metagenome (GOLD analysis project Ga0335081, IMG submission 206713) | Soil microbial communities from Loxahatchee National Wildlife Refuge, Florida, United States - Lox_Sample_3.5 | ecosystem: Environmental > Terrestrial > Soil > Wetlands | place: USA: Florida... | reverse complement strand
GCTATCTCCCAGGTTCTGCCGCGAGAAGAAGCCATCGAAGCGATCCGCAAATCGATTCGCGATACCTACGGCCGAAAGGGAGAAGAGATCGTCCAGAAGAATATTCGTGCGGTCGATGAAACGCTGGCCCACTTGTTCGAAGTGAAGACACCGGCCGCCGTGAGCAGCAGCGCCGAAATGCCCCCGCCATTCTCCGCAGGCGCGCCCCAGTTCGAGCGCGACGTGCTGGGTTCCATCTATGCCGGCCTCGGCGACGAGCTTCCTGTCAGCGCCTTCCCCGTCGATGGCACCTTCCCCACTGGCACCGCCAAATGGGAAAAGCGCAACCTGGCGCTCGACATTCCGGTGTGGGACACCAAGACGTGCATTCAGTGCGGCAAGTGCGCCATGGTCTGTCCGCACGCCGTGATTCGAATCAAGGTGTATGAAGAGAAACACCTGGCAGGCGCACCCGCCACTTTCAAGTCCAGCGAGGCCAGAGACCGGGAGTGGGCCGGCTTGAAGTACACCATTCAGGTTGCCCCTGAAGACTGCACGGGCTGCGGCATTTGCGTGGAAGTTTGTCCCGCCAAGAATAAGGCCGAAACGCGGCTGAAGGCGATCAATATGCAGCCTCAACCGCCACTGCGTTTCCCCGAGCGCGAGAATTGGGATTTCTTCCTCAAAATCCCCGAGCTTGATCGTCGCCACATCAAGGTCACCAACATCCGGCAACAACAGGTTCAGGAACCGTTGTTTGAATTCTCCGGGGCCTGTTCGGGCTGCGGTGAGACGCCTTATCTCAAGCTGCTCTCCCAGCTGTTCGGCGATCGAGCCGTCGTGGCCAACGCCACCGGCTGCTCTTCGATCTACGGCGGCAATCTCCCCACTACGCCCTGGACCAAGAACATAGACGGTCGCGGACCGGCCTGGTCGAACTCGCTGTTTGAAGACAACGCCGAATTCGGCCTCGGATTCCGTCTCTCCATCGACAAGCAAACCGAGTTCGCCCGCGAACTGGTAAAGCGTGCCTCCGGCACGATCGGCGACGAGCTGGTCACGGCTCTCCTCTCCACGCCGCAAAAAGATGAAGCTGACATTTACGAACAGCGCCAGCGTGTCTCCCTACTGAAAGAGCGGCTGCAAGCAAAAGACTCGGTTGACGCGAAACAACTTCTCGCCCTCGCCGACATGCTCGTAAAAAAGAGCGTGTGGATCGTCGGCGGCGATGGCTGGGCCTATGACATCGGCTACGGCGGACTCGACCACGTCCTCGCCAGCGGGCGCAACGTGAACCTTCTGGTGCTCGACACCGAGGTCTACTCGAACACCGGAGGACAATCGTCGAAATCCACTCCACGTGCCGCGGTCGCGAAGTTCGCCGCAGGCGGCAAACCCGGACCTAAGAAAGATCTCGGCCTCATGGCCATGAGCTATGGCCACGTCTACGTCGCCAGCGTCGCCATGGGGGCCAAGGACGAGCACACGCTCAAGGCGTTTCTCGAGGCCGAAGCCTACGACGGCCCCAGCCTCATCATCGCCTACTCCCACTGCATCGCGCACGGCATCGACATGACCACCGGCATGACCGACCAGAAAGTCGCGGTCGAGACCGGCCAGTGGATGCTCTATCGCTATCACCCCGAGCGCGCCGAGCACGGCGAGAATCCACTTCAGCTCGATTCGCGCGCTCCCACCAAGAAGGTTCAGGAGTTCCTGAACATGGAGACGCGCTTCAAGATGCTCACCAAGAGCAAACCTGAGGACGCCAAGGAACTCTGGAAGCTGGCGCAGCACGACGCCGACGTCCGCTATCGCTTCTACGAATACATGTCGCAGAGAAAGATAAGCAATGGGAACGGCAAGCCTGCTCCGGCATCATCCGAAGCGCGCGAGGCTGCTCCCAAGGTCGAGAAACCGAACCCGGTCGGGACCACGAAATAGAGTTCAGCGAGGAGACACACTTATGATCGACCTGAGCACAACATACATGGGCTTGCACCTGCGCACGCCGCTCGTCCCGTCCGCCTCGCCGCTTTCGCAGGAGATCGATGGCATTCGCCGTCTCGAAGATGCCGGAGCCTCCGCCGTGGTCCTCTCTTCTTTGTTTGAAGAGCAACTGCGGCAGGAAACCTTCGAACTGGACGACCGGCTCTCGGCGGGCACCGAAAGTTTTGCCGAGTCGCTCACCTATCTCCCGCAGCCCAGCGAGTTCCACCTGGGGCCAGACGCTTACCTGAACCATATCCGCAAGGCCAAAGAAGCGACGGGCATTCCGATCATCGCCAGCCTGAATGGCGCGACTGTGGGCGGCTGGACTGACTATGCCCGGCGCATCGAGCAGGCTGGAGCGGATGCTCTGGAGTGCAACATCTATTCGATTGCTACCAATCCAGACATCAGTGCCACGGAGATCGAGCAGACTTACCTCGACATCGTGCGGGCCGTGAAGTCGGTGGTCTCGATACCGGTTGCAGTGAAGCTAAGCCCATTTTTCAGCAATCTGGCCAATATGGCGAAGCGCCTGGACGCCGTGGGAGCCGACGGCCTGGTCCTGTTCAACCGCTTCTATCAACCCGACATCGATCTTGAAGAACTGGAACTCAAACCTAACGTCCTGCTGAGCACGCCGCAAGCCCTGCGTCTTCCCCTGACCTGGATCGGCATTCTCTACGCCCGCGTGCGCGCCAGCCTGGCCGCCACCAGCGGCATTCACGGTCCGGAAGACGTCATCAAGTTGCTCATGGTCGGAGCCAATGTGACGATGTTATGTTCCACGCTTCTGCGGAATGGCATCGGCCACTTGCGCGTCATCGAGCATGGGATTCAGGAATGGATGGAGCGCCGCGAATATGAATCGGTGCGACAGATGCAAGGCAGCATGAGCCAGCTTCGTTGCCCCGATCCAGGAGCCTTCGAGCGAGCGCAATACATGCGCGCGGTGAAGAGCGCGCAGCATGTGATGGTGACCGGGAAAGAGGCCTGGAGAATTCTCACCGGGGACTGAAGGCCGATTTAGAAGTCCGAGACAAATTCTTCCAGCACTCCCTTTTGCAGGATGTAGGCCCCCGGCCCCTGTTTGCCGCGAATCGTGCGGCAGAATTCGGTCACCACGAAGCCCGCCTTCAAGGACTCGGTGAAGCCCCAGCGCGTAGCGTCCCGCCACTCTTTCGCCAGAACCGAGTCTGTCTGCTCGACGGAATTAATGTCGCTGGGAATTTCAATGCAGATTCGCTGTCTGCCCAACGCCTCTGCCAGATCTGTCCTTACCGGCCGGCCCGAGGGATCGAATTGAACCAGGGGCTCAAGATTCGGCAGCACATCGAGGATCTCCGCGCGCGGATTCTTCCCCTGCAGCCGCTGTTGCACTCGCTTGCTGGACATTCGCCATTGCACCCACAGCCGGTCGGTGCTGTTGCGAAATAAAATGCTGGAAGTTCCCGGCCCGTAGAAGTCCACCTTGTACTTGTCGGAGACGACGCCGAGCTTGGCAAAATTGAAGTGGGCGTTTCTGCTCTGGAGCGGATCGAAGGTCCAGGTCATGATCCGGATTCCCATGCCCAGCGCCCGGTCCCGCTGCGCCAGCTTCAGTTTGTAGCCCAGATTGTGATCCCGGTAGGAGTCCCGCACCGCGAGCATGTGGGAATGCACCATGGAGTTCCCGTTCTCGCGGCCTAGAAGGCCGAAGGCAAAGCCCACCAGGGCTTCCCCTTCAAAGGCTCCCAGCCAAATATTCCCGGCTTCCTTGGAAGCGATAATCATCGTAATCGGCAGCATGTCCTGATCGGAGAGCTGCCAAACTTCTTTTTCGAGCGCCTCGACCCGCCAGAGGTCGTCGTAGGACTCCAGGTCTCGGATCACGACTCGCCCCGCGGTTGCCGCCTTGGACGTTACGCTTCTCGGATCAGATTGCATCAGGGTCACTGCAGCGCTCGAAAACCTGGATTGTACTCATCTCGTAACATGCTAAGCACTTAAGCTGTGGAAAAAATAACATTACCGGCCCCGATCGTGCACTCCGAAATCCGCGAACTACGCCCCCGGCCGGGCAACTCCCTCAGCAAGAGGATCATCTTCAGACGATTATCTCGTTTGATTCTTTACATTTAAATTGCAAGTCATTCTCGCATTTTGTGATCAAACCCGATATGCTCTTGAGAAACCAGACCCCAGCGTGTATCAGGCGCGACCAACACCGCGTGCGGCCGAGCGCGAATTCTAGAGGTTGATATGTCCGTCGAAGTGGCAAATATTCAGGTCTTTATCCTGGCGGAGAACCGGCTGCTGCGGGAAGCTCTAGCCCGCATCCTCAGTAAGAAAAGCGATATCCAGGTTGTAGGCGCGTCGCCGTTTTCGCCTCAGGTCATTGGCGAGATCGTCAGCGCCGCCCCCGATGTTCTGCTTTCAGATTCGGCGGCTGTCGGACTCTCGGAATTGCATCTGATCTCCGAGCTGCGGAGCGCGATCCCAGGCCTTCGGGTTGTGATGATCGGTATGGAACCCGACCGCGAAACCTTTCTGCGTGCGGTACAAGATGGAGTCGTCGGTTACATTTTGAAAGATGCCTCGGCGGCGGAGGTGTCATCGGCGGTCCGTTCCGTCGCAAGCAACGAGGCAGTCTGTCCCGCACGTCTGTGCCTGGCGTTGTTCGAGCACGTGTCTTCGCAGCGTATCCAACTCCCCAGTTTTCAAATCAAGCACACCCTCGGTCTCACACGCCGCGAGCAGCAATTGGTGCAGTTGGTCAGTCGAGGACTTACCAACAAAGAGATTGCCGCGCAGCTGCACCTTTCCGAGCAGACCGTCAAGAATCATATCCACCGTATGCTCCGCAAATTGGGAGCGTCAGATCGACTGGCCGCGGTCGAACTCTGTCGCACGCACGGAGTGTCTGCCTGACCAGACACATTGACTGGTACTTTCTTGGTACCCATCTGCTCCAACTCATGTGCAAATTGACTACTATGCGATAGGACTCGAACAGTACTACGTGGGTTCGAATCCGTGGGACGGTTTTGAACCTGTTTGTTTTCCGGGTCAAAGGGCATAATGCGCGGACGGAGAGGGACGTGCAAAAAATCAGAGTTCTCGTAGCAAACCGGCCAAGACTGATGAGAGAACTGGTTTTGGCAACCATCGCGGACCAGCCTGACATCGAGGTGGTAGGGGAAGCACAAAACGAGGCCGAGATCACCGAGATTGTCGAGCGCACGCGCCCCGACTATCTGATCGTGGCCCCGGAACAACCTGAAGCTCGCCCGGGTCTGTTGGGTTTCCTGTTGGGCCGCTACCCTCACATGAAGATTCTCGCGCTGGCGGCGGAGCAAAACAGCGGCACCTTTTATTGGGCCTTCGTCGACATCCGCTCCAAGCCTGTCGAGTCCTCTGAGCACGGAATTTTGAGCGCGTTACGCAATCGACCGGAGCTGGTTGAGATCTAGAGGAGTGGGTACGGTTTGGGCTCGCCCTCGAAACTCGCTGCGACTTTCCCCGAGTTAGAGGGTTTGGAATGTTTCGTTGCGGAAGAAGTGGCACCGCGCTGCCAGCCGACTGAATCGTCGCTACGCGCTGGCCGTCAGGGCAGTAGCGGTTTTGCTGGAGTTGATGTAACAGATTGATAAATTTAGGGTTAGCTCACACGTTCCCCATAAGTGAGGGGGCGGAGCTGTGAGAGACGACGAATTTCACTCCTCGATGCGTTTTCCACAGAGAACGCAACATCGCTTAACTCAGACGAGTCTGGTACCGGCAAGTTTCACTTCCAATCGCTGAGTCGATAGGTCAAAGAGATTATGAAGAAACGCTTCGGTTTCGTTCGCTTCCAGTCGCTTCTTTTCTGTGTGCTGTTTTTCGTGCTGAGCGCGAGTGTGCTGCCCGCACAGGACAAATCTTATCCCCAGCGAACCAAGGCTCTCTCCGGGGGAGGCACCGGAGCGGATATTGAAGCCGAGCGGTTAGTGTCCCTCTCCGCCGATAAGATCATTTCCATCCTTACCGACGAACCCGGTCTCCTCCTCGAATGCAAGAAAGTCCTTGTCCGTGCTGCGTACCAGGAGGGACGGTTGCTCGATCCGCAGGATCTTGACGATGACGTGGTCTTCCGTCTGGTCCGCCAGGATGTAAACATCCGGATCCTGTTCACGCGCCAGATTGAAGACCGCTCCTACGTCCGAGCCAAGCCGACGCGGGAAGAACTGGCGCGGCAAGGTTCTCAGCCTTCCCAATCTCTACCTCTCTCCGGCGCGGGGATTCCCGATCTGAGTGCCGCCAAGAGTCAGGAAGATGCGTACTGGTCGCAGCACGAACAGAACTCGACGACCATTCCGCCGGGGTTCTCCATTCCCCCGGGTCAGTCCGCTCCCAGTCCACAGCCCAGCGCGCCCAGCACGCCGGCGGTTGATCCACGACGCGCGCTCCTGCAGGCACAACTGGCCAACGGCGGCGGTTCTGGCGGTGCTGCGGGCATGCCCAGCATCAGTCCCGACCAGCTATCAGCTTTGATCGATGCGCGTATGTCTGGGGGCGGCATCCCGGGCTTGTCCGACGACGCCAAATCACCGATGGGAAAAGGTTTTGACATGAGCAGCCTCATGGGAGGCGGCATGTCGTCACCGCTCGGGATGGGTGGTTTGATGGGTAACACCGACCCCTACGCGAGTGGAAATGACGATCTAGTAAATCAGCCCCCACCGAGCCGTCCGGCGCCGGCACCCAGTACAGCCAAAGAAGAGAAGCAACCAGACCTTCGACGCCAGCCCAATCCCTACGCCGACGTTCCTTCTCTCTACGACCTGTACTCGCAATATTCGCAGCGATCACCAACCTTAGACCGGTTCGGGATGGATGTGTTTCGTAATGGCACGGGAAATTTTGACCAGCTGCCCATGGACATCCCCGTCGGTCCCGACTACGTCCTGGGACCGGGAGACGGCCTGAATATCGACTTGTTCGGCAGCGTCGCCCAGAGATTGCGCCGAGTCATCAATCGCGAAGGGACTGTGGCTCTACCCGACATTGGCGCCGTACAGTTGTCGGGAAAGACACTTGGCGATGTGCAGCATATGGTTCAGAGCGTACTGCGCACGCAATATCGTGACGTCCAGACCGACGTTTCCCTGTCTCGTCTGCGCTCCATCCGCGTCTATGTTGTGGGAGACGTCGAGCATCCTGGCGCATATGACGTCAGCTCTCTGTCCACGCCGCTGAATGCCGTGTATCAGGCCGGCGGCCCCACCTCGCAAGGCAGCCTGCGCATTCTCAAACACTATCGCGGCAAACAGTTGATCGAAGATGTGGACGTCTACGACCTGCTCCTGCACGGCGTTCGTGCCAGCATGCAGAGATTGGAGGCGGGAGACACGGTCCTGGTCCCATCACTAAGCGCGCAAGTAACCATCGAGGGGATGGTTCGTCGGCCTGCGATCTATGAACTGAACGGCGAGAATAACCTGGCGTCTGTGCTCGAACTGGCCGGCGGAGTTCTCCCCTCAGGCACGTTGCGTCACGTAGATGTCGAGCGCCTCGTATCGCACGAAAGCCGCACCATGTTGCGGCTCGACATCCCCGAAAACAACAACCAGGCTTCCATCACTCAGGCCCTCGAAGACTTCAAGATCCAGGATGGCGACAAGGTCCAGATCTCGCCAATCCTGCCCTACGCAGACAAGACGGTCTACCTGGAGGGCCACGTTTTCCATCCCGGAAAATTTGCCTATCGCGACGGCATGACCGTAAAGGATCTGATCAGGTCCTACAAGGACCTGCTGCCTGAACCCTACAAGCAGCACGCTGAGATCGTGCGCCTCAAGGCTCCGGACAGCACGCCGGAAGTGCTGGCCTTTAACCTGGACGACGCTCTCTCTGGCAAGGACCAGAGCCTGGCCCTGCAGCCTTTCGACACCGTTCGCGTGTTTGGACGCTTCGATTTCGAGGATGCTCCCGTGGTCACCGTCACCGGCGAAGTCAGGGATCCCGGTGATCATGTCACCAATGGCGCAACCTACCTGCGCGATGCGGTGTATCTGGCGGGCAACCTAACCGCCAACGCAGCACAGGATGACGCCCAGGTATTCCGCAAGACGGAAGACGGCAAACTCAAGGTGTTCAGCGTAAACCTGAGTAAGGCGCTGGAGGGCGACCCGAAAGATAACATTCTGCTCACTTCCAAGGATCGAGTCTTCATTCATAAGGATCTCAACAAGGTAGATCCGCCGACCGTAACCGTCGAAGGGGAAGTAGCGCGTCCTGGCAAATATCCTCTCGGTGACGGCATGAGCGCCGCCGATCTCGTGCGCTTCGCCGGCGGCCTGAAGCGCAGCGCTTATACCGAACAAGCTGACCTGACGCGATATACGGTGGAGCAGGACTCACGCATGGTCAGCGATCATGAGACGGTACAAATTGCCCGGGCTCTGGCCAACGAGCCGGATACCGATGTCCGCCTGCATGATGGCGACGTGCTTACGATTCGTCAGTTGTCCGGGTGGGCAGACGTTGGCGCAACCATCACGGTCAAAGGAGAAGTTACGCATCCCGGCACCTATGGCATCCGCGAGGGTGAGCGTCTCAGTTCCATCATCGAGCGTGCGGGAGGCTTCCGCAAAGACGCCTATCCCTACGGCGCCGTCTTCGAGCGAGCTCAGGTCCGCGAACTCGAGGAGAAGAATCGCACTGACTTGATTCAGCGGGTTCGCAGCGAAGCTGCCGAAGTGAAAGTCGTGCCTGGCATGGATGTGGACCAGCAGATGACCGCCCAGGCTACGGTCATGCAGTATCAATCAACTCTGCAAAAGCTGCAGAACAGTCCCCCCTCGGGACGGCTGGTGATCCATATCTCCAGCAACATGAAGCATTGGGTGAACAGTTCCTCCGACATTCAAGTGCGCTCGGGCGACGTGATCTACGTGCCCAAGAAGCCGAACATCGTATTGGTTGACGGTTCGGTGTACAACCCCACCGCCGTTACCTACAAGCCGGGCAAGAACGCCGGCTGGTACTTGCGGCAGGCGGGAGGCCCGACCGAACTGGCGAACCGGAAGTCGACGTTTGTCATCCGTGCGGACGGTTCTGTAGCCGGTGGATCGGGTGGCCTGTTCAGCGGCAGCGTCGAAACCACCGCCTTACAGCCGGGAGATATGGTGGTCGTGCCGGAGAAGGCCTATTCGATCAACAACAAGTGGAAGACAACGCTTGAGGCGGCTCAGTTGGCTACGGCAGTGGGCATCGCCATCCAAGTGGCCAAGAGCTTCTGAAGCCGGGTGGTTGTTTGAATAGGTACCAGTTTAAGGCTCTCTGGCTGCTGATCCTGGCTCTGGTGTTTGCGACCTGTCCCCAGCTGCGGGCACAAGCTGGGCATGCCGATTCGAGTTCTACCCCGGGAAGCGTGGATGGCAAAGCTGCGGTTAGTACGCCGGAAAAGGATTCCGCCGACTCCGCTGACCTTCAGCCCGGAGAAGACCCGGAGAATCGGCTCTTCAAGCCGTTTGCCTCACACCTCGCGCAGGATCAGAAGGCGTTCTGGACCAGCCCCGCGCACTTGACGATGAAAGACTGGAAGTGGGCTGGGCCGTTTGCCGGTGTCACAGCAGGATTCATCGCCAGCGATAGTTGGTTCGCCAAACAGGTTCCGGACAAACCGAACCAGCTAAAACGCAGTCTCGATATTTCCAACTACGCCGTCTATTCCATGATCGGTGTCACGGGCGGCTCGTATCTATGGGGTCATTTCACCGGGAACGATCACCTGCGGGAAGCGGGATTTCTAAGCGGAGAAGCTGCGATCGACGCCACCGCAGCCTCTTACTTTCTGAAAGCGGTTACGCAGCGCTCCCGTCCCCTGGAAGATAACGGCAACGGAAACTTCTTTTCCGGGGGTATGTCGTTTCCTTCCGAGCACACAGCAGTGGCGTGGTCGGTGGCCAGCATCTGGGCGCACGAGTATCCCGGACCGCTCAGCCAGTTGGCAGCCTACGGCCTGGCTTCCGCGATTACCGTGACTCGCGTGACCAGCAAGCAGCATTTTCCTGCTGACGTGGTCATCGGCAGCGCGCTGGGTTGGTACTTTGGACGCCGCGTTTATCGTTCGCACCACGATCCCGAACTGGGCGGCGCCGCCTTCGGGAACTTCTACGAGGCGGAAGACACGGGAGGAAGTCAGACGCGCAACCCCGACTACATGTCGTCCCCTTACATCCCCATGGACAGCTGGATCTATCCGTCGCTCGATCGCCTCATCGCGTTGGGCTACGTACATAACGCTTTCCTCGGCATCCGTCCCTGGACGCGCATGGCTTGCGCTCGGCTTGTGGAAGAGGCGGGAGAGCAACTCTCGAATAATGATTCGCCCGACGAGGCGGCGCAAATCTATCGCTCGCTGTCCCGCGAGTTTGTCGATGAACTCGCGCGTCTCGATGGGGCTCGCAATCTCGGAGCAAAAGTAGACTCGGTTTACACCCGCATGATGAATATCTCGGGGCCTCCGCTTCGCGACGGCTACCACTTCGGCCAGACCATCACCAATGATTTTGGACGTCCTTTTGGCGACGGCGCAAATTTCATCAGCGGTGCCTCAGCAACAGCCGTAGTTGGGCCTCTGTCGTTCTATGTGCGCGGGGAATATCAGCACGCCGCGTCCGTATCTCCGGTTTCATCCTCGACGCTCGCGGCTATGGCCTCGGCTGACTTTCGGTCCGACTTCGGACCGAACTTCCCTCCCCCGCCCGGCTACACGGTGAACACCGGTTCTTTCGACCGGTTCCGGTTGCTCGAGGGCAGCGTGAATTTGACGCTGAGCAATGTTCAGATTTCTTTTGGAAAACAGGAAGCATGGCTTGGACCCGGTGACGCCGGCCCACTGCTGTTCAGCGATAACGCTGAGCCGATCACGATGCTTAGAATCGACAGCACAACACCCTTCCATTTCCCCTTGCTGTCGCGCATCCTGGGTCCGGCCAGAACGGAGTTCTTCATCGGACAACTTTCCGGCGCGCAGTTCGTGTACCAGCCTCCCACGCTCTACGGCCCCGGCCACGTCGATCCACAGCCTTTCATTCACGGAAACAAGATCAGCTTCAAGCCGACGCAAAACCTCGAATTTGGAATCGGCGTTACCGCGCTGTTTGGCGGGCCCGGTCTGCCGTTTACGTTCCACAATTTCTTTCGCACCTTTTACTCCCATAAAGCGAACTTTGCCGATAACCCCGGAAAGCGTTTTTCCGAAGCCGACGTGAGTTACCGCATTCCCGGCTTGCGCAAGTGGCTGTCGGGCTATCTGGACAGCCTGGTGACCGATGAATATTCGCCCATCGGCTCCAGTCGGGCCTCGATCAACCCAGGCTTGTACATGCCCCAGGTTCCCAAAATTCCCAAGCTCGAGATTCGGGCGGAAGGTATGAATACCTCCCACCCGGATGCGGGTGCGTGTTGCGTGCCCGGCTATACCTACTTTGACGCCCGATACATTTCCGGCTACACCAACGACGGCTAC
>Ga0335081_10017898_pt1 | contig 11464 bp, 4 predicted proteins | sample Lox_Sample_35_FD_206713 | JGI IMG/M metagenome (GOLD analysis project Ga0335081, IMG submission 206713) | Soil microbial communities from Loxahatchee National Wildlife Refuge, Florida, United States - Lox_Sample_3.5 | ecosystem: Environmental > Terrestrial > Soil > Wetlands | place: USA: Florida... | reverse complement strand
TGAAGCAGGCGCTCGAATCCCTGCGACAGTACGTGGGGCAGGAGGAAGCCTCACGCAGGCAGGACTACGGCGCGCTGACCGCGCAGGTGCAACTGCTGAACGAAACCAGCCGGGCGCTGCGGGAAGAGACGGGCAGCCTGGTGACCAGCCTGCGGCAGCCCCAGATCAAAGGAAAGTGGGGCGAACTGACGCTGCGGCGCGCCGCGGAGCTCACCGGGATGTCGCCGCACTGCGACTTCGAGGAGCAGGTGAGCGCGGCAACCGAAGAAGGGCGCCTGCGGCCGGACATGGTGGTGCGCCTGCCCGGCGGAGGAAGCATCATTGTGGACGCAAAGGTGCCGCTGCACGCCTTTCTGACCGCGGTGCAGGCGAAAACCGCGGACGAATACCGCGCGGCGATGAGCGAGCACTCGCGGCTGGTGCGGAAACACATCCAGGACCTGGCGGCGAAAAAATACCCGGAACAGTTCGAGGAAACGGTGCGCTTCGTGGTGCTGTTCCTGCCCGGAGAATCCTTTTTCAGCGCGGCGGTGGAGCAGGATCGCGAGCTGCTGGAATACGCCAATGACCGCAGGGTGATCCTGGCGAGTCCTACCACGTTCCTGGCGCTGCTGCACGCGGTGGCGCAGGGATGGCAGCAGGAGAAGCTGGCGGAGAACGCGCGCGAAATCGCCGAGCGGGGAAAAGAGTTGCACGAGCGGCTGCTGAAATTCCTGGAATATCTGGACGACGTGCGCGTGGGATTGGACCGAGCGAACAGCTCGTACAACAAAGCCGTCAGTTCTCTGGAAAGCCGTCTGCTCCCTGCAGCGCGCCGCTTCCAGTCCCTGGCCGCGCCGGGGGGCGAGGAAGTAAGCGCGCCGCCGCCGGTGGACACGCTGCCGCGGCAGATTTCCGTTTCCTCCGAGGGGGAGGACTAGGGCGCGCGGCGCGCCGGGCGATCCGCGGCGAAAGATCCCCGCGGCAGGTAGGCCCGCCCCGGTCTACCAGTAAACCTTCAGGCCAAACTGAAAGGTCCGCGGATCGAGCGCCGAGGTCGGCTGTCCGGCGTTGCACGTGGGCGTGCCGCTGGCGTTCACTCCCGTGGGTGAGCCGGGATCGCACAGCGGGCTCACGTCGCCCACATTGAAGCGGTTGAGCAGGTTGAACATATCCGCCAGGACTTCGACGGAAAACCGTTCCGTCACCGTGAATTTCCGCGAGATGCGCAGATCGAAGGTGGCGTACTTGGGGCGGACGAAGGTGTTGCGCCCCAGGTTGCCGGTGCAGCCCGAACCCGTGGCGGTGATGGCGAAGATGGCGGGCTGATCGATAGCGGGGAAGCTGGGGCACACATTGGCCAGGCCGAAGGTCACGCCGGGGATGTATGGAGAAACCACGCCGCCGGGCGTCCCCGCAGGCACCACCGACGGCCGGTCGGTGTTGGAGCCGAAGTCCAGGTTGTAGTCCGTTCCGGTGAGCACGGTGTACGGGCGTCCCGAGGAAACTTCCACGATGGGAGCCACGATCCAGTCGCCCAGTACCGCCTTCCAGCCGCCGTCTTTCCAGGTGTAGGGGCTCTGCGCCACGCCGCTGAAGACGAAGCGATGCCGCTGGTCGAAAGTGGAATTGCCGCGCTCCAGCTGGGGATTGTTGTTGTCCTGCGGGGCCAGCAGGGTCTGAAGATCGGTCGAATCGTCAATGGCGTGCGACCAGGTGTAGCTGGCCAGGAACTGGAAATGCTGCGACCAGCGCTTCTCCAGGTTTACGGTCAGCCCGTTGTACACGCTGTTGCCGGTGGACTCCTGCTGCAGCACGTCGCTGAACGGAGTGGGGAACGGTCCCGCAGCTCCGGAGAAGCCCCGCGGATAGCCGGCGAGCATGGCCAGGCCTACCAGCGCCGGATACGCCACGGCTCCCGGCCCCCCGAAGGAAGCATTGGGGCCGGAGGCCCGGAAAAAGTTGAACACGGCAGCGGTGCTCAGGTACTGCCCGTTCAGGCCGGCAAAGGGCCCGGCGGGACAATTGCCGAGGACGGCGAGGACGGCCGGCTGGATCACCGTGGCGCCGCAGAAGTTGGCGGTGGGCGCGATGTTGGTGCTCGGAGCGGTGACCGTGATCGGGTTGGAATAGCTCAGTCCGGCGGCGCTGGCATTGAGCAGATTTTCGTCGAGCAGCGCGGCGTTGGCCACGTTGGTGTTCCGCGGCCGGTTGAGGTGCGTGCCCTTGGTGTACTGGTAGCCCACGCTGATCTTGAAGTTGTGCCCAAGGTCGTGCTCGATGCTCAGGTTGGCCTGCGTGGCATACCCGTATTTGAAGTTGCCCGCGGTGGGCAGCGTGAAGGGCAGGATGGGCGTGGCAAATCCTCCCGCGATGTAATTCTCGTTGACGAACACGGAGGGTGGCGTGGTGGGCAGCGCGGTGAAGCGCTGCTGATTGGGCAGATAGGGAATCGAGAAGGGGAAGCCCGCAGGCGAGCTGGTGTTCAGCACGCCCTGGAACAGCGAGCCGGCATTCAGGTTGCCCGGAGTGTCCGCGGTGTTGGCCGCGCCGGTCGGCTGGCACACGCCGAACACAGAGCCGGGAAACACGCCGCAGGCGGAGGGAGCGCCGCCGCCGGAAATCAACTGGGAAGAGCGTGCGCCGTCTGCAGTGGTCGAATCGAAGGCCACGGCCAGCAGCGGATGATCGTAGAAGATGCCGCCGCCCGCGCGGATCACGGTTTTCCCGTCGCCCCAGGGATCCCAGGCGATGCCCAGCCGGGGCTGGAAGGCGTTGTCGAAAACTGGAATTCCTTCGAGCACGTTCAGCGCCTTCTCCGCCTGCGCGTTCAGCCCGGTCTTCCCGCCGAAGGGAGTGAAGGTGGGAGTGAACTCGATGTCGTAGCGGATGCCGTAGTTCAGCGTCACTTTCGGCGAGATGCGCCAGCTATCCTGAATGAACGTGCCCACCGTCTTGTTGCTGAAGAACAGGTTGGACTCGCCGGTGCCCTGAATGAAGTTCTGCGGCAAGCCGAGGCCGTAGGCCTGGATGGCGGTGAGCGGAGGAAGGCCCGCGACCGGCGCGCCGACCAGCTCGCTGACGATGCTGTCCGGGCTGATGCTGCCGAAATTGAAGATGCCGCCGAAGTTCAGTTCGAAGATCTGCTGCTTATTCGAGCGGAGCTGGATGAGGTTCACGTCGACTCCGCCCTTGATGGTGTGCTTGCCCTTGACGTAGGTGAGCTGGTCGGTCCACTGGAAGCGGCGCTCGATGCGGTCCACCGTGGAGAAGGGCTCGCGGCCGAAGAAGGCGAAGCCGGTGATGTTCACGGCCACCTGGCCGCCGTCCGACAGCCCCCCGATGGTGGGACACTGGGCGGCCGGGCAGTCCGAAAAGCCGTAGTGCAGCCCCCGGCGGGCGAACTGGAAGCGCGCTTCGTTAATCAGGGAACCGGAGAAGGTGGTGGTGTGCTGCCCCACGAAGCTCATGTCGCGGTACTGCTGCAGGGAGGTGCGCGAGTCGGCGTTCTGCCCGAAGTTCTGGTTCTGGGCGTTCACCTGGATGCCGGTGACGAACGAGGGAGAGACGCTCGCGCGCACGAAGGACTGGTTGGTGGAGTTCCAGATGTGATCCAGTCTGGCCGAGTAGAGGTCGGTCCGCTCCACGATCGGATAATTGCCGATCAGATTGTCCAGCGGCACGAAGGAGGAAGGCAGCGGCGCAAATCCCTGACCGGTGGGGCCGCAGGGAATGGGCGCGAGCGTGTTCGCCGGGCAGGGAACCGGCAGGGAAAACCGCTGGCCCGGCGGCACCGCGGACATGGTGAGCAGGCTGGCAATGATGCCCGGATCCACGCCGGTGCGGGCCACGCTCCCCGCGGATGCGGCGAGCACGGAATAGGCCTGCTGAACGCCCACCGGAAAGCCGGCCAGGGCGGCGGCCTGCGCGGGAGTCAGGCCGGTGAACGGATCGGCGCCGTCAAAATTCCCGGCGCCGATGTCGGTGAAGCCGGTCTCGTGCCGCCGCGTGCCTTCAAACGAGAAGAAGTAGAAGGTCTTGTCTTTCTGAATGGGTCCGCCGAAGGCGGTACCATACTGCGCGCGGGTGTAGGCCTGCTTGGTGGGCGTGGTTGTGCCGGTGAGCGGGTCCACGGCCACGGAGAATGGGTTGCGCGCCTGCAGCGCCGCATCGCGGAGAAATCCGAACACGTCGCCGTGGAAGTTGTTCGAGCCGCTCTTGGTGACGATGTTGATGACGCCGCCCGTGGCGCGGCCGAACTCCGGCATGTAGTCCGCGATGATGAGCTGGAATTCCTGCACGTCCTCCTGGGAGACGGTGGAGCGGATGCCGTTGACGGAGTTGTCGACGGCGTCGGCGCCATCGATGGATACCTCGTTCGAGCGCGCGCGCTGGCCGCCGAAGTTCAGCCCGCTGGTGGGGGCCGCGCCGATGGAGGGCGCGCTGTCGCGGTTGGCCTGGGAGTTGATGAGCGTGAAATTCACGTAGTTGCGGCCGTTGATGGGCAGGTTTTCGATTTCCCGGTTGGCGATCGTTTCGCTCACGCTGGTGCGCTGCGGCTCGATGATGGGAACCTCGCCCGGAGGCACGATCACCGTCTCGGTGGAAGTGGGCAGTGCGAGCTGCACGTTCACCTGCGGCGCGTGGCCGATTTCCAGGACCACTTCCGGGCTGATGGAGCGTGCGAACCCGGTTTTTTGCACGCTCAATTCGTAGCGCCCCGGGGCCATGCCCACAAACACGTAGCTTCCGTCCTCCCGGCTGGTGACCGTGCGCGCGGCGTTGGTGGCCAGATTGCGCAGCGTCACTTTGGCCTCGGGCACCACGGCGCCGTGCTGATCCGTGACGATTCCCGACAAGTCCACCGTGTTCAATTGCGCCATGGCCGCGCCGGCCGCGAGCAGAACCGCCAGCAAAGCCGCGCCCGCCAGCCCGAACCGAGTTAGCCGCTTCATCTTTTTTTCTCCTTGGAAAACTCCGAGCCTGGATGCGCCGGGGCACAAACCCGCTCCCAGCGCGCTCTTATCCCCCGGATCGCAACTCAGAATTTGCGCCGTACAGACCGAATCCCATCCACCGGGCCCCCGCCCGAAGCGTAATCGTTGATACTCTATCGTCACACCCAATTCAATGGATTTGTGAAACCACGGCATTCAGGCAGCAACGGATACGCGGGGAAAACGCGGGAGGGGAGCCGCGCGGTTACTCTTCGTGGAGGGTACGCAGCAGGCGGCGGAGCTTTTCGCGGTCTTCCTGCCCCATGTGCACGAACTCCACTCCGGTGCCATTGGGCAGAACGTTGCGGACCACGGCCATGGCGCTGATGGTGCGCAGGCCGCTCTTGATTTCCATGGGGAAGGAGTCGCCCACCTGGAGGTGGCGCCCGGAGGCGAAGCACGCGCCCCCCAGGCTGATGGTGCGCACCTGCACGGACATGGGTCGCTTCCCTTCAATCCTCGCGCTGAGCGGCGAATCCAGCGGGAAGCGCGGGTAGCGCCTGGGCCGCGCCGCTCCAGCGGTCATGGCCGCGGCTTCCAGTTGCTCCTGCAGGCGCGAGCGCGGCATGCGGCCCTCGATGGATTCGAGCGCCTCCTCGGCCGCGGCGCGCAGGCCCGCCGGCTCCGCATGAAGCAGGCCGTTGCGCGTACGCAGGATGGCGCGCAGCAGCGGAGCGGCCTCCGGTGCGCGCAGCCGGCCCAGCCCCTCCATCGCCTTGATGCGGATGAATACGTCGCGCAGCCGTTCGTTCTCCCCCGCGGCGATTTCCAGCAGCGCGGGCACGGCCACCGGGTCGCCTTCCAGTCCCAGCAGGTCCAGGATCATGGGCACCACGTACAGGTGCGCCCGCGGGAGCACGGCCAGCAGCGCGTCCGGCAGCCCGTTCACACGCTGCCGCGCCAGCTCGGAAATCGCCAGATCCTGCACGCTCCAGTCCCAGGCCGGCAGGGCCTCCGCCAACTGGTCCACCAGGCACTGCGGCCGCACGGCGGCCAGCAGTTTCACCGCCGCCGTGGCGCGGCCCAGGCGTTTTTCGAAGATGCGCCGCGAGAGCAGCTCGATGGCAGGCTCGCCGATCGCTTTTATCAGCCGCACCATCGCGGGCAGCACGGTGAGCAGCGAGGGTTCGCCCTCGCCGCCGCCCGAGGCCAGAATCGTGGTCAGTCCGTCCACCAGCGGCTCGGGCTTCCGCGCCAGCAGCCGCACCAGCGCGGGGTCCAGCGGGCGGTGCGCCAGCGCTCCGGACACCAGCATTTCCCAGCGTTCGCCCTCGCACAGGCGGCGCTCCAGCAGGCCGAGGTGCTCGATTCCATGCGGCGCCGCATCCAGCGCCTTCAACACACCCTCGAATTCCGCGTAGCGGCCCTTGTGCAGCGCCGTCTCCGCCATCTGCTCCACCACTCCAACGAGCAGCGCGGCAATCGCCGCATTGCGCTCCGCCACCAGCGCGCCCAGCACCCGCTGGCTGAATTCCTCGGGGAGCTGCTCCGGCCAGTAATGCACCAGGGTATCCTCCAGGTCCGCCAAACCCGCGATGGTGGCCTGCCGCACCTCCCCTTCGCGCGCTTCCAGGCCTTTGCTGAACGCCAGCAGCGCGGCGCGCGCCTCGCGCAGTCCCGGTGTGGTGTTCGCGCGCACCAGCACGTCCCGCAGGATTGCCGGCGGCACCGACCACGCCATCGGCGAGCGGAGCAGCTTGGAAACTTCTTCCGGTGCCAGGGCAGACCAGAACTGCGTTTCGAACTCGGCGGCTCCGCCGTCCTCCGCCCAGCGCGCCAGGGGGGCGAGCACCAGCGGATGCGGGCTGTCCAGCTCGGCAACCTTCCGGCCGATGCCCATGGCCATTCGCCGCACGTCGGCTGGGCGCAGCTTGCCGGCGCGAAATTGTTCGGTGGCGTGCGCCAGTGTCACTTCCTCCGCCAGCCGCGCGAAGTAGCTGTCCAGTGTCTCGCCCCCGCGCGGCGGGCAGCGGTTCATCTCTCCCGCCAGCAGCAGCACGGCAGAGCGATCCGCGGCTGCCAGGGCGCTCTCCATGGCTCGCGCCGCATCCCGGGCGGAATCCGCTGACGAAGCCAGCCCGCCGGGGAGCGTGCGCGCCAGTCCCCCCAGCAATTGCAGCGCGGAAAAAATTCGCCCTTCCGGCGAAAGTTCCGCGGCCGCCTCCGTCGCCGCCGACGTTTGCCCGCGATGCTCCAGCATCGCCGCCAGCATCTGCGGCAGCATTGGGTCCGGCCGCGCGTCAGCCACCGGCTCGTTCACGCGAATCCCCGTGATGCTCTTCTGCGCCAGCCGGTGCTTCCAGGGAGGCACCGAACCGCTCGCCGGCGCTCCGTCCACCAGCTCCAGAAACGCCATCAACTCGCCCGTATGAGTTTCCGGACGGAAAGTCAGCGCGGAAATTCCCCGCCGCGCCAGTTCTTCCGCAAATGTGCGCAGCTCGCCCCGCGGGTCTTCCAGCGCTCGCCCGCGGAAATACACCGCGCCGCCCTCCAGCCGCACCGCCACCGGCGCCGCGGGCCCCAGCGCGTCGCGCAGGCTGCGTTCCGCGGCGAACAGGCTTTCTTCGATTTTGGGATGGTCTTTCTGATACATCCGGCGCGTCCGCGCCAGCAGTTGCAGCGAGGAGAAGAACCGGCCCGCGGCTGATTCCGCGGCCACCGCGCCGCGCGCGGATCGCGCGGCGGGATCGGAGGGCTGAGGCGTGGAATGCGCTTTTAGTGCCATGGCTGGGAACTTCCGGCCTGCCGCGCCTGCCTCCTTTCCGCTAGCAAAGTATGCCCTACCAGATTGGGAAGGTACACCCGTAACCCCTGTCAGACGCTGGATGAGCACGCCCATTGCCGGGCCTACGTTTCGCTAGCTCATGAATTTTCAATGATTTCCGTGGTATCGGATGCAGAACTACAAGGTCGCTTAGGAACACATGGTGTGAAAAAGTGACAAGACCGGGATACGGCACCTCGGCCCGGAATCTGCATGACCGGAGGTTCACCTACTGCTTGGAGGGCACCCGCACTTCCTGCCAGAGCACCTCGAAGACCTGGATGGGCTCCGCTTTCCCCTTCACCTTTACGGGGTCCAGTTTGCGCGTGGGCAGTTCCCCGCCGAATTCCGCCTGCGTGGTGGCGGAGACCAGAATCTGGTCCGGGGCCGCGGTGGCGCACAGGCGCGAGGCCACGTTTACCACGTCGCCAATGGCCGTATAGTCCATACGCCGCGTGGCGCCCATGTAACCCACCACGGCGCGCCCGGTATTGATCCCGATTCCCATGTGCAGCGGCCGGCCCAGGTCTTTGTTGATTTCCACCAGCGTCTGCTGCATCTCCACGGCGGTCTTGACGGCGTTCAGCGCGTCCGTCCCTTTCGAAAGCGGCGCGCCGAACAGGCACATCAACCCGTCGCCGAGGAACTTGTCGAGCGTGCCCTCGTGGGAAAAGATCTTGTCGCTCATGGCGTTGAAGAAGTCGTTCAGGATCTCCACGATTTCTTCCGGGGTCATCTTTTCGGACATGGAGGTGAACCCGCGGATGTCGGCGAAGAGCACGGTCAGGTTCTGCGTCTCGCCGCGGAGCTGAATGTCCGCGGCTTCGGCGGCAATTTTCTGCGCCACGCCGGGAGAAAGGAAGCGCTCCAGCGCGCTGCGCTGTTGCGTCTGTTTGGCCATCTCCTCGCGTCCGCGCACGCGGTCCACGGCCAGTCCCGCCTGCGTGGCGATGACGCTGAAAATGTTCAGGTCTTCCTGCGAAAACATTCCGCGCTTCACCAGGTTGTCCACGTACAGCAGCCCGTAGAGTTTGTCCCCGCCTTTCAGCGGCGCGCACATCGCAGACTGCATTCCGCTCAGCGCGATGCTCTTGCTGCTGCCCAGTTTCGGGTCCATGCGCACGTCCTGCACCAGCAGCGGCACCCCTCCCTGGGTCACCTGCTTGATGATGGCCTGCGAAAGGATCATCTGCGGCAGCCGTCCCGTGTCCGGCCCCAGTTCCTTGCGGTAGCGAATGACGGCTGGCTGGAATCCTCCCTTTTCATCGGCCAGCATGGCGTAGCCGCGTTCCACGCCTTCGATCTTCAGCACCAGATCGAGCACGCTGTTCACCACTTCCTCCACCGATTGCAGGTCGCCGAGCGCGCGGCTCACCTGATAGAGCAGCTCAAATAGCCGGTTCTCGTGCTCCAGCGCCTTCATCCGCGATTCGAGCTGGCTCCTTTCCGCCGCCGGCGAGGTCGCGGGAGCCCGGGGACTGGGCGCAGAGGGAGTCGGCGTGGGCGCAGGCGCCACAGACGGGTCCTTGCCCAGATTCAGCGCCGCGTGCACATCCTTCAGGCTCATCACCATGGTCAGGCGCGGGGGGAGCTTGGCCGCGGCCTGCGTCAGCAGGATCTGCGACTCCATGGATTCGTAGCGAAGGCTGTATTCCCCGATGTTCAGCACATCGCCGTCTTTGAGCTGCGTCTCCTTCACGGTCTTCCCGTTCAGGAAGATTCCGTTGGCGCTGCCCAGGTCGCGCACCATCCAGCTTCCCTCGAGTGAGGGGCTGAGCATGGCGTGGCGGCGGGACACGCTGGTTTCGCGCAGGACCAGATCGTTGGATTCGGCGCGCCCCACGTAGACAGGCCGGTCCTGCGGCAGCTCGAAGACCTGCTGCTCCTGACCGGGACGTTCAATGACCAGCCGCGGCATGGACCTTGATCAATATGGACGGACAATATCAGAAAATTGGAACTTGGTGTTGGGATTGCTTGCCACAATTTTCGCACGCGCATTATTGGCATCGAGCACCTCGGTCACTTCGATGGTCCCGATGCGCGTCTGCGGGTCCGCCGCCCGGTAGACGCCGAACTTCATGCCCACGTCCACTCCCGCAGCGGTGCCCAGATTGATGGAAATGCTGTTCGGCGACACCTGGGTGATGTAGCCCTCCAGCTTGGGGGGCGCGGGGGCCGTGGGCGCCGGAGGAGGCGCGGCCGCCTTGCGCATCTGGTCGCTCAGGTCGCTCAGGTCCCGCCGGATGCGCGCCACATCCGTCTTCAGGCTCAGCAGATCCTCCTGATTCGATACGCGCAACGAAGTCACCGAGGTGTCCGTGGCCTTGGCCTGCTCCTGGTTGTTGTGGAAGTCGGAGGCCAGCGCCTGCTGCTGGTCCTTCACCTTGGCCAGCTGGCTTTCCACCGCGTCCAGGCGCGACGAGAGTTTGTCCAGCTTCTCCTGGATGGCGTTCATCTGCGCCACCAGGTATTGCTGCAGATTCTGGTCCTTGAATTTGGGAATCGGCTCGAGGGTCGGCCGCTGCTGCGCGCGGGCGGGCTGCGCGGCCGCGAGCCACGCGCTCAGCCCCACTGCCGCAACCAGAATCCGCGCCATGCTCCGCATGATGGAAATCCTCCTTCGATGAGTTTGGGAAGCGCGCTCGCGGCCCGCTCCGCCGGCGGGAGGGACGCGCCCTGCCGGCCGCGCGGCTGGCTGCCGCGCCCGCCTAGCGGTGCGCGAGCATCGCTTCAAGCTGCGCCGTCCGGCTTTGCTGCACGGTAATGGACTGCTGGAACGGCGCGTATCCCTTCAGGTACAGCGTCACCGCGTAAGTGCCCGCTGGCAATTCTATCGTAGACGGCGTGCGCCGTCCCGTGCTCTCTCCATTGATCAATATGTCCGCGCCCACCGGGACCGAGAGAATATCCAGCGAGCCCATCGCCGCCTTGTTCCCCGCGCCCTCGTGCAGCCGCTCTTCCGCAATGCGTCCCTCGCGCACCTCCACGGTGCGCGACAGCGTGGGGTACCCGGAGATCTTTACCGCCAGCGAATAACTTCCGGGAGACAAATCGCCGAACCGGCACGGCGTGCGGCAGTCGCCAATGGCGTGCCCGCCGGGGTCTCTCAGGCTCACGCCGGCTCCCGGCGAGTCGGTCATCACGTCCAGCGCGCCCTTTCCCGGCGTGGTCCAGCGATTCTCCGGCGTTCGCGAAGCCGTGTGCGCCCCCTCCGGCGCTGCCGTTTTGTCCTCGCCCGCTTCCGTCTCGGTCTGGTCGATTACGCGGATTCTTCGCGGCAGGACAGGAAGCCGGCGGAGCATCAGGCTGTGCTCGGCCGCGGAGAGTTTGCCGGTGAGCACCAGAGCGTTGCCGCTGGCGGCGATCTGCACGCGGTCCGCCAGCCCCAGCTTCTGCAATCGCGCGGCGATCCTGTCTCGCGCAGGCACCAGAGCCGCCGGAAATTCCGCCACGGCCGGGCCCGCGGCGCTCGCGCCCGTAGCCCCCGCTCCCGCCGGGGTTGCCGCGGAATTTGCTCCAGGCGCGGGGCTCACCGCAGTGGCCGCCTGCGCCGCGTTCGTGGTGCCGGGGTCGGCCGGCTTGGCGCCGGGATGGGGAGACGGGTTGTCCGGCTTCGGCGTGATTCCCGCCGCGGCCTCCGCGCGATGCCAGGCTTCTTGGATCTGCTCCGGATAGAAGTAGCCCGCGGCGCCTGCCGCGGCTACCAGGAGCAGCAGAATGA
>Ga0335081_10017897_pt1 | contig 11466 bp, 8 predicted proteins | sample Lox_Sample_35_FD_206713 | JGI IMG/M metagenome (GOLD analysis project Ga0335081, IMG submission 206713) | Soil microbial communities from Loxahatchee National Wildlife Refuge, Florida, United States - Lox_Sample_3.5 | ecosystem: Environmental > Terrestrial > Soil > Wetlands | place: USA: Florida... | reverse complement strand
AGCGCCAGGCGCGGCCGCACGCCGACGCCGACGACGACGAGATCGGCGTCGAGCGTACCGCCGCTCTTGAGCACGGCGCGCTTGCCGTCGATCGCCGTCGCCGCGTCTTGAAGATGAAACACGACGCCATGCTCCTCGTGCAGCGCGCGCACGAAATCGCCGAGTGCGGGGCCGAAAACACGCTCCATCGGCCGAGCTTCCGGCGCCACCACATGGACTTCGACGCCGCGCGTGCGCAGCGATGCCGCAACTTCGAGCCCGATGAAGCTCGCGCCGATTACCAGCGCGCGTTTTGCGCCTTTCGCCACATCGATGATCGCGCGGCAATCGGCGAGCGAGCGCAAAGTATGGACATGCGGCTCATTGGCGCCGGGAATGGACAGCCACACCGGCTCGGCGCCGGTCGCGAGCAGCAGCCGGTCGTAGCCCAGGCGTTCACCGTCGGCGATGATGACTTCCCGCTGCCTAGTATCGATGCCGGCAACGGCGGTTTTTAAACGCAGGTCGATATGATTCTCGGCGTAGAAATCGTCGGGACGCAGCGGCAACCAGTCCTCCGGCGCGCTGCCGGCGAGATAATCCTTCGACAGATTGGGCCGATCGACCGGCGGCGCATCGTCGTCGCTGAGCATAACGATGCTGCCGCGGTAATCGCGCCGGCGCAGCATTTCGGCGGCGGCAAAGCCGGCGGCGCCGCCGCCAACGATGACGATCTTTTGCGCGTCGGCTTTCGCCATGGGCGCGCGCGGCTTCGGCTCCTCGCGTTTTTCCTTGACTACAATCCGGTCGCCGCGCCGCTCGACCTTCCAGCATGCGATCGGGCTTAACGCCGGCGCGTGCTCCGCATCCCCGGTGCGCAGATCGAAGAGGGCGTGATGCCAGGGACAGCGCACGCTCTCGCCGGTGACGAGACCCTCGGCCAGCGGGCCGTGATAATGTGTACAATGGGCGCTGACGGCAAAGATTTCGCCGCCGCTTTGCACCAGCAGCACCTCCTCGTCGCTGACATGACCGAGGAGCTTGCCGTCGACGAAATCGGTTAGCGCGACACCCTGGGCGAGGTCCGGACCCTGCGGCGTCTTCCGTTCCTTGTTCTCGTCCTGCGCCATCGCAGTACTCCTACGCTTTTAGTCCTGCACTCACTCAATCATACCGAGAAATTGCCGGCGAAGCTCGGCATCGTCGCGAAAGCATCCCAGCATGCGGCTCGTGACCAGACTGCTATCCGGTTTGTGGATCCCGCGCGTGGTCATGCAATGATGCACCGCCTTGATAACCACGCCGACGCCTTTCGGTTTGAGCACATTGTCGATCGTATTGGCGATCTGGGCAGTCAATTTCTCTTGAATCTGCAAGCGCCTGGCGAATGCCTGCACCACTCGCGCGAGCTTGCTGATGCCGACCACACGCCCGCGCGGAACGTAGGCGATGGAGGCGCGGCCCACGATCGGCGCGATGTGGTGCTCGCAATGGCTCTCGAACCGCACGTCACGCAAAACTACCATTTCGTCATAGCCGTCGATCTCTTCGAAAGATTTTTGCAAAATCCCGGTCGGATCCTCGCCGTAGCCGCCGAAGAATTCCTCGAGCGCCCGCACCACGCGCGCCGGCGTCTCGATCAAGCCTTCGCGGTCGGGATCGTCGCCGGTCCAACGAATGATGGTGCGCACTGCGGCCTCGACCTCAGCCCGCTCGGGCTTGCCGTTGCGGTGCAGGCTTTGCAGCGGTTGCAGGGCGTGGACAGTTCCGTTCATGCAATCGTCTCCGCTCGCGGGTCTTGTTCTTACGGGTCTTCTCAGGGGTCTTGGACCCGCCGCTTCAGGTCATACGTGAGCGAGATGGATCGAGCGCGCAGAAAATTCCGGACTATTTGTCGAGCCCGAGCCGCTTGAGCACGCTCGCGGTGAGCCGCTCGCAGCGACGCCCGGCAAACGGAAAGGCATCCAGCAGTATCGGGCCGATCTGCTTGCTGAGCTGTTCGCGCAGCAGCTGCCGCGCTCGGTGCAACCGGGTTTTCACCGTCTCGGACTTGATGCGCAGCAGATCCGCCGTTTCCTCGACGCTCATACCCTCGATCACGCGAGTTACGAAAACCACGCGATAGACCTCGGGCAAGGCATCGGTCGCTTCTTCGACAAGCTGAAGTATTTGCCGCTGCGCCATGGTTCGTTGCGGATCCTCGTTCGTTGCTGATGAAGGGAACTGGATGATTTCGGCTTCGGGCACCGCTTCGAGGGGCGCGAAATCCGAAGCGGTTGGCTTGCGCCGCAAGCGGCCAAGCGCCTCGTTCATCATAATGCGCGATAGCCAGGCTATAAGCGGAGATTCGCCGCGATAGGTGCGAGATGGCTGAACGCCGCGACATAGGCCTCCTGCACCGCATCTTCGACTTCGACGCTATTGCGCAGCACACTGCGCGCGATCCGATAGAGCCTTTGATTATGCCGCTGCATGATGACGCGAAAGGCCTCGCCATCGCGATCAAGCACACGCCGCACCAGGTCGGCATCGTCCAAAACGGCAAGGCCCGATTTCCTGACTGCCGATTGCACCATGACGGTTCCCCTTCGCTCCTTAGATGCGCCTGGCGGCGAGAGGTTCCCAAGGGATCGGCAAAAAGAGCACGTGATCTCCCCTCCCCCTTCAGGGGGCAGGGATTAGGGGTGGAGGTAGCGAGATATGCCGTCAATATCGTCGATGATCATGGCGAACCCTTCACCTGTTCTTGCAGTGCGCCGGCAACCCGCGCGATCACGGCGTTCCAATCGGCCAACGCCGATTGGCGGAACACGCGCGCGTTCGGATACCACGGCGTGATCTCGCCATCGAGCATCCAGCGCCAGTCCGGCGCGAACGGCACCAAGACCCAAACCGGCCGGCCCATCGCGCCGGCCAGATGCGCCGGCGCGGTGTCGACGGTGATAAGAAGATCGCACAGCGCCAGCACCGCGGCGCTGTCGTTGAAATCGGCAAGCTCGCCGCCGCTATGGGTCAGGCGCGGCTGCGCAGCGAGATGGGCCGCTTCGTCGTCGCGCAGATCGCGCTGAATGCTGATGAAGCTTCCCGGCATTGCCAATAGCGGTGCCAATGCCGCCAGCGCGATCGAGCGATTGCGGTCGTTGTCGTGCGCCGGATTGCCGGCCCAGGCGAGCGCGATGCGCGGGCGCGGCAGTTTTTCGATCCGTGCCGACCATTTTTGCAAATGCGCTTCATCGGCGAATAAGTACGGTATTTGCGCCGGCACCGCTGGTAATTCGGTTTTTAGCGCCAGCGGCAGCGAGCCAAGCGGACAATGCACATCGAAGGGTGGCGGCGCTTCGCCGCGCGCGACCACCGCCGTGACGCCATCGAGCCGCGACAACAGCCATTTTAGTTCCGGCTGTACTTCGAGCACGACCTTGGCGCCCTGCGCGGCGACAAGCGGCGCGTAGCGCGCGAACTGGATCGTATCGCCAAGTCCCTGTTCGGCATGAAGCAATATGGTTTTGCCGGAAAGCGAATAGTCGCCGAGCCACAAGCGCCGGCCGCGGTTCTTCTGCGCCGGCATCCCAGTGCGGGCCCAGCGCCATTCATAATCCTCGAAGCCGCGGCGAAAATCGCCGATCGTGAGCAGCGCCAGCGCACGGTCGAAATGCGCGTCGGCATTGTCCTTGCGCCGCGTCAGCACTTCGCCGTAGCTGGCGATCGCCTCCTCGAAGCGCCGCAACTGCGCCAGCGCCATGCCGCGATTAAGCCAAGCCGCGACGTAATCGGGCGCCGCGGCGATGGCGCGCTCGTTGGCGGCGACCGCCTCGACATAGCGGCCGAGCTTGATGAGGACGACGCCGCGGTTGAAATGCGCCGCAGGATGCTGCGGCACAAGCGCCAGCGCCGCATCGAAATCGTTAAGCGCGCGTTCGGAAAATCCGAGCGCGGCTTGTGCGAGCCCGCTGTTGAGGCGGGCCTCGAAATGCTGTGGCTTGTGGGCGAGCACGGTCTGCAATTCGGCCAGCGCCTCGCGGTGCCGATTAAGGCTGATGAGCGCGTTGGCGTGTTGATAGAGAATATCGGCGTCGTCCGGGGCGAGCGCGCGGGCCTTGTCGAAACTTTGCAGCGCGTCGACCGGCCGCTTAAGCGCGTACTGCGCCTGGCCGAGATTGCACCAGGCTGCCGCGATCCGTGGATTGACTTTGATCGCGGCGCTGAACAGGCGCTGCGCCTCGCCGAATTGACCTTGCTGCACCTTGACCGCGCCGAGGAGATTGAGCGCATCGAAATGGTCGGGCGCGGCCTTGAGCACGCGTGCATAAATTCGCTCCGCCTCCCGCAACTGTCCCTGCCGATGCAACGCCACGGCTTCTCCGAGCGCCTGGCCGAGATTGAAGGGGGCCGAACTTGTTTTCATTGGCGCGCGCTCACAGCCGATTGATGCGGGCGATGCGGCGAGTGACTTCCACCGGCGTTTCCCGGTCGGACTTGGCCTTGAGCGCCAGCGCTTTGCGTGCGGCCGGGCGTTCGAGACATCGCACCAGCCATTTTTTGAGATGCGGCCACGGCGACAGATCCATGTCGATGGCGCGGCTGATCACGGCCGCCACATTGAGATCGGCGACGGTGAAATCCAGCCCGAGCAGATAAGGATTTTCGGATACGGCGGCATCGAGCACCTTGAACGGCGCCGCAAGCACTCCGAGCGCTTCGTCGCGCAAGGCCGCGTCGCGTTCGTCCGGCGGCAAGCGCACGGCATGCAGCGACCAGATATTGACGCCACGATCGACCTCGGCCACCGCCCAGAAGCTCCACTGCCAGACCCGCGCCTCGTCTTCGAGCGCGGCGGGATAGAGGGTGCCGAGCGAATATTTCTTGGCCAGATAAAGCGTGATCGCCATCGATTCCGACAACACGAACGCGCCGTCGACAATAATCGGCAGCCGCCCATTCGGATTGAGCGCCAAGAATTCCGGGCCGCGCGCGCCGGCCTCGCCGATCTCGATCGGGCGATGCTCATAGGCAAGGCCAAGCTCTTCGGCGATCCACAAAGCGCGGAATGCGCGCGTGCGGGCGACGCCATAAATGCGAAGGCTCATCGGGAACCCCCGGCGGTCAAGCGAGAACGGCGGCGACCGCCTTGCCGCAGGCGACCGTATTCGCCGCGCCGCCGAGATCGCCCGTGCGCAGTTTCGGTTCGGCAAGCACGTGTTCGATGGCCTTAACGATCGAGGCGGCGGCTTCAGGTTCCCCGAGATGATCGAGCATCATCGCGCCGGACCAGATCTGGCCGATCGGATTGGCGATACCCTGCCCGGCAATATCCGGCGCCGAGCCATGCACCGGTTCGAACAGGGACGGGAATTTGCGCTCCGGATTGATGTTGCCCGACGGCGCGATGCCGATGGTGCCGGTACAGGCCGGACCGAGATCGGAGAGAATGTCGCCGAACAGGTTCGACGCGACCACCACGTTGAAGCGATCCGGCTTGAGCACGAACAGCGCCGAGAGAATATCGATGTGATACTTGTCCCATTTGATGTCGGGGAAATTCTTCGCCATGGCTTCGACACGCTCGTCCCAATACGGCATGGTGATCGCGATACCGTTCGATTTGGTCGCCGATGTGAGATGTTTTTTGGGCGTCTTGCGCGCGAGCTCGAAAGCGAATTTGAGCACGCGATCGACGCCGATGCGCGACAGCACGGTCTCCTGCACCACGACCTCGCGCTCGGTGCCGGTGAACATGCGCCCGCCGATCGCGGAATATTCGCCTTCGGTATTTTCGCGCACGACCCAGAAAGCGATGTCGCCGGGCTTGCGATTGGCGAGCGGCGATGGCACGCCCGGCATCAGCCGCACCGGGCGCAGATTGACGTATTGATCGAATTCGCGGCGGAACAAGATCAGCGAGCCCCACAGCGAAATGTGGTCGGGCACCTTGTCCGGCCAACCGACCGCACCGAAGAAGATCGCGTCATGGCGTCCGATTTTTTCCTTCCAATTCTCCGGCATCATCCGGCCGTGCTTCTCGTAATAGTCGCACGAGGCGAAATCGAAATGGTCCTGCCGCAATTCGAACCCGAACTTCTTGGCGGCGGCCTCGAGCACGCGCACACCCTCCGGCACCACCTCTTTGCCAATGCCGTCGCCCGGGATGACGGCGACGCGATAGACGCGATTGGTGGACCTTTTGTCGCCGGCAGACGCGTTCGTTTGCGCATTCATGGATGTTTCCTCCGCGACTAGAGCATGATCCCGAAAAGTGGATAACGGTTTTCGGAAAAGATCATGCTCAAAAAACAAGCTAAAGCGAAATGACGATTCAACCTAATGCCGTTTCGCTTTAGCGCTCGCCATTCGCGCCGCCGCCGCCGCGTTGTCAAGCCGCCGGTTGGATCGTAGCTTTTGTATCGAGACGGCTCGTCTTCCGTTCCGTCATCCTGAAGGTGCGGGCTAACGGGTCCGGCCCGAAGTGGCCGGCCCGATGACAAGGTCCGCGAGCCTCGAAGGATGAACGGCCGGGGCCGGGGCCATCGCCCTTCGGGGGCCGCTTTGCGGCCACCTCAGGGTGACGGAATAAGCAAACGGAGGAGCCACCAATGCGCCTCGGACTGTTCATGATGCCGGTACATCCGCCGGAACGCGTGCTCGCCGACACGCTCGCCGAGAACGACGAGAAGGCGCTTTATGCCGACCGCCTCGGCTTCGACGAATTATGGCTCGGCGAGCATTTTTCCGCGACCACCGAGCCCATTCCGTCGCCACTGATGTTCATGGCCGGCCTCGTGCCGCGCACCAAGAACCTCACCTTCGGCACTGCCGTGATCTGCCTGCCGAACCATCATCCAGTCAAGGTCGCGGCCGAGGTCGCGCAATTCGATCACATGAGCCGCGGCCGCTTCATGCTCGGCATCGGCATTGGCGGGCTTTATTCGGATTTCGAGCTGTTCGACAACGGCGACCGCAAGGTGCGCGAACGCAAGTCGATGGAATCGATCGGCATGATCGAGCGCATCTGGATGCAGGATCCCCCCTATGAGCTCAAGGGCGAGTTCTGGAACGTGCAGTTGAAGGACGCGATCATTCCCGAACTCGGCATCGGCTATATGCCGAAACCCTTTCAAAAGAACGGACCCCCGATCTCGATGTCGGTGTCGAGCCGCAATTCGCCGACCGCGCGCGTCGCCGCGCAACGCGGCTGGGGCATCATTTCCGCCAACAATGTGCCGCGCCCAGCGCTGCCGGCGCATTGGCAGACCTACAGCAAGGCCTGCGCCGACGCCGGCAAGCAAGCTCGTGGCGAGAACTGGCGGGTGGCGCGCAATGTGATGGTGGCGGCAAGCGAGGCCGAAGCGCGCGACCGTGTGTTCAGCGCGCACGGCTCAAACCGCTATTTCTACACCTATATGCGCGAAGTGCTGTCGCGGGTCGGCTTGCTTTCCTCGTTGAAGCCGCGCGCTGAGATGACGGATGAAGAAGCGACCGTCGACGTCATCACCGAAGGATCGGTGATCTACGGCTCACCGAAGACGTTTCTCAACAGGCTCGTTGCGCTGCGCGACGAAGCCGGCCCATTCGGCACCTTGTTGATGACCGGCCTCGACTGGAGCGGCTCGAACCGGGAATGGGAGCGCGAGTCGATGCGGCTTCTGGCGCAAGACGTAATGCCGAAATTCCGCCGGCACGTCGCCGCGAAGGCGGCGGAGTGAAGTTTCAGCGGGTGCGAGCAAGGAAAGATCGAGCAGTTGGGGACTTTGAGAAGGCGGCTGTGTTTGCATCCATATGTCAAAATGGAGGTTTCGATGGCGCGACGTGAGGACTTTCGGCGGATCGGTTTACTCCTCCCGTCCTCAAGCTCGGTACAGGAGCGGGACTTCTCCAGAGTACTACCGGAAGACATCACGCTCCACGTGGCGCGAATGCGATTGAGCAACGTGGAGGCGGAGTCAACGCTGCGGATTGTTCAGGAAATCGAGAGCGAGAGCCAAAAGCTGGCTGATGTGGACGTTGACGTGATCGTTTTTCCAGCGACTGCGCCCTCGTCGCGCAACGGCATCGGATATGATCAGGAGCTGATCAAGCGAATAAGCGCGGCAAGCGGCAAGCCGGCCACCACGGCCTCAACCGCGTTGCTTGAAGCGTTGCGCGTGCTTTCTGTCAAACGAATCGCGCTCGGCGCGCCTTGGAGCGCCCCCGTCAACCAGACCGTCGCAGCGTTTATTGAAGCCAACGGAGTCAAAGTCCTCGCCCAAGAGGCGCTGGGGCTTATCCGCAATCTCGAGATCGGCCTGCTCGATCCACAAACTGCCTTGGATGTTGGGCGCCGTGTGAACAGGCCGGGAGCCGACGCGGTTATTCTAGCCTGTGGTAACTGGAGTACGTTCAGCATTATCGATCAACTAGAGCGTGATCTGGGAAAACCCGTGCTGACGACGAACCAAGCCAGCTTATGGCACGCCCTCAAAATGATGAACAGGACGCCCCTCGGCGGGCTTGGTGTTTTGTTGCGCGAGCACCTGGGCGACGCATTGCCTCAGCCGATGTCTACTTCCGCGCTTGAGTTGAATTGACTGGGCGTCGCCGGGCATGCTTGTTGCCTAATAGATCACCTCATAATCCAAGTAGTACCGCGCCCATGCCCAAACTCTACGAGGCCCTCGCAGAAGCGTTCCTTGCGGAGGGAGTCGACACGCAGTTCGTCCTGATGGGCGACGGCAACATGCACTGGTCCACCGCCTTTGCCAAACTGCCCGGCGTGCATACCATCCACGTCAGGCACGAGCACGCTACCGTTGCGGCGGCGACAGCCTACAACGTAGCAACCGGCAAGCTCGCCGTTGCCTCGGTCACGTGCGGCCCTGGCGTGACCCAGTTGATGACGGCGTTGCCGGCCGCGGTTCGCGCCCGCCTGCCGATGGTGGTGTTCGCCGGCGAGTCGCCGATCAACGCCAAGTTCTACAACCAGTACATCGACCAGGCGCCCCTGGTGACGGCGACTGGTGCGCGATACATCGCCGCGCACAGCGTGCCGCGCATGATGGACTACGTGCGCGAGGCCTTTCACATCGCCAAGTACGAGCGATGCCCGGTGGTGCTGGGCATTCCCTACGACCTCCAAAAGGTCGAATACATGGCCAACCGGCCCTATGAGACCTCGGCGATGTACCAGCCCAAGGTCGGGCGCATGCGGCCCGATCCCGAGATCGTGGCCGAGGCCGTCGAGCGGCTGGCCACGGCAAAGCGGCCGATTGTCCTCGGTGGCCGTGGCGTGCTGTGGTCCGGCGCGCGAGATGCGGTGATCAAGCTCGCCGATCGTTGCGGCGCCTTGCTCTCCAACACGCTGCCGGCGCGCGGTCTTTTCCACGACCATCCGTTCGGGCTCGGCACTACCGGCAGCTACTTCACGTCGTTGGGCCAGGAGATGTACGAGTCCGCGGACGTAGTGCTCGCGGTCGGTACGAGCCTATCTTACTACGTCGGTGGCGGGCACTACTTCGCAAAGGCCTGCAAGATCCAGTTGGACGATGCCCCACGCGGCTTGCGCGATGGGCAGAAGGCCGCCGACATCTACCTCAGAGCAGATGCGCTCATCGGCGTCGAGGCAATCCTTGCCGGCCTCGACAAGAAGCTGGGCGTTGGCAAACCGACGGCGGCGGCCATACGCTCGAAAGAGCTCGCGCATCGCATCGCGACCGAGCCAGCGGACTCGATGCCGTTCGACATCGCGCCTGGGACGCTGGATCCACGCGAGGTGGTCCGGGCCATCGACGCGGTCGTCCCAAAGGATTGGGACATCGTCGGCGGCAGCGGCCATCAGGCCTACTTCAACACCCAGATGCGCAGCAGGCCGGCGGAGCGCTACACGACCGTCCGTGAATTTGGCGCAGTCGGCAACGGCCTGTCGTATGCGCTTGGGGTTGCGGCAGCGCGCTGGCAGGGCCACGAGGGCAAGATCGTGCTATTCGAAGGCGACGGCGGGCTGTTGTTCCATATCCAGGAACTCGAGACGCTCAAGCGTCAAGGATTCCGCATCCTGATCTGCGCGATGAACGACGGCGGATACGGCTCGGAGTTTCACAAGCTACGCGCCGACGGCCTCGACGATAGCTTGGCTGTGTTCGGCCGGCCCGCGCTTGAAAACATCGCCCGCGGCTTCGGCCTCCGCGGCCACGAGATACGCGATGTGTCGGTAATCCCAAAGCTGTTCGCCGACTTCACCGCGCAGGGCGAAAGCGAAATGTGGAACATCCAGATCTCAGATAAGGTCACAGCACCGATAATCCGCCAGACCATCAAGCGAGGGCACGGCAATATGTGAGCATTTCTAACCAGTCGCTATTGGCACAAAACGGACGCTAGTCGGCCGGTTGTCTGCTTGAGGGGAAAAGCGGACATCGTCAAATTTGATGGCTGTCGGTTCTACTACTGAGGTCAGCCAGAAAAGGGATTGCGTGGGGAAGCGGAGGATCGTCCATTGATGGCGCAAGAGGGCGATATGAGAGATCAAGAAATACGTGCGGCATTGACTCGGCATTGGGCCGCGTCCGATGCCAACGATTGTGAGGCGGAGCATCGCATCTATCGCGAGGATGCGGTGCTAGAATACCCACAGTCAGGCGAGCGAATTCGCGGTCGACGCAACATACAGATCACACGCGCCAACCAGCCGAGTAAAAAGCGTTTCGCTGTGCGGCGAGTCATTGGCAGCGGCGATCTTTGGGTCTCCCGAATACGTCCTGACATATGACGGTAAGCCGTCCTACACCGTGAGCATCATGGAGTTTAGCGGCGACAAGGTTGCACGGGAAACACAGTACTTTGCGGATCCTTTCGAGGCGAGCGCATGGCGCGCACAATGGGTCGAACGGATGGACACGCAACCACAAGTGAATTTATGAGTATGCGCCCTGGTGGACGGCATGGCCGCATGGATTGCCGGGTGAAGCCCGACGATGACGAATGAAAAAAGCCCCGCGGAAAAACCGCGGGGCTTTTTTGCTTTGGCACACAATCGTTGAAGAGGAAATCCGTCCTTGGCAGGCCTGGCGGCGACCTACTCTTCCAAGCCTTGAGGCTTAGTACCATCGGCGCAGAGGACTTTGACGGCCGAGTTCGGAATGGGATCGGGTAGAGGCTCCTCGCTATGACCACCAGGCCGGCGAAAGACGGATGACGGAGGACAGACGCCGGATGACGGATGTCAGATGACAAACGTGTGTCAGATGACAAACGTGCGATCCGATTTCGGACCTCCGTGAAGCAAGCTGATTTTTGATCTTCAAGATCCGTCGTCTGTCGTCCGACATTTGTCGTCCGATGCGACGGGCAGCGAAAATGAGAGCGTTCAAGCCAATCGAGCGATTAGTACCGGTAAGCTGAACGCGTTGCCGCGCTTACACACCCGGCCTATCAACGTGGTGGTCTACCACGGCTCTCAAGGGAGAACTCGTTTCGAGGTGGGTTTCCCGCTTAGATGCTTTCAGCGGTTATCCCGTC
>Ga0335081_10017896_pt1 | contig 11466 bp, 14 predicted proteins | sample Lox_Sample_35_FD_206713 | JGI IMG/M metagenome (GOLD analysis project Ga0335081, IMG submission 206713) | Soil microbial communities from Loxahatchee National Wildlife Refuge, Florida, United States - Lox_Sample_3.5 | ecosystem: Environmental > Terrestrial > Soil > Wetlands | place: USA... | reverse complement strand
AGACCGGCCTCATCGAGGGCACGCCGGTGGTGGCTGGGATGGTCGACGTCGTCGCCTGCGCGGTGGGGTCGGGGGCGCTCGACGCGCGCTCGGCCTCGCTCATCGCCGGTACCTGGAACATCAACTCTGCCTTCGACCACCGCCTGGTGAATGCACCGGCCTCGGTGAAGACCTCGTTCGGCCCCGACGCGGGGCGGTTCGCCTACGTGGAATCGAGCGCCACCTCCGCCGGTAACCTGGCCTGGCTCCTCGCGTGGGCTGAGGAACTGGTCGGCGCGCCGCCGGGGGGGCGCGCCGCGCTCTACGACTGCCTCAACGCCGGCGTGGCCCGGGTGGCGCCGGGCGCCAGCGGCCTCGCCTACCTGCCCTTCATCCACCGCGCCCACCTCGCGCCAGGCGTCGACGCGGCCTTCCTCGGGATGCGCGCGGAGCACGGCGCATTTCACCTGGCGCGGGCTGTCTATGAGGGCGTCGCCTTCGCCCACCGTGCGCACCTCGAGCTGCTCGAGGCGGGCGGGCTTCGCCGGGAACGAGCCGTCTTGTCGGGAGGCGCCGCCCACAGCCCGGTCTGGTGCCAGATCTTCGCCGACGTGCTGGGGCGGCCGGTAGAGACCTGTGACGCGGCCCAGGCCGGCGCCCGTGGCATCGCCATGGCCATCGCGGTGGGCATCGGCCTCCGCGCCTCCTACGCCGAGGCGGCGGCGGCCATGGTGCGACCGGGCCGGTGCTACGCGCCCGACCCCATCCGCGCCGCCACCTACCTTCAATACTACGCGCGGTTCCGCGAGGCCGCCGCTCGCCTCGGCGGCCCGGCACCGCCGCTGCGGCTCTAGGGTTGTTCTTCAGGCGAGGTGACTCGGAGGAGAGAGCCTTGGCCGATCGCGACTTGACATATGTCATGACAAATCGCTGAACACGGAGGGAGAGACACCATGGGCACCACCGCAAGTGAATTGGCCGGGAAGACCTGCGTCGTCACCGGTTCGGCGCGGAGCATCGGGCTGGCCATCGCCGAGGCCTACCGCGACGCCGGCGCGAACGTGGCGATGATCGACGTTAACCCCGAGGTGGTGCCCCAGGCGAGGCGTCTGGCCGCCGGCGGCGCTCGGGTGAAAGGCTGGGTGGTCGACATCACCGACCAGGAGGCGGTCCACGCCTGCTTCGCCGAGATCGCGGCCGAGCTGGGTGATCCTTATGCCCTCGTCAACAACGCCGGCATCGTGGATCAGCGCCCGGTGGAGGAGGTCACTCCCGAGCAGCTCGACCGGATGTTTCGGGTCAACGTGTACGGGGCCGTCTACTGCATCCAGGGCGTGCTGCCCGGCATGAAGCGACGCCGCGACGGCAAGATCATCAGCTTCTCCTCCAAGTCGGGCAAGACCGGCTCGGCGCTGATGGTACCCTACTCGGCCGCCAAGGGCGCCGTCATCGCGCTCACCCAGGCGCTCGCCTACGAAGTCGCCGCCGACAACATCAAGGTCAATGCCATCTGTCCCGGCATCACCGACGCCACCGGCGTGTGGTCGTCGGTGAGCCGTGGCTACACCGAGAACCTCAAGCTCCCGCGCGAGGAGGTGGTGAAGAAGTTCACCGCCAAGGTGCCGCTGGGTCGGCTCACCGACATCCAGGACGTGGTGGACTTCGTCTACTTCCTCACCACCAAGGCCGAGTACTGCACCGGACAGGCCTTCAACATCACCGGCGGAAGGGAGATGCACTGATGCCCGCTATCCGAGGAGGCGACCGGGTCGTCTACCGCGCACCGCGCGAGGTGACCATCGAGCGGATGGAGGCGCAGCCCCCTCTCGAGCCGGGCGAGGTCCTGGTGCGGGTGGAGGCGTGCGCCATCTGCGGCACCGACATCAAGTCCTTCCACAAGGGGAACCCGCGCATAAGGCCACCCATGACCATGGGCCACGAGTTCGTGGGCACGGTCGAGGCCGCGACCGACGCCGCCGCGCCCCGCCCCGGGGCGCGCGTCACTATGGCCACCACCATCGGCTGCGGCGAGTGTAGCTACTGCCGGGCAGGCCGCTCGAATCTGTGCCGCGCGGTGGAGTGCATGGGCTTCCACTACCCCGGGGCCATGGCGCCCTGGATCGTCATCCCCGCCCGCGCCGTGCGGCTCGGGCACCTTGTGGAGGTGGGGGACCTGGAAGCGGGCGTGGCCGCGCTCTCGGAACCGCTCTCCTGCGTGGTGAACGGGTTCTCCCGCCTGCCCATGGCCGCGATCGAGAGCACGCTGGTCCTCGGACTCGGGCCGCTCGGCTTCCTGCACGCCCTCGTCGCCCGCGCCCGCGGCGTGAAGCGAATCGTGTGCTCCGAGTTCCCAGGCGCCCGCACTGCGCTGGCGCAGGCGCTCGGCTTCGAGGTGGTGCCACCGACCGAGCTCGACGGCGCCTACTTGGGCCTCTCGGAGGGTGAGGGCTTCGACCTGGTGGTGGTGACGGCCCCGCACAATCCCACCCAGGCCAAGTCGCCCAAGTACGCGCGCAAGGGCGGCTACGTGTCCTTCTTCGCCAGCCTGCCGCCCGACGACGAGATCCTGGCGGTGAGCTCGCGCACCATCCACTACGGCGAGTTGGTGATCTTCGGGACCTCCGATCACACTCCCGCCTTCGTACGGGAGGCCGTGCAGCTCCTCAGGCGGGACCCCGTCACTTTCGGCCGGCTCGTCACCCATCGATTGCCGACCGGGGACTTTCACCGGGCCATGGAGGAGATCGCCAAAGGCAGCGCCGTCAAGGTCGTCCTCTTGCCCTGAGGCATCACCAGAGAAACGGAGCGAGACATGAACTACGCCGGATACATGGACCACACGGTACTGAAGCCGGAGACCACCTTGGCGACGGTGGCCCGCTTCTGCGAAGAGGCCAGGCGATTCGGGTTCGCGGCGGTGTGCGTGAATCCGTGCTTTGTCGCCTTCGCCAAGGACCAGCTGGCCGGGAGCGGCGTGAAGGTGGCCACGGTCATCGGCTTCCCGCTCGGGGCCAATACGCCGGCCGCCAAGGCCTTCGAGGCGCGCGACGCCCGGGCGGCCGGTGCCGACGAGCTCGACATGGTCATCAACATCGGCGCGCTCAAGGACGGTCGCGACGAGTGGGTGGAGCGCGACATCCGCGGAGTGGTGGAAGCCGCGGCGGGTGCGCCGGTGAAGGTCATCATCGAGACGAGCGCGCTCACCGATGACGAGAAGGTTCGGGCCTGTCTGGCGGCCAAGCGCGCCGGGGCCACCTTCGTCAAGACCTCCACCGGTTTCGGGAAGGGGGGGGCCACCGTGGAGGACGTGAGGCTCATGAAGGCCACCGTAGGCGAGAGCATGCAGGTCAAGGCGTCCACCGGCGTCAAGACCCGCGAGGACGCGGATCGGCTCATCGCGGCCGGTGCCACGAGGCTGGGCACGAGCTCCGGTCCGGCGATAATAGAGAGGGCGGCGGGTGGCGGATCCTATTGACCATCCCAGGCGCGCCAACTCGAGGGGCGCGCGCGCGCAGCTCCGGCGATCGGTCGCCGGCATTCAGCTGAGCGCCCCCCCGCGCCCTGCCTCGAGGGAGGGTCGCACGCCGATGAGCTCGCGCCTCGACGTGGCGCTGGTGGTGAAGGTCGCCCAGATGTACTACCTCGACGGCCTCAAGCAGGAGGAGATCGCGAGGCAGATCGGGATCTCGCGCTCGCTCATCTCCATGATCCTCACCGAGGCCAAAGAGCGCGGGATCGTGCAGATCACGGTCCGCGACCCGCTCCAGAACCACGACGAGCTGTCGCGACGGCTGGCGGGCTTCCAGCCCAAGACCGTCTTCACGGTGGTCCCCACCTCCTCGCGCGATCCCGACGCACTCCGCAAGCTCGTGGCCCAGCGAGCGGCCGTCTTGCTCGAAAGCGCGCTCCGCGAGGGCGACGTGGTAGGGCTGGCCTGGGGCCGAACCTGCCTCGAGCTGGTGCAGGCCTTCCGTCCCAGGGAACGGATCCAGGTATCGGTCGTCCCGCTCATCGGGGGCAGCTTCCAGACCGCCCGCTACTTCCAAATCAACGAGCTGGTGCGCGAGCTAGCCGAGCGGGCCGGCGGCACGCCCTACTTCATTCACGCGCCGGCCTTGCTCTCCAGCCGCGCCGAGCGCGACCTGCACCTCGCGAGTTCGTCGCTGCAGGTGGTCCGCCAGCGGTGGCGCGCCATGAACCTCCTCGTCACCAGCATCGGTGCCATGCCGCGGGAGCGGACCGACGACCGCGAGAACTACATCGGCGAGGCGGAGGCGTTCCGCACGCTCTCGAAGAAGGGGGCGGTGGGCGACATCTGCGTGCGGTACTTCGACGCCGAAGGCAAGTTCATCGTCGACGACCTCTACGAGCGGGTGCTGGGCGCTCCGGTTGAGGACCTGAAGCGCGCCCAGGGCGCCCTGTGTATGGCCTCGGGCCCGGAGAAGGCGGAGGCCATCCTGGGCGCCCTGCGCACCGGCGTCGTCAAGAAGCTCGTCATGGACGAGCCCACCGCCATCGCCGCTCTCGACCTCATGGCCGAGCGCAAGGGTTAGGCCATGGACCTCGGGCTCAGGGGGCAGGCCGCGCTGGTGACCGGGGCCTCGCGCGGGCTCGGACGCGCGGTGGCGCTGGGTCTGGCGGCCGAAGGGGCCAGCGTGGCCCTCGGCTACCGCAGCGACCGGGCCGCTGCCGAGGCGGTGGCCGTCTCCTGCCGCCAGGCCGGGGCGGGGGCCGCGGTGGCGCACCCGCTCGACGCCTCTTCGGAGGAACAGGTGGCGGCCATCTTCGAGGTCGTCGAGCGGACGCTCGGGCCGCCGCAGATCCTCATCAACAACGGCGCCGTCTGTCCACGGGGCCCGGCCGTGGACGTGGAGCGCGCCGCCTTCGAAGAGGTGCTGGCTGTGAACCTGACCGGAACCTTCCTGCTCTGCCGGGAGCTCCTCCGGCGCTCCGCGGCGGCGGGCAGGCCCGGCCGGATCGTGAACGTAGCCTCCACGGCCGCCTTCCACGGCTCTACCAGCGGCCAGGTGGCCTACGACGCCTCCAAGGGCGGCGTGGTCTCGCTCACCTTCTCGCTGGCGCGCGAGGCCGCGGCCTTGGGTGTCACCGTGAACGCGGTGGCGCCGGGCCTCATGCTGACCGACATGATGCTGGAGAAGTACAGGGCCGAGCCCGAGCGCTACCTCTCGCGGGTGCCGCTGCGACGTCTGGCCGAGCCCGAGGAGGTGGCCGCGGCGGTCGTGTTCCTCTGCTCGCGCCAGGCCGCGTACGTCACCGGGACGGTGGTGAACGTCTCGGGCGGGCTCCTCATGCGCTGAAGCCAGCACGCCGGCACGCCCCTACGGGGGTGCGCGCCGCAGGTGGCTTGACAAATGTGATGACATATGTCACAACGAATTCCCATCCTAGCGCCCGCAACATGCGTCGGGCAGGAGGCAGTCATGAGCGAGAGCATGCAGGGGAAGGTGGCGGTCATCTCCGGCGCGGCCTCGGGCTTCGCCAAGGCTACCGCCGAGCTGTTCGCCGAGAAGAGCTGCGGGCTGGTCCTGTTCGACCTCAATGAGGATGGCCTCGCCCGCACCACCGCGCGCTGCCGCGAGCAGGGCGTTCAGGTGGTGGGATTCCGGGCCGACGCCACCTGCGGCGAGACCTTCACGCGGGCGCTGCAGTCGTGTCTCGATGGCTGGGGCAAGGTGGACTTCCTCATCAACTACGCTGGCGGCGCAGTCAAGGTGGCGCCCATCGAGGAACTGGACGACGCGATCTGCACCAAGATCTTCGACCTCAACACCGTGAGTACCATCCGCGCCTGCCGGACCTTCGCCCCACAGTTCCGCAAGCAAGGCTTCGGGCGGATCGTCAACGTCTCGTCGGTGTGCGACCGGAGGTCTTGGGCGGGATGGTCGGTGTACTCGGCGGCCAAAGCCGCCGTGAGCGCCTTCTCCAAGTGCCTCTACACCGAGCTACGCCCGCATGGCGTGGGGGTCACGCTGCTCGTCCCCGGCGGCTCCAACACCGGCTTCCAGCGCGCCGCCCAGGGGGTGGCCAAGTTCGACTGGGACGAGCAGCTGGCCGTCCGACCCGAGCACTTCGCCGATATGGTGTACCAGGCCTGCGCCCTCACCCGGGGTGGCTGCGTCTCCGAGATGATGGTGATCGGCCTCGCCCAGGACATCGCCGGCTTCTAGCCGCGGGGGACCTATGCGCGACCTTGCCTACCGACCGCTCTCCCCGGAGGGCTTCGCCCCTTATGGCCACTACGCGCCCATGATCGCGCCCGACGCCGACGGCCGGAGTGCGCCCAAGCTGGGCCAACCGCCGGTGGAGTTCTTCCGCGACCTCGTGCAGTCCGGGACCGCGAACGACATGACCGTCTCCTTCGGCACCTGCCGCGTGACCCGCCGCCGGGCAGTCATCGACGCCTCAGAGTACCACGACACTGCCTGTGAGGGGCTGCTCCCCATAGACGGCGACGTACTCATGCACGTGGCGCCGGCCGGGCCCGGCCGGCGCTTCCCGGCCGAGAGCGCGGAGGTGTTCCTGGTGCCCCGCGGGACCATGGTGGTGATCCGCCCCGGCGTCTGGCACCACGCCCCATTTGCGCTGGCGCCAGCGCAGACCGTGAGTTGCCTCGTGGCCCTCCCCGAGCGGCTCTACGCCCGCGACTGCCAGGAGTGCTCCATCCCGGAGGACGAGCAAATCCGGATCGTCGGGCCGAGGATCGAACTCACCTGAGAGACCCCAGTCGGGCAAGCGCTCTCGACGCGGTCAGTCCACCAGGCATAGTGATCCCTGGACGGCAAGGAGAAGCCTGCCAAGGTCGCGTGCGATTGGTTGACCGCTCGCCGAACGCGAAGCTCGAGGTCAGTTTCGCGGAGGGGCTCAGGGCGGTGCTCGCAATCTGGGACGCGCCCACATCGCCTTGCGGTTGAGCGGCTCCGGGACCAGGGTCCGATCCGGAGGGGGATTAGCAGGAGGTTCCGGCGTGCGCCCGAGCGGCTGAGAACAGGAAACTGGGCCCTGCAAGCGATCCGGGACAGCGGCCCAGGAACTGGCGGATGTCCGCTGCCGTCACGCGGGAGAGCGGCGCTTGCCGGCCTCGTGCGGCGAGCCACGCCACGAAGATCCGGATGTAAAGCGCATAGACGCTGATAGACCGCTCAGCAAGACCACGCACATGGCGAAGGTAATCGACGTAGTGTTGCTCGATCGTGGATGCTGGCCCGGCGCTGTGCTTCACCCAACCGCCCGGTTTCCCCGCGTCACCACCCAGGAACCGGACGAAGTGCCGCGCCGCGGCGCGCTCGACGCGAACGCAGTCCTTGGCCCGACGAGTGGAACGCGAGACGAACGCGATCGCGTGCGACTCCTGGAGCTCCTCGACTGGGACACCGCGCTGACGCGCCCATCGCAGGAAAGCGAGGACCGCCCCGCGGCGACGCTGCAGCGAGGTCTGGGCATAGCCCTCCGCTCGTAACTGCTCCAGAAATAGCTCAACGTGCTTGCCCGTCCCCGAGACGCTCGTGGCGGTGCCTGAGCCAGCAACTGACTTTTCCATTTCGTCCCTCCATCGTCGGCCAACGTGCCGACGCGGAGAGACCACCGCGATTATGCCGCGTTGCCAACCGCACCATGTCGCTGCAAACCCGCCAGGACGTGCGCTCGCATCTCCTCGCGCGGCATAATCGAGGGCTCGGCATTACGGAACTGAACGAGGGTTGCGGGGTGTAGTGGTCGGGCGGAAGAACCACTACGGGTCCAAGTCGCGTCGGGGGACCGAGGCAGCCGCACTCTTCTACACGATCATCGAGAGCGCCAAGCTCGCCGGCGTTGAACCGAAGGCGTACCTACGACTCGCCACCTACGCCGCCCTGCGCGGCGAGCGGGTACTGCTCCCTCATGAGGTCGCCGCAGGCGCCGCTGTCACGCGGCGCGACCCAGGCAGCAACGCTTGAACTTGCGCCCCGAGCCGCACGGGCAAGGGTCGTTCCGCCCTGGTCGCCGGGCGGCGGTGGCCGATGAGTTCAGGGCAGGCGTCGAGAGGAAGCTCGGCGACTTCGACCTCAAAATGTCGTCGGCCCCCAAGTCCGTGGCAGGCACCGGTGGCGCTACGGTCGTAGGCACCTCCGCTGTGCATTCACGAATTCGGCGTCGCTCGCCCTCGAACCGAGCAAGCAGAACCGCGCGCAGCTCTGTATCGAGCTCGGCCCTGAACCAGTCGAGCGCAGCGGGATCAGCGAACCTATCTCGCAACTCGATCGCGCCATCGTCTACGCCCACCGACGCGTAGAACCCGTGTCGGACGGCCTCACCCGTCCCGGCTCGGCTCCGCATCACAAGCTTGGTGCGCAGAAGCTTCGCCGAGATGAGCCTGTCCTCAACCCACCGCGTATCGATCCATACATGTCGGCTTGTGCACGCCAGGTCCGGGCACACGTCGCACATGATCAGCAGACCTTCCCGCCCTCCACCCGTCTTGTCGCGCCACAACAGCAGGGGACCCTCCAGCGCGAGCTGGCGCGAGGCCTTCGGGTTGGCCTTGAGCATCATCAGGCCAAACCTTACCTCGCCGGGCCGACACCCATCGCCGTCAGCCCGGGCCGGGGCGAGGAGTTACTGAAGGCCGAGGAGGAGAAGCTCAGGAACCTTCGCCGCCGGCTTGCCCTACTCGTGAAGACCCCGAAGAAAGGAAACCGCACCCGATGCCCACATCCATCTGGAACAGGTCATCGACACGATGCAGAACATCCGTCGCATGGCCAAGGACCGGCCCTTAGAGGCCCGGCAGGCGCTTCACGAATTGGTCGAGAAGTTCGTTCCCGTCTCGCGCCCGGGGCCCACCGAAAAGGGGATCTACGAGGCCGAGGTGACGTTCGAGAATGACCCGGCCGCCATCTCTGGAGACCAGGGGGAAGATATAAAAGGTTGCGGGGCGGGATTTGAACCCGCGACCATCGGGTTATGAGCCCTCTTCCGAGGGCGCGGGCAGACGGGTACCCTTGTTGCGGTTCCGTTGTGGCGCAGCTATTTCGTGCATCCGGCAAGTCGACGCGAGTCGGCAAAATCGGACGCCGTCGGACGCCGGGATGGGCACGGTTTCAGTGAGTCGCGGACCCGACGTTCGGGCCACCCGTCATGGCGCGATGAGCACGAGGCGCGGGAAGTAGCTCCGGTACCGGCGCGCGTCGCGTGTCAGGAGCTGATGGCCGGCAATGGCGGCGTGGGCTCCGATGTAGAAGTCGGGCAGCGGGGTCACGCGCCGCCCGCCGCGCCGGCGATACGCCAGGAAGCTCTTCCCGGCCAGGAACGCCGCCTCGTACGGCAGGGGATCGCGGCGGTAGAGCTCCGGCGGCAGGGCGTGCTCCAGGTCCTCGATGCGTTCGAAGCCGACCGAGACCTCGGCGAACACGATCGGGTTAATGACCAGGACCGACTCGTCGGCGGCGCGTGCCAGCGCCTCGGCAGACCACGAGCCCCAGGTCGGGTCGTTCGTCGCGACGTCGAGGATGACGTCGCTGTCGACGAGGATGGCCATCACTCAGGCCGCGTGAGCGCCATGATCTCGTCGGTGCTCATCTTGACCGTCGCCCTGGCCCGCAGCCGGCCGACCGCCGCAGCCCCGCGCCCCTCGCGGCGGGGAGCCTTCGCGCGCCGGATCCGCACCCCTTTCCCGTCCAGCTCGAACTCGACCTCGGTGTCGGGGAGGAGCCCCGCCTTCTCGCGGATTTCCACGGGAATGGTCACCTGGCCCTTGCTCGTGACCCGCATGTGAATCTCCTACTCTTACTTGTAAGAGTATTACACACGCCCCCGCAGGGCAAGCCTTCCCGGTCACCGAGGGACCCTCGGATTGCTTCGGCGCGTGGCGATACCACCGGTTCGCGAACCCAAGCGTCTCTCCAGCGCCCGGCATGAGGTCGACGACGAGGTGCCCGGATGAGCGAGCGGCGAGCCTTCGGCCAACGCCCAGTGTGCCTTGACCTCCGGACCGGGGACCCGGTGACGGCTCATTTGAGACCGGTGGCAGCATCGACGCGGTTCACTTAATGGATATGCCCAAGAGGCGACTAGTCGTGCGGCGTTCGTTCACGGCCGGCCGGGCGCCATTCGTCGCGAGCGCTAGCAGGTCATGCGACGGCTGCGGCTCGCAAAGGAGATCGCGTCGACGCGCTCGAATCAGTTCAGGAATTGGCCGAACGTCCTCGTCTACGACCCGGCCCTCGCGGCCGACATCCGGGAAGACTCGATCCCGACCGATGGGGTCGAGAGGTCGGCCGCGGTGGCTTTCCAGACTTCTGGCTGAGCTCGTCGTGGAGCCCCAGGCCTGGCACCACTTCGACCGCGCGCTGGAAGAGGTCCATCGGGAGGTCGGCAAGGTAATCTTCTCACTCTTGGCGAACTTCGCGGCAGAGAGGGCCTCCGAGCAGGGTTCGGCCGAGCGCGCCCTTGCCCTGGCCAAGGCAGCCCTGGTCGCCGCGACGGCCGTCAGTCAGCACAGTCAAGCTCTGGTGGCTCGAGCGTCCCTGGCGCGATTGGCGATGGCCCGAGGAGACGCCCGTGCGGTCCGCGAAGCAGTCGCCCTGATCGATGCGGAACTCCTCTCGGGGCCGGGGAACTTGTCGGCGCGCGCTCGAGCCGCGGCCGAGCGGGTCTGCGCACAGGCCGGTGGCGATCGGTCGCCCCTGCACGGTCGAAAGCATGAGCGTATAGTGAATACAACGGTAAGGGAGAGCAGACCCATGCCCTACCTCGTCGTCGAGTGTTTCGAGCCGCCACTCACCGATCAGGCCTAGCGCGCGGCTTTCGACGCTTTGAAGCCGTGCCTGGAGATGCGTGGCGTCCGCCGTCTCCGAAGCTGGCTGACGGAAGATCGGCCCAGCATGAGCTGCGAATACCGGTACTCGGCCGGCCCCGGACCTAAGAGACGGGGGCGTGTGATCCGCAGCTCACGCCCCCGTCAGGTCCGAACGTGCAGGCGCGCTTCTGCCGCAATCCGCACCAGCGCACCGCGATGATTAGCTGTACTGCTTTGGGGGCGAACACCGCGAGGAGCCCGACCGCCTTTGATTCGTCAGGATGGCTCGCCGCCGTCCAGAAACAGCCACCGCGGTTCGGTGTGACCGAGTGTTCTGGGTCGCGCTGAGCGTCGGTGGCCCGCTTCCCCGCGCCGGTGATAGTGTCGATCATCGCCCAGAAGTTCTCGAGCGGGGTGTCTAGCTGCACGTGGTGAGTCGGCCCCAGGATCAGGCCTCCCTCGGAGCCGATCTCCGCCAGCCGCGTGCTCACCTCGGTGCGGACGTCGTCGGGGGACCCGAACGGCAGCGTGTGCTGCTCGTCGATGGTACCCCAGAAGCAGAGCCTGTCACCGTACTGCTGCTTCAGCCTGGCGGGCTCCATGCACCGGGGCTGCACCGGATTCAGAACGTCGACCCCAATCTCGATCAGCTCCGGGATAATGGGCTCGATGTTGCCGTCCGAGTGGTAGGC
>Ga0335081_10017895_pt1 | contig 11466 bp, 10 predicted proteins | sample Lox_Sample_35_FD_206713 | JGI IMG/M metagenome (GOLD analysis project Ga0335081, IMG submission 206713) | Soil microbial communities from Loxahatchee National Wildlife Refuge, Florida, United States - Lox_Sample_3.5 | ecosystem: Environmental > Terrestrial > Soil > Wetlands | place: USA... | reverse complement strand
TGCGCCTTGATGGCATTGGCGACAACTTTGAGCTGCTCGCGCGCGGCGGGACGGTATACGTCGACCGAGACCAGCATCGGGCGATGGCCGCCCTGCTTGAGCCAATGCGCCAGTTTGCCCGAGGTGGTGGTTTTGCCGGAGCCCTGAAGGCCGGCCATCAGCACGACCGTGGGCGGCTGCGAGGCGAACTTCAGTTTGGCAGTATCGGTGCCGAGGATATTGATCAGCTCGTCGCGAACAATCTTGACCACCTGCTCGGCGGGCGAGAGCGCGGTCATCACTTCCTGGCCGACTGCCTTCTCGCGAATGTGGTCGACCAGCTCTTTGACGACCTTGAAATTCACGTCGGCTTCCAGCAGCGCCATGCGAATTTCTTTCAGCGCTTCGCCGATGTTTTCTTCCGTCAGCGAGCCTTGCCCGCGCAGGTTCTTGAATGCGCGCTGTAGCTTGTCTGTGAGGTTCTCAAACATGTTCAGGAGTCCGAAGCGGGTGGATAGGCGGATGCGACCAGCTTCCGCGCTGCTATGAGAATAGCACGCAGCGCTTGTACAATTCGCGCTGTGGAGGACAGTCCTGATGGCCCTGTTCGAACGCGCCCGTGTCGCCGCGCCGGTCGTCGCTTTTCTGACTGTACTGTTCTGCTGCACTCCCGTCTTGGCGCAAGCGCCCCAAAATGCGCCGCCAAGATCCGGCAAGTATCCCGAGCTGCCCAGCGAGATTCCTGCCCACTTCACGCAGGTCACCGCCAGCTTCAACTACGAGAAGCGCGACGTGATGATTCCCATGCGCGACGGCGTGAAACTGCATGCCGTCATCGTTATCCCCAAGGGCGCAAAGAACGCTCCCATGCTGATGACGCTCACGCCCTACAACGCAGAGTCGCAAGTCAGCCACACCTCCAGTCCGGATCTGGCAAGCATTCTCCAGGGCTACGACAACCCGGCCGACGTGATCGTCGAGGGCGGTTACATTCGCGTGGTCGAGGACGTGCGCGGCAAGTGGGGCTCCGAGGGCGATTACCTCATCAACCGTCCCCTGCATGGGCCGCTGAATCCGACGCCGGTGGACGACGCGACGGACATCTACGACTCGATCGACTGGCTGGTGAAGAATGTGCCGCAGAGCAACGGCAAGGTCGGCGTGCTCGGCATCTCGTACGACGGCTGGACGACGCTGATGGCGATGTTCAATCCGCATCCGGCGCTGAAGGTCGTCGTTCCCATGAATCCCATGGTGGACGGCTGGATGGGCGACGACTGGTTCCATAACGGCGCCTTCCGCGAGCAGATGTTGATTTACTTCCAGGATCAGGAAGCTGCCCGCGCTGAGGGCCCGCGGTGGTGGACCGACCACGCCGACGATTACGACGCCTGGATGGCCGCAGGCTCAGCAGGCGAGATGGGCCGCCTGCACGGATTGCAGCAGGTCGGCTTCTGGAACAAGCTCGTGTCGCATGCCAGCTACGACGAATTCTGGCAGGAGCAGGCAGTGGACAAGCTCTTGGCAGTGCAACCGCTGAAGGTGCCGGTGCTGCTGGTCCACAGCCTGTGGGACCAGGAAGACATCTACGGGGCGCCGGCGGTTTACCGCGCCATCAAACCGAAAGACACTAATAATGACATGGTGTTTCTGGTGCTCGGGCCCTGGCACCACGCGCAGGAAATCAGCGACGGCAGCAGTCTGGGCGCGCTGAAGTTTCCTACTGACACCGCAAAGGAATTTCGCGAGCAGATTCTGGCGCCATTTCTGGCGCAGTATTTGAAGGATGGCGCGCCCAAGGCAAACATCGCGCTGGTCACCGCGTACGAAACTGGAACGAATCGCTGGCTGCATCAGCCGGCGTGGCCCCCAGCATGTCCCAGCTTCACCCCCAGCGCGACAACCGTCGCGACAAGCGCAGCCCCACCCGCGTGCACGGTGTATACAGCGAAGCTTTATCTTGAGCCGGGACTGAAACTGAGCTTCAATCCGCCGCAATCGGACGGCACGAGTTACGAACAATACGTCTCCGACCCGGCGAACCCGGTGCCGTATCTGCCGCGGCCGGTGCAGCCCTTCGGATACGGCGAGGGCTCAACCTGGCCGACGTGGCTGGTGAGCGATCAGCGCGGGCCGGCGGCGCGTCCGGATGTTTTGTCGTTCGTCTCTGACAAGCTGACCGCCCCAGTCAAGATCGCCGGGAGGCCGGTTGCAAATCTGGTCGCATCGACCAGCGGCAGTGACTCGGATTGGGTGGTGAAACTCATTGACATATATCCCGATGAAGTTGGGACCGATCCGAAGATGGGCGGCTACGAGCTGATGGTCTCGGCCGACATCTTCCGTGGGCGCTATCGCGAGAGCTTCAGCAACCCGAAGGCAATCGCGCCCGACACGCCGCTCTTATACAAGTTTCCGTTGCCTACTGCTGATCACGTCTTCCTGCCCGGCCACCGCTTCATGGTGCAAGTGCAGTCGAGCTGGTTCCCGCTCTATGATCGCAATCCGCAGACGTTCGTCCCCAGCATCTTCTGGGCGAAGCCCGACGACTACAGGAAGGCTGTGCAGCGCGTCTATCATGCCGCGGGACAGGAGAGCTTTATCGAGCTGCCGCTGGTTTCCGGGCCGCGTTAGCACCGGCTAACGCCACGTCCGCCGTTTGCATCCAACTCTGCCCAGAGGAAGCTCTCACGCGAGAAGCGGGTCAGGAGCTTATGACACTGGGAATGATTCGTGGCATCTTCGGCGGCACGGTCGTTGCGCTTGCGCTCGGGCTTACTCTTCCGGCGCAGCAGGACACCTCCGGCGTCCAGCAAGACGCGGGGCAAGTTTCGCCACCGACGGCATCTTCCAACGGCGGGCGTGTGGAGTCGGATAAGCCGGCAGCCACACAGACTGCGCCGGACAAGCCATCAGCGACAAACAAAACTGGGAGCGCCGGAGCGGCGAACCAGGCCGACTTGGGCGACAACCCCTACGCTCCCATACTGGAGCCGCCGCCTTTGCCCAAGGGCAAGCCCACGCTGATCGGCGGAATCGCCACCAATGTCGATCACGTGCGCAACCACATCACGCTGCAACCCTTCGGTGGTGGGAAGAAGGTGAGCGCCTTCGTTGACGAGCGCTCGCACATCTATCGTAACGGCACTGAGACCACCATTCTGGGCGTTCACAAGGGCGATCGCGTTTACCTCGATACCATGCTCGATCCTCGCAACAACAAGGTCTTCGCCAGGAATGTGCGCGTGGTGACCGACACCGGCTTGGCCGAAGTGCGCGGGCAGGTGATCGCAACTCGTCCTGACCGAGGGGCCATCACCGTGCGCGACCAGCTATCGGCGAAGCCGGTGAGCTTCTCGGTGAGCGCCGGCCCGACGTACGCCTCCAGCAAAGGCCCGGCCAGCGCCGCTGATGTACAGCCGGGATCGCTCATCGACGTACACTTCTCGCCGCGAACCGGTGGTCGCGATATAGCGCGAGAGATCACCGTTGTTGCCAAACCGGGGGATGACTGCATCTTCTCCGGCGTGGTCAGCCATCTTGATATGCGCACCGATTCCATGTTCGTGGACAACAAAAGCGACGACCAGACCTACGAAGTCCGCTTCACTCCCGGTGCGGTTAGCGATATGCAGCAGTTGAAGGTCGGCTTGCAGGTGACGGCGCGCGCGGTCTTCGACGGGAGGCAATACAAAGCCAGCAACATCAGGATCGAGAACCACGGCGAGTAAGCAGGCGAGCAGTCGAAGGCGCAGTGAGGACGCCGCTACGCCGTACCGTTTGCAGCTCAGACGTGCAGCAAGAATTCAGGGTTGTCGGGCAGCTCGCACTTAAAGTCCATCTGCTGGAAATCGGAGTCGAACTTCAGGATAGCGTTGCCAGTGCGGCTGCCGATGAAGAAGTGCCCTGAGTTGCTGACCGCAATCCCGCAACTGTTTTGCACTTTGACGCCTTCTATGGGCGAGAGCTTAAAGTCACCAGGAGGATTGGGGAGTTTTGCGATGAAGACATGATCGGCGCCGCTGACGTACAGATTCCCCTTGTACACCAGGAGATGGACTGGCGTATTGACGGCACTGCTCATCCCCAGGAACTTCCCATCCTTGTCGTACATCTTGATGCACTCGGCGACTTGATCGGCAACATAGAGCACGCCATTGGCCCACGCTACCCCTCGCACGGAATGCTTCTTCTTTTCGTGGTCTGAATACTCCAGCCCCGGCGGCGCCGGCACCGGCGTGCTCGGCGGTTTCAAGCTGACACTGGAGGCGACAAAGGTCCCGGGAGAAAAATTGCCTGGCTTCGGCAACGCCGGTGCGATGGGCGCGGGGGTTGCGCTCTTGCCGCCGGCGGCTACCTTAAAGCGGGTGACGACGTTGGTGTCCTGGCTGGAGAGATAGCAATTACCCACGCCATCGAACGTCAGATCAAAGGGATGCACGATGGCGGGGCAAGCCTGATTCGAGACGAACTGGCCAACGAAAGCATATTTGACGCCAGAGCCCTGGTAGCAAAGCACGCTGTTCTGCTCCTTGTTGGCATTCACCACATAGAGGTAATTGCCAAGCAGACGGATGGAGCGCAGCTCGTCCAGCACCACTCCGGGAGTATTGTCGAGCACCGACGAGCTGACTTTGTTGCCCTCCTTGTCGTAGGCGTGCACGTTGTTGAGTTTCGGATCTACACCGGGTTTACCGCCATGAAGGGTAACGAGGAGCATGGCTTGCCTCCAGAACTTCGTCTCCCGGATTGTAGTTCACAACCATCGCCGATGTTTACAGCAATCATTGGCTGGGGCGATGCGTGCTGGTGTGCTTGACAGCTTCTGAAGGGGAGCGTAATGTCGCTAACCACAAAAAGCTACACGCCATGACGTCAGAAAAGGAGGATCCTATGGGCCTCGAGTCAGCGGCGCCGTCTTCTCTCCGAAAACTTGTTTCACTTCTCTCCGGCAAAATAACAATTCTGCTGGTGTGTGCCTGGTTGTGCGGCCCGGCGACCGTCGCTTGGACGCAAGCCGGCGCGGCCGGCACACAGGACCAACAACAGCCGCAGAAAGTGTTCTATACGGCCAAGGACCGCCAGGGCGCCATGCACGCGGCTGCACTGTTCACCCCGAAGGAAGTGGCGGCGGTCAACATCATGCAGGGCCCGGAACAAAACCAGAAACAGTTTCAACTTCGCTTCAATGACAAGGTGATCTGCGACTTCAAGACGCCCGGCTCGCAAATGGGCGGCAAAACGGAAAAGTTCGCCTGCCAGATCACCCGCGTCGAGTCCCTGGATGGCCAGGTGCAGACCATGACCGCGGACATGAACGAGGAGCCGGTCAAGGTGAAGTTCGGCGCCGATGACAACGAGGTCTACGCCGAAGTCGTAGCCACGCGCCTGATGTGCGCCCTGGGATACTACGCTGACGCCTGGTATCCGGTACGGGTGGAGTGTCACGGCTGTCCCGAGAACCCGGAGTCGGGCTCCGGCGCGAAGGACACGCGAACTTACTACCCGGCTACCATCGTGCGCAAGTATCCCGGCCACAAGATGTATGAGTCCGGCAACGAAGAGGAAGGATGGAGCTGGAAGGAGCTGGACGAATTTAATGGGCGTCCCACCTATGAACGAGACGGCTTGAAGCTACTGGCTGCTTTCATGCAGCATAGCGACAACAAGCCGCCGCAGCAGCGTTTGTCTTGTGACAAGGTGAATGTGGACCAGAGCACCAAGCCCTTCACCACGACTTGCGAACACCCTGTGATGCTTGTCCAGGATGTGGGTACGACATTCGGCAGCGGCGGCCTGATCTCCAGCAACACCTCGGCCAAGATGAACCTGAAGAATTGGTCGGGCAAGAAGCTCTGGAACAAGGCGGGCACCGACGGCGCACCCAAGCAGTGTGAGGCGGGGTTGACCAAGAGCCTGACCGCGCATGAGGGCCTGGACAATCCCGCTATCAGCGAAGAAGGACGCCGCTTCGACGCGGGCCTGATGTGCCAGCTCTCCGACCAGCAGATCCAGGACCTATTTAAAGTGGCACGCGCGGCCGACATGCCCGAATATCACAACCACGACGGCAGCTTCAAATCCGGCGTTTCAGAGGCCTCGGTGATTCAGCAGTGGACGGATGCGTTCAAGCAAAAGCGGGAGCAACTGGCCGCGGCCCGCTGTCAATGGAAGGAGAAGCCGGCCGATCTGAACGTGATGGATAATCCAGCCGGACTTGTAACGGTGCCCAATCATTGCGCCGCCAAGCCGTTCTGACGAGGTAGCAGTGGGTGCCGGGCCAAAGCGCGGCGGACTTAGGGTCATTCTTTGCCTTGGCGGAACGAGATGAGTTCCCACTCTCCGGCAGGCGTAGACGTCTGTTGGCGAAGAATATAGAAGTTGCCGTCGTCGGCGCGGACCTTGTAGAAGACGGCCTCCGGGTCGTACCACTGATCGAGGACGGCAGCGACGAGGTATTGCCTGCCTTCCAGGCGAAAGCGGACTGGCCGCTCGTCCGCCTTGCGGCCCGCGTAGCACTCGACCTCAAGCTTCATTGTTTCATTATGAACTGCCGAGGTCGTCCACTTCTATTAGTCGCCGGAGTTGGAGCGCGAGCGACGCGCCCTCGTCGTCAACGCGTCTTGAGCAGAAGTCCCGCCAGCATGGCGGCCGCGGCGCCCAGGAGCCACTCGATGCGCCAAAGCTGCACGGCCTGCCAGTCGAGCAGCGTGTCGGTTTTGAAGATCGCGCCGGTGATCACGGCCGCGATGATGCAGAGGATGCCCACAACGAAGCACAAGAGCGAGGGCATCGAGAGCCCCAGCCGATCGAGAACGCGCAGGCCGGAGACCTTTAGCGGAGCGTTGGGCATTACCAGCCGAGGCTGAGTTCGCGATTCTTTGTCCCGCGAGCTGCCGCAGATGTGGCAGAAGCGGGCGGCGGGCGAATACTCGGTTCCACAGCGCCAGCACGCCGCTCCCACGGGCGCGGGATCAATCAGCCGCGCCACCTCCGGATTGGCCGGACGCCAGTATTCCTGACTGCTGCTGCGGGTCGCCTGCCCCACAAGGTTGCTCCTGGATTGTCACGGTTTTGGGGCTGCAAGCGGCCAGCCAAAGTTGTACACAGCGTAAGCTCTGGAGCGATGTGGGGTTAGCGGGTACTCTCGTGAGAGCTCCGGCTGTGGTACTGCGAAGAAATTGCTGCCGGGGAGGAAAGAGTCACCAGCGCCAGGAAGCGATCAATTTCGCTTGGGCATCATGATGACTTCACCGCTGGTGGCGCGCTGGCTGTTGCACCAATAGCCCAGCAGCAGCAGATCGCTCCCGGTAAAGCGGATTGCTGCGGGGCGCACGTTGCCCTTGGTGAAGATGTGCTCGTCGAGTATTTCGTGCAGGCGCGCGACGGTCACGCCCAGTGCGGCGGCGGCCTCCGCCTCCGTGTAAACATGGTCCTTGGTGGACCGGCTCAGTCTAGGCATAGCGGCGCATCCGAGGTTCCTGCAACCTTTGTACCTGCTTCTGGGCACCCCTGATATCGGGTAAACTGCTCATAAGCCGGTCGCGATGAAACCTTATCAACGTCTACTTCTCTATCGGTGGCTCGCTTGCGCAGCGCTGGGGATGCTGTGCAGCGTCGCTTGGGCGGACGCCGATCGCGCTCCCGCACCGACCCGCGTCGACAACGATGCCAACACCCGCAAGGCCTTCGACCACTTCTACAACCTGGAATACGACAAGGCGATCCATGAGTTCGAGGCTGCGCAGCAGACGCATCCCAACGATCCCTTCGCGGTCAATCACACGCTGGCCGGAGTTATCTTCAAGGAGCTGTACCGCATTGGCGCGCTGGACACGGAGGCGTATGCGGCCGACAGCTTTCTGATGAAGAAGCTGCTGGCGCCACTCGATCTCAACACGCGCGACCGCGTTAAGCAGTTGACCGAGCAGGCGCTGGCGATGGAACAAGCGCAATTGGACAAAGACCCCAACAATGTAGATGCACTGTATGCGCGCGGGGCGACGCGCGCCCTCCGCGCCACCTACATCGGCATCGCCAACAAGGCCTGGTTCGCCGCCCTGCGCAGTGCCGTCGCCGCCCGCCATGACAACGAGCGCGCGTTGGAGCTCGATCCCAACTACGTGGATGCCAAGGTGGTGGTGGGAACGCATCTCTACATCGTCGGCTCGCTGAGCTGGCCGGTGAAGGTTGCGGCCTCCATTGCCGGACTGAGCGGCAACAAGCAGAAGGGACTGGAATATCTAAGACAAGCGACGCAGAGCAGCCACCTCGAGGTCGCCAATGACGCCAAGATCATATTGGCGCTGTTCCTGCGTCGTGAGCAGCGGTACGCCGAAGCGTTGCAGGTCGTCAATGGCCTACAGACCGATTTCTCACACAATTTCCTGGTCGCAACCGAATACGCTCACCTGCTGAACGCTTCCGGTCGCGGCCAGGAGGCCATCGCCGCTTATCGCAAAGTTCTCGCCGGCTGCCGCAGCGGCAGTTACAACCAATGTCGCATCGAGATTCCGGCCTACGGCCTGGGCGAGGCCCTGCGCGGACAGCGAGACTTTGCCGGCGCTGCCGAGGCCTACGAGCTGGCAGCCGGTACCGGCAACGATGCTGACCTGAAGCAGAAGGCCACCCTGGCCGCCGGACAGATGTACGACCTTCTCCAGAAGCGCGACACCGCGATGGAGAAGTACAGGGCGGTCATCGCCGAGAACTCGGCCTCTAATTCCGCCGATCTCGCGCGCCATTACATGAAGCAGGCCTACAAAAGCCAGTGATGATTCCGGTGCGCGACACGCCGTTGGGCGCGGTGTTTCACGTGAAGGTGCAACCGCGCGGCAGGAAGAACGCCGTTACCGGCGAAGTTGGCGACGCGCTGAAGCTGGCACTCACCGCTCCTCCCGTCGAGGGCCGCGCCAACGACGCCTGCATCGCATTTCTTGCCGAGCTTTTGAATGTGCCGCGCTCCTCAGTTACCATAGCCGCCGGACACAGCAGCCGCAATAAAGTGATTCGCGTGGCGGGAATCACCGCCGCGCAAGTGCAGGCAGTACTCGGTAGCCAGTAGGCAGTTGCCAGTAGCCGGTTGCCGGTTGCCAGTTGCTGAGGATTGATTGCTGACTGCTGATTGCTGATTGCTCATCGCTGACTACTGGCTACTGGCTACTGATTTTTTCATGGCCCTGACAACCGACAACCGGCAATTGACCACCAGCCCGTCGCTCGCGCAACGTTGGCGCGACATCCGCACCGGCTTCGAGCGGCCCTTCTGGGTCGCCAACATCAGCGAGCTGTTCGAGCGCCTCTCCTACTACGCCGCCTTCGCCTCGCTGGCGCGATATCTGCATGAGACACTGGAATTTCCCATCGAGCGGGCAGGCACGCTCACCGGATTTTTCGGCGGTCTGGTCTGGTTCCTCGCGGTCTTCGGCGGCACCGTTGCCGACCGCATGGGCTTTCGCCGCGCGCTCTCGCTGGCCTACCTGATTCTGAGCTGCGCTTATTTTCTGCTGGGATCGCTGGGCGCGCCGTGGCTGGCGCCCATTCGCAATAGCGTGCCGTTGGTGGTCCTGGCGACGTTCGTGCTCGCCCTGCCCGCGCTCGGCATCGCACTGGTGAAGCCCAGCGTGGTGGGCACGACCGCGCGCGCCTCCAAGGAGAACGTCCGCTCCGTAGGCTACGCGATCTATTACACGCTGGTAAACATCGGGGGCGCTGCCGGCCCCTATGTGGCATCCTTCGTACACCAGCGCATGCGCGTGGAGAATGTCTTCCGCGTCGCCGCCCTCAGTGTCTTCCTGATGTTCCTGGCCGTGCTGCTGTTCTTCCGCGAGCCACGCCGCCACGACGAAGTGGAAACCACCAGCCTTGCGCAAGCCGGGCGGAATTTCTGGACCGTCATCACCAACCCGCGCTTCATGCTGTTCCTGCTGATCTTCACCGGCTACTGGATCGTCTATTGGCAGGAGTTCATCACCCTGCCGCTGTACATTCACGACTACGTCAATCCCCGCACCGACACCGAGTTGCTGCTGGTGACCGGGCCGCTGGTGGTGATCGCGCTCACGGTTGCAATCAACCTGCTCACGCAGAAGCTGCACGCGTTTACCGCCATCATCCTGGGAACGCTGATTACCTCGCTGGCCTGGATCATCCTGATCGTTAGGCCGACGGTGACCGGCGCCATCCTCACCCTGATTGCGGTCGCGCTCGGCGAGATCACGCAGTCGCCGCGCTATTACGAATACATCTCGCGGCTCGCGCCCTCGGGACAGCAGGGGACGTATATGGGGTTTGCGTTTCTTCCGCTGGGAATTGGATCGCTGATCGGCGGCAAATTCGGCGGGTTCCTCATTCACTACTTCGGCGAAGTGAAACATCAGCCGGGAATGATGTGGTGGGTAATTGTGGGCGTAGGTGTTGTGACCACGATTTTGCTCTGGGTGTATGACAAGGCGGTGAGGAAGGAAGCAACTAGTAACTAGTACTCATTGCTGATCGCTAATTGCTAACACCTTTAGGTGCGCCGTAGGAGCTCCCAATTGGGTATGCTTGGCAAGCGGGCTCTACGGGCCCTCTCGCCAGGCGGAAATTACAGGCAGTGCTTACGGCGCAGCTAAAGCTGCGGCCCTTCAAGTCGCGCCGAAGGCGCGCTGTTAAGGACGACCTTGGACTGGACATCCCGCAGGATCACGGCAATTCTGGAGAACGCGTTGCTCGAAGACCGGGCGACGCGCGACGCCACCACCTACGCCTGCATCGATGCCAACCAGCGCGCCGCCGCCACCATCGTCGCCAAACAGGACTGTGTGCTCTCCGGCCTGGGTTGTGTGCGCCGCATCTTTGAGGTCTTCGCGGTACTGGACGGGACCGTCATCTCGCATCCCGAGGTCACCAGCCACCACGAAATGTTCGATGGCGTACGGGTGCGAAGGGGACAGTCGATCGCAGTTGTTCTGCATAACGCGCGAGTCGTGCTCTCCTGCGAGCGTGTGATCCTGAACATCCTGCAGCGCATGAGTGGTATCGCCACGCTCACGCGGCGATATGTCGATGCCGTCCAGGGAACCAACACGACCATCCTGGACACGCGCAAGACCGCGCCCGGGCTGCGGCTCATCGACAAATATGCAGTCACCTGCGGCGGCGGCCACAATCATCGCCTCGACTTGAGCGACGGCGTGCTCATCAAGAACAATCACATTGCGCTGGCAGGCGGCGTTGTGCCGGCGCTGGAGCGCGCGCTGCGCAACCGGCGCGGCTCGGAGACGGTGGAGATTGAAGTGCGCTCGCTGGCGGAGCTCGATCTGGTGTTGCAACACGGCGCCGAGGCGGTGCTGCTGGACAACATGACGCCTGAGCAGGTCCGCCAGGCGGTAGAGCGAGTGCGGGAATCCGGCCGGCCGGTGCCGCTGGAAGCTTCGGGCGGCATCACGCTGGAGAATGTGCGCGCGTTTGCCGAAACCGGCGTAGATTTTATCTCGGTGGGCG
>Ga0335081_10017893_pt1 | contig 11467 bp, 6 predicted proteins | sample Lox_Sample_35_FD_206713 | JGI IMG/M metagenome (GOLD analysis project Ga0335081, IMG submission 206713) | Soil microbial communities from Loxahatchee National Wildlife Refuge, Florida, United States - Lox_Sample_3.5 | ecosystem: Environmental > Terrestrial > Soil > Wetlands | place: USA: Florida... | reverse complement strand
TCCCCGCGTTGGCCGTGGATGCCGGCGGTTCCTCGCTGAGCGGACTCCTTAAGGCCGCGGCCGCTGCGTTCGCCTTGGGAGCGCCTTTGAAGCCTCAAGAGCTGTTCTCTGATCGTTTTTGTCGGCCGTTCGATCTCGACTGGCATCCTAAGTTCTTCGCCAATCCGTGCGAGCTAGCGCCCATCCCGTCGACGCCCATCGCGACTGCCCCGCCGGTCCGCGGCGGCATTCATATCCCTGCCAGAACCCCGAATCCCGAACCCGGACCTCCGCAGCCAGGGCTTCTGGATGATGTTCCGCGGCAGGTCGAGGTAAAGGCGATTCTGGCCGTGATCAAGCAGCTTATCGCCCAGCGGGCGGAGCTCCCGGAATTTGCGGTCACGGAAGGGAGTCGCCTCCTTGACGATCTGCATTTGAACTCCATCACCGTAGGCCAGATGGTGGCTGAGGCGGCGCGCCGCTTCGATCTGACGCCTCCCGTGGCTCCGACCGAATACGCGGGCGTGACGGTGGGCGAGGTCGCTCAAGCCTTGTACACTGTGCGCGCCACGGGAGCCAACCAGTCGTCGCGTGAAACGGATAGCGTGCCCATGGGAGTGGCCCCCTGGCTACGAAGCTTCGCCGTGGAAATGGTGGAGCGCGCCTTACCGCGCCACCCGGCGGCTGCCGGCGTGGGGAATTGGGAAGTGATTGCGCCGCCCACTCATCCGCTGGCCGTCGGTTTGGAACGAGCGTTCAGGGCTTGCGCTCAAGGGACTGGGACGGTGGTCTGTCTGCCCCACGAGCCTGATGAGTTGGCCTCGCAGGCCATCAGCCTTCTGCTCGAAGGTGCTCACAACGTCCTCGAGAAGAGACCCAACCGGTTCGTTCTCGTGCAGCAAGGCGGTGGTGCCGCGTCCTTCGCTCGCACCCTCCACCTCGAGTCGCCGCAGGTGGCGACGTGCGTGGTCGATGTTCCGTTCGATCACCCCAAGGCGGTGGAGTGGATCGTCGAGGAAGCTCTGACAACAGCAAGCTTCGTGGAGGCACACTACGATTCAACGGGACGACGTTTCGAGCCCTTCCTGCGGCTGCTCCCCGGGGCTGACGAGGTCGGCACACTGCCACTCGGCCCGTCGGACGTCCTCTTAGTCACCGGCGGTGGCAAGGGAATCGCGGCCGAGTGTGGGGCGTCACTGGCCAGGGAAACGGGTGTTCGCCTCGCCCTCCTTGGCCGATCCCAGCCGGCGGCAGATCGAGAACTCTCCGCCAATCTCGATCGGTTTAGAGCGTCAGGCATCGACTTCCGATACCGAGCCGGCGATGTAACGGATGCCGACGCAATGCGCACTGCGATTCAGGAACTCGAGACGGCCATGGGCCCGATTAGCGCCATCCTGCACGGTGCCGGGACGAATGTTCCCCAACCGTTGCGAACCCTCGACGAAGCGGCGTTTTCGAGGACGCTCGCGACGAAGGTTCAAGGAGTGCGCAACGTGCTGGCCGCGGTTGATCCGGCCCGGCTTCGGCTATTCGTTACTTTCGGCTCGCTGATCGCGCGCGCCGGAATGCGGGGCCAAGCGGATTACGCCGTCGCCAACGAATGGCTCACTCGCCTCGCGGAGCGCTGGCAGGTACAACATCCCCATTGCCGCTGCCTGGCCATCGAGTGGTCCGTGTGGTCCGGAGTGGGGATGGGAGAGCGATTGGGCCGGCTCGACGCACTCGCGCAACGGGGAATTGCCGCCATCTCAGTTGACGACGGTATATCCGCGCTACGCCGCCTACTTGCTCAATCGTCTGCTCAATCGCCGCCTCGTGCATCCGTCGTCGTAGCCGGCCGTTTCGGAGAGGTGCCAACTCTAAAGATGGAGCGCCCTGAACTGCCGCTGCTGCGTTTCCTTGAGCGGCCGCGCGTCTACTACCCGGGGATAGAGTTGGTGGTTGATGTGCAAGTATCCTCCGACACCGACCCTTACCTGGATGACCATATCTTCCAGGGCCAGCGGCTCTTTCCCGCCGCCATGGGACTCGAGGCGATGGCAGAGGTAGCCACGGCGGTCGCCGGATCCTCTACGCGACCGGTGTTTACGGACATTCGATTCTCGAGACCCATCGTCGCTGGAGACGGTAAGCCCTTGAGCTTGCGCATCGCCGCGTTGGTAAAGGCGGGATCGGTGGACGTTGTTGTGCGCAGCGCAGAAACCGCGTTCCAGGTGGATCATTTCAAGGCGACGTGCCGTTTCGAAAGCCCTCCATCACGGGAAGAACGAACGCCTTTAGTCACGGTCGACGGCTTGCCGCCCGTCCCGCTCTCGCCCGAGCGCGACTTGTATGGCGGCCTGCTGTTCCAGGCCGGCCGGTTTCGGCGGCTTCGCTGCTATCGGCGCCTTGCGGCAAAGGAGTGCGTCGCGGAGATCGCGGCCACGGCTGCCGTCGACGGTGTCAACTGGTTCGGTCGCTACCTGCCGGCTGCTTTGGTTCTTGGTGATCCGGGTGCGCGCGACGCCGTCATGCATGCGCTCCAAGCTTGCGTACCCGACTCCGTGATCCTGCCTGTCGCAGTTGATCGAATCGCATTTGGTACAGGGGACGCGCAGGGTTCGTGGCTCGTCCATGCGGTGGAGCGCATGCGAGACAACGACACCTTCACCTACGACCTTGTGGTAACCGACGCGCGGGGAGGCTTGCTTGAACGCTGGGAGGGGCTACAGCTTCGGATCATTAGCGGCAAGGCCGCCCGCAACGGCCAGAGCAAGTGGGTGGAGCCTTTGCTGGGGCCCTACATGGAGCGAAGGCTTGAGGATCTGATCCCCGGGACGGTCGTGTCTATCGCGGTTGATCGGGATGGTGGTGGCGGGCGTCGCTCGCGCAGTCAAAGGGCGATCCACCGAGCCGTTGGCGAAAATGTGCACGTCCGTTGGCGCCCGGATGGCAAGCCGGAAGTCGTCGGAGGCCGGCAAGTATCGGCCGCCCACGCCGGTGATATCACCCTGGCAGTAGCCAGTTCCGGAAGCATCGGCTGTGACGTCGAAGGTGTGGCGGCCCGGTCTGCTGGGGTCTGGCGGGATTTGCTGGGTCCGGACCGGTTTGCTTTGGCAGAGGTAGTCGCTCGCGAGGCGCGCGAGGACTTGGATACGTCGGCCACCCGGGTCTGGACAGCGGAGGAGTGCCTCAAAAAGGCAGGGTCCCTCGACAGGGGCACTCTGGTCTTGGCCTCCGCGGCTTCGGACGGTTGGGTTGTGTTGAATGCGGGTTCGCTGGCCGCCGCGACGCTGGTGACTTCGGTTCGTAGTGCCGAAACCAAGGTTGCTCTAGCCGTGCTCGCTGGGAGGCGCGATGAGCGCTTATGAATACCGGCACGTGGTGGGTTTCGAAGAGACCAACCTCCTGGGGAATGTCTATTTCGCAAGCCATTTAAGCTGGCAGGGGCGATGCAGAGAACTTTTCCTTCGAGATTATGCGCCGGAAGTGCTCGCCGAGTTGGCGCAAGGCCTCTGCCTCATCACCACCCGATGTTCATGCGAGTACCTCGCGGAACTTTCGGCCTTCGATGAGGTGGCGGTCCGGATGAGCCTGGGGGAACTTATGCAGAACCGGGTGTTGCTGAAATTTGAGTATTGGCGGCGCAGCGGCGGTGGTGAGGAACTCGTGGCACGAGGCGAGCAGCAGGTGGTTTGCATGCGACGAAACGGAAAGCACACCATCGCCGCTCCGTTGCCGGAGCAGTTACGGCAGACCCTATTGACCTTTGCTGCGCGATGATGCTGCGCGCTACTCGCCTGCAACACCTGATTGTTGAACGACGGGCGGGCGAACGACGGACACGGGTGAGCTATCACTGGCTGTTACCTACGGCTTAACTGGCACCTTCGTGCTATTTACTGTGGCACCTTGGTGCTATTGACAAGGTTTCAGCACTTTGATTAGGCTCTCAGAGGTCCGACAAATCTTCGGAAAAAGGGCGTCCAAAAGACAAGAATCTCCTAATTTGGCTTATGGAGGGCTGCCGCTTTCCACCGAGTACTGCTGCGACGAGCGGCGATAACAAAGCGGCAGCAAGCTGCCCGCACTCCACAATGGGACGGCATTATGGCTCGAAAAAGAAACTCGAGACGATGACTAACCTAAAGGAGGCGAATCATGAAGCTAAACAACGCAAGAAAGATTCGGGGGTTCCTCATCGCCATCACGGCGCTGGGGCTTTGCGGAAGTGCTCGTGGTCAGAATGGCTGCTTGGGTGCGACCGGGGGCCCCGTCCCCTGCGTTGTCCTTGGTACTGACTATTTCTCGACCCAGACAGGCACCTTTTTCAACTTACCGGGCGTAGGCAACATTTCTCTCACGGGCAACCCAATTGGACCAGGTAACACCGATACCGAAGTGCAACGGCAGGCGAACGCAACCATCAACGGTGGCTCAATACCGATTCAAATTACGGCTCTGTCCTTGGAAGGCACCCTGAATGCGGTACCCATATTTGTCACGCTCAACCCCCTCGATCTGGCCCTTGACAGGGGGACGATGACGATTGACGGGAGTCTGGTAGGCGGGACTTTCACTTCAAGTCTAGATGTGTTTTTTGATGTGTGCTTAGCGCCCGGCACGGGCGGCGTCGGGTGTGCACCTGGAACTTCTCCCATATTTGCTGACGACATCGTACTGACCAACACGGGAGCGACCTGGGGCCCAACGCCGCCGCCCGGCGGCTGCTTGGTAACCGGCCCTGTGGGGAGTCAGGCGGCCGATTGCCACACTGGGCTTGCCTCCAACCAAGACGATTTTTTCCTGGTCGGAACCAACGCGGAGTGTAATGGACCAAACGGATGCCACGTGGTTTCCAACGCTACACCCGAGCCCCACTCCCTGATCTTGTTCGCAACCGCCCTGGTGGGTTTGGGGATACTTGGGAAGAAGTTCTTCGCATCCGCTTGACGCCGAGGTTAGAAGCATCCCGACTCCGAGATTGATGAGGCTGATCCGAACCTCGCTCAGTCCTCCTTGGTCCTGCCTTACTGGGATTGGGGACATTAGGGAGAAGGGCTGTTCTGCCGGGGGCAAGCGCGTAAGAAGTGGTAGGCGAGAGCCTCGATGCTCAAAGGCTCTCGGTTTTTTTTCCCAAATTCGGGCCGTTACCCAGCCATCCATTATGCAGAGGGCGATGGCGCTCATCGTCCAAGACTTTCATTTAGGCTTTTTCGACGCTCGATAACTTTTGGAATAGGAGGATGACATGAGTTCGAAAACTCGGGAAACTTTGCTTTGCCTTACAACCACCTTCGCCAAATCGAAGGCTGCGCAGATTGCACTGTTGACCGTTTTCGTGTGTTCGTTACCAGCTCTATCGCTCTCGCAAGAATTTGAAGGCATCCCCGCCGGTACCGACTACCTGGCTACCCAAGCTGGGACAAGCTTCACGCTCCCAGGAGTAGGAACGTTCTCGCTCGTGGGCGTTCCCGACCCCAAACACCCCGACGCCGACACCATCGTGCAGCGGTTAAACGACGCGATCGTGCCGGACCGGATCGGAGCCACTGCTACCGTGAAGACCCAGATGCTCGAACTGCAACTCGAGACGGCGCCTGGCGGTGGGCCGGGAGGTACCACTATGTTGATCAACCTGACGCCGGGCGTAGCCTCGACCGGCGATATAGTATTTACGCAGACCATCGATGGTGAGGGGCCGATCGAAGGAACTTTCACTTCGTTCTTCGACCTGTTCTTCACCCTGAGTTTCGACGGCTTAAATGGTGGGCCGATCCCGTGTCCGCTCCCAACGTGCAATATGGAAGCTCAATTAAACGGGAGCGGGAACTGGACTGATGACAACGGCGCATATTTTATAGTGGGACCCGTCGCCTTTTCCGGTCCAAACGAGAATGTTGTGGTCACGCAGGTTACCCCGGAACCTAGCGCGCTGCTCCTTTTCGGCACTGCGCTGGCAGGGCTCGTTGGGGTTGGAGGGAGAAAGCTGTTTGGTTGAGTTAGTCCTGCCGAGTGCGGAGGGCCTCGTCAAGGGGGTCCCACAAGGGCCCCCTGCCTCACCATTCACGAGCCCAGCGGTGCCGGCGTGGACTAACTAGGGACAGACGTTACGGCTGCCATCAACAACGCAGGTCGTGATTGAGAGCAGCCTCGGACCCCGCTGTTCGGCGATAGTCTTCATGACGCGGGGCGTCGAACCTTATTGGGGTCCGCACTCAGCAAAAGTGGCAAAAGTAGCGCAGACCCGCTTCCGGGGTCCGCGGCTCTTCCTTTCAGATTCTCGCGCTTTCCGGCAGGCGCCCGCTCGATCAATGGCGGGGTACTTTCCCTTATTGAAGAACTCGATATCTCGCCCTACCCTTATTTCAAACGGTGAGCTAGATCAGTTGCCGACTAAGGTGTTCCCGGGAATTGTAATTCATATTAGAACTAAAGTCATGGATGTTGGCTCCTGAAAGAGAGTTGACATGCCCCCTCTGGCGCGACGCAATCTGACGCACGATAAAGTCCGGCTGGCGGTGACTCTCACCGGCATCGTCTTTGCGGTGGTTTTGATCGTGGTGCAACTCGGACTCTTCATCGGCTTCACCACCACCACTTCGGGTGTGATCGACCACTCCGGCGTGGACATTTGGGTCGGACCCAAGCACATCCCCTACCTCGAGCAGGGCACCCCGTTCTCCGAGGGCAAGTTCTACCAGGTGCTGGCAACGCCCGGCGTCGAGGAGGCGCAGAAGTATATCGTCCGCTTCAGCGACTGGCAGCGCCCTGACGGCGGCCACGAAGGCATCCAGGTGGTCGGCTTCAACCCGGATTCGAAATATGGCGCACCGTGGGGCGTGGTGGCCGGCCAGGTTGAAGATCTCAAGCAACCCGACGCCGTGATGGTGGACCAGTTCTATGCCGCCAAGCTGGGCGTGACCCACCTGGGACAGGTATTCGAGATTCAAGGCCGCCGGGCACGCGTTGTAGGGTTCACCAGGGGCATCCGCGCCTTCACCACCACGCCTTACGTGTTCGCCACCTTCAAAACTGCGCAAGGCTACACGCGCTTGCGCGAAGAGCAGACGCTCTTCATTCTGGTGAAAGCGAAGCCCGGGGTTGACCTACAGCGACTCAAGCGCGCGCTGGCGGCGCGGGTGACGAACGTGGACGTGTTCACCACCAGCGAGTTCAGTCACATGACGCGCTTCTATTGGATGTTTTCCACCGGCGCCGGAATCGCGGTGCTGCTGGCGGCGCTGCTGGGACTGGTGGTGGGCGTGGTGGTGGTGGCCCAGACCATCTATGCCACCACCGTGGACCACTTGCGCGAGTACGGAACACTGAAAGCCATGGGCGCGTCCAACAGTTACGTTTACAAGGTGATCGTGAAGCAGGCGGCGATCAGCGCCGTGCTGGGATACGTGGTAGGCATGGCCGTGAGCGTGTTCGTGGTGCATGGCAGCCAGAAAGGAGGAGCGGCGATCGTCGTGCCCTGGCCGATGGGCGCGGGCATGTTCGGGCTGACGCTCCTCATGTGCATCATCGCTGCCGTGGTTTCCATCAACAAGGTCACGCGCATCGACCCGGCGATGGTTTTCAACGGGTAGAAGACGGTGGGCGACAGGAGTCTGGAGACAGGAGACGGAAGTCGGGAGTAAGAAGCCTGACCAACGGCTTTCTTCTTCTACTGACTCCTGACTCCTGACTCCGGTCTCCTCTCCTAAGAAACAGAACTGACGAAAATGGACCACGCCATTTCGGTTCGGGGTCTGAGTAAGACTTACGCCGCAGGCGAGGCGGCGGTGCACGCGCTGCGCGATGTCGATCTCGACGTGGCGAGCGGCGAGGTGATGCTGCTGATGGGACCCTCCGGCAGCGGCAAAACCACACTGCTCTCGATCATGGGCTGCATTCTGCGCCCGACAGCGGGCAGCGTCCGTGTGCGTGGCCGCGATGTGACTCGGCTCAACGAGAAGGAACTGCCTCGCATTCGCCTGGATCACATCGGGTTTATCTTCCAGGGCTTCAACCTGTTTCCTACGCTGACGGCCGGCGAGAACGTGGAAGTGGCTTTCGATCTTAAAGGCGTCGGCAGCAAGGCCGCCCGGCGCCGTGCCGGCGAATTGATGGAGCGGGTGGGCTTGAGCGACAAGTACAACACGTTCCCCGCGGATCTGAGCGGCGGCCAGAAGCAGCGGGTGGCCATCGCGCGGGCGCTGGCAGGCGAGCCGGAGATCATCCTGGCCGACGAGCCGACGGGCGCGCTCGACTGGAGCAGCGGGCGCGTGGTGGTGGAAATGCTGCGGAGTCTGGCTCGCGAGCGAGGGCGCGCGGTGGTGATCGTCACCCACGACAACCGCACGCTCGAATTCGCCGACCGCATCGTCCACATTGAGGACGGCAGGATTAAGGAAAGTGGCGAGAGAAACGAATTGCCATTGCGGATTGGTCCTGAGCGAAGCGAAGGATTGACGATGGGAAGAGAAGACGCAAGGGGCGCCGGTTTTTCCCATCGTCAATCGAAATCCTTCGATTCGGTCGGCACCGGTCGGCAATTCTTCCTTGGTGGTCACGGCCGGGCCACGGCGAACTGTGGTTGGGAGAAGGAGGCGGCCATGAAGAGAAAACGCACGGTGTGGATCGCATCGCTGGGGTTGTTGAGCGTCGCGGTGACCATCTTCAGCTTGGGCCGCGGCCGGGCTTCTCCAGGCGGTCAAGGTGGCCAGAGTGGCCAGAGCGGCCCATCGGCGGTGGAGAATGCCAACTCCGTCCCCCAGACCGGAGAGGCTGGCGTCGTAGCTGGGCCGGGCCGCGTCGAGCCTGTTTCGGAGGACATCAAGCTCGGTTCGGAGCTGAACGGCAAGCTGAAGTCCGTGCTGGTGGACGAAGGCGACCGGGTGCGAGCGGGTCAGGTTCTGGCGGAGCTGGCGAACGACGACTATCGCGCTCAGGTAGCCTCCGACGAAGCGCAAGTGAAGGAAAAGGAGGCGGAGTTGCGCAAGGTGGTGAACGGGGCCCGGGCGGAAGAGCGGCGTGAGGCGCAGGCGGCCGTCACCGAAGCCCAGGCGGTGATGGAGACGGCGCGCTCCGACATGGATCGCCGGCGACAGCTTTTCGTCGAGGGCGTGATTTCGCGGGAAGAGGCAGAGCGCTACGAGCGCGAGTACAAGGTGGCCAAGGCGCGCTACGACGCCGCCGCGCAGCACTATGCCTTCGTCGACGAGCCGGCGCGCGAAGAGGACCGTTCGCGGGCGGAAGCCGACGTGGCCCAGGTGCGTGCCCAGGCGGAGGCTGACCGCGCCCGTTACGAGAAAACGTTCATCCGCGCGCCACTTAACGCGGTCGTTCTGCGGCGCTACCATCGTGCCGGCGAGAGCGTCACCAACTCGTCCAATGCTCCCGACCCGATCTTCGCCCTGGGCGACACTGGCAAACTGCGCGTGCGCGTCGACGTGGATGAGGTCGACGTCAGCAAGCTGCGTCTGGGGCAGCGCGCGTACGTCACCGCCGACGCTTACGGCCAGCGGCAGTTCTGGGGACGCGTGGTGCAAGTGGGCCAGGAGCTGGGCAGGAAGAACATCCGCACCGAGGAACCCACCGAGCGTGTGGATACCAAAATCCTGGAGGCTCTCGTCGAACTGGACGACGGCCACCCGTTGCCCATCGGCCTGCGGGTGAATGCGTTCATCTTGCCCCAGTGAAGGCATGACACAGCAATGCCGAGTGGTCGGGCGCTCGTTACGGTTCCAGTCTTACGTCACATCCCGAGAGATGGCCGCCCCATCACGGGGCGCTGCGCCTGAACACTTTGGAGAGCTCCACTTTGAACGCCGGCTTGTCCCCGGTTCCGCTGATCCGGATCGGGAGCACCATCCCGGACTTACCCCTGGCGAACAAAGGATCGACCGGCTTAAGGAGAATTGACTTCCAACCGTGCACGATCTGGGAGAGTTTGGCTTGGAGCTGCAACGTGCCTTCGAAGTTAAACTCCTGGCTGCGCACGGTGTACTGGCCCTTCAGTTGCACCGTGGCTCCGGGGACGGCGAAAGTCAGGTCAGAGAACGTCATCACTCCGTTCCCGAGAGTGAACTCGCCCTTGAGGTCGGAGAGGACGGTCCCTGCATCCTTGGGGTGTGACTCGCCTAGCCCGAGACGACTCAACTCTCCCATCTTCTGCTCCACTTGCGCATCGGTGAAACGAGTCTGTTCGATCCTGAAATCGCCCGCGAGCTTGAGCCGATCGAACAGGTCGCCCTCGCCCGCCGGCAACTCGAGCTTGGTCTTGAGGCTGGCAAAACCGGTGAGGGGCGGCGTGGCGGATTTAGAGGCCAGGCGCGTCAGGTCTTCCACGCGGGCGTGGTCGGCGATGACTTCGAGAGAAATGCTCCGGCCCTTGACTCCGGGAGTGCGCACTACGCCCCCGTTCATGATCAGTTCCGATTGCAGGAAATCGGCGCGCAGGGGTTGGAGCAGGGTGTTGCCGTTGGTTCCGTCGACGATGGAGTGGAACTGGGTTTTGAGCAGAAGAGAATGGCCGCTAGCGCGCAGTTGAAAGTCGGGGACAGCGGTCTCGCCGTCGACCTCGATTCGATCGAGCACACCCTTGTACTTGCCGTGAGAGGAGAGAATGCCGGCGATGCCGCGAAACACGCTCAGGTCCGCGTTGCTGAAAGTATACGACCCGCTGATCGGTGTGAGGCTCGGCTCCTCTTTCTGCCAGGGCCCGAACTGACCGCTGGTGACGATCTCGCCGGGTGGACGCGGATTGGTCAGCTCGGCGTGGAAGGTCATGGGTCGTCCCCTGCCGGCGTCGTAGAGCGTGAGGTGATGAATCTCGAAACTAACCGGCGGCCTTCCCGCCGTGGCGGAAAGCAGGTCCAGTTGTGCCTGGTCGGCAATCACAGTGTCCAGCACTACCGCGAGCGGAGCAGCCGGCGCTTTCGTGGCGGACTTTGCGGGCGAGGCCGGTGCCCCTAAGTGCTGTCCGCGCGGAGGAAGTTGAATCCATAAGCCTTCCAGCCGCACGGTGCGAATATGCTTAATCGGGCTCAGCAACTCCATCAGTCCTGCTTGCGCCGAAAACTTCTGTACCTGAATCAGCGGCGGCAGGTCGGCGTGCCCCGCCGGGCGCAACACCAGTCCGGTGCCGGTGATCCTCACCCACGGCCACTCCGCCGAAACATCGAGCGAGGCCAACTGCACGTCGCAGTCGAAACGCGTGCGCAACGTGCTGACGGCGCGCTCGCGCACGTAGGCCGGCAAGCGACGGACCAGCACCGTTAGACGGATGGCGGCGACGATCACGCATGCCAGAAGCACAACGCCGGCGATGATCAGCCACTTTCGCATGAACCCGTTCCTACCTTGTCAAACCTTCAGTGGGCACAGCACACTAGCAGGGTGCTGAAAAACCCCGTTTCGAGCGGTCTTCGTAGCGGCGCCCTTTAGGGCGGCACTTTGAATTCAACAAGATGCCCGGCTAAAGCCGGCCTCTACGAGTGCCAAAACGGGTTTTTCA
>Ga0335081_10017892_pt1 | contig 11467 bp, 8 predicted proteins | sample Lox_Sample_35_FD_206713 | JGI IMG/M metagenome (GOLD analysis project Ga0335081, IMG submission 206713) | Soil microbial communities from Loxahatchee National Wildlife Refuge, Florida, United States - Lox_Sample_3.5 | ecosystem: Environmental > Terrestrial > Soil > Wetlands | place: USA: Florida... | reverse complement strand
CGCCCAATTCGTCCCACTCGCCTTCCTGGGCAGCGAGCAAAACCAGCATGAGATTCGCGCCGACGCTGAAATTTTCGCCGTCGTTGGCGATGACCATTGCCTCGAAGTTGCGCGCGGTTTCCTCGATCGCGGCATGCATCATGGCCACCTGGTCGCCGCCGATCGCGTTCATCTTGCTGTGAAACTCCAGGCACAACACACCATCGCCGATATCGATCAGTGACGCGCCGGCGTTCTTCTTCACCACGCCTCGCGCGCGCTTCAGATCACCGAGCACCAGAATGCCGGGGCGCTGTTCGATAAGGCGGTAGCCGGCGCCGCACAGGTCGAAATACTCGCTGTGGGGTGTGCCATCCCGATCCGCCGGCTGGTAAAACAATTTCACGCCCACCGAGAGCATGCGCTGCACATTCTCTGGTAACGCTCGCCCCTCACTTTCGATGCGCCGCGCCGTGGATTCGAAGCCCAGCGCGTCCCACAGCTCGAACGGCCCCAGTTGATTGGCGTAGCCCCAGCGCATGGCACGATCGATCTCCACCACGCGGTCGGAAATTTCCGGCACGACGCTCGCCGAGTAAAGAAACAGGTCGCTCAGCAGCTTCCACAGAAAGTGCCCGGCGCGATCCGGCGCCCCGATCAGCATGCGCAGTCGCTCGCCCAGGTCGTCGATATTCTTCGCCGCGTCGATGGAAGCGAAGTGCGCCTTTTGCACCTGGTGGTATTCGAGTGTCTTCCAATCGATCGCCCAAATCTCCTTGTCCGCTCCCTTTCCAACTCGCTTGTAAAGGCCCTGGCCGCGCTTTTCGCCGAGCCACCCGCGCTTCACCATCTCAGCCAGAAACGGCTGCAATCCGAAACGGTCGCGCCAGGGATCGTGCGGCGCCATGTCATGCAGATTGCGCGTGACCAGCGCCCACACGTCCAGCCCGACGATGTCCAGCAAACGGTAACTGGCGCTTCTCGGCAACCCCATCGCCGTACCCGTGAGCGCGTCCACCTCTTCGATGGTGTAGTCTTCTTCAACGGTCAGCTTGTGAACGGTCGAGCCGAAGAACGTTCCGATGCGGTTGGCAATAAAGTTGGGAGTGTCCTTGCAAGGCACCACGCCCTTGCCGAGCCGCCTGTCGGCGAATTCCCGCACGAAGTCCAGCACCTCCGGCAGCGTCTCGGCGCCGGGAATCACCTCCAGCAGATGCAGATATCGCGGTGGATTGAAAAAGTGGGTACCTAGAAAGTGCTGGCGAAACTCGTGGTCGAATCCTTCTGAAATCGTGGCCAGGGGTATGCCGCTGGTGTTCGTGGAGATGACCGTGCCCGGCGTGCGCAGGATCGAAACCTTGGCCATCAGTCCCCGCTTGACGTCCAGGTTCTCGGTGACCGCCTCGATCACCCAGTCACATCGCCGGATGTCTTTAAGATTGTCTTCGAAATTTCCCGGTGTAACGAGCTTCGCTGCCTCTGGCGTGAAGAATCCGCCAGGCTTCTGCTTGGTGGCGTTCTCGATGCCTGCCAGAGCTGCCGCATTGCGGTTCGCATTTCCCGGCAGAACAATATCCAGCAGCAGCGCTGGGACTCCCGCATTGGCAAAGTGCCCCGCAATGCGCGAACCCATGGTCCCCGCGCCGAGCACGGCCACTCGTTGGATAGGCTTCACATCGGGAGTTTACCGCGAACCGGGCTGAGCGCGGAACTAGCCTAAGTCGAAACGTCCCGAGATCGATGTAACAGTGAGGTTATCGCCATTGAGGATGCCTGAAACTTTGGCGTGAACGGGTTTCCCTGCGGCTACGTCTTTCGACCAAGAAGCTTTGGTCTTCAGTTCTTCCGCCGCGCGTGCGTTACCGATCGGATCAAACTTCATCACTTTGCCGTCCTTAGTCTTCAGCGCGAACGCCATGGTGGACGAACTTACCAGGCAACTCTGCATTTCTGCATGGCCTTTTTTGTGACCTTTCTCCGGCCTGCCTGAATCAACAGCCCCGCCCTTGTTCTCCCCGCTGGTTTCTTTGGGTGGCTCTGATGCCGCCGCACCGCTGCCGCCCGCGCAATTGGCGTCCACCAGAGTCCCGCTCCAACTCTGGACGTTCTCCCGGCCGCTAGCGCTCGACGTCTGTGCGTCCATTTGTGCTACCGCGACACCGTAGACCAGAAAGAGCGCAGCCAAAGACCCTGCAATTTTTACCATGAGCATAACCTCCCGGCCGGGACTGAGCATTTTCCCCGCCTCTGTATCCCTCCGCACCAAAACGAACCGGATGACGAGCGTTCCCGGGGGTCGCATGACCGGTTGGTATCATGAACACTTCGGAAGTCCCGCCCGGCATGGAATCCATTCCAGCGAAACGCGCGCGCCGCAAAATCCCACACTGGCTGATTGTGGTTCTGACCTACGTGATCTCCATTGCCAGTTTGCTGTGGGCCTTGCGCGGGTACGACTTCTCGCAGATCCAATCCGCCATCCTCTCGGTGAAGTGGGCATGGGTGCTGGTCGCCATCGTGCTCGATCTAGCCGTCTATCTCCTGCAAGCCTGGCGGTGGCTCACGCTGCTTCGTCCGGTCGAACGCCTGGGCCTCTGGGAAACAGCGCACGCCATCTTCATCGGCTTGTTCGCCAGCGGCGTCTTACCGCTGCGGCCGGGAGAAGTCATCCGCTGCTATCTGCTCTCGGTCTGGGGCGAGATCCCCTTCTCTCTGACTCTGACCGCCGCGGCCATCGAGCGTGTGCTCGACGGAATCTTTCTCGTGCTCGCGTTCTGGGTCTGCACCTGGTTCGTGGCTATGCCGCGATGGCTCCTGGATGGCGTGCAAATCCTGGCGGTCATCGTGCTCGCGGTGACCGGCATTTTCATGTATGTGCTGTTTCATCGGCGGCACGCGCATTCGTTTCTATCTAGCCACAGTTGGGGCCGGCGTTTTCTGCATGTGCTCGATCAAATCCACGAGATGGGCGACTGGCGCACGCTGGCCAAGGCTTCCGGCATAACTTTTCTGTATTGGTTCCTCCAGGTTCTCTCGGTTTGGGCGCTGTTTCTCAGTTACGAAATGGACCTCTCCATCTGGCACGCCTGGGCCGTGATGCTGGTCAAGTCCATAGGAACGGCCATTCCCAGCGCTCCCGGCAATATCGGCGTGTTCCAATCCGTGGTCAAAGAGGCGCTCAAGATGTTTATCGTCGAGCCCGGAGTCGCCGTGGAACTCTCGCTGCTGATGTGGGTCGTCATGACCCTGCCTCTGTTGATTGCCGGAGTGATCGCGGTCTTCCTCACGGGCTCCAGCCTCCGCGAAATCCACCACCATGCCCATCATCAAGTCACCAGATCCCAAATCCCAAATCCCGAGTCTTGAATCCCGCGATATAATCTCCCCGTCATGCACAAACTGATCCTCTCGACTCTTCTTAGCGCGGCCCTGCTTACCGCCCGCGACCCCGATGGCAAACTCCGAGTGATTGCATTTGGCGCGCATCCCGATGATTGCGACGGCCGCGCTGCCGGTACTGCGGCACTATTTGCCCAGATGGGGCACCATGTCAAATTTGTCTCGGTAACTAACGGCGACGCCGGCCATCAGAGCGAAGGCGGCGGGATGCTGGCCAAGCGCCGCCGCGCCGAAGCCACGGAGTCCGGCCGGCGGCTCGGTGTCACTTACGAAGTCCTCGACAATCACGATGGCGAGCTGCTGCCCACTCTCCCAGTGCGCCAGCAGATCATCCGCCGCATCCGCCAGTGGAACGCCGATATCGTACTCGCGCCGCGGCCCAACGACTACCATCCGGACCATCGCTACACCGGAGTACTCGTGCAAGACGCCGCCTACATGGTGGTCGTGCCCAACGTCTGTCCCGATACACCACCCTTGCACGACAACCCTGTGTTTCTTTACTACGAGGACAATTTCCAGCGTCCCAACCCCTTCCGTCCCGACGTCTCCATCGACATCGATTCCGTCTACGACAAGAAAGTCGACGCCCTCGACGCGCATGTCTCGCAGGTTTACGAATGGCTGCCCTGGGTGGCCCACACCCTCGACCAGGTTCCCAAGGACGTTGTGGAGCGCAAGAAATGGCTGGCCGCCCACCGCGAGGGCCGCATTACCCCCGAGATCCGCAAGACTCTCGAGAAATGGTACGGCGCCGAAAGAGCCGCGCGCGTGCGGGACGCGGAGTCGTTTGAGCTCTGCGAGTACGGCCGCCGTCCCACCGACGACGAGCTGCGCAGCTTGTTTCCGATGTTAGGAAAGTAGGCAGCCCGTTTCGTTCGTGCGCGCTGTTGCCCTGGGTCTCTTCCTGGCCCTGACTCTAGCCGCTCAGCACCGCGGCGGTTCCAACTACGCCTGGTATCATCTCGACCCCAACTGCGTTCGCAACCCCTACGGCATTATTCCGAATTACGATTCCGCCGCGCCGGAAATCGACCGCCAGCTCGAAGCCATGTTCCGCAACGGGCAACGACGGCTGCGCATTCCCATCTATCACGGTCGCGGCATCGGCGGCGGCACTAACATGGAATCCAAGGGCGGCGATCTCACTCCTCAGTGTCGCGAGAACCTCCAACGCCTTCTCGCAACGATTCACCGCATCGGCTTCTCCGAAATCATTGTCGGATTTTTCCCCCAAGGATCGAACAACCCCGCGCGATGGACTGCGTTCCAGCCCGACAGCTACCAAGAGAATTGGCAACTCGTTGCCAATCTTCGTCCCTTGATCACCGCGGCCCATATTCGTTACCACATCGATCTGTGGAATGAAGGAAGCCCCGGCGCGCGCCAGCCCATCGTTTTGGAATATTGCCAGCGGCTCTGGAATCAATATGCCGCCGCCTACGGAACACGGGACACCATCGGCTTCTCTATCATTCCCGCTCCTGACCGGCTGCAACTCGTCAGCACCGTGTACGGTAGTAGCCCGTTTGGGAATCACGGCCCGCCGCGCGTGTTCGATCTGCACTTTTATAAGGATGCCGGCGCGCGCTTCGCGAGCGCCCACGCAATCTTACGAACCGCCGGCTGTCGCCAGCCCTGGATTCTTGGCGAGTCTTTCTACAATGATCCAGTCGAAGCGCAGGCCCTGCGCCAGGCCATCCGCAACACGCGCCAGAAGGTCCTTTTCCTATTGCAATGGCCGCTCACCGCCGCTGCCGCCTGCCGCGACGTCAGCCTCGCGCCGCCCATCGACTTTTCCAATTACGTGAAGGAGGGATTCTGATTCAGTGCTCGGCCTCCCCCGCGTCTCTGCGCCTCTGCGGTGAGCTCTTTCCTCTACCCGTCCAAACGTGACATAATCTCGACCGGTACAGTTTCTCCCAAGGAAAATAACGTCATGAAAAGCAATCCTTCCCGTCGTGCCTTTTTCCAGAACAGCGCCATAGCCGCCGGTAGCCTGCTCGGAGCTAAGACAGTCCTGCTCGATCCGTTTGCGCTCAGCGCGAAACCCGTTCCCGCCAGCGATCGCATCCGCTTCGGCCAGATCGGCATCGGCATGCAAGGCTCGGGGCTGCTTCCTGCCGCCATCAGTTTGCCTGGCGTCGAATGCGTCGCCGCCGCCGACCTCTACGACGGCCGCCACACCCTTGCCAAGGAGCTCACCGGCAACGCCAGCCTGCCCACCACGCGCCGCTACCAGGAACTGCTCGACCGCAAGGATATCGACTGCATCGTCGCCGCAGTTCCCGATCATTGGCACAAACGGGTGGTCGTCGACGCCTGCAACGCCGGCAAAGACATCTACTGCGAGAAGCCCATGTCACACACTGCCGAGCAGGGCTTCGAGATGGTGGAGGCCGCGCAGCGGAACAACCGGATCGTGCAAATCGGTTCGCAGCGCGTCAGCTCGGTTCTCTGTGCGCGAGCGCGCGAGATGTACCACAACGGCGCCATCGGCGACGTCGAGTTAGTCGAGCTCAGCCTCGGCCGCAACGATCCCAACGGCGCCTGGGTGTACCCGCCGCCCACCGACGCCTCCCCGCAAACCGTCGACTGGGACACTTGGCTCAACGACGCTCCAAAAATTCCCTTCGACAAATACCGCTTCGCCCGTTGGCGCTGCTGGAAAGAATACGGCACCGGTGTGGGCGGCGACCTCATGGTTCACCTGATCAGCGGTATGCAAGTCACGCTCGGCTGGAACGAGCCGCCGCGCTCGGCCCAGGCGCTAGGTGGCATCTTCCGCTTTAAAGATGGCCGCAACATGCCTGACGTCCATGTGGTGCTGTTCGACTATCACGGCATCCCCGTCTACGTCCGTCTGGACCTGGGCTGCGAGACGCCCGAACAGGCGCGCTTCATGGGTCCGAAAGGCATCCTGGATGCTGGTGAGTTCGAACTCCGCTATTCGCCGCAACGAGGCATTGACGTGGCTCCTAGCTATTACTCCGGCAGCTTCCCCGCGAAGATGCGCGAAGCATACGTCACCGAGTGGCATAAAGAGCACGATCCCGAGCCCGGGCACGAACCGCTCATGACCGACGAGCTCTATCGCGGCAACGACTGGGACGACGTCCGCCCACACCTTTGGAATTTCTTCCAGGCCGTGAAATCGCGCAAGCAGGTCACCGAGGACGCCGTCTTCGGCAACCACGCCGCCATCGCCTGCCACATGGCCAATGAATCCTATTTCCGCAAGAAGCCGGTCTACTGGGATGCCGCCTCGCGCAGCATCAAGAGCTGATCGGGTTACCCTTACTCGATTCGCAGCGCCACAGACGGATCGATGGCCGTCGCACGGCGCCCCGGCAGGTAACACGCAACCAGCGCCGTCGCGAGCAGCAGCGCGGCTACGGCTGCATACGTCAGCACGTCGAACGGCTTCACGCCAAATAGTAGAGACGCGAAGTATTGCGACAGCCAGGTTGCGCCTACGCCGCCGAGTACAATTCCCACCAGTGCCGGCTGCATCCCCTGACCGATCGTCATCCGCAGGATGCTGCCCGTACTGGCTCCCAAGGCCACACGCAAACCGATCTCGGACGTGCGCCGGCTCATGGAATATGAGAGCACGCCGTAAATGCCGGTGGTCGCGAGCAGGAGCGCCAGCCCGCTGAACACCGCCAGCAGAATCGCGTTGAAGCGCTGCGGCGCGACCGACGTTTCCACCACTTCCTCAAATGTGCGGACATCGGCGATGGGAAGGTTCGGATCCAGCTTGGCGACGATCGATCGCACCGTTGGTATCAGCGCCAGCGGATTGCCCCACGTGTGCACCACGAATTCGCTCGTCAGCGCGATGCGGCCATAAGGAAGATACACGGTGCGCGTAGGGTCGGCCGCCAGCCCGCGCTCGCGGCTGTCTCCCACCACGCCGATCACTTCCGCATCCCGATTGATTTGTCCTTTCCAAAGAATCACGTGCCTGCCAACGGGATCTTGATTCGGAAATAACAGCTTCGCCAGCCGATCGCTGATCACCACGCGCCGCTGTGGTTCCGGCTCGCCGCGCTCCGCCCACACCGGCTTATCGGTTTCATCGAAACTTCTTCCGCTCAGCAGCGGCAAGCCGACGGCCCGGAAGTACCCGGGTGAAACGATGCGCCATCCCGCCCACGGCGCCGCTTGGGCCTGGGTCTGCGCTCGGAAACTAGAGTCGATACTCATGCCGGGATCCCCTCCCTCCACCGGCCGTTGGCTCACGGCACCGGCTGCTACCACGTCAGGAAGAGATGATAGCTGCTCGAAGAAGTGATCGAGGAATTGCTTGCCCACACCTTTCTCGTAGTAAGAACCCGGCATGCTGACGGAGAACACCAGGCGGTTCTCCGTCTGAAATCCGCGATTCACCTTCATCAGCTCGGTGAAGCTGCGAATCAGCAGACCCGCGCCAGTGAGCAGAAGAAACGAGAGCGCCACTTCACCGGTAACCAGGACAGCCCGCACCCGACCCTGCCCTCGGCTGCCGGTTTGCCGGTCTCCGTCGCGAAGCGCGGACACAATACCGCTAACCCGTGTCTGCAACGCCGGGGCCATACCGGATAGCAGCCCGGTGACAATCGCAATGACTACCGCAAATCCCAGCACCCACGGATTTAGATCAGCGTCCGCCAATCGAGGCACAACGCTGACCGAGGACACGCGAATGGCATTCAGAACAACCCAGGCCAATGCTATGCCCAGTGCGGCGCCAAAACCGCTCAACAGCAGCGACTCCATCATGACGAAACGCATCAGCCGCGCCCTGCCTGCGCCCAGCGCCGTGCGCACAGCGATCTCGCGCTGCCGCGCCGTTCCCCGCGCCAGAAGCAGATTGGCCATGTTGAGGCACGCGATCAGCAGCAGGAATGTCACCGCGCCCAACAGCACCCACAATGCGCGCCGCGTGCTGTCGGCCGCAACCCAGCCGCTCGACGGGTCCAGCCGAAACCCGATGCCCTTGTCGTCGTTGGGATAGGTTCGTCCGAGTACCGCCGCGATTTTCCCCAAGTCTGCCCGCGCCGCTTCCAACGTGACGTTCGGCGCCAGCCGGCCGATCACTACGAATTCCCAACTGCTGCGATCCGCAGCGGCGCGATAGACAAACGGGACGTAAAGCTGATCGTTGATCCAGGGCTCTCCCGGCGGAAGAACGCCGATCACTGTGTACGCGTGATCGTTCAACCGCAGCGTCCGGCCCAGGATGTTTGTGTCCCCGCCGAAGCGGCTCCGCCAGAACCGGTTGCCCAGGATCGCCACGTGATTCGTTCCGCCGCGGCCCTCCTCGTATGAAAAGTCGCGGCCCAGCACCGGCGAAACTCCCAGCGTGCGGAAAAAGCCGGCACTGACAAAACTGGCGGTCACCCGTTCCGACGGACCGTCGCCCGTCAGGTTGGCCTCGTCATAATGATATGTTCCGACCTCCGCAAACGAGCGGTTCATCGATCGGACATCCCAGAAGTTGGCCTCGGTAAACGAAGCCCTGTCGATGCCACGCGCGAGCCGCGTTTCGGAAATCTGCACCAGCCGGCCGCTGTCGCGAAACGGCAGCGGTCTCAGAAGTGCCGAATAGAAAATGCTGAATACTGCCGTGCTTGCGCCCATTCCCAGGGCCAGCATGAGCGTGCCCAGTATCGTGATGCCTGGATTGCGCCGCAACCCGCGAAATGATTGCCGAAGCTCTGCCGCGATCGCGTCGAGCGTGACACCGGCGCGCACTTCGCGCACCGCTTCTTTGATCTGCTCCGCGCCCCCGAGTTCGAGCAAGGCATCACGCCGCGCCACGCTTGGATCCGCGCCCTTCCGCCTTTTCTCGTCTTCCAGCATCTCGCGGTAGGAGCCGATCTCGTCATCGAGATCATCGTCGATCTTCTGCTTACTCGAAACATTGCGCCACAGTGTTTTCAGCCGGTGCCAGAATTGCATATCGCTCCTCGATTGGACTACGGCGTTTCGAGTGCGCTCGCCATTGCCGCGGCGATGCGCGCCCACTGATCGGTCTCTTCCTTGAGCTTCCACCGGCCCGTTTTCGTGAGCCGGTAGAATTTGGCTCGCCGGTTGTTCTCCGAATCGCCCCAGGCGGAACTCAGCCAGCCGGCTTCTTCCATGCGATGCAGCGCCGGAAACAGCGACCCCGGCTTCACCTGGAACGTTCCACCCGTTACCTGCGCGATCCTCCGCGAGATCCCCAGCCCGTGCATCGGCTCCAGCGCGAGAACTTTCAGAATCAAAACGGCGAGGGTGCCTTGCAGCAAAGAGGTGGAGGATGGCATCTTCGTACAGGCATTCTATATGAGAGCCGCGACGAAGGCAAGAGCGCTTCGAGCGAACCGATACTCAGAACCGCCGCAATCTCGCGACCAAGGAGCAGGTTTTTACATAGCGGAATCCGGCCGATCATCGGGATCGCGCGCTAACCTGGGAGCACCTGCTGCTGCCTCGCTCCTTTTCGACTCAGACCCAACCGGTTCGCGACCCAGCGGGAGTGAGGGTGATGGTCAAAGTTTCAACCCAAGACGACCAGAGTAAGAACTCTCACGATTGTGAAGGCAAACCGGCAAGACTGGCGAAGCCGGGGGCGGACAACCTCAAATCCCGTTTTTCCCGAACGCAGTTTTCGGCGGCCACGCCATCCGCCTTGCATCTCGGGCCGGGAATCGCTCTGCGAAATCAGGGCATGAGGTCCCCCGCCGCCTAAGCATCGCCGCTAACGCGCTCACCCACCGCGCCACTTCGCCGCCAGCGAACGGCCCAGCTTCCGGCGTACCCTGGTAAGCAAACACTGTGGCCGACGTGATCATCATTGGGGGCGGCCCGGCGGGTTCCTGCGCCGCGATCCGCTGCGCACGACGGGGCTTGCACACCATCCTCCTCGAGCGTGAACCGTTCCCGCGCGACCGTCCGGGCGAATCGCTTCATCCAGGTTTCGAAACGCTTCTTGAACAGTTGGGGGTGCTGGATGCGATCCTCGCCGCGGGCTTCCTGCGGTTCGACGGGAACTGGGTGGAATGCCACGGCACCAACTCGTTCGAGGCGTTCAAGCCCACCAGCACCGGCGCCACTCGCGGGCTCCAGGCCTGGCGCCAGGAGTTTGACGCCATCCTGCTCCAGCAAGCCAGAGAAGTGGGGGCAGAGATCGTGCAGCCCGGCAGGGCGTTACGGCCGATTGTTGCAGAATCGCGTGTCGCCGGCGTCGAAACCGACGCGGGTAAACTGGAATCCACCTTCGTGATCGACGCGGCAGGCCGCGGCAATTGGCTCGCCCGCCACCTGAATCTCGAAATTCAGACCAGGTCTCCTCGCTTGATCGCGCACTTCGCTTACATGGAAGGCGAGTGCCCGGCCCGCGACGATAATCCCGGTTTTTTTGTGGACCAAACCGGTTGGACCTGGACGGCCCGCGTTCGTCCCGGCCTCTACAACTGGACGCGGCTCAACGTAGAGGACAATTCCATCGACCAGAATTTCTCACCCGCGGAATTCGCTTCCCTCCGGCAGGTTGGCCGGGTGCAGACCGCAGATGTCACCTCGCGCCTGGTGCCCCAGTGCGCCGGAGACGGCTACTTTCTGTGCGGAGACGCAGCCGCGGTCCTCGACCCTACCTCGTCGCATGGCGTCGTCAAGGCCATGATGTCCGGTACACATGCCGCCGACCTGGTTGTCCAGATCGCCCGGGGCGAAATAGCTGCGCCGGTAGCAGCGGAGTCTTTTCGACAGTTATTTTCGACGTGGTTCGAGCATGACGTCGCACGGCTGAAGCAGCAGCATGTGCGCTGGTATGGCGAGCCGCGTTGAAAGCGAAGGCAAACCTACTTCCGCCGCAGCCGGTCGGTTACTCTCTTTACATTTCGTTGACTTGCGAATATACCAGACTCAGCCTCGCGCAATCCTTGCCGGATATGGTTGACTCGCCATTCGTTCGATCCGCTGCGACTCCGGTCGGAGTGCGTCAATCTCGGAAGTGCCTCTATTGATTCCCCTGCCTTGCTCTGGGCGATGCGCAGCTCATAAAGGCTCTGGAGATTGAGCCAGAACTGCGGGCTGGTCCCGAAGAAATGACCCAACCGCA
>Ga0335081_10017891_pt1 | contig 11467 bp, 9 predicted proteins | sample Lox_Sample_35_FD_206713 | JGI IMG/M metagenome (GOLD analysis project Ga0335081, IMG submission 206713) | Soil microbial communities from Loxahatchee National Wildlife Refuge, Florida, United States - Lox_Sample_3.5 | ecosystem: Environmental > Terrestrial > Soil > Wetlands | place: USA: Florida... | reverse complement strand
CAAAAAAGGGAGCAAATGCGAGAAGATTTCTTGGTCTTCGGTAGCCCGCTGATTGGCGATGCCGAGATCGCGGAAGTCGTCGACTCGCTGCGCTCGGGATGGATCGGGACCGGTCCCAAGGTGCAGCGTTTCGAGGGCATGCTGTCCGAGTACACCGGAGCCGCCCATGTGCGATGCGTGTCATCGTGCACTGCGGCACTGATCCTGTCGCTGCGGGTGCTCGGGGTCGGACCCGGCGACGAGGTCCTGGTCCCGGCGATGACGTTTGTCGCCTCTGCCAATGCGGTCGAGCACGCCGGCGCGACGCCGGTGCTGCTCGACTCGGTGCCCGACGGCACCGGGCTGATCGACCTCGACGCGGCCGAGGCGGCGATCACGCGTCGCACCCGCGCGATCATGCCCGTCCACCTCGCCGGTCGCCCCGTCGAGATGGACCGCCTCGCCGCGATCCGCGACCAGCACGGGCTGCTCGTGATCGAGGATGCGGCGCACGCACTCGGGGCCGAGTGGCACGGCCGCAAGATCGGGGCATTCGGGAACCTGACCGCGTTCTCGTTCTACGTGACCAAGAACGTCACCACGATCGAGGGCGGCGCACTAGTCAGCGAGGACCCGAAGCTGGCGGTGCGGGTTGAGCGGCTCGCGCTCCACGGGCTGAGCCTGGGGGCGTGGCAGCGCTTCTCGGACACCGGCTTCCGTCACTACGAAGTGGTCGAGCCCGGCTTCAAGTTCAACATGACCGACGTCCAGGCGGCGCTCGGGCTGCACCAGCTGCCGCTGCTCGGGCGGTGGATCGATCGCCGGGCCGAGCTGTGGGCTCGCTACGACGAGCTGCTCGCCGGACTGCCCCTGCGGACGCCGCCGCCCGCCGATCCAAACACGAGGCACGCACGCCACCTCTATCAGGTCACGCTCGATCCCGAAGCGCCGCTGACCCGCGACGAGCTGCTCGACGCGCTGACCGAGCGCCGGATCGGAACGGGCGTCCACTACCGCGGCGTCCACCTGCACCCGTACTACCGCGACCGCTACGCGCTCACGCCCGAGCAGTTCCCGGTCGCCACCGCGATCTCCGAAGGGACCTTGAGCCTGCCGCTAGCCCCAAGGTCTCCGACGCCGACCAGGACGACGTTGTGGCCGCGCTCGTGGAGCTGCTCGGATGAGCACTTCCGACTACTCGGCCCGGCGCGTCCCGCTGTGGCTCCGCGACGCCGACGCGGTGCGGTCGGTCCCGGTCGAGGTGTGGATCATCGGCGTGCTCGTGCTGATCGCGACGGCGATCCGGATCGTCGTCCTCAACAACCAGAGCTTCTGGCAGGACGAGGCGCTGACCGCGTACGAGGCACAGCTCCCGTTCGGGGCGATGCTCAACACGGTCGTCCACGTCGAGACGACGCCGCCGCTCTACTTCGTGCTGATCTGGGCGTGGGCGCACGTGTTCGGGAACGCCGAGGTGGCGCTCCGGTCGGTGTCGATGCTGGCGGGGATCGCGCTCGTGCCGATCTCCTACCTCGCGGCGCGGGATCTCGTGTCCGCGCGCGCCGGCGTCGTCGCCGCCGCGCTCGTCACGTTCAACCCGTTCCTGATCTGGTACTCGCAGGAGGCGCGCGCCTACATGCTGCTCGCGGCGCTGTGTGGCCTCTCGTTCCTGTACTTCGTCCGGGCGCGCCGCGACCCGGGCCTCCGCAACCTCGCCTGGTGGACGGTGTGGTCCTCGCTCGCGTTGATGACGCACTTCTTCGCGGGCTTTCTCGTCGCCCCCGAGGCGCTGTGGCTGCTGTGGATCGCCCGGTTGCGGCTCGCCGCCGGCGCGGTCGCGGTCGTTGGGCTCGCGCAGGTGGCGATGTTCCCGTTCGCGCTGATCGACACCGCCCACGGCGTCGGGTGGATCGGCGACGCGCCGCGCAAGGTCCGCGTCTCCCAGGCGATCTCCGAATGGGGCGTGAGCATCCTGTACCGGCGCACGACGGTGAACGAGGGCCTCCTCGCCGGCGCGGCGCTGATCGTCATCGCCGTCATCCTGCTCGCCGTCGGCGGCGATCGCCGGACGAGAACCGGCGCCGCCGTGGCGGCCGCGGTCGGCGGCTTCGTGTGGGTGGCGCCGCTGGTCCTCGGGTACCTCGGCCACGACTACTTCCTCTCTCGCAACCTGATCCCGGCGGTCGTACCGCTGGCGGTCGTGCTCGGGGTGGTGTGCGTCGTGCCGCGCGCGCGGCTGCTCGGCGCGGCGCTCGCGGTGGCGCTTCTGGCGACGTTCGCGTACGCCGCGATCCAGGTGCAGACCAAGCCGTACCTGCAGCGCCCCGACTGGCGTGCGGTGGCTCACGCGCTCGGCCCCGCGGCGGTACCGCGCGCGATCCTCGCCGCCAACGGACAGACCGCGATTCCGCTGAAGATCTATCTGCGCCGGGTGAACTGGGTCCAGCCTCAGTCGCAGCGGGTGCGCGTCGGTGAGATCGACATCGTGGGAGCCAGGAAACAGCTTCCGCTGAAGCCGGTGCGCGTCCTTCGCGACGGGCGCCTGGTCTGGTTCACGCCACACGGGGCGCCGACGCCCAGCGTGGTGTCACCGAAGGGCGCCACGCTTGTTGACCGGTTCGTCGTCCAGAGCTGGATCGTCGGACGGTTCGTGCTGGCCCGACCGCAGTGGTTGAGCGTCAGGCAGCTGCTGGCGTTGGCGCCGCGGTACTTCCACCGCACGCCGAACGCGATGCTCGTGTTCTTCCAACGCCCGGAGCGATGAGCGACGACATCCTGCTGAGCGTGGTCGTGCCGGTGTACGGATGCGCCGACTGCCTGGTCGCGCTCCACACCCGGCTGTCCGACAGCGTCAAGGAGATCACCGATCACTATGAGTTCGTGTTCGTCGACGACCGCAGCGTCGACGACGGCTGGGCCGTGCTGGTCAGGCTCGCCCGCGAGGATCCCCACATCCGGGCGTACCGGCTCAGCCGGAACTTCGGACAGGACGCCGCGATCACGGCGGGACTCACTCAGGCCAGGGGCGACTGGACGGTGGTGATGGACTGCGACCTCGAGGAGGCGCCCGAGGACATCCCGCGGTTATGGGCGGCCGCCGGCGAGGGTTACGACATCGTGCGGACCGTGCGGCGCGGCTGGCGCCACTCGGCGTTCAGGCGCACGACCAGTCGCGCCTACCGCCGTCTGACGCTCGAGACCGATGTGCGCCCCGACTACAGCAACCTCAGCCTGCTGTCCCGGCGGGTGGTCGACGCGTTCCTGGCGCTCAAGGACCGCGATCGCGAGTACATGATCGCGCTCGACTGGCTCGGGTTCGATTCGACTCAGGTCGAGATCGAGCACCACGATCGGCACGCCGGCGAGAGCAGCTACAGCCTCCAGCGACTGATCCGGGTGGCACTCGACGGGATGTTCTTCCGGAGCACCGTACTGCTGCGACTGGTCGTCCTGCTCGGCTTCGTGGTGGCGTTCGCCGGCATCGTGGTGGCGGCGTTCGAGGTCGCCGACTACTTCCTCGAGCCCGAGAAGACCGTTCCCGGTTACACCAGCCTGATCGTGCTCCTGCTCGTGCTCGCCGGATTCATCATCGTCAGCGTCGGCGTCGTCGGCCTGTACGTCGGGCGGATCTTCGAGCAGGTCAAGAACCGGCCGCTGTTCCTGATCGACCAGCAGACCGAGGGTGGCGACCCTGGCTTGCCGCGAGCACGTACACCCGCTCGCGACCGCCAGGAATCAGAAACGACTTCAGAACCCGCTCGCGGTAGCGCGCCATCAGGTCCCCGAGCGTCTCCTCGGTGAACCGCTCCGCATGACCGCCGACCCCGGGGTCGGCGGCGTGCCGGCCGATCCGAGAGATGAGCGGCAGGTCGCTCGACGCCAGGTTGCGAACCGGCTCGGACACGATCACTCGGTCGCGAGCCGCCACCAGCATCCGATCGAGAATCCGTTCAGGCGCCGGCAGGAAGTGATACAGGCTCGCCTGCAGGATGACCGCGTCGGCCTCCGGGAGTGGATCGTCGTTCGCCGCAAGGTCGAGCCGGTTCGCGACGACGCCCCGGCGATTCAGTTGCTCGACGAACCGGGGGTTGACGTCGATCCCGACGTATCCGCTCACGCGCCCTCGCAGATATCGACGGTAAAGCGTCCCCGGGCCGCAGCACAGCTCGAGCACCGACGCCCCGTCCGGCACCTCGCCGGCGACCGCTCGCATCCGGTCGGCGTAGTGGCGGCCGTACAGGGCAAGCATCAGCAACTCATAGCCCACCGAGCTGCGGTAGATGAGGCTCGTGCTCACGCGTGCTGCTGAGCGGGCGCCTGCGACGCCGCGGCCTTGACCCCGAGGTCGGCGAGCGTCAGCTGGTGCGCCGGCGGCCCGGTGAGCGGGCGCGTGATCGTGACGTTCAGGTCGGGATCGACGTGCACCAGCTCGCCGGATTCGAGGAGGCGCCACCCTGCGTCCTCGTCCATCCGCTCGCTGGCGAGGATCACGGCCCGGCGCGTGGCCAGGTCGCCGGAGCGGACGCGCACCGAGCCGCGGGCGCTCGCGTGCTCCAGATGCCGATGTCCGGTCGGTCCGCCGGCGGCGCGCTCGAGCACGTACAGCTCATGCACGTCCGGGTAGCGGAGCGCCCACAGCTCCGAACCGGTGATCAGAATGATGTTGAGCGCGAACACCGGCAGGTTCTCGGCGATCCACGAGGCGGCGCGCACGATCGCCTGGCCGACGTCGCCGTCGCGCTCGATCTCGCGCGTGATCAGCGCGAAGTACCGCTCGGAGTCAGTCTCGCCCTGCACAAGCGATTTCGCGTCGCCGAGCTGCTGTTCCAGGCGATCCAGATCCTCGATCACGCCGTTATGCGCGAACAACCGGTCGTCCTGCTCGAACGGATGTGTGTTCTTCGGGCTCACGGCTCCGGTCGAGGCGTACCTGACGTGCGCGACGAAGGTCCGCGAGGTCTCCTCGCGGGCCTCGCGGGCAAACGCCTGGTCCTCGTAGGCCGCGAGCGGCTGCTTGGCCACGACAGGTCGTCGGCGCTCGAACCATCCGAGGCCGGTGCCGTCGGGCTCGCGGCGGCTCTGCTGCGCGAGCGAGTCGGGGGCCTCGAGCAGCCAGAAGGTGGCGCGAACCGGCTCGCGCCCGCCAGACATGCCGAACAGGCGGCACACGCCCGCGACCTTAGCGCAGCACTGTCAATGTAATTTCAAAATCGTGCCCTATCGTGGCCTTAGGACACGAGAAAGGTCATGCCGTGATGAAGCTTCTCCGCACCATCTCAACCCAGCGTCTCCTGGCGATCATTGCCGGGGTCGTGATCGCCGTCGCCGGCGGCACCGCGATCGCGTTCGCGGCCGCGGGAGGCGGCGCTCTACCGGCGCGCGAATCGCTGGCACAGGCGGTCCATCAGGCAGCCGCGGCGCCGTCCGTCAACGGGATATACGCGCGCATCAGCTTCACCAACCACCTGATCGACTCCACCGACATCCAGGGGACCGATCCGATCCTGACCGGCGCCACCGGCCGGCTGTGGCTGTCGCCGAGTACGCACGCACTGCGGCTCGAGCTTCAGGGCGACAACGGCGATGCCCAGGTTGTCGTGAAGAACGGCGCGTTCTCGATCTACGACCCGATGTCGAACACGGTCTACAAGGGGACGCTGCCGTCGCAGACCGCGGGCACCGGCACCAGCGGAAAGGCGGGCACCGACACGATCCCGACGGTCGCTCAGATCCAGTCCGGCCTGAACCAGTTGATGCAGAACGTCGACGTGGCGGGGCCGATGCGTCGCAACGTCGCCGGCCAGCCCGCGTACAAGGTCAAGCTCTCGCCCAAGCACTCGGGCGGCCTGCTCGGTGACGTCCAGCTCGCCTGGGACGCCGCCCATGGCATCCCGCTCGGGATCGCGATCTACTCGACGAGCAGCAGCACCCCGGTGCTCGAGCTGAAGGCCACCGACATCTCCTACGGCGCCCAGCCGGCGAGCGTCTTCAAAATCAGCGCCCCAGCCGGGGCGAAGGTCGTCCGGATCTCGACGCCGGCGGGCCACGCCACCTCAAACGCCAAGCCTCATAAGCGCGGCAAGCACGCCACCAAGGCCCATACCGACATCACCGGGGCGGCCGCGGTCCAAGCGCACCTGCCGTTCACCCTGGCGGCCCCCGACAAGCTGGACGGTCTGGGGCAGCAGTCGGTGCAGCTGCTCGACTGGGGCGGGAGCCCGGCGGCGCTCGTAACCTACGGCCAGGGCCTCGGTGGGATCGTGGTGATCGAGCAGAGCGCATCTAGCCAGACCCCGTCCGCGAGTTCGGGCAATGGGGATCACCAGGGCCTGAGTCTCCCGACAGTCTCAATAAATAATCACACCGCGCAGGAGCTGCCGACCGCACTCGGCACTGTGCTCCGCGTCTCAAACGGATCCGTCGAGTACACGCTGCTCGGATCGGTGCCCCCGGCGGCGGCGGAGATGGCAGCGAGGCAGTTGGTGCCCTGAGCGACGCGACGGACACTGCGGCCCCGGTCGAGGTCCGGGGACTAGTCAAGCGCTACGGCGAGCTTGAAGCCGTTGCCGGCGTGGATCTGACGGTCCATGCCGGCGACGTCTATGGGTACCTCGGGCCTAACGGCGCCGGAAAGACGACGTGCCTGCGGATGATGCTCGGTCTGATCCGCCCCACCGAGGGCACGGTCAGGCTGTTCGGGCGCGATCCGCAGGTGACCGTGGCAGCTCTCGACGACGTGGCCGGGTTCGTCGAGGCGCCGACCTTCTACCCCTACCTGAGCGGTCGGCGCAACCTCGAGCTGCTGGCGGCATTCGACGGCGGCGACGCTCCGGACCGGATCGACCAGGCGCTCGAGACGGTCGAGCTCACCGACAGGGCGCGCGACAGGGTCGGCGGCTACTCGCACGGGATGCGCCAGCGCATCGGGATCGCCGCGGCGCTGCTCCGTGATCCGAAGCTGCTGCTCCTCGACGAGCCGGCGACCGGACTCGATCCCGCCGGGATGCGCGACATGCGCCTGCTGATCCGCCGGCTGGCCGATGAGGGGATGACCGTGTTGCTGTCGAGCCACCTGCTGGCCGAGGTCGAGGAGCTGTGTAACCGCGTCGCGATCGTCCGCACCGGCAAGATCGTCTATGAGGGCGCGATCGCCGACCTCAAGCGCGGCGCGGGCGCTGTGTACCGGTTGGCGACGACGAACGACGAGCGGGCGATGGCCGTGTGCCGGGCTCAGCCGGGGATTGCAGACGTTCGCACCGAACACGGGCGCATTTGCTTCACGGCCGAAGAGCCCGCGGTCGCCGACCTTTCGCAGGCGTTGGTCGAAGCCGGCGCGCTGATCCAGGCGCTCGCGCCGCAGACCGTGACGCTCGAGGACCTGTTCTTCTCGCTCACCGAGGGCGACGGGGTGGTCAACGGTGGCGCGCCCGCGCCGGTCGAGGCAGCGCGATGAGCGCCATCGACGCGGTACGGGGCAGGCGCATCGCGGCGCGGCCGCGATCGGGGCCGGGTGTCGCCACCGTGTATCGCTGGGAGCTGTTCAAGCTCCGCCACCAGAAGCGCACGTACCTCGGGCTCGGCGCTGCGGCGCTCGTGCCGATCCTGTTCGTGATCGCGATCCACTTCCGCCACCACCGCGACAACGGCGGAGACTTCGCGTTCGCGTCGTATCTGACTAAGAGCGGCCTGGTCATCCCGCTCGTGATCCTCCTGTTCGGCGCGGTCTGGATGTTCCCGCTGATCACCGCACTCGTGGCCGGCGACATCTTCGCCTCCGAAGACCACAACGGCACGCTCAAGACGGTGCTGACACGCTCGCTCGAGCGGTGGCAGATCTTCGCCGGCAAGGGACTCGCGGCGGCGACGTACGCGGTGGCCGCGATCTTCATCTCGGGAACAGTGGCGGTGATCGCGGGCAGCCTCCAGTCCGGCTTCAACTCGGTGCAGACCCTGTCGGGGTCGATCGTCTCCGCTCCGAAGGGCCTCGAGCTCGTGTACCTCAGCCTGCTCGTCTATCTGATCCCGATCGGCACGGTTGTGTGCATCGGCCTGCTGCTGTCGACGATCACGCGCAACAGCGCGGCCGCGGTGGTTGGGACGCTGATGGTCTCGCTGCTGTTCCAGTTGATCGGCATCCTGCCCGGCCTCGGGGCGCTCCAGCCCTACCTGCTGAGCACCCAGTTCAACGCCTGGCAGGGGCTGCTCCGCCAGCCGATCGATTGGTCGCCGATCGTCCGCGCCGTGTGGGTGTGCGCGATGTATGCCGTGCCGGCGCTCGGCACGGCGTTCCTCGTGTTCCTGCGCCGCGACGTCGCCGGTGGCTGATCGCGACCGCGTCCTTGTCGTCGATGACGATCCGCCGCTCCGGCGGATGCTCGCCCGGACGCTGACCGCCGAGGGCTACGACGTCACCGTCGCCGCCGACGGCGGGGCGGCGCTGCTCGAGGCCGAACGGGCCGCGCCCGATGTGATCGTGCTCGACGTGGCGATGCCCGCGCTCGACGGCCTGGCGGTGTGCCGGCGGCTGCGGAGCAAAGGGCTCCCGACTCCGATCCTGATGCTGACCGCGCGCGACGCCGTGCCGGACCGCGTCGCGGGGCTCGAGGCCGGCGCCGACGATTACCTGATCAAGCCGTTCGCGATCCAGGAGCTGGTGGCGCGGCTGCGGGCGCTGACGCGGCGGGGGAGCGACGCGCATGCCGGCGGGTTGCGCTCGTACGGAGATCTGACGCTGGACGTCGACGCCAGAAAGGCTGTGCGCGCCGGCCGTCCGATCGACCTGACGGCGCGCGAGGTCGACTTGCTCGAGCTCCTCTTGCGCGAACCCGGCCGGGTGATCACGCGCGAGCGCGCGATCGAAGAGATCTGGGACGACGGCGCCGAGGCGAACGTCGTCGACCGTTACGTCACGCGGCTGCGGCGCAAGCTCGGGACACCGCCGCTGATCAAGACCGTACGAGGGAGCGGCTTCACGCTCCGGGCGTGATGCGATGGTGGTCCACTAGGCGACCTCGGCGACGAGAAGGGCCTCGATCTGCTCCTCGGTCATCGGCGGTCCGACCAGGTCACCCTGCGCGGCGTCGCACCGGAGCTCGCGGAGCTGCTCGAGCTGCGCGGTCGTCCCGACCCCGTCGGCGACGACCCCGAGTCCGAGCGCGTGTCCGAGCTCAATCAGCGCGAGCACGATCGACGCCGCCTCTTCGGAGTCGCCGAGCGCGCGGACGAAGCTCTCGTGGATCTTGAGCGCGTCGATCGGCAGCCTGGTCAGGTGCGACAGCGACGAGCCGCCCCGCCCGAAGTCGCCCAGCGCGATGTTCACGCCGGTCTCTTTGAGCGCCTCGAACGCGGCGATCGCCGCGTCGGGATCCTCGCTCACCGCGGACTCGGGGATCTCGAGCGAGATCGCGGACGGTTCGAGGTCGTGCGCCCGGATCACCTCGCTCACGACCGACGCGAGGTTGGCGTCGCGCGCCTGGCGCGACGAGATGCCGAGCGACAGCCGAGTGCCGGGCCTGGATGCGCGCCAGCTGGCGAGCTGGGCAGCCGCATGCTCGAGCGCGAACCGCCCGATCGGGACGGCCATGCCCGTGTCCTCCGCCAGCGGCATGAAATCCTGGGGCCCGAGCAGACCCCGGCGGGGGTGCTGCCAGTGGACCTGCGCGTCAACCCACGGCACATGTCCGAATTCCCCCAGCGCGATCCTCCGCTGGTAATGCAACCGCAGCTGGCCGCGCTCAACCGCCTGCCGGATCGCGGCCTCGAGCTCGATCCTGGCGATCCCCCGCAGGCGCGACTCCTCGTCGAACAGCTCGAAGCGCGAGCGGCCACGCTCCTTGGCCCGGTACATCGCGGCGTCCGCCTCACGGATGATCGTGTCGGGAGCGACCGTCGGGTCGGCGACCATCGCGATCCCGACGCTGACCGTGACCGTCAGCTCGATCCCGTCTATCTCGATCGGGAGGCTCGCCGCCTGGCAGATGCGGTCGGCGATCAGCACGACCTCGCGTTCGGAGGTGAGATCCTCGAACAGGAACGTGAACTCGTCCCCGCCGAACCGAGCCACGGTGTCCATCGGGCGCAACAGCGCGCTCAGGCGCTGGCCGAGCGTGGCCAGCAGCCGATCGCCGACGGCGTGCCCGCGGGTGTCGTTGATCTCCTTGAAGTTGTCGAAGTCGAGGAACATCACGGCGAGCTGGGTTTGCGAGCGGCGAGCACGCTCCAGCGCGACGCCGAGCCGGTCGAGGAACAACACGCGGTTGGGCAGGTCCGTGAGCTGGTCGTAGAGCGCCTGGCGGGCAAGCTCCGCCTCCGAGCGCTTGCGCTCGATCGCGTGAATGAGCGCGCGGCGGAGCAACCCCGGCTGAAGCTCGGACCTGACGAGGCAATCCTGGGCGCCGGCCTTGACCGCCGCGAGCGCCAGCGCATCGTCGTCCCCGGCCGACAGAAGCACGATCGGCGCCTCGGGCGCCGACAGCCGCACGTACTCGAGCAGGTGCATCGCGTCGTCGTGAGCCACCGGATCGACGTCGAGCAGCACGACGCAGGAGGGATGGTCTACGAGGGCCTGCGCGGCGGCGGCGTCCCACTCGGCGTGCACCAGCACCTGCACCCGACTCCAGGTCGCGTGCAGCAGTTCATCGATCAGTCGCGCTGTGCGGAAATCTCCGGACAGCAGCAGAACCCGGGCCGGGCCTGCAGGGTCGGCCAGCAAGAAACCCCCTTCACGAGCAACAGCTCTACATCCGTGATCAAACGTGCTCACCTTAATTATGGGCGCACACCTACAAAACTTGTGAATCAGCCTAAAAATCGCGCATGCGGATGAGCCTGCGGCGACCCCAGACGCTGAGGTTCCGGCTCGTCCTGGCGGCGGCCGGATCGATCCTGGTCGCGCTTGTGCTGTTCGGCGTGGCCACCGTGCTGCTCGTCGGCCACGAGCTGCGCAGCTCGCTCGACAGCGCCCTGCGCCAGCGCGCCCAGGAGGTGGCCGAGCTTGCGATCTCGGCGCCCGCCGTGCTGAACAACCCCGGCGCGCTCGAGACCCCGGTGTCGGGACGGTCGATTGCGGTCGAGGTGCTCGATGCGCACGGCCGGATCTTGGCCCGGTCGCTGACCCTCGGGGCGGGGCTTCTGCCGGAAGACCGCCTGGCCCGCGCCGCGATCGCGTCCGGCGCCACCGGATTTGAGAACGTCAGCCTCGGCGGCCGGCCGTTCCGGGTGTTCGCGGCGCCGATTGCTTTGAGCGGTCCCGCCGGTGGAGGGGCCGTGCTGGTCGCCTCAGACACGTCGGACATCTCCCACACGACCGCCCACCTCGGGGTGCTGGTGGTGATCGCCGGCGCGGGCGCAGCGTTGCTGGCGGCGTTGCTCGCGGCGGCGTTGACCCGGCGGGGGCTGCGTCCGCTGAGCCGGCTAGCCGCGGGCGCCGGCGAGATCGAGCGGACCGCGGACGTTTCGGCGCGGCTGCCCGCGCGCGACGTGGCCGACG
>Ga0335081_10017890_pt1 | contig 11467 bp, 18 predicted proteins | sample Lox_Sample_35_FD_206713 | JGI IMG/M metagenome (GOLD analysis project Ga0335081, IMG submission 206713) | Soil microbial communities from Loxahatchee National Wildlife Refuge, Florida, United States - Lox_Sample_3.5 | ecosystem: Environmental > Terrestrial > Soil > Wetlands | place: USA... | reverse complement strand
CTGAAGTTTTCTGTGGTCATCTGGTCCATCGCTATCTCCTTTCCTCTAATTCAACAGGAAATACAGATAGATGATGAACCTGATAACCTTAAGTTTCAATCATCATTTTTGTTACAGATAGCACCTACAAGTTCTTAAGCACATATTTTTTATAAAATAAGGAATATGGTTTGAAAGCGATACATTTAATGTCGTCTTTATTTACACCGGGCCCCAAAAAAAACGGTAGGTTTAGCCGTTCCGGAAAAAATGTTTTTTGCAAATTTCATGTTTTACCCTTGTGTGCCACAGCACAATCGGAAATGGATAAAGTAGCACAATCATAAACATACAATCACAAACATGTTGATATATAGAAATTAATTATATATATATTATAAAACAATTAAATATTGCCTGAGGGTTCAGAGAGTATTCTCTGGAGTGAGAAGTACGAGTTGGTAGGGTCGCCATCTTATTAAGTTGGCGGCCTTTTTTTATGATAATTTTGTGAGCTTCATTTCCTCCCCTTGCTTGGGATGCCGGGTAAGTATCGGTAATGAATTGAATGAAAACATTAAATTTTGATAATTCTGGACACGATAGAAACGCGATTGCGGTAAGCTGTTCTGCTCCAATATGGTATTTTGGTCGGCGTTTCCTACCCTTAGCGCCTGCCCGGAACATCATAAAAATAAACGATGAGAGCCTTTATCGTAAGCTCTATAGGGAAGCAGCTGCCTTCTTTGAACAGGAAAATAATTTATCGGGGGATAAAAAACATGGAGAAAATTAAAAGATTTTTCAAGGATGAAGAAGGGGTGACGGCAATTGAATACGGCCTGATCGCAGCACTGATAGCCCTTGTGATCATTGGTGCTGTTACACTGGTAGGCAAAAATCTCAGTAAAACATTCACTTCAATTGCCAATACCGTAACCGGAACTTAAAAGAAGTGACCTACAGCTCGTTATGTATATCACCCATGAGATGCGGAGATTGATTTTTGCCAAAACTTGTTGATTTTGGCTGTACATATCAGTCCCCGGTTGGAGAGATCCGAAATTCGACGACTAAATTATGACTCGCTAAAGTCTGGCAGAGCCGATGCATATTCTCGCTATGCCTGGTTTTGATAACTGAATTGTATTCAAAGTAGTCGCCGTTATCCGTGAGGGCGTAACTCATACTTGAGATTCCGAAGCCATGGCTGGTTATGAGTTCCCGCAATTCTCGTTCAGACATTGTTGCATCACGGCGAAAGCGAACAACATTATTGATATAAAGGAGCATTGGCAATTTCATTTCCATGAGGCGGTAAATAGTAAGGGTACCCAGGGTGAGGATTGTCACTAAGAGTAAAGCACTATAAAATCCGATACCCGCCAGTATTCCTATTGCTGCGGTGATCCATATTGACGCTGCTGTAGTTAGACCACGTACCGAAATCCCTTCTTTCATGATTACACCAGCACCGAGAAAACCAATACCTGTCATAATGCCCTGGGCCATCCGCGTTGGGTCTATCCTGACAGTCTCGATCATTGCACCGGAAAACCAGTCTCTCTGATAAATCGTCACAAGCATGAGGAGGCTTGAAGCCATGCAAACAAGGGTATGGGTGCGGACACCCGCAGGCCGTCCATAATAACTTCGTTCGAGCCCAATTAACCCACCTGCCACCATGGCAACAACCAGATGGACGAGAATATCAACCGTCTCTTTATTCATGGCTGATCCTCCCATTTAATTATCGTGGCATCATAGATCGCGTTAAAATGTAGCACTAATAGCGGGAAAAGGGAATTAGCTAATTTCAGAAAGAAAGAGAGGTTGTTGAGAACACCTACTAGCAAACAGTGGACATTTGTTACTAAATTGCAGATTAACAAAAGAAAGGTGTATGGCTGTGCTCCATAAATGAGCAAAGAACCAAATTCCCTATTTGCCCGAACGCACCGGGAGTGCCCGGAAGAAGGCGTCATATGCTCCGAAACGCCAGTTCCACTGGTGGCAGAGATTGAAATTGAGGTAGGAGGCGCCGGAACCACGTGTTTCGGATGCCCAAACCCAAGTACAGGTAAGGTGAATTAATTCGGTTAAATGAACGTTATACCCACAGTCAGACTTATAAGTTTTAGTCACATCATACAATTCCGCCAATTCATCATGCGTCGGCATCCGCCAGTCAGTAAACCCTCCCGCACGATAATTCTTGCAATAGCTCTTGGCACTTTGCCAGTTGATATCTGCCCCATTGTCAATCGCCGCCCACGTCAGGCCGGTCTTGGTATCCAACACCGTCCCATTATCTTTTGCAATAAACCGAGCATCGTTCTTCTCTTGTGCCTGTAATTGTCCGGAAAAGAAGCAGACAAATAGAAAAGTAACGAGCGTTATTCTTATGGATAATGATCTCATTGATTTCCCTTTTTAAAGAATTGATGATAGAAAGACAGACATAATCATATCGATGCGCGTATGCAGGGTTAATGAGGATCTCAGGCGAACAAGAAAGCCTCTTCTTACATCAGCTTTTTTGGATTTATTCTTCCCCATGACAATCGACACAATGATGAAAACAACCGCCACAGCAGAAATAGCAATGATCATTTCTAGTGACATCTTTGGCCCTCCTTACTGTCTTAACGCGTTAAATGGGCAAAAAAACCCCATAGCGCCTGCCTTTTGTTCGCCCCGTGCGGCAGTCCTGAGCAGATTCACGGCCACTCTGAGCGTGTCATCAGGTTTCAGGTAATCCTGGAAAGAGATCATTATATCTTTAGTTTTCATACACGATCATCCCCCCGCATTAAGTTATGAGGTTCAATCATATTTTCTATATTTATCTACTCGCAGACGAATGAAGGTGAGAGAATAAAAATGACATAATATAAAAAAACCGCCAACCGTTTTAACAACAGTGGCGGCCCGACCAATTTTCTTTTTCCTCCAGAGAATACTCTCTGAACCCTCAGTCAATATTCAATTGTTTTGTAATATATGTCACTAAATTATATATGTCAACATGTTTATGATTGTGCCACTTCGTTCATTTCCGATTGTAATGTGGAATAGAAGGGCTGAATTAGAAAAGCTACCTTACAGGAAGATAACAACAAGAAAAAAGATATTTAGTTCATCTACGTATCTGTACTTCTCTCTTCACAACTACTGACAGAAATTATTCACTATTGAGAAGCTCCTTTTCTTCGGGTCAGAAGGCTGGCCAAGAAAACAGACAAGATACCTGTTAAAAATATGCCATCAAACTTTCCGGCTCCCCCGATCGAGGCAATAGGCGCGCCTAGAGCCTGGATTTGTCCGATATTGAGTAGATCTGCGCCGATCAGAGTTCCTAGGCTTCCACTTATATAAGCAAGTGGAGGAGCATACCGCCGCGACAGGATAAAGGCCACCGGAGCGGCAATCAGGGATGGGATAAGAGTGGGGACAGCAATCCCCATGCCCCTAACCGGATAGGCAATCATATGAACGCAGAAAGTCACAATGGCCACCCCTATTAGGCCACGTACATATAATCTGTTCCTTAACCAAAGATAGATCGACAAAAGGAATGGAATGACAGCCCCTCCCAAATTAACAGCAATTACCGTTCCCGCCAGATCGTAGATTGGAATGTTCACGTAGCTGCCCACAAAAGAGAAAAACAACAGAGCAAACATGTGTCTTCGACCCACTCCCATTCTGTCGTAGGCGTAACGAAGAATATCGATTTCAATCAGTATGATCAAGATAGCAAAAAGAAATGCGAAGAAGATCAAAAAAGGTAACGCGATGGGAATATAGTGCAAGACGGTTCTCCCCCCCTCAAAATATTGGATAAGCCATGTTACAAACTACAATGCTCTAAATTTTCTATCATATTTTGATTTATAATTCTTCGATTTTATAATCATTTGATAGAATCAAAAGCCAGTAAAACGCTCGCTCAATTATTTCTACTTGAAATGTGGCATCGGAGGGCCAAATCAGAAAATCAATATTTCAGGAAGAAGTATGTAAAATACATTTTTAAGAAAACATAAAAAATGACACTTTTCAGCGGTTTTCTCTCCACAACAAACTTTCCTTATTGGGGGCTCGCTTTACCATTTCTGCTGGAGGAATTACAGGAATTGAAATCGCTGGATGTGTTATTGCCGACACGGGAGAAAACCCTCAGACTCAGAATGGCAGCTACACCACCAAAGGAACTCAGAGTTCTGCTTCAGAGGATGAAGATCCCCCTCCCCAATAGACCGAAAATTATTGAAAATGTAGTGGAGAAAATAGCCTGATTTTTTATCGTAACTTATTAATATCACATCTTCCAAACTTCATAACTGCGGAAGATGGGCTAAGCGAGAATTCTCCGATTTTTTTGGTGATTACCGAGTGAAGTCAAGTACGGGTTGTCTGAATCAGAAAATCTACAGTACAAGGAAGTTAAAAAACCCCGATCATTTGAAAAATCAACCTCTGAAAATTTCATGTTCATTTGGTATTCAACGAGCTGTTACGATCAGTCGCCTTGAGACTTTGCAACTTTTGCCCGTTATCGAACATGGCCAGCTGTCGAGAAATCTTAGAATCGGCCATGCTATAGAGTTTTCTGGCCAGGCGGTTCGGCAGCTCTCTCTAGAAGTCTTTGACAGACTGTTTCCAGCGGACCAAGTTTATTTTGAACCACATCCCATACAATTGGTAAATTGATGCCGAAATACTCATGAATGAGAATGTTGCGTAACCCTGTAATCTTGCGCCAATCAATCTCCGGCTCACCCTTTTGTATTTGCTCAGGCAGTTTTCCTGTGGCCTCACCGATGATCTCAAGATTTCGGATGACGGCGTCCTGGGTTTTTCGGTCCTTCGTGAAAGCCTCTTCGTTCTGGTCCGCCAAGTATGTTCGGATTTGGTGGATGGCTTCTAAAATGTCATCGAGATAGAGCTTGAAATCCTTACGCATAGGCCGCCTCGCGGGTGATGATAGGTTTGAGGCGAGGCTTCAAGGAATCGGCCAACACGAGGTCTACGGGCCTTCCCAGTTTATCCTCGAGGAAGAACTTCAGATCCATATAATGATCGAAGGTGGGATGATCCAGTTCGACCAGAATGTCCACGTCGCTCCTATCACTGGCGGAACCGCGAAGGACAGACCCGAACAAGCCGATGCGTCTCACGGAAAACCGTGCTTCGAGGTCTTGCTTGTGTTGTTTGAGGAAATCGAGAATCTCATCGCTTCTCAACATAATCTGCCTCCTTTCCACTTTATAACGGCACGAATTCGATGAAGGGCACAGGCGCCTCCAGTAGGCAGTCCTCCGTGACACACATGGGGGAAGCCGCCTTGGACATTCCATTTCCTCTGCCCCATGGCGATGTGGTGTTCGTTGGAGATTACAACAATCGGGAGCATGGATCGTTCCTGCCAAGGGCCAAAATTGAGTGTACCGGTATCTCCCTATGCCTCAGGTTGATTTTTTTGTTACTTCCTTTGTCTGACTGAAACAATAGTATTTCGGCTATTAGTGGAAGCAATATTGCATACTTTTCAAGATCAGTCAATTAACGCATTCAAAAAAGACAGCGCACATTGCAAACCGTATTCAATAAAAAGGGGTCAGCCTTATTCGCTTTTTTTTAACCGCCATCTCTCCTTCAAAGAAGGGGGATGAGAGATGAGCTATCTCATCCAGTTTGCTTCTGTAGGTCTTTGTATTCAGCTGGTGAAACAGGAGGATATAGTCTTCAATCCGCTTCACCGACGCCTTGATGATAAAGGCAATCTCTTGGGCAGTGAACCCTCGCTTCTGAAGGAATACGACTCTCGAAAATGTAGTAATATATCTTCGACAGAGGTGGAAGAATGAAAGATCTCTCTGCAAATGACCGTGAAGGGTTTACCTAAAATAAATCTCTTTACAGCTTCTACTCGATGGGTCGTGCTACGTCCTATATCCTCTTGCTGACCACGAGTGGCAATGGTGATACCGAGTTTTAGAAATAGTCGAACATCTCTACGAATAGTGCTGACAGAACAATTAAGATAACGGAAGGCTAAATCCTCCTGAGTTAACAGAACACCCTGATCACAGGCTTCCTGGGTAATACGGACCAATCGAAATCGCATTAGGCTTGATACGCCTTGATCCTCAATCCCAGAGTGGCTGAACCGAAGGTTGTAATCCTCTTCTCCCGCATCAAGGGTGACGATGGCCTCCTTCTTTTGGCATTCAACCAAGTGTTTGCCCGCGGGCTCTCTTGCATCGACTCCAATTATCTTTAGTTGGCCTGGTTTTAAATTCCTTTCCTCTTGATGGTCTCCAAGACGGTATATTCGCCGGGCGTTTTCTAAGATGGTCCTTGCTTCAAAGGCTGAACAGTTCGTCCCCTCTTTAACGACCCTGTAAAAGATGTTAGCCAGCGTCTTGCTTTAACGCGACTCTCAAGTTTATCCTTCGTCTGTCCGTTGCTGATTATCATTGCTCACCTCCCGTTTTCTTACTTTTATCAGTAACAGGTCAGGCGAGCTAATAGTTAGTCGTTAATGCAGTAATAAGAGGCGGAGTGCCAGCTTTCAACTGGCAATCGATAGTCCATGTCTGCGGTAACGGTGGAAAAAATTTTACGTAGGCCGTATTTTTCTATTGTTCAGCAGTCTATTACTATGCTATGAATTGTAAAATTCTAAAAGGAGGGAGTATCAATGAAAAAAGCTGCCGTTCTTGCGTTTATACTTGTTGCATTTGTAGTCTTTCTTGGTCCAGCACACGCTGCTGCGTTGAACCAGAAGAACACGGGTTGCGGATTGGGTTCTATGCTCTTTGAAGATCAAAATGGTCTTGCCTCCCAGACCTTCGCCGTTACGACTAACGGGACATTCGGGAACGGGACCTTCGGCATAACCTCCGGGACCTCCAACTGCGATAAACCGGCGAGTTTCTCCTCCAACAAGAAGCTCAACGAGTTCGTGTCCGCAAACATGGACAATCTGGCTAGAGACATCGCTCGTGGGAATGGCGAGTACCTTACTACGCTTGCGATTCTGGCAGAGGTGCCCGAGAGCAAACGTGCCGTCTTCTATAGACAACTCCAGAGCAACTTTTCAAGCATCTACACATCGGATAAGGTAACACACATCGACGTGCTCAACAAGATTGAAGCCCTATCAACATACATGTAATTGGTTGCCGTTGATTAAACAAGCAGGGATGCGACCATTCGGCAAGTGGCGCATCCCTTTCTTTTTTATCCTTCTTCCGATTCTTATTTTTCCGATCTGTCCTGTTTTCGCAATAGAGTCCGTATATATTGATGACCTCGTCGACCGAGCACGCGACCTGAGCTTGGCGGATGACTCCTATTGGCACACACTTCTTCATTTCCGGCGCGGCTTGACTGGATTCCGGAGCCTCGTCGATGATCCGAAATTCTTCCTCTCCTCTGTAGGCAAACGCGATCCCGCTGCCGAATTGGAGGCAACTCTGCGCGCCTTTTTCGAGCCTTCGGAGGACGAGACAAAACACGCCGTTTGCCGATTCATCGCCCGTTTTTCTTGGCTGAAAGAAAAACTGGACATCGACACTTCGAAGCTTCCCATGCCAGAGTGTCGGCGCTTTAACAGCATCGCGAAGGAGATACAGCCTGAGTCGGTAAGCCTCATCTTTCCTGCAGCTCACATCAACAGTCCCGCATCCATGTTTGGCCACACGCTGCTAACGGTCGATACGATAAATGGAAGCAGACTTCTCGCCTACGCGATCAACTACACCGCCGTTACGACTGAACGGTTCGGTCCCTTGTTTGCAGTCAAGGGCATATTTGGATTATATCCTGGTTATTTTTCAATGATGCCGTACTACTCTAAACTCCAGGAATACAGCGACATCGAACAGCGTGACATCTGGGAGTATCGGCTCAACTTCAACCGGGACGAGATCATGCGCTTGCTTATGCACGCCTACGAGATGGATCAGATATACTCCGACTACTACTTCTTCGATGAGAATTGCTCATACGCCCTTTTTTTTCTGCTAGACGCGGCTCGGCCCGGACTGCTATTGACCGACCAGAGCGCACCTTGGGTTATTCCGCTGGACACCGTCCGGATTGTGGAAAAGAACGGCCTCGTCGTGGGTACAGTCTACCGCCCCTCTAGGGCAAGTAAGATCCGGTACATTGCTTCACTTTTGCCAAAAGAGGATCGACTGACGGCACGAAGCGTCGTCCAGGGAGATATACCTTCCGAGCTAATTCTTGGCCTTGATGCCCCGATGGAACGGAAGGTCCTGGTGATGGACCTGGCTAGCGAATACCTCCAATACGTCTACGCTAGAAAGGACTTAACAAACGACGTCTTCAACGAGCGGTTTTTAAAGATCCTTCACGTGCGGAGTTTACTTGGCAGTGATAGTGCGAAAAAAGTAGACTACGAGATTCCCGCTCCCCCGCAGCCCGATGAGGGTCACCAGTCGAACCGATTCTCGTTAGTAGGCGGTGTGCGAGATAGGGACTCATTCTTGGAACTGAACGTGCGACCCGCCTATCACAGCATCATGGACAATGACCGAGGCTACGTTGAAGGAAGCCAGATCATCTTCACCGGCCTTGGGTTCCGGTATTACTTTGAGAGCGAGCAGTTGAAGTTGCAGAATCTAGATCTAATCGACATAGTCTCGATATCTCCCCGCGACGATTTCTTTGAACCGATATCTTGGAAAGTGCGAACCGGGTTAACGCAGCGCCTAGGTGAGGATGGCATGGATCACCTCGTCTACGATCTCACCACAGGTGGGGGCTTCGCATGGAAGATCCCAATGATCGGTCTTTTTTACGTCCTAGCTGAGGCCGAGGCCGACCTAGGCGGAGTCTCGGAAGAGCACTGGGCATTGGGGACAGGTGGCTCTGTCGGGATGATCAGAGACGTAGGCAATCAGCTGAAAATACATCTTTTCGGGCGAGACATCTACTACGCTCTTGGTGATATTCACAACAGCCTGGAGCTTTCTCTCCAAGCTAATTTTGCCTACGGGACAAACGGCAGCATGAGCGCCGGCGTCACTTGGAGAAAGGCCTATAGCGTTCATGAAACTGAGGGTATTCTCTCCTGGAATATTTTCTTCTGAAAGCACGGGCTTCTCCGGTCTTGCCGAGATGCTCTCCTTGTTTATTCATAAAGCATTTCATGGGTAGGGCAGACACTCGCTTTCAATCTCCTATGTAAAAAAGCAAGTCTCTTGTTTACTCATAGGGTGATGGAAGTTTTTATTCTTTATTTTATGTGTATCATCACAATCTTTAAAATCAATCTCCTATCAGCAGACAGATCAATGAGAGATCGCTGCATTATCTTTGTCAAGTTTTAATGTGTGGGCACGTAGTCTGTAATGAGCAGACATGGTTTTTATATCAGCTGCAGATTGAAATATCCGTTGCCCACGAAATAAGATTTTTCAGATTGTCTTGATACGCTCCTGTTCTTTTATAATTAAACAACAGCCGGTACATATCGCTCATGGTTCATAAGAACGAAACGGATACGGTTCAAAAGCTTCCTGGCGATGTGGACGATGGCTACCGTCTTTTTCATCCGGAGGGAGAACTTATAGAAGGCCATTATCAATGCGGGGTCTTTCCGCACTGCCACCCAGGAGGCCTCGATGAGCACTGCCCTCAACACGGGGTTCCGGCGATAGGTGATACCCGTCGTATACTCCGTTTCGCCGCTTGATTTTATATCGGGAACCAATCCCGTATAGCTGGCGAGCCTGTCGAGGGATGAGAACCTGGAGATGTCATACAGTTCCGTCAGCAGCGTCATAGCGGTGAGTGTACTGATTCCTGGCACGGACCTCAGGAGAAGGACTTTATCCCTGTATGCATCAGCCCTGGATAAGATGGTTAAATAATATAACCGTAGGTGCTTTCACAGCCATAGATAGTGATCTAAAATTATGACAGATAAGCTTAGACAGCTGTGGAAAAACTTCATCACATCGGTAGAGACGTCGGGCGTTTGATTTGGTGTGGAGTTGGAGCCGCGACAGGTATCGGCCTTGGCACTTTGGTTTGTAAGTAGCCTCTCATCGCCCTTTTTGCTCGTCTCGCTAGGTGGCTCCACTGTGTTTCTTTTTGGCCTTACTCCGTGCCGCCGTAGCCCAGCCACAGGCATTGTTTGGCGGGCATATCATCGATATTTAGGGGATAAATAAAGGCAGAGGAGCTATTTATTGCATTGCCAATATTATTACTTTTCGTATAGTATTTTTATAGTAAATTTTTCGCATTGACCTCAGAGAAAATATTATTCATAAAATTCTCGTTATCTTCATCCGCGTAACAACATCTAAGAGTTAATTGACGGCAGCTCATTCCTAATGGTGGGATTCCCGTTCTTACTATCCCATCTTGACTATGTTTCCATCAACAGTTTCAGGCTACTAAAACGTTCAATAAGGCGGGGGAAATGAGAAGTTGCATTAACATTCTACTGGCTCTGACTTTATCAGCCTGTGCAACTGGCCCTAAATATTCGGTAATCAAGACGTCATTTCAGCCCCTCGCTACAGGTGAAGGCAGAATATTTTTTTACCGCTCTTACAATCCATTTGGTTCCGCTACTCAACCCTCGGTCATGCTTAATGGTGAAAAGGTTGGTGACTCCGTTCCGGGTGGGTTTTTTTTTGTAAATCGGGAACCTGGCAATTATGAGGTTGTTTTATCTACCAAACCTAAAAGGAAACTAAGCTTTACGTTGGATGAGGCTCAAGAACGGTATGTTCGTTTGTCCGTTGTTTTAGGTGTTATAGCTGGCCGGGTTTACCCAGAACTGGTTGACAAGACTACAGCTGAATCTGAAATGCAGGGGTTGAGTTTCACTGGAACCACGGCAAAGGGAGAATAGTGAAACTTATGCAGATGGTCCAACCAATCATCCCAACCGACCACATTAGGCAGCGGCTGGACTTGATGATTTTCTATTTAGGGAATGGGAAGTTTTCTCTGATAGAAATGTGAAAGGTAATCGGATATGAAATGGTGCATCTTTGTAAATAGAATGTGTCATGGGGAGTATTGTGTTGGATGGATAAAAGACAAATGTTTTGTGCATGCGTTATTGCCGGTGATTTTCAGCGATGAAGAGCACCAAACTGAGTTCAACTGGTCCGAATATGAATCGCACCAAAAAAATGAACACGACCCGCCGGAACATGACAACGATCAGATGACCCTTTTCAGAGAAATTGAGAAGCAAATTGTTCAACGAACATCTGGTTAGAAACACGTTTAACGGAGAGGGATCTTCATACAGCCAGAAAGATCGAATTAACTAATTAACAAAGTGCTGCTTATTTTTTCAGGTCTTTGAAGGCACTATCGATGTACTAGTTAGCTATCTTGACCTCAATGCAAGCCGCAATGACAGGAGGGAATAAAATGAAAGAATTCTTAATGGCGATTGATGCTCAGCGTCGCGCAGCAAATT